>Ga0187892_10009432_pt1 | contig 12859 bp, 12 predicted proteins | sample MA1701073metaG_FD_139345 | JGI IMG/M metagenome (GOLD analysis project Ga0187892, IMG submission 139345) | Bio-ooze microbial communities from a basaltic lava cave in the Kipuka Kanohina Cave System on the Island of Hawaii, USA - MA170107-3 metaG ...
CGCCGCCGCGTCGAGCCCCTCGTAGGTGACGGCGTTCCGCACGAAGGCGAACTGGACGAAGACGGGGAGCGAGCACTGGCTCCGCACCGCGCGCAGCGCGGCGCCCGCGTCCTCGACGTTGAGGAAGGTCTCGAGGAGGAGCGCGTCGACGCCCCCCTCCGCGAGGCCGCGCGCGGTCTCGGCGTAGATCGCCTGGCGGTCGGACGGGGTCAGGTGGCTCGATTCCTGTCCGGGCTGGACGCGCCCGATGGGGCCGATCGAGCCCGCGACGTACGCCTCCCCGCGCGCCACCTCCTTCGCGAGGCGCGCCGCCTCCCGGCAGATCTCCGTCGTCCGCTCCGCGAGCCCGTGCCGCGCGAGCGCGATCCGGTTCGCGCGGAACGTGTTCGTCTCGAGGAGCCGCGCCCCCGCCCGCAGGTAGTCCTCGTGCAGCTCGCGGACGAGCGCGGGCTTCTGGAAGACGAGGCTCTCGAAGCACTCCGAGAGCGGCACCCCGCGCTGGTAGAGGGCGCTCCCCGTCGCGCCGTCCCCGACGACGACCTCGTCCCGGTCGAGGCGCTCGAGAAGGGGGGTGTCCGCGGTTCGCACGGGTGGAGGGAGAGGGATGCCGCTCGTTTCGAAAAGTATAGTCCCCGACCTCGGGGGATCCCCGAGCGAGCCGCCTATCCCGGCCCGTCGAAGAGGCCGGGTTCGCCTGTCCCCTCCGGATCGACGAATGGGAGGGACGGCGCCGCGACGCCGAGGAGATCGCGGAGCCGCGTCGCGGTCGAGGGGGAGTGGCCCTCGAAGTGGTTGTTCGTGAAGACGAAGAGGCGCCGCCCCGCGGCGACGTGCGGGCGCAGGCGGTCCGCCCACGCCCGCAGCTCCCCCGTGCGCTCGTCCCTCACCGCGGAGAAGTCCGGAAGCGGCGCGTCGTGATCGCCCAGCAGGCGGACATAGAGGAAGTCCCCCGTCGGCGCGTCGAGCGCGGGGACCGCACGGTGGTCGCTCCACACCACGGCCGCCCGCTTCTCCCCCAGCGCGGCGAGGACCTCGGGATTGAACCAGCCGCGATGGCGGAACTCGACGGCGAAGGAGACGCCTTCGGGGCGCCGGTCGAGCACGGACGCGAGTCGTTCGAGGCGCTCCGCGCCGAACCGGAAGCTCCCCGGGAACTGGAACACGACGGGCCCGAGCCGCTCCCCGAGGACCGACACGCGCTCGAGGAACCTCGCGATCTCGTCCTCCGCCCCCTCGAGCCCCGCCTCGTGCGTGATCGCGCGGGGGACCTTGAGCGAGAAGACGAATCCCGGCGGCGTCGCCTCGCGCCATCGCTCGACGCGCTCGCGCGGAGGCCTCGCGTAGAAGGTCGAGTCGACCTCGACCGCGTCGAAGCGCGTCGCGTAGTAGGAGAGCTCGCGATCGGCCTTGAGCCCCTTCGGGTAGAAGACGCCGCGCCACGACGGGTACACCCACCCCTGCGTCCCGAACCGGACCTCTCCCGGCAAGTCACTCCTCCCGACACGCCTCCAGCCGCTCGCGGTAGCGCGGGGGGATCGATCGCTTCGAGAAGGTCCGCAGGTCGACGCAGACGGTGAGCAGCGACGCCGCGACGGCGGGGCCCTCCCCGTCGGGGGTCCCGATCCGGTACTCGAACACCGCGGACGTCTCCCCCACCCGCGAGAGGAACACGGCGGCGTCGAGATCGTCCCCGAACCGCAGCGGGCGGCGGAAATGGGCCTGCGCCCGCACCGTCGGGAACCCGACGTGCTCCTCCGTCACGACCTTCGCGTAGGGAAGGCCGACGAACCCCTCCCAGAACTCCTCGAAGGCGACGTGGAAGAGGTCGAAGATGCGCGGGTAGTACGCGATTCCGGCGCGGTCGACGTCGCCGAACCGGACCTTGAGCCGCGTGTGGAACGCCAAGGGAACTACGGCGCCGCCCCGGCGGAATTGGGCTTCGCCGGCGCCTTCTCCTCCGCCGGCCTCGGGGCCCCGTTCTTCCTCGGGTGGGCGGGCTTGAGCACGACGGGCCACGCCTCGAGCACCGCCGCGACGAGCATGTCGGAGAGGATCTCGTACGTCTCGTGCCCGTCCGCCGGCGTCGCGCTCGCGGGATCCCCGAAGTAGGCCGCCTCCGCCCCCGCCTCGCGGAAGGTCTTCGCCCCCTCGCGGATCTTCGTCGCGAGGTCGATGTGGACGGCGGGGAGATCGACCCGCTCCTTCTCCCGCACGCTCTCGGGCTCGACCGCCATCATGAGGGAGGTCTCGTACGCCCCCGCGTGGCACTCCCCGCGCCGGTACTCGTCCGTCAGCGTCCGCGCCCACTTCGCCTGGGTGAGATCGAGGAAGACGGGGCGCGTCCCGACCTCCCGCTCGATCTGCCCCACCGCGTCGTGGAGCGCGGCGAGGTGCTCGGGCTCGAGATGGGAGTCCGCGATCGCGAACCGCCGGACCCCCTGCCGCGCGAGGGAGACGCCGATGTCGCGCACGATCCCCGTCGTCGTCTCCCGGGTGAGGGAGACGGCGCCCGGGAAGCCGGCGGCGAACTCCGTCGTCCCGTAGGCGAGCGGCGGGAGGACGAAGGCGGGCATCCCGCGCGTGCGGAGCTTCAGCGCCGCCCGCCGCGCCATCTCGCAGGCGATGACGACGTCCGTGTCGAGCGGGAGGTGCGGGCCGTGCGGCTCCGTCGCGCCGATCGGGAGGATCGCGACGGGCTCCCGCGAGAAGACCTCCCCCGCCTCGGGCCATGTGAGGTCGCCCAGGTTCTCGATCCAGCGCTTCATGCGAGGTGCGGCGGGGACGACCCGCCGCCGTCCGTTTCCAGCGACTTCCGGTCGACCTTCCCCCGGTCGTTGCGGGGGAGGGCCGCGACGAACTCGACGCGGCGCGGGTACTTGTACGGGGCGAGCCGCGCCTTCACGTGTTCCTGCATCTCCCGCGCGAGACCCTCGCCGGGAGCCGCTCCGTCCCGGAGCACGACCACCGCCTTCGGCTTCACGAGCCCCGCCTCGTCGCGGAACGCGACGACGGCGCACTCGGCGACGGCGCGATGGGTGAGGAGGCACTCTTCCACCTCGACGGGGGCCACGAAGACGCCCCCCACCTTGAGGAGGTCGTCCCGGCGGCCGGCGTAGTAGTAGAACCCTTTTTCGTCGCGACGGAAGAGGTCGGCCGAGACGGTCCACTCCCCCCGGAAGGTCTCCCGGGAGCGGGCGCGGTCCCCCCAGTACCCGATCGCGGCGGAGCCGCCGCGGAGCCAGAGCGCGCCGATCTCCCCGTCGGGGACGTCGAGCCCCTCGTCGTCGACGAGGCGCCCCTCGTAGCCCGGCACCATCCGCCCGAGCGACCCGGGGCGAACCTCCCCGAACCGGTTCGAGAGGTAGATGTGGAACATCTCCGCGGAGCCGAGCCCGTCGAGGATCTCGGCGTCGAACCGCTCCCGCCACCGGCGGTAGACCTCGGGAAGGAGCGCCTCCCCCGCCGAGATGCAGACTCGAAGCGAGGACAGGTCCGCCGTCGCGGCGCGGGGGTGGGAGGCCATCGCCTGGATCATCGTCGGGACCGACGTGAGCACCGTCGGGCGCCACCGCGCGATCCCCTCGAAGATCGCCTCGGGGGTCGAGCGCTCCTCGAAGAGGCAGGTCGTCGCCCCGACGGCGAAGGGGAACATCAGGTTCGTCCCCGTCGCGTACCCGAAGAAGAGCTTCGGGACGGAGAGGGTGACGTCCGTCTCCCGCATCTCGAGGATGTCCTTCGCGTAGGTCTCGACGTTGTAGGCGAAGTCGGCGTGGACGTGGACGGCGGCCTTCGGCCGCCCCGTGCTCCCCGAAGTGAAGAGCCAGCCGGCGAGGTCGTCGCGCCCCGTCGGCTCGTTCTCGAGATCGGCGGGGGCCTTCTCGACCGCGTCCCCCCAGGAGAGGACCCGCGCCCGGGAGCCGGACGGCGCCGCGGGCGCCTCTCCGCCCGCGAAGACCACGGCGCGGAGGTGGCGGGCCGGCGGCATCGCGGCCGAAAACTCTCCCCAGGCCTGCGCGTGGACGAAGGCGACCTTCGCGCGGGAATACTCGAGCGCATAGGCGAACTCCGCCTCTCGCTGGAGCGGGTTGACCATCGCGAAGACGGCGCCGACCTTGAGCGTGCCGAACCAGGCGGCCACGAACTCGGGAGCGTCGGGGAGCACGAGGAGCACGCGATCCTCGGGGCCGATCCCGAGCTCCCGCAGCGCGTTCCCGGCCCGGTTCGCCCGCGCGCGGACCTCGCCGTACGTGAAGGCCTCGTCGCGGAACCGGACCGCCACCTTCCCCTCCTTCCCCTCCTCGACGCGCGCGTCGAGGAGATACTGCGCGAGATTGAATCGCGCGGGGAACTCGGGGACGTCGCCTCCCATCATTCGGGCCCGGATGGAAGGGGGGGAGTATAGCCGCCGACCCCGAGGGGGCCACGGCCCGCTACGGCGTCCCTCCCAGCGTCGTGCGAACCTCCCACAGCTCGGGGAACGCCTTTTGGCCGACGGTCGTTCGGAGGTAGCGCACGCCCTCGCGCTGCGCCGTCACCGAGGCTCCCGTGCCGATCTTCCCGCCGATCACGCGCTCGACCATCGCGATGTGATGGAGCCGCCAGAGCCCGATCCGCTCGTCGATCTCGACGAGCCCCTCGCAGAGGCCGTACTCGAGCGGGTAGCGGAGCGGATCCTCGTAGATCCGGCGGAGCGAGGCGAGGCGCTGCTCGGGCGAAGCGCCCCCGAGATCCGTCTCGAATCCCCTCCGGAACAGGCAAGCGAAGAATCGCTCCCTCATCGAGGGCGCGGCGAGACGCCGGCGCAGCCGCTCCTCGACCTTCGAGTCCTCCCGGAGCAGCGGAATCACCGTCTCGTCCCGGAACCCGAGGAGGAACTCGAGCTCGCGGAACTGCGCGGACTGGAACCCGCTCCCGGGCTTGAGCTGGTCGCGGAACGCGAGGAAGTCGACGGGGCGCATCGTCTCGAGGAGGCGGATCCCGCTCGCCACGACCTCGACGATGGAGGAAGCCCGCTGGAGGAGCCGCGCCGCCTCGGCGACGTCCTCGTCGTGGGACCGATCGAGATGCGCCGCGACCGCGTCCAGCTCGTGGAGGACGAGCCGGAACCAGAGCTCCGAGACCTGGTGGACGACGATGAAGGGGATCTCGTCGTGGCGCACCGGATCGGAGCGCGGCCGCTGGAGGGAGAGGAGCTCTCCGATCCGGAGGTAGTTCGCGTAGGTGAGGTCTCCCGGCGCCCCGGACGCCCCGAAGTAGCCCATTCACTCTCCTTCGTCTTCACCGAGGCGCGCGCGCAGGAAGGCGATCGCGCGCCGCCAGGCCTGCGCCGCGGCGTCGGGGTCGAACCCGGCCCGCGACGCGTCCAGGAATCCGTGCCCCGCCCGGGGGAACACGGCGATCTCGAACTCCTTCCCGAACTGGGAGAGCCGGCGCTCGAGCGCGTCGAGGCTCGCGCGGGGGATCTCCTCGTCCCGCTCCCCGAAGAGGCCGAGCCAGGGGCAGGAGAGGTTCGCCGCGAGGTCGATCGGCGAGGTGGGCTTCTCCACCGCCTGCGACTCGTAGACCACCCGCCCGTAGAAGGTCACCGCCGCGCGCAGCCGGCGGGAGTGAGCGGCGAGGAGGAAGGCGAACGTCCCGCCGAGGCAGAGCCCGATCGCGGCGAGGCGCCGCCCGTCGACGCGCGGCAGTCCCTCGAGAAACGCGCAGGCCGCCTCGGCGTCCCAGACGGCGCGCCGGTCGGAGGTCGCCGCGACCCGAGCGCGGATCGAGGGGAGGTCCGGGAGGGGCCCCGGTCCTCCTTCGCGCGAGAAGAGGTCCGGCGCGAGGACGGCGAATCCCTCTCGCGCGAGTCGCCGGGCCGTCTCCCGCATCGCGTCCGTGAGGCCGTGGACCTCGTGGAGGAGGACGAGGCCGGGGCGCTCGCGCCCTCCGTCGGCGGGCTCGACGAGGAACCCGGAGATGAGATCGCCTCCGACGGGGATCTCGACGCCCTCCTCACGGAGGCTCACGCGCATCCCCTCCTCCCCTCGGCGAGCGCCTTCAGGTTCTCGACGGCCTCGCGGTCGACCGCGACGACGCGCGGGCGCACGAAAACGCGGTCGAGCAGCGCGCGCAGCCCGAGGAACCCTCGCGAGCGGTAGCGGTCGCGCAGGCGAACGCGCGTTCCTCCGCCGTCGGGCTCGAGCCGGACCGTCACCTCCTGCGGAGGCGCGCCCACCGTCGAGCGCCAGCCGAAGGCCCTCGGCGGGTCCCACGCGGTCACGACCGCTTCGTACGCCGAGGGGCCGTAGCGCGATTCGCCTCGGATGCGGAGCGTCGCCCCCGCTCGCACCTCCCCGTCCACCACCTCGACGCGAGTCCCGTTGGCGGGCGCGTACCAGGCGCCGACGAGGGCGGGGGAGAGATAGGCGAAGATCCGCGCCGGGGGCGCCTCGACGAAGACCTCCTGCTCGACGAGCCCCACGACCTAGTGTCCCGTCGCCTTCCCCTCGTGCGGGCGCCACGCCCCCGACTCGAGGACCTTCGAGATCTCCTCGACGAACGCCTCGATCTCCTCGTCCTTCGTGTAGAAGTGCGGCGCGACACGCATCCCTGCTCCCGGGCGGAAGTCGACGAGGACGTTCCGCTCCGCGAGCGCGGCGACGACGGCCGCCCCGTTCGGGACGTCGACGGTGAGGGAGCCTCCGCGCCGGGCGGGGTCGGCCTCGGAGACGACGCGAAGCCCCCGCTCCTCGAGGCGCCGGCGGAGCGCCTCCGTCTGCCGGATCGACTTCGCGCGGATCTTCGGGACGCCGATCGCCTCGACGATCTCGTGGCCCGCGCGGGCGGCGTAGAGCGCCGGCACGGCGGGGGTCCCATTCGCGAGGCGCCGCGCGTCCCGGGCGTACTCGATCGGCGGCGGCTCGAAGGCGAACGGGCGCGCGTGCGCCGCCCACCCCGTGACGCGGGGCTCGAGGCGGGGGAGGATCTCGGGGCGCGCATAGAGGTAGGCGGCGCCGGGGCCGCCGCAGAGCCACTTCACCGAGCCGCCGACGACGGCGTCGACGCCGAGCGCGCCGACGTCGAGCGGGACCGTGCCGACCCCCTGGTAGGCGTCGAGGAAGAAGAGCGCACCCTCGCGCCGCGCCTTCTCGACGAGGGGGCGCGCGTCGAGGAGTCGGGCCGTCTTGTAGAAGACGAGGGAGAGGCAGACGACCGCGGTCCGCCCGTCGATCGCCGCGAGGAGGTCCTCCTCGGAGATGGAGAGGCCGTCGCGGGACGGGACGAGGACGACGTCCGCTCCGCGCCGGCGCTCCCGCTCCCACACGTAGAGGACGGAGGGGAAGTCCTCGGCGGAGAGGACGACCCGGTTGCGCGGCGGCTTCCACTCGAAGCAGGAGGCGAGCACGGCGAGCGCCGTGGAGACGTTTGGGTGCATCGTCACGGAGCCGGGCGGCGCGCCGAGAATGCGCCCGAGCCGGTCCCCCGTTTCGCGCGGAAGATCCCACCACGCCTCCTCCCACGCCCGGATCCCGCGCGTCTCCCAGAGGTCCGCGTAGGCGGCGAGCCATTCCTTCGCCTTCCGCGGCATCGCGCCGAGGGAGTGGCTGATCAGGTGGACCGCGCGCCCGAGGCTCGGGAACTCTTCGCGCCAGCGGAGGAGCTCGTCCATCGCGCCCATGCTACCGGAGTCGAACCGCGAGGGGCTCGGAGCAGCCCGCGACGTAGGCGTAGAGGAAGTCGGGGATCGGATGCCGCGCGAGCTCCTCGGGCGGATGACCGGGCCACAGCCCCCACCGGACGGCGACCGCGCCGACGACGGCCTCCCGATCGCCGATCGCCTCGCCCGCCTCCGGAGGAATCGGAATCCGCGCGCGACCCGTCTCGTCGAAGGGGACGCGGAGCGCGTCGAGCGCACCCGTCCTCTCGAAGAGTTCGTCCCGGTCGAGCGGAACGGGGAATCCCCAGAGCTTCGTCCCCTTGGCCGCGCTCCGGGAGAAGAGCACCTTGCAGTCGAACTCCGGGAGGAACTCCGCCTCGAGGATCGGATCCGCCCCCGCGTCGGAAACCCACCGGAGACGCGGAGACGGGCGAGGTCGATCGCGCATCGCCTCGAAGGGATCCGCGATCGGAGGTCCGGGGACGACCCCCGCCTCGACCAGCTCGTTCAGGACGAGGCGCGCGAGGACGCCGTAGCCCTCCCGATCCGGATGATCGTCGGGGAGGAGGAGTCGCGTTCGCTCGATGTCGGGGCCCCCGGATCGGAAGGCGCGGGCCGCGTCGACGAGGGAGGATCCGACCTCCGCGGCGGCTTCTCGGATTCCCTCGTTGACGGGCCCGTAGGGGTCCCGATCCGCGCCGTAGGTCGAGAGGATGGGGACCGCTCCGCGGGACTCGACGAGCCGCGCGGCGGCGGCGAAGTCTTCGTGCACCCGCCGTCGGAGTGCGGCCTCGTCCTCCGAGAGGGGCTTCCCGCTCACGACGAAGGGGCGCGTCTCGCCGTCCCGCATCGTTGCAGCGATGACCTCCCCCTCGCCCGGTGCGGGAGCCTCGGGGGAGGGGCTCTCCCGCAGGCGGTTCGAGAGGAGCCGGACGAGCCGGACGATGCGCAGCCGGTCGAAGGCGGAGTCGGCCCGGATCCCCTCCGGGGGGGAGCCCCACCGATCGTTCAGACCGGCCAGGAGCACGACGGCCTCCGGCTCGTGCCGGTCGAGATCCTCCGGGAGGTGCGCGAGGAGCGTCCACGTGTTGATCCCCGGGACGCCGAGATTCACCACGCCGTACGCGCCGGGCGCTCGCGCCTCGAGCAGCGCGGCGAGCTGCGCGGGGTAGGGGCCGGCGGCGTCCATCCAGAGCCCGAAGGTGTTCGAATCGCCGACGCACAGGATCGTGCGCGGGCCCGACCCCGACGGAGCGCGCGCGTGGAGGAAGAGGTAGACGCCTCCCGCGATGCGCAGCGTCCCCTCGAGGACGACGAACGAGAGCAGGATTCGGAAGAGGAGGCGGAGGGCGCGCCGCCGCGGGCGAGTTTCGACCATCCGAGAAAAGGGGTCAGGCACCTTTTCCGCGGACGGAAAAGGAGCCACGAATAACGGGGTCAGGCACCTTTTCCGCAGACGGAAAAGGAGCCAGACCCCATCGTCAGTCGACCGATTCGATCGTCAGGCCCCCCGCGTGGCGCAACGTGAGGCGGAAGACGCGTCCCACGGCGAGCCGCTGGTACTTCGCGTCCCCGTAGGCGAGCCGCACCCCCTCCGCCCGCGCCCGCTCGGGGTCTTCGGCGAGCGCCCAGAAATCCCGCCAGATCCTGCGCTCGAACTCGAGCGCCTCGCGCGAGGCGACGAGCGTCGAGGGACGGTAGACGTCGGGGATCTCGTCCCCCGAGACGTTCCAGAGGGGGACCCCCTCGGCCGGGCGGTCGCGGTCGCCGAAGGCGCGCCGGAACACGTGGAGGGACTTCCCGCGCAGCCCGTCCCCCACCTCGACGAACTCGGAGTCGAACTCGACGACGAGGGCGTCGAAGAAGATCTCGCGCCCCCGCACCTCGAAGATCCGAGCCTCGTGGAGGGGAACGCCCCTCCCGTCGACCTCGAAGAACTCGATCCTCCAGGCCGGATCCCCCGTCTGGGGGTCGGCGCTCCGCGCGAGCACCCGCGCGTTCGCCACGTAGGTCTCCGCCTTGCGACGGTCGAGGCGCCCTCCGAGGTCCCGGACCTGCGCCTCGAGCGCCTCCACCCGCCGCGCCTCGGCGCGGTGCTCCCGGAACCAGAGGAACCCGACGGTGCTCCCTGCGCCGAGGAGGACGAGGGAGAGCGCAGAGCGAGCGCGCATCCCTCCTCTATCGGCGGCGCCAGCTGCGGCCGTAGAGGTAGAGCGGCATCTCGAAGAGGTCTCCGAACCGCTCGTAGATCGCGCGGGAGTTCTCCCGCAGGGGCGCCATCCGGTTGATCGGCTTCTTCACGGGGATCCCCGCCGCGTACATCGCCCGGCGCACGATCCGGTCGGCCGTGCAGCACTCCGCGGGATCGACCTCGACGACGCCCTGGCAGTGGAGCTCGCGCAGGAGGGTCGGGATCCGCGCGACGAGGACCCGCCCGAGGCGCGAGGGGAGGAGGCGGCGGTGGCGGCGGTTGCGCTTGAACGGCCCCGTCCAGTAGCGCGGCATCTCCATCCGCTCCGCCATCAGCGTGCGGTAGATCCGCTCGACGTCGAGGGTGGGGCGCCGACCGGCCATGATCTCCTCGAACCCGAGCACGTCCCGGATGAGGGGCTCGTTCCGCGCGATCACGTGGAAAGCGATCTGGAGGGGCTGCGGGATCGGGAGGCGTCGCGGCGCCCCCACCTTGAGGAGCGTCCCCTCGTCGCGCCAGAACGAGGACGAGACGAGATTCGTCTCGAAGAGCGCGCTCAGGTGCTTCACGGTCGTCGCGTATCCCCCGTCGAGGGAGAGGGCGGCGACGAGGAAGAGGAACGTCGTGAAGTCCCGGTCCTGGCGGAAATCGAGGGAGCGCTTGCCGGGCGCGACCTCGAGGCCCAGGTCCGCCGCCCACCCCTTGTAGCGGACGCGCCCGTCGTCCTTGCGCTCCACGTGGACGAGGGGGGGGCCGACGGCGGACGAGAGGTAGTCCGCGAGGATGTCCTCGGCGGAGCGCTTCGCGAGGGGCGGCACGGGAAGGACGAGGGACGGCGCCGCTCGCCGCACGGGCCGCGCGGGCTCCCGCTGCGCGGTCGCGCGACGCTCGCGGACCTCCGTCTGGGGCGCGGCCTCCCGCCCCCCGGGCTCCCTCGTCCATTCCCATCCCGGCCCTCCTCCGCCGACCGGCTCCTCGGCGGAGCGGGGAGGAGGGGCGGGCCTCGCAGGAGACGCGCGCCGGCGCTGCCACCCCGGCGCGGCCGACTGGAAGGCGGGCGGAACGGACCACTCCGGCTCGCCCGGAGACGCCGCCTCCTCGAGGCCGGGTTCCTTCTCCCGAGCACCCTTGCGCTTCGGGGGGGCGCGCCGCGCCCTCGCCGGCGGCGCGACCTCCGCTTCCGGCGCGGACAGCCCCGTCTCCGCGCAGAGGATCGTGTAGGGGAATCCGCGCGCGCGCGCGTCGAGGGAGTTCGGATTCGGGACGAGGACCGTGTCGATGACCTCCGGACGGCGGTATACGAAGGTGTCGGAGCCCGAGGTCGCGACGGATTCCTTCGAGCTCGAATCGAGCATGAGGAAGTAATCGCGCGCGCGCAGGCTCGCCGTCACGGCGTACGGGTAGGCTCCGGGCGAAGGCGCCTTCCCGCCGCGCCCTCGGAGCTTCGTCATCACCACCTTGCGGGGGGCGATGTCCTCGACGAGGCGGCGGATCGGGAGACCGTCCCGGAGGATCGAAGTCCTCTCCGCGGGCGGCTGATCGAGGAGCCACCAGAAAAAGACGCCGTAGAAGGTGTCGCAGTTCTCGAACGCGGGGACTTCGCCGCCCGCTTTCTTGTCTTTCGTGGACACGGGTTCTTCCCTCCCTCCGGTCAGTTCCTCGGGCCGGGCCCGACGCGGCATTCTCCCTCGTCCCTCGAGGCGAGCCCTCCCGCAGGAGCGCTCCTCCCGGTGATCTTCTCGTCGGGGAGCCGGAGCCGCTCGACGACCTCGCGTCGAGCGAGCGCATCGAGGATCTCCGCGACGTCGTCCACCGTCACGCCCTGGTACCAGACGTCGTCCGGGTAGATCACGACGGTCGTGCCCGTCGCGCACTGGTCGAGGCATCCCGCCTTGCTCGCGCGGACGACCCGGCGCCAGCCGCGCGCGTCGATCTCGTCCTTCATCCGCTGCCGCACCGCCGCCGACCCCTTCGCCGCGCAGCACCCCTTCGGGTGCCCCGCGGGTCTCTCGTTCTCGCACACGAAGAGGTGGTGGAGGAATCTCGCCATTCGACCTATGCCCGTCGCTCCTCGAGGAGCCGCCGGGCGATCACCTCGCGCAGGATCTCGGACGTGCCTTCGTAGAGTCGCAAGGCGCGAACCTCCCGGTACAGCCGCTCGACTGGGACTCCGCGGACCACGCCGCTGCCACCGTGAATCTGGACGGCGCGATCCACTCCCCGCTGGGCCGCTTCCGTGGCCACCAGTTTGGCGAACGCCGAGGCCTTTGTCACCTCCCCCTCTTCCCCCGCGTCCCAGAGGGAGGCCGCGCGGTGGACGAGGAGGCGGGCCGCCTCGAGCTCCACGGCGGAGTCCGCGATCGCCGCGCGGACGGCGCCGAACTCCCCGATCGGGCGCCCGAACCGGCGGACCCGCCTCGCCCTTCCGAGCGCCTCCTCGAGGGCCCGGCGGGCGAATCCGAGGGCCGCCGCCCCCACGGTGGGGCGGAAGGCGTCGAGGGTCCGCAGGGCGACCTTGAAGCCCTCCCCCTCCTCCCCGATCCGGTTCGAGGCGGGGATCCGGCACCCCGACAGCGCGAGGTCTCCGATCGGATGCGGGGCGAGGAGCGGGATCCGTCGCGGCACGGAGAGGCCGGGGCGATCCGCCTCGACGAGGAAGAGGGAGAGACCGCGACTCCCCTCTCCCGATCCGGTGCGGGCGAGGAGCGCGTAGAAGTCGGCGATCCCCGCGTTCGAGATGAGGGTCTTCGCTCCGTCGAGGAGGTAGTCGTTCCCCTCGCGGCGGGCCGACGTCGTCGTCGCGGCGACGTCGCTCCCCGCTTCCGTCTCCGTGATCGCGATCGCCGCGACGGCCCGTCCCGCGGCGACCTCGGGGAGCCAACGGCGTCGCAGCGCCTCCGAGCCTGCGAGCGTCACCGCGAAGGAGCCGAGCCCTTGCATCGCGAAGGCGACGTCCGCGAGCCCCGACGCGAAGACGAGCTCCTCGCGCAAGATGCAGATCGCCCGCAACGAGACGCCCGGGCGCGCCC
>Ga0187892_10009433_pt1 | contig 12859 bp, 27 predicted proteins | sample MA1701073metaG_FD_139345 | JGI IMG/M metagenome (GOLD analysis project Ga0187892, IMG submission 139345) | Bio-ooze microbial communities from a basaltic lava cave in the Kipuka Kanohina Cave System on the Island of Hawaii, USA - MA170107-3 metaG ...
GCGGCACACAGACCTCATACCGCCAGAGTTGCTGGCACAGGCTGAGGCAGAAATGAGAGCCAGGAATGAGCGAGTCGATCGAAGTTAATGTGCATCTGCCGGGATCCGGTCGTGGCGATGTCTGGTCGCCCGAGGCCCTCAAGAAGTTGGTCGCCGACTTTGAGGCTAGGGGCCGGCCAATCATTGGTCAGTTTGAGCCGCCGAGCGACACCAAGACGCACCTCAACCACGCATCGCACGAAGTCATAGGCATGCGCGAGACAGCTGGTCGTCTCATTGCCAACATCAGACTGCTCGACACGAACAGCGGGAAGCTGGTCCGACGGTTGATTTCGGCCGGCGCGCGCGTCGATGTTGGGCTGCGTGCTATCGGTTCTGTTGACCCGAATGGAGTGGTCGACGCGAAGTCGCTGCACCTGGTTTCGGTGGACATCCTCGGTAGCCACCCGCTTTCATGGCTCGATCAGTTCATTCGCGAGGTCTACGAAGATGGCGAAGACCAAGAAGACGTGGCGGGTCGGTGATCTCGTAAAGATCAACGGCAGTAAACTCAAGACGTTCGGGCGCATCACGGATGTGGGATGGATGAACGGCAAAAACCACTTTCACGACCACGCCTGGGTTTCCGTAAGGTGCATCAACGGACAGGTTTACAACGACATATGGCCGCCGCTTGTCGAAGAGCCGAACCTCCTCGAAAGGCTCGCGTTCGAAAGTAGGGTATGACCTCACGGGAGGTCTAGCGTGCAGATCAGGTCAATCGTCCTGCTACTTCTACTCACGTTTACTGGATGCCCCTGCGACAGCACATGTGATTGTCGCAAGGCAGAGACGCCGACGTCTCCACACGTGAGTGCCATTGCCAGTGATACGGGATCATCAGCCTCGCAGGCTGCCATCTACGTCATCAACGATCAGTATGCCTCTCAGGAACGTAAGGCTCAGGCGCTTCAGCTCCTCTTTGAGATTGAGCGCGGACGGCAGCTAACCGACTCGGTGCGGCGGGTCGACACGCTCGCAGCACAACTGGAAGTGATCCTGGAGCGCGAAGTCGAGCGGGAGGATGGTCGGTGAGCCAGATCGACTGGCGCACTGACTCGGGAGCCGAACTGTGGTGGCTAAGCCATGCTGCCAGCTTTGAGTTTCGGCTCCAGTACGACGAGCGTGCGTGCAACGACGTTGTCTTCAAGATCGAAACTCGTGGCCACGATCGGTGGGCCGTCGTGCTTCATGGAAGCGTGCTTGACAAGAAGGCCAACGACTTCGTCTACGAGCCACTGAACTCAAACAGAACCGAGGCATTCTTCCGACGAGCCAGATTTGCCTCAAAGGAGGAAGCCCTCAAGGCCCTCCAGCGCTTCGTAGCGACACACGAGATTCTGCCAGCAGGTTACAGAAGGAAGCCTAACTCATCCAAGAGGGCGAAGACTCAATGAGCAGAGCTGCCTCAATCAAGCCAGGCTACTACCTTCACCACGAGAATGACTACCGCTACGACATCGAGTCGGTCTACTACATCACTGGTAGCGGCTCAGGAAATCTGTTGGCGCGGTGCTCTTACTGGAACAACCGCGCAGCGTCTTCTGTCGTCCAGTGGCACCCACTGTCGCAACGTCACACATCCTCGGCGCGTAGACTGAGCCAGATGGCTTTCTCTGAAGAGTTGCCAGTGCAGTGGGCCAGCGCGCTTACACCAGAGGAGTTGCTAGTCGGCAAAGCTCTCAACGAGATCGACACCGATGCGCTCTCAGAGCAGACGAAGATCGCCATTCCTACGATCGGATCGGTATTTCGCCTTGTTCAGCCGTGGAACTTTATGCTCTATGTCGAGCACCGCAACCACAGTCTCTACAACGCGGTGTTTGGTACGGACAGCTACGTCAATGATGCGCGCAGTCACAACAGAAATCAGCAGGATGGCGGTCTGTTTGGTCGGACGTGCGTGCTTCCAACAGGCACCAGACTCAAAGTCGATCGCATCTACATCCGAAAGGGCATCGCGGACTACGACTCTGTCACGCTCGTGTTGCCGAAGAAAGGATGTCCAGACAACCCGACGTTGCACGGTCGCTTCTGGGTAAAGCTTCACGACATCAACCGTATCTCGTGCCAGTGGGAGCTCGCGACTCTACGCCGCGTCGATAACACGGACCTGCTCACTCGGATGGCTACCGCACTCGGTGAATGATCGCTTCGAAACGAGTGATCGCCAGCACTGGCGTGATGCCGCGATCGACGTGATGCGCATCATTGATAGCGCAGAACCTGGAATAAACACAACCTCGCCATTTGCGATTCTGGCCACGATGAGACAGTTTCCGTTCACGCGCTCCACCGTGTTATATCCATCGCTCGACCTACTCAACTTCACGCTTGACCGACTTGCTGAGCAGGGACTAATTGTGGTGGCTGGTACGTTTCCGATTCGGCCGTCGCTCGCGGTTTGGTCATGCTACTACCGCAGAGGGTCGCTACTAGACCAGCTTGCCAGAGCGGGCCAGTAGTTGCCGTTCATTCCACAGGAAATGCCATTGTTCGAGTCCACGATCGAGATTGGCTACGCCCTCAAGAGCGGCTGCATCGGAGTAAGCGTAGCCGTGCGAGGCGAGTCTGACCGTCTATACGAGCTCTCGATTGAGGGGCGTGGATGCGTCAAGGAACACTGGCGCCGCCTGGTAATCCGGCCTAGCTCGACTGCGGTCGGTCTTGTTGCCGCACCCATTTTCACGACGAGCACATCGCAACGAGAAGCGCTGGCGTTCTTCCACGGTGGTGTCGTCATTGGAGTCTCCAGCGGGCTTACCTATCGAATGGAATTGGATCTGCCCGCCTGTGGCATCCCAGTTGACACTCCAGTGAGCGACATCGAAACGCGCGTCGTGCTCAACGAGGTTCAGCTGCTCGACGTATTGGCGCTCGCGGGCTCCATGACAGAAAGTGTCGATCGCGGCGTATAACTAGTACGAGCAGGGGTCCTATGCAGGCTAAGGGCGAACCTCCGTGCGAACGACGCTCCCTAAAGTCACCCGTGCTCGTACTCAACAAAACCTGGACTGCTATCGGGACGAGCACTGTTCGGCACAGCCTTGTCGCGATGTTCCGTGGCGCCGCAAACGGACTCTGTGTCGAGACCTTCACCCTCTTTGACTGGGATATGTGGCTCTCGCACGAGCAGCCCCCGAAAGTGAACGGTACCGTCCTTACGGTACGCGGACCAATACCAGCTCCTGAGGTGATCGTCCTCACGCGCTATGATCGGCTGCACGCCATGCAACCGTCCTTCGATGGACGCGGTGTGTTCATCCGCGATAGTTACCACTGCCAGTACTGCAAAAAGAGATTCCCATTGCACCTTCTCACGGTCGATCATGTACTCCCCAGGTCCCGTGGCGGAGAGACATCGTGGGAGAACTGCGTGTCCGCTTGCACGGAGTGCAACCAGCGGAAGGCAGATCGGACGCCCAAGGAGGCTGGCATGCCGCTACCGAAGGTGCCTGCTAAGTTGCGGTGGGACCCAGTTTTGAAGGTCTCACCCACGGCTCGGCCAGAATCGTGGCGGTCACTCCTTGGTCGAACCGGCTGACATCAGCTAATGGACATCAGCCGGTATAACCGGTTGATGTTACCTACAGTCTGCTCCTCCTATGATGACGTAATGGCGGCGGTATGCCGGGCTGTGGTAGACCGCGAAGGAGGGGCTGTTGCCATAGAGGTGATTGCCAGTCACGTCTTTCGAGACTCGCTCATTGGAGGAACGTGGAGGTCCGCCAGAGCCGCTGTCACTGATGTAGTCTCTGACTTAGTTGCAGAGGGACTGCTGATTCACGCCGACTACACCGGTATAGACTACGTGGATGCGTGGTATAAGTCCTTCAAGCCAGCTAACCTGCTGGCGTATCTCGCTATGTCAGAGGCCGCAGAACAATATGACATCCGCATCGCTCAAGCGTCTCAACCGCCCGCTGGGCTGTCGCAAGACCCCCAGGACGAAGTTCGTGGACGACCACGAGCGTAGGCTCGCCGGCAACCTGAACCGGATAGCGGCTGAACATGGCGCCGATGATATCCGGCCGATCGCTCTCTTCGAGATCACCGCGCAACCACAGGCACCGGAATAGCCTGCAAGAGTGAGGTCTGCTCTGGTAGATGGAGCAGCCTTGAGTGAGGTGCTGACACGACTCTCCGGCAGGCTTGTTTAGCTCGTCGATACGCAGAACCTTACAGCAGGCATCGCAGTCACCGCAAGAACGTGGCAGGCTGGTCATGACTCAGGTCTCGGACACGATGCTCGACATCGACACCACCGCATTCGACTGGTTTGTAAGGCAGGTTGCCGATACTGTCGACACGCTTGCCTACAGTCGTATTCTGCCAGGTTACATCCACGCGCCTTACATTCCTCGTCAGGTTTCGCCACAATTCGTTGACCCGAACGATTTCGCACTGCGCAAGGGCATCAGAGATAGACCGAACGACGCACCGATGGGCGCCATCTCCAATACAACCGGAGCTGCCTGGATTGAGCGCAGTCACGTGATTGACGGTCTTGTGGATCAGCTCGTAAAGAATCTAGCAGCCGCTCCAGCGGGCATTCAGTCGGCGAATCGAGTTGAGATTGCCGCCACGGTCGACGCGGCCTTCATCGTTCTGCTGGATCTCGGGACAATCGAAGTATCGGGCACGCTAGTTCGTCCAATACCGCTGCTCGACGCACTCGCCAGAGCTTCCGAGTAGAAAACGAATGAGCGGACCAGGGCACGGTCCGCTCATTCGTTGCACCAAGTCGGATAGCCGACCGAACTAGTCGTACTGCGAGTTGGCCGTCGGCAGCACAGGCTCCACGATCGTGTTCTGGTCCGGGAGCAGGCCAGTCGAGGTCTGGCGGCCGATCTGATCGGCAACCGGCACTGGCACGTAGGGTGGGTTGAGCTCAAGATTCACACGCCGAATGCGCGGAACCGCCGTCAGGGACGCGAGTCCTGCAACGACTGTAGCGAGGTTCGACGGAGCGTTGACCACGGATCCGCGTGGAAACGAAAGCCCGTCAAGGACGACGCCGCTGGTGCTGGTGACTACGTAACGAGCCATGTGATGTCCTCCGCGTGGTGTCAGTTGCATTATTCATGTTCGGGCACGCGCTCGCAATAGCTAGACACACTTCTTCTTAGATACCTTCTTGGTAGTCGGCGGTTTGAACACCATCTGTAGCAGGATTCCGTTTTCTACAGGTTTAAGTCGTTCGAATTTCTCGCGATACGCGCGACCAACAGCTCGGCCAGCTTCAACATAGCGAACCCAGAAGACAGTGATGTCACCAGGGTAGCCGAGCTTCACTACATATCGAAGTCCATCATCGACCTCAGCATGACCTCGATCGGTGAGCTTAAATCGCACGCATCGAACCACATCTCCGATGCCAAACCCATACTCGGCTCGTAGTAAATCGTTGAACGCGTCGCGCTCTTCCTCTGATGTCATCGTCGGTTAAATGAAGTATAGTTGACAGAGCGAGTCACCCGATGCCAGATCTCTACTACGGCCGCGTCACCTACGATCCGCCAGCATCGACAATGAAGAACCGCAGTAGCGCTGTAGTCGCTTCGAGCATTATCGTCGGAGATTACGTTTCCTTCGACGAACTGGGTGTCCGCATGACCGGTCGCGTGACACAGAATTGGCGTGGCTACGGCGCGCAAGTAGAAGTGGTAATGGCAGATGGCACTACCAAGATCATGCGCGTGCGTCCCGACTCGATAAAGAAAATCGAGCTGCTTGAAGCAATGGCGATTGCTTCGGCCGCGAGGTAACTCCATGACAGAGGACGAGATCAAGGCCTACGTCAAGCGGCGGCTCGGCTCGGGAATCATTGATGTCGAGCTCACCGCTGACCACATGGAAGACGTAATCATCGATACCAAGCGCTGGTACTCTTTCCGTGCGGGACAGAAGCGGCTCATCCAGGTACCATTGCTGACATCGACAAACGTCTACGTCATGGACCCGGACGTTATCGACGTTCTTCAGGTCGTGTTGCCTGGCGCGCACTTTCCGGCTGTCGACACAGACGACTTCAGCTTCACCTACTCACTTCTGTTTGGTCAGTGGCGATCACCTGGCGCCTCGCCACTACCATACAGCGATCTGGTTCAGCGCCTCCAGTACCTCAACATGAGTCGCAAGATCTTCTCGGCCGATCGCGAGTTCAACTACAACCCGAACACTCGCGAGCTTGAAATCATGCCCAGGCCATCCATCGTGGGAAACATGCTTGTCGAGGTCTGGTCGAAAAACATCGACACTCGCGAGCTTGGCCCACAAGATGAGCAACTCTTCCTTCGCTACGCACTGGCTCAGGCGAAGGAATTCCTCGGCGAGATCCGCTCCAAGTATGACGCCATCACGCAGCTTGGTGGGGATCGTTCGCTCAACGGCGAGAAGCTCTTGGAGGAGGCGAAGGCCGAGAAGGAGCAGCTGGAGAAGGACACCCTGAATTGGCGGCGATCTGTTGCGATTATCATGGCCTGATGTGAGAGCGCGCCATGCCGAACTTCACGCCGCCCTTTGGACTTGACCCGAACATCGTCATTCGGAACCCAGACAATTACCCCAAGCTTCTCCTGCGTGGTATCTACGACGTCATGCTCCGCGAGGAAGAAGCAAACCGTGGTTCGCTCATGGAGCGATATCGCAAGGGTTTCAATGTCGTTGTCAGCGGACTGGTCAAGGCCAGGCCACCACGCCTCCGAGTAACACCAAACAAGGACATCGAGCTGGTCGGTGCGGGCTTTCGTCGGGAGGCCGAAGTTTCTCGGAATGAGGAGCAGAAGGAGACCCAAGAGAAGCTGCGGAAGCTCTTCATTTGGCTCAACGAGTTGCGCCGTGAACTGCCGGACAGGCAACCCGACGAAGATCCGACCATGCGGAGCGGAGGTTAGGCCATGGCCAATCCTCCATTTAGAAGGCCGACACCGCCACCGAACGTTCCGCCTAATCCACCGTTCACGAGTGGCCTGCCGGACTTCGAGGACACGTTCTTCGGTCCAAACGACAAGAAATACCTTGATCGCAAGGCCAAGGAGATGGCCCGCATCCGTGGAACAGATGCCTACTACTACAAGAAGCTCGACAGCGCGCAGGACGTGGACGGCACTAGACCATTGACTGATGGGCCAGGTGTCGTTCCCGAGATCACTACCAAGCGGCATGCTGGCAACATGTCGCTCTACGGGGAGCCAGTCATCGTCAGAAACCGCATCGACTCCACGAAGCGAGAAGTCATCCCGGACTGGCAATACTCCGAGCCCGCACTGCTGCGCGCAGTGGGCCTTGAACCTGAGCTGGAGGAAGAGCCAGACGAGCGCGGAACCATCGTGATCACCAAGCTGCGTATGGACATAGCTCGGGCGCAGTTCGAGGAGTTCGGAATCACTCCCCGCGCTGGTGACGTGATTCGCTTGCCAAAGTTGCTCGACAACTTCTATGATGTAGAACACGTGGAGCCTAACCGTCATCGGTTCGGCGCTTTCGGCTTCTTCGTCGCCTACAGCTTCAATCTGGTCAGGAGAACGATGTTCGTTCCAGAGCGGAAGCTGGATGGAGGGACCTAATGGCCAAGTCGTCTTCCGAGGCTAGACGGTTTGTCGGCGACGAGATCCGCCATCTGATGAAGCAGGGCCCATCCAAGGGACCGCTCAAGGGTCGGAAGTTCGGCCAGAAGCAAGCGGTGGCCGCCGCACTCAACGTGGCCCGCGACAAGGGTTATGATGTAGGACCAGAGCCTAAGGAGGAGACCATGTCGGTCTTCGATGCACTCACTGGCAGCTCGACAGCCGCCTCGACTCCGAAGTGGGTTCGCAGTGACAAGCTTACCTACGCGCATGTTGAATCTGTTTTCGACTCCATCACGTCGAAGCCGATCAACGAGCAGTCGGATCGTCCCGCGACCACACTCGCACTCGTCGAGTCTCTCGCCGAGCTCAAGACCAAGAATGCGGGGTAACTGTGTCCGATCCACGTGCAAGGCTCCTAGCCGAGGAGCTCAAGTTCTCGCGCGACGGAAAGAGGCCAAGTATCTTCTCGCGCATCTACCCTGCCATGGACTACGGCAAGAACTGTCCTCCACAGGATCAGACTCCGTGCACGATGCCCGAGGTCAACCACGAGCCAGACGAGAAGAATACCAAGGACTCCGACGAGGACGGAAAGAGTGAGCAGCTCTCTCCGTTCGTCAAGAGGCTGGTGAAGGCACTTGTCGATGACACGACGTCTTGGTTCCCTCCAACGTCCTCTCTGACGCCAGATGAAGACGAATCAGACGAGGAACAGGAGCTTCGCGACAAAGACGAGAAGACTGAAAGCCAGAAGTCGAAGTTCGACAAGTCTAAGTTCCTGAAGAAGATGGCACCGGACTCCAAGCAAGCTGGGCATGACTGAGGGACCTGAGAAACACGCGGTCCGCGTGTTAGATCAGTCGCGGGAGGCTCTGCGGCTTGGCTTTCCTATCACATGTGCCACGTGTGAGCGTCTACACTGCGCATGGGACACCGGAGCTTCCGACTGTGGCCACACAGAGACCTGTGGTGGTCCGATCCTCGGTCGCGACTTTCCCGACTACAAGGGTCCGATCAAGCGTGTCGCGTTCGCAGAGCTGTGTCTGATCTGCGGATCGTCTGATCTTCGTCTGCACGTCGTAAGCAACCAGAGTCGATTTGGACTATGTAACGCGCACCGGCGCATTTTCGACCGTAGTCATGGGTCAAAGACGCTACTTCCCATGGTCGTTCCGGTTGGCAGTGTTATTCGCCCTCACCGTTGAGCCGGTAAGGCATCACATAGTACCTGAAGGATGTTGACTCGGACTTCGTCCCGTCTGACGCTGTCACGAGCGGCAGCATGAGCCCAGCGCGGAGGTGATTGTCAAAGCGGAATCGGCACTCTGTGCCCGGCAACACGGCTACGCCATCCAACCACAAGCTCGGGATGAATCCGATCCGCACAGCCGGGCCACTGTAGCTGACCGGAATGTCGGCGATCGACTCGCCCTCGACCTTGGATGTGGTCTGAAGCTGCAAGTTGTCCGTGGAGAAGTTGAAGGCCGTCTCCGAGTCCTCCAACAGCGAGCTCCGTCTAAGAAGAGTGTCGAAGGTGTGCACATCAAGATCGACCGCCTGCGGAAGACTGAGTTGGAAGATGTCCTCGTAGGGTGGGAACTTGCCGTTAAGCAGGTTGCAACTCACCACCCCCTTGGGAAAGCAGAATACAAGATGGCTGCCTACTACCGCGAGGCGGACATCAAAGGTTGAGGACTTGCCTACGACCTTCAGAAGCGCCTTGGCGCTCTTAGCCCGAATGATCTCGGCAAACGGCGGACAACTTGACTTGACTTCTGCCTCCGAAACCGCAATACGTCGCGCGTCCGTCGCTGCGAAGCGGAGTGTGGTTCCCTCGTGCTTAACGCAAATGCCGTCAATGGCGTATCTTTGCCCGTCAATAGCCGCCGCCACTGTTGTCTGGTCAAACAGACGCACAAGTTCGGCTGCCGCGATCTCAACAGCGTGGTTACCAAGCGCACCCTTGATTGGTGGGTAGTCGCGAACGTCGTCGCCGGGAATCTTGTAAGAGGCCCCAGGTGCTTTGAACGTGAAGTGCCCGCGATCGTTGGAGGAAACCTCAGCCTCTACATCGCGAAACAGCTTGAGGATCTGGAGGAACTTGTTCGCGTTGATGAGGCCCTGCCCCTCAGACATGACTGCCGCCGGGCTAACCTCGTAAACGATGCTGACACGACAATCGGTGGCTGCTAGCCGGACCACGTTGTCCTTGGCGGTGATCAGTAAGTTTGCAAGAACCGGTCTCTCGCTGTTGGGTTCGACGGCGCCGCTGACGCGCGACGCGGCATCACGCAAAACGTCGACAGAGGTCGTAAACTTGAGACCTGTCATGCGCAACTACTTCTCTTCGAGCTCAACTACCGTGCCGCGAATGCCAGAGGGGAAGAGGAACGCTCTGTGGCATCTGACGCACTTGCCTCTGGTCGGCTGGTCGCTCATGGGTCTGTTTACCATCCGCTGGTCCACCAGTACGATGTGGTGCTCGACGGAGACGCAGCCAACGAGAAGCAACAAACCCAGACAGAGAGCTCTCATAGGTCGCCCATATACCAGATGCTCTTGGTAGTCATACCGAAGCTGTGGGCAAGAGCTGCGACACGCTCCCACAGGAGCGGCCATGAACCGTCGTTTACGAGGACACGATCGAAGTATGTATCGGGCAGCTCGTAGATCTCGCGCTCACTCTGGTGGGTCAGGTCCACGGTGACTCGCGGGTTGCTAATGCGCACAGAATAGACCTGGGCTTTGCCCGCAAGCCGCTCACGTAACGTTTCAATCTCGTTCTTGAATCGACCATCGGAGCAGACCACAAGCCACTCTGGACTGTTCATGACGCGGTCCGCGAAGCGGTGAACCCAGAGATCGTTGTGTATCTGCTGGCGACCAACCTCAGTACCGAGCCACTGTAACCAGTGGCGAGCCGTCCTTCCGTAGGCGACATAACTCTCCTTTACGTCCCGCGTGCCGTAGAGGATCGACTTCGGAATGCCAACGAGTGCTTCAACGGCATCCTTGAGAGGGTCCGCGTAGGCCATGCGAACGCCACCTACAAGATCAACGAGCATGTTGCCAGCGGTGTCTTTTCCAACACCCGCCGTACCGGCGAGCACCACAACCGTCTTCTGATTAGTCACTACGCCTCTCCTGTTTGTTTCTGAAGACAGTCCTGTTCAACGAACAGGACGAAACCGGGTCCGAACGGAAGTCTGCTCATCGCGTGACTGTCGCGCTCGGGCACGGCGGCGATCCGCACTTGCCATCGACCTGTCTGGTCTCTCACTCCAGTAAGGCCGACGACCGTGCCACGCAGCAGAATGCCGTTGTTCTCGGCAACCACGCTTCTGGAGATGCGAGCCACATCGCCGGGCTGGAAGGTCTCTTCCGGCCCGAGAATGCGGTCGACTAACCCGTTGAGCGCGGTTTTCAATGCGTTGCGCAAGCGGTGACCCGGCATCGGTTCCTAAGACATGAGTTTCGGACTACTTCGCTCCGCCGTCTACGAGCCCCGTACCAATACCATCAGATGCCGGCGCGAGGTCCAGATCTGCAAATCGGTCACCGTAGCGGGATGCCTTCAGCACCGGCAGGAGCTGCGAGAACACACAACGAATCTCAGCGTCGGCAGCGTTGGAGGCCCTCATACGCATCATGTGTCTCCACTGAGAGACCGAGGCCGAGAAGATCACTTCGGTTTCCAGTGCGTTTCCGAGGAAACCACGGGCTGCTCCACGAGCCTGCTTCCTTGCGGAAATCTTGTCGACCCCGCGACCCACGAGCCACGTCTGGAGGCGAGTGACCCACGTCGAGTACTCGATTCGGGCGGTCGCCACGAGTTCTTCGATGGCGGCTTTGTCCGATGCATCACCACCACCCTCACGCACGTAGGTCTGAATGAGCGGGTGGATGATCCACGGGCTCTCAGACTCTTCGCAGTACCTGGTACTGCGCTGCGAAATCGCTGTAAAGTCCCCGTGTCTAACGAGTTCGTGTGAGAGCCCCCTACTGCCCACGACATACGCAGTGATCCACTTCTCGTCGTCGGTCCTTGGCGGAACAATCTCTGCCGATCCTAGCCGCAGCCACTTCTGAGCCCCAGCGTGCTCCTCGTCTGATGGGTTTTTAACGATCCTTGGGGCCACACTATGCATAAGCCGTCGCAGCACGACACCTAGCGAGGAAGATGTGCACTCGTTGAAGGCCGCACCAATGGAGGCCGAGAGGTGCGCGGACCACTTGTTCCACTCGAACGCGGTACGCGGGTTGAGCGTGAGATACAACTCGCGGTTGCTGAGCGGCGAGACCCACACGCCCGGTCGATTGAACAGAACTGGTGCCAGATCGAAAAGCAAGGACGCGGACCCGCGTAACAGAATCGTGGACTGAAAGTGCTCGGCGATACTGAGATGCCCAACTCCGAGGATGTGATCGAAGTAGTCTGCCGAAGACCGACCGCTTCCAAGGGAGTCGTAGCACACGCGCCCAGCCAGCTCGGTCAGTCTCTCCGCGACGAGACCTTCCATTTGGCCGCTCTTAGGCGCTCCCATCTGATCGGGAATCCGAACAGTGTCATCGCCATCCCAAACCAAATATGCTTTGAGGCCATCGAACATCGACTTGCTCACCTTCTTGGTCTTGTTAGAAGAATGTTCCTTGGCGTGGCTGTGTCGGCTCATCAGAACCATCCAGCCACGCGGCGATCACATCACCATGACAAGGGTGTGGAGCGCAAAAGCAACCGAGTCGCTTTCCCTTGAGTGCGATTACTCTCTCACGGAAATCTGGGTCTTCTGCGACTCTCTCTAGGAAGTATGTTTTGAAGCGTTGGATGGTGGCACCGCGCGATTCACCCTCTGCCAGCAGAAACGGATTTCCGAATGTCCCATCGTAGCCGTGTCCAGCACGACCGATGTAGACATCGAACTCCTCCTGGTGAAGATTGACTACTGTGGTCTTAGCCATTTGCTTCGGTCGAAGCGCGCTCGGGAACCCATGTCCTGCTCGTGAGATCAGGAATGTACTCGCCTAACTGCGCACGCAGTGATTGCTCAATTGGTATGCGGCAGTCGCCGCAGATGAAAGCGATACGTTGAAGGCCGCCGATCTTGAATTCGCAACGTTCGACGCTGCGTGATGGGGAGCCGCGCATGCCGCAGAGCTGGCAAGCGTTGTAGATGTCCTCATACATTCCCACGACGTTCCTCCAATGATTCGCCACTGCTCGCAATCACGCCCGCTTGCTTGCGAGCTAA
>Ga0187892_10009434_pt1 | contig 12858 bp, 12 predicted proteins | sample MA1701073metaG_FD_139345 | JGI IMG/M metagenome (GOLD analysis project Ga0187892, IMG submission 139345) | Bio-ooze microbial communities from a basaltic lava cave in the Kipuka Kanohina Cave System on the Island of Hawaii, USA - MA170107-3 metaG ...
CCCCGGCCGAACATTCCCTGCCGGTCACGCCTGCCCAAAATCTTCGCCGCGATGAGCCCACGACAGAAACCAAAGGCGCCTTGGCGGTGAAGTCAGCGTCCGCACAATCAGCGCCGCCATTGCCTGCGGGCGAAACGCGACCCCTCACCAGTTTTAACGATATTCTGGCGCTCGCCGCCGAAAAACGCGACATCAAGCTCAAGAACGATCTTGAACGGCTGGTACGCCCCATCCGCGTCAGTCCCGGACAATTCGAGCTGGCGCTGGAAGCATCCGCACCTGCGGGGCTTGCCAACGAAATCTCCCGCAAGCTCGAAGCCTGGACGGGCATCCGCTGGATGGTGTTGGTGGCCAAGGATGGCGGCCATAAACCTCTGGCTACGCAGGCGAAGGAGAACCGCGACAGCGCCTTCCGGGCCGCCCGTGAGCACCCCGATGTGCTGGCGGTTTTCAAGCGCTTTCCCGATGCTGAGATCGTCGATGTGCGCGAGCCTGAAATTCCCATGAATGAGTCCGATGAAGAACCTCGGTGAGATGATGATGAAGCAGGTCGAGGCCATGCAGTCGCGCATGGCGGACATGCAGGCGAAACTCGAACGCATGGCGGTGACCGGACAGTCCGGCGGCGGACTGGTCCAGGTGACGCTCAACGGCAAGGGCGCCATGAGCGGTCTCCTCATCGACCCCAGCCTGTTCAAGCCGGAAGAAAAAGAAATTGTCGAAGACCTGATCCTCGCCGCTCACAACGACGCGAAGGCCAAGGTCGAGGCCGTGATGGCCAAGGAAATGAAATCGGTGACCGGCGGGCTTCCCCTGCCGCCTGGACTGAAGCTGCCTTTTTGATGGTGAAGCGCACCACGGGGCCGGAAATCGAGCGGCTGATCCAGCTCTTCGCCAAGCTGCCGGGATTGGGCCCGCGCTCGGCTAGACGGGCGGCGCTGCACCTCATCAAGAACCGCGACAAGTTGTTAATTCCCCTGGCCAGCGCCCTCACCGAGGCGCGCGACAAGGTGAAGGTGTGTTCGCAGTGCGGCAATGTCGATACGGTGGACCCCTGCACCCTGTGCGGCGATCCCAAGCGCGACCGCTCGATCATTTGTGTCGTGGAGGAAGTGGGCGATCTCTGGGCGCTGGAGCGAGCCGGCGCCTGGTCCGGCCTTTACCATGTGCTGGGCGGCAGGCTGTCCGCCATTGAAGGCGTAAGGCCCGAAGATCTTGCCATTTCCCAATTGATCGGGAGGGCGGAACATGAGCGCCCCCGCGAAGTGGTGCTGGCAGTGAACGCGACCGTCGAGGGGCAAACCACGGCGCATTACATTATTGAGCGCCTCAAGGGCCTGAATATCGCCACATCGCGGCTTGCCCATGGCGTGCCCGTTGGCGGTGAACTCGACTATCTCGATGAAGGCACGCTAACCCAGGCCATGAAGGCCCGCCGCCCTTTCCAAATTTAACCATTCATTAACGCCAACCGGAATGGCCGCCGCGCAAAGGCGGGCCCGGCCCGGCGGTTGCTCCTGCTCCATCGAGAGATCGAAGCATGTTCCGCATTGGGACAATGGAGCAGAAAATGGCCCTGGGCAGCAAATTGACATCGGCTTTTCCCAAGTTTGTAGCGGACCAGAAGGGCACTACGGCTGTGATCTTTGCGCTCACCGTGCTTCCCCTGCTGCTCACCGCGGGCGTTGCCATCGACATTGTCCGCTATTCCTCGGCAAAAGTCGCGCTACAGTCCGCACTCGATGCCGGTGCGCTGGCTGTTGCTGCTGCGACGAACCTCTCAACGCCAGCCCGCCTCGCCGCCGGCGATTCGACCTTCACGGCGAATATCGAAGCCGCTTCCATCGGCAGTGCCGGCGTCGCCCGGAATTTCGACTTGGCGGATGATACCGTGGTGGCATCGGCGTCTTTCGATCTCCCGGTCGGCCTTATGCAGCTTGCGGGTTTCACCGCCATGGCGGTTGAGGCGGAAAGCGAAGTCACCGTGCCTGAGAACAAGAAGGCGGAGATAGCCATGGTGCTCGACTATTCGGGCTCCATGACTGAAGTGTTGAACGGCGAAGTCAAATACATCGCCATGCGGAACGCCGCCAAGCAACTCGTGAATGAGCTGGCCGACAGCAACCCAACCAAAGTCAAGTTTGGCCTGGTGCCCTTCTCGCACCATGTCTGGGTGACCCTGCCCAAGCAATATGTGCGGGGCCAGACCGGCTCAGGCAATTGGACCGGCTGCACCCAGGACCGCAGATATCCGGATAATTTGACCGATGCCACGCCAACCTCTGCCAATGCCTCGAAATGGGGCCAACCGATCGCAGCCGCCCACGCGAGCAGCGGTTGCGGCGCCTATGTGCCGAACCAGCTGATCGTCAAGCCTCTGACCAACGATTTCGCCGCCATCAACAGCCAGCTCGATGCCATGGAGCCCTACGCCTGGACCCATATCGCGCTTGGCGCCGAATTCGGCTACCATCTGCTCTCGCCCAATGCGCCTTTCACCGAGGGCGCAAGCTACTCCGACACGGCAACCCAAAAAATCATGGTGCTGCTCACCGACGGCAAGCAGACGGAGCCAGCCTTCGGCCCGGGCCCCCGCACCGTGGCACAAGGTGAACAAAATCTCGAAAAGATCTGCGATAACGCCAAGGCCTCCGGTATCACCGTCATGACCATCGCCTATAACATCGACGACTCAGCCACGGTGGACCGCCTGCGCAATTGCACCACCGATCCGGCCAAGGATTTCTTCAGCGTGGAAGAGGGCGAGAACATCGCCACCGCCTTCGACGCGATCAAGCAGCAGATCACCGCGCAGATCAGGATCGGGAAGTAGATATCCGTTCTCTCCATCACCGGCCTTGAGCCGGTGATCCAGACTGGATGGCCGGGTCAAGGCCCGGCCATGGAGAGAATGTTATCCCCGCTCGACCAGCCGTGGCTTCTCGATTGCCACGAGGCGCGGCGTTTCCTCCAGATCCATGCTTTCGATGCGAAGGCTACGCTTAGCGATCTTGTCGGCGGAGATATTGAGCTTGTCGAGATCGGCGTTGGCGGCGCCGAAATGCTTCTGCAAATCGCCGACGCGCTCCTGCAGGCGGCCCACATCCTCCAGCAGCCGCACCACCTCGATCTGAATCAGCCCCGCCTGCTCGCGCATCGCCACATCCTTGAAGATCGCCTGCATGGTTTGGATCAGCAGCATGAGGACATTGGGCGAAGCGATGATGACGCGGGCCCGGTGCGCCTTCTGAATGACGTCTTCGAAATGCTCGTAGAGATCGGCATAGATCGATTCCGAGGGAACGAACATGATGGCGGTCTCGTGGGTCTCCCCGGCAATCAGATATTTTTCGGAAATATCCTTCACATGCTTGAGCACATCGGAGCGCAGGCGCGCCTGCGCCGATTTTATTTCGCCGTCGCCGCGCGCCAGTTTCAGCGCGTTGAAGGCTTCCAGCGGAAATTTCGCGTCGATCACCAGGCGCAGCTCCGAGTCTGGCAGCTTGATCAGGCAATCGGGCCTTGTGGCGTTGGAGAGTGCAGGCTGGAACGCATAGGCGCCGCCATGGAGCCCGTCGCGGACGATCGCTTCCATGCGGCCCTGGCCGTAGGCGCCCCGCGTCTGCTTGTTGGCGAGAATATCCTTGAGGCTCACCATTTCGCTGGAGAGGTTGGTAAGATTTTTCTGGGCCGCATCGATGACAGCGAGCCGCTCATAGAGATGGGTCAGCGATTGGCCGGTGCGTTCCGCTTGATCGTGCAGGCCAAGGCCGAGCCGGTGGCTCACCTGGTCAAGCCGGGTCTCGACGGTGCGGGCGAGCTCCGCCTGCGAGCCTTGAGCCTGTTCCGCGAAACCACGCAAATGGCCGGTAATTTCTGCGAGCCGGTATTCCAGATTGGAAGCGCGGCGCGCCTGGACGCGCCAGGCCGAAATCAAGGCCGCCAGCAACAATACAAGCATCAACGCCGCGCCCGCCACCATAATATCGAGAAGCGTGAAGGGCGTCTCGCCAATGCGGAGAATGATCTGATCGAGATGCATGGGCGAGCGAGACTAAACTGATTCGCTCGCCAAAAAAGCGTGGCCCGTCCATGCTCGGTTAAGAAACACGGACGGGCCCTTGACCCGCACGACTCGGGACGGCGACAGGAGCCGCTTAGGCCAACTTTTTCACAACGTAGGGACGAATGGAGAGTCTCATTTCCACCCTGGCACCGGTCCGGCTCGTTGGCCGGGGTGATCCCCCGCTGAGATCGAGAGGGAGACTGATCTGCGAACGTGGCCTCAACACGGACAGAGTGAGGCAATTTAGCGGCACATTCCGTCTTCAGCGTTTTTCCACTCCCCGCTTGGTTTTATTTATTCAAGGTGTCAGGATCATCCGGGATGCGCGGAGGGGACATGTGGCAGGAATTCAAGGCCTTCGCCCTGAAGGGCAATGCCTTCGATCTGGCGATCGGCGTGATCATCGGCCTGGCCTTCGGCAAGATTGTCGATGGCATTGTCAACCTGTTGATCATGCCGGTGATTGGCGCCATCACCGGCGGCCTCAACTTCGACAACTACTTCCTTCCATTGTCGCCGGCGGTCACGGCGGTAACGCTCGCCGATGCCCAGAAGCAGGGCGCGGTGCTAGGCTATGGCGCCTTCATCACCATCGTCATCAATTTCCTCATCATCGCCTTTGTCCTCTTCCAGCTTGTCAAGATATCGAATCGCATGAAGAGGCAAGAACCGTCGCCGCCGCCGGCCGCCGCGACGACCACGGAAGTGCTTCTCGCCGAAATCCGCGATCTTTTGAAAAGGAAGTAAGCACTTTTCGCATGACTGCCGCGAGAATCCAGGTGTCTAGACACCCGGCCTATTTTTTGGCTTAAGCACCAGCCATGGACATGAACCCGTTACTGGCCGAAATCACCCCGCAATCCCGGAACGAGCCCAACTCAGGCATATTGGTGGCGGTCAATCACGGCTTTGGCCGCCCCGATGTGATTCCATTGTGGACGGGGGAAGGCAATGTGCCGACGCCGGAATTGTTCTCCCGGCCCGCCATCGACAGCCTGCTCAAGGGTGAGACTTTCTACACTTGGCAGCGCGGCATTCCCGAATTGCGGGACGCGCTGGGACGCTATCACACGCGCCACTTCGGCCGCACCTTCTCCCAGGAAAATTTCTTCGTCACGTCGGGCGGCATGCAGGCCATCCAGACCATGGTGCAAATGGTTGCGGGCGAAGGCGATGAAATCATCCTCCCTACGCCCGCGTGGCCCAACTACGGCGGGCCGCTCCGCATCCAGGGCTCGGTGCCCGTGGAAGTGCCGATGGACTTCGCGAACGGGCGCTGGCGGCTCGATCTCGACAGGCTCTTCGCGGCGATCGGCCCCCGCACCAAGGCCATCTGCCTCAACTCGCCGTCCAATCCCGTGGGCTGGACTGCGACGCTTGATGAACTCAAAGCCGTTCGTGATCAATGCCGCAAGTCCGGCATCTGGATTTTCGGCGATGAAGTCTATTCGCGCTTTTACTATGGCGAGCGCGGCGAAACCCGGGCACCTTCCTTCCTCGATATCTGCGATGAGGGCGAGATGCTGCTTCTCGCCAACACCTTTTCCAAGAATTGGGCGATGACCGGCTGGCGTGTCGGCTGGCTCCAGGCGCCCAAGGCGCTGGGCTCTGCCATCGAACGCATCATCCAGTATAACACCAGTGGCACGCCCGCTTTCCTGCAGCGGGGCTGCGTTGCCGCCCTCGATCACGGCGAGGACTTTATCGCGAACCAAGTGGCGAAGGCGCGAGCCAACCGCAATATGGTTGCGAAACTCATGGGTGAGATGCCGCGCGTGCGTTTCGAATTGCCCAAGGGCGCCTTCTACATGTTCTTTTCCGTGGATGGCCTTGGGGATTCCACAGCAGCGGTGCTCCGCATCATCGATGAAGCTGGCGTGGGCTTTGCGCCGGGGGCCACCTTCGGCAAGGGCGGCGAGGGCCATCTGCGCATGTGCTTCCTGCGGGACCCGGCTAAGATCGAAGAGGCACTGGCCCGATTTGGCAACTGGCTGAAGCGTTAAACCACCAACTCATGAATCAGCGTGTTGAGCACGCGCCGCCCGGCGGGCGTGGCGCGCAATCGCGAATTTTCTAAGCTGACGAACCCCATGGATTCCAGCGCTGCGATCTTGTCCATGTTGACGCGTTGCGCTGCGAGAGATTCATAACGCTTAAGGTCAATACCCTCGGCAACGCGCAAGCCCATGAGGAGATATTCGGAAGCCTGATTGTGCTTCGCCACGGCTGCGTCCTCGATCACACCCGTGCCGCGCGCCGTCACGAGGTTGCGCCAGGTCTCGGGATGTTTTTCGGTAACGAGCGCGCGGCGTATACCGCCATCGGCCAGGCGGCTGTGAGCGCCGGGGCCCGCGCCCGCATATTCGCCGTAGCGCCAGTACAGCAGATTATGCCGCGATTCATGCCTGGGGGCGGCATGATTCGAAACCTCATAGGCCACGAGCCCCGCTTTCTCCGTCAATTCCTGCGTCACATTGTAAAGATCGGCGGCGTCATCCTCCGGCGGCACGGCAAGCGAGCCCCTTGCGTGCAAGTCGGCGAACGCCGTGCCCGGCTCGATGGTCAATTGATAAAGCGACATGTGACCTTGCTGGTAGGACAAGGCCTCGGTCAATTCCGCCTGCCAATCCGCAAGCGTCTGCCTTGGCCGCGCATAGATGAGATCGAAGGATACGCGAGGAAAAATCCTTGCCGCTAGTTGGAAGGCTGCAATTGCCTCGGCGGCAGAGTGCTGGCGGCCCAGCGCCTGAAGCTCGGCATCGTTAAGGGCCTGCACGCCAACCGAGACGCGATTGACGCCAGCCGCACGATATCCTCTGAAATTCTCCGCTTCTATACTGGTGGGATTTGCTTCAAGCGTTATCTCGACATTCGGGGAAACCGCCCACAAATGGCCTATCGTTTCCAGCACGTGGCCCACCGCCGCGGGCGGCATGAGGGAGGGTGTGCCGCCGCCGAAGAAAATGCTGGTCACGGTGCGTCCCGGTGTGCGCCCGGCAAACCACGCAAGCTCGCTTGCCAGCGCCTGCGCGAACGACATCGCATCGACTGGCTGATGCCTAACGTGCGAATTGAAATCGCAATAGGGGCATTTGGCCTTGCAAAAGGGCCAATGCACATAGACGCCGAAGGCTTCCTCAGAAGATGGCATCGGCCAATTTCCGAAAGGCCCGTGCCCGGTGCGACAGGGCGTGCTTCTGCGATGGCTCCATCTCGCCGAATGTCATCTCAAAGCCGTCGGGCACGAACATGGGATCGTAGCCGAAACCCAGGGTGCCCCGCGGAGGCCAGACGAGCGTGCCATCGACGCGGCCCTCGAAGGTTTCGATCTGGTCATCTGGCCAAGCGAGGCTTAGAGCACTGACGAAATGGGCCTTTCGGTCCGCCGCGCCTTTGGCCTGCAATTTTTCTTCCACGTTGCGCATGGCCATGGCAAAATCCTTGGCAGGCCCCGCCCAGCGCGCCGAATAGATGCCGGGCGCGCCATCAAGCGCCTTGACGCAAAGGCCGGAATCATCGGCGAGCGCTGGAAGCCCTGCCGCCCTTGAGGCGGCGCGCGCTTTCAGTTCTGCGTTCGCCGCGAAACTATCGCCTGTCTCCTCCGGTTCGGCGAGGCCGAGATTGGCGGCCGAGAGGACTTCTACATCATAGGGCTTCAGCAATTCGGCCATTTCCCTGGCCTTGCCCGAGTTGTGCGAGGCGACAACCAGCCGGCCACCGCGCAAGGACCAGATACGGGGCTCGGCGAATTCGACGGAATTGCCGGCAGGATCGCGGAAATAAAATGAACGGCCGCGGCCTTTCCAATCGAGTTCCGATTCGATCTCGATGTTGCTTGCCGTGAGCTTCGCCCGCCATTGTTCGAGCTCTTGAGCACTCGCAGAAAAGCATACATGTCCCGGCCCCCGCGCCCCATGCGGCGGCGGCACGCCCTTGCCGGTCGTCTGCACCGATGTGACGGCGGGGTTGAAGACGAGCAGCATCTGGCCACCGCAGCGGAAGAACGCCTGCCGGCCTTCGGCTTCCATGACGCAAGTCAAGCCGAGCACGCCCTCATAGAAGGCGCGCGCCGCCGCAATATCTTCCGCATAAAGAATAGTTTCGAGGATGGCCGAAGGCCTCATGCGACTGCCTTCTTCTGGAGCGTAACGAGCTCGCCGATCCCTTTGCTAGCCAGCGCCAACAACTCCAGCAAAGCATCTTGCGAGAAAGGCTCGCCTTCCGCCGTTCCTTGAATCTCGACAATACCTCCGGAGCCCGTCATGACAAAATTGGCATCGGTGCCCGCCGTTGAATCCTCGGCATAATCGAGATCGAGGACACCCACGCCGCCATGAATGCCGCAGGATATGGCCGCCACATGGTCCTTGAGGGGCCAGGTTTTGAACATGGAGCGCGCCTGCATCCATTTCAGGCAATCATGGAGCGCCACCCAACTGCCGGTGATCGCCGCCGTGCGGGTTCCGCCATCGGCCTGGATCACATCGCAGTCGACGGTAATCTGTTTTTCGCCTAGCATCACGAGATCGACCACGGCGCGGAGCGAGCGGCCAACCAGGCGCTGGATTTCCTGGGTGCGTCCCGATTGCTTGCCGGCGGACGCCTCGCGCCGCATGCGCTCGCCCGTTGAACGCGGCAGCATGCCGTATTCGGCGGTGACCCAACCCTTGCCCAGCCCCTTTAACCATGGCGGCACCTTTTCTTCGAGTGTGGCTGTACACAGCACATGGGTATCGCCAAAGCGAACGAGGCAGGAGCCTTCGGCGTGTTTGGTGAAGCCCCGCTCGAAGCTTATGGCGCGCAACTGGCCGGGCATTCGCCCCGATGGACGCATTATGTCTTCCTTTCGTGAAAGCGGCGTTCTAGCCCCACAATTGACCCGCGCCAACTTGATTTCTACATTGCGGGCCATGACCATCATCCCGCCCAAACCGTTCCTGGACGAAAAGCACGGCAGCGCCGCAGGCCTCGATCAGCGCTCGCGCGAAATCTTCCGGCGGCTTGTCGACACCTATCTCGAAACCGGCGAGCCCGTGGGCTCGCGCACCATTTCGCGCATGTTGCCCTCGAACCTGTCGCCAGCCTCGGTTCGCAACACCATGATGGACCTTGAGGACACAGGCCTCATCTATTCGCCCCATGCCAGTGCGGGCCGGGTGCCCACGGAACAGGGCCTTCGCTTCTTCGTCGATGCGCTCATGGAAGTGGGCGCCATGAGTGCTGAGGAGCGCGCCCGCATCGACGCGCAGGCGGCGGCTTCCAACCGCCAGCGGCGGATCGAAGATGTGCTCGGAGAGGCGACGACGCTGCTCTCGGGCCTCTCCCACTGCGCCGGCGTCGTCATGGCGCCCAAGCTCAATGCGCGGCTCAAGCATGTGGAATTCGTCAATCTGGGGCCCGGCCGGGCCTTGGTCATTCTGGTGGGCGAGGATGGCGGCGTTGAAAACCGGGTGATCGACGTGCCGCCGGGCCTGCCGCCGTCCACCTTCACGACGGCATCGAACTATCTCTCATCGCGGTTCCAGGGCAAGACCATCGCCGAGGCGCAGCGTTTTGTTCGCGACGAGATGGAAAGCCTCAGGCGCGAGCTTGATGATGTTTCAGCCCGCATTGTGGAAGCGGGGATCGCCGTCTGGTCCGGCGGCAGCGATCCCGACGGCAAGACGCTGATCGTCAAGGGCCAGGCCAATCTCCTCGAAAATGCCACCGCCGCCACTGACCTCGAACGCATCCGCAAGCTCTTTGAGGATATCGAAAACAAGAAGGAACTCGTGCAGCTTCTGGGCCTGGCCGAAAGCGGCGAGGGCGTGCGCATCTTCATCGGCTCGGAAAACCGGCTATTTTCGCTGTCGGGCTCCTCACTCATCGTGGCACCCTACAAGAACAGCGAAGAAAAGATCGTGGGCGTTCTCGGCATTATCGGCCCCACCCGCATGAATTATGCCCGGATCATCCCCATGGTCGATTACACCGCGAAAATCATGGGCCGTTTGTTGACTTGATTTTTCCGGTTTGCCAGCCGATATGCGGGGTTAACCCCTGATATTATGCGACGAGCGTGAGCATGGCTGACGAGACCGACTTCGCCGAAACCGAAATCGAATCCCCCATCGCCGAGGCACCGGCCGATCCGCGCGATGCCGAGATCATTGCGCTAACGGAAGAGGTAGCCGCGCTCAAGGAGCGGCTGTTGCGCTTTGCCGCCGAGATGGAAAATACCAGGAAGCGCCTCGAGCGCGAGAAGGCCGAAGCCACGCTTTATGCCGCCAGCAATTTCGCCAAGGATTTGCTGAGCGTCGCCGACAATTTGGGCCGCGCCCTCCAGGCCTTGCCCGCCGAAGAGCGTGAGCGCGCCGGCGAAATTGAAAAAAACCTGATCGCCGGCGTTGAAGTCACCGAACGCGAATTGCTGAACGTGTTCCAGCGCCACGGCATTCGCAAAATCGAGGCGGTGGGGCAGAAGTTCGACCCCAATTTCCATCAGGCCCTGTTCGAGGTGCCCACGAACGAAAAGCCGCCCGGCACCGTGATGCAGGAGCTGCAATCGGGCTACGCCGTGGGCGAGCGCTGCCTGAGGCCCGCGCTGGTCGGCGTGGCGAAGGTGGAGGATTAACCAAGCATCGTCAAGGCTTCGTCACCCGCCGCAGTGTGAGATTAATCCGCCCACCATCCTCCAGAAGCCTCGAGGTGCCTGTGAACACGCGGTCAATGCCATGGTAGCGCAGGCGCGAGGTGCCGCCCATCACCAGCACGTCGCCGGAGGAAAGTTTGATCGTTTCAGTCTTGCCGCCGCGCTTAATGCCGCCGATGCGGAACACCGCCGTATCGCCCAATGAGATCGACACCACGGGGGCGGCGAAATCTTCCTCGTCGGCATCCTGATGCAGCCCCATCTTGGCGCCTTCCCGGTAGAAATTAACCAGGCAGGCTTCGGGCGGACGGGGACAATCCGCAACCGCGCGCCATACGTCCACAATTTGTTCCGGCATCGGCGGCCACGGCTTTCCGGTGTCGGGATGTGTCTTCTGATAGCGGTAACCCGTCCGGTCCGACACCCAGCCCAAAGGTCCCAGATTGGTCATGCGCACCGAGAAAGGCCTGCCGGTACGCGGCATGAAGGGCGTGAACAGGGGTGCCTCCGTTAAGGCAGATCGCACCAAACCCACCATGCGCTCCTGGGCGTCGCGATCAAGGAGGCCCGGCAGATAGCGGAAGCCGGAGAAGTTCATTTTATCCATGTCTCTCCGCTTGATAGGGAAAACCCATCTCCCTATATACCGCTTCGAACGTCCGAACCTTTGGGAATCAGGGGGTTTGGACCATATGTCAACAGGAGGCAGCCCCCACAAGGGTTACGCAAGCGCCCCAAGGGCTTGCGCAAGGCTCGCCTGCCATTTGGAGGGTAGACATGGCAAAAGTTATCGGCATCGACCTCGGCACCACCAATTCCTGTGTCGCGGTGATGGAAGGAAAAAACCCCAAGGTCATCGAAAACGCCGAGGGCGCGCGCACCACACCTTCGATCGTGGCCTTCAACAATGATGGTGAAACGCTCATCGGACAGCCCGCCAAGCGGCAGGGCGTCACCAATCCTGAAAACACCTTTTTCGCCATCAAGCGACTGATCGGCCGCCGCATGGAAGATCCCATGGTGGCCAAGGACAAGAAGCTTGTGCCCTACAACATCGTCAAGGCCGAAAATGGCGATGCCTGGGTTGAATCGCGCGGCAAGAAATATTCGCCCTCGCAGATTTCAGCCTTCATCTTGACCAAGATGAAGGAGACCGCCGAGCGCTATCTCGGTGAGCCCGTCACAGAAGCTGTGATCACGGTTCCCGCCTATTTCAACGACAGCCAGCGCCAGGCCACCAAGGATGCCGGGAAGATCGCAGGTCTTGAGGTGCTGCGCATCATCAATGAGCCGACCGCCGCAGCCTTGGCTTACGGCCTCGACAAGAAGGAATCGGGCACCATCGCCGTCTACGATTTGGGCGGCGGCACCTTCGACGTGTCCATTCTCGAAATCGGCGACGGCGTGTTCGAGGTGAAATCCACCAATGGCGACACTTTCCTTGGCGGTGAAGATTTCGACATGCGCATCGTCGATTATCTTGCCGACGAATTCAAGAAGGAGAACGGCATCGATCTCCGCAAGGACAAGCTGGCCCTCCAGCGCCTGAAAGAAGCTGCCGAAAAAGCCAAGATCGAGCTCTCGTCGGGAACGCAGACCGAAATCAATCTGCCCTTTATTACTGCCGATGCCTCGGGCCCCAAGCATCTCACGCTGAAGCTCACCCGCGCCAAGCTCGAAGCCCTGGTTGACGATCTGATCCAGAAGACCGTCGAGCCCTGCCGCGCGGCACTCAAGGATGCTGGCGTCACCGCGGGCCAGATCGACGAGGTCGTCCTCGTGGGCGGCATGACGCGCATGCCCAAGGTTATCGAAACGGTGAAGCAGTTCTTCGGCAAGGAGCCGCACAAGGGTGTGAACCCCGACGAAGTCGTGGCCATCGGCGCCGCGATCCAGGCCGGCGTGCTCAAGGGCGAAGTGAAGGACGTGCTCTTGCTCGACGTAACGCCGCTGTCGCTCGGCATCGAGACGCTGGGCGGCGTGTTCACGCGTTTGATCGTCCGCAACACCACAATCCCCACCAAGAAGAGCCAGATCTTCTCGACGGCCGATGACAATCAGACGGCGGTGACGATCCGGGTTTTCCAGGGCGAGCGCGAGATGGCGGGCGACAACAAGATGTTGGGCCAGTTCGATTTGATGGGCATTCCGCCCGCACCCC
>Ga0187892_10009435_pt1 | contig 12856 bp, 12 predicted proteins | sample MA1701073metaG_FD_139345 | JGI IMG/M metagenome (GOLD analysis project Ga0187892, IMG submission 139345) | Bio-ooze microbial communities from a basaltic lava cave in the Kipuka Kanohina Cave System on the Island of Hawaii, USA - MA170107-3 metaG ...
AGGCTCACGCCCCAGGTGACGAGGAGGGTGTCGAGCGGCCGCCCGTACAGGCGACGGATGAGCAGGCGCTCCAACACTACTCCGATGGTCCCGGTCAGGGCGAAAGCCACGGGCAGGGCGACGACCAGCGAGATGGTCCCGCTGATCTCCCCCCCGAGCACGTAGGCGGTGTAGGCCCCCGCCATGATGAGCTCGCCGTGGGCCATGTTGATCACACCCATCTGGCCGAACGTGAAGGTCAGCCCGAGGGCGATCAGCAGCAGCACCGATCCCACCGAGATCCCGGTGAACAGCTGCGAGATGGCGATGTCCATCAGTGGGAGTCCCCCAGTGGGACCGGTTCAGCGGTCTAGGCGAGGCCCTTGGCCCAGTCGTAGCCCTTGAGGTAGGGGTCGGGCTTGATGGGCTCGCCTGAGTTCGACACCTCCCTGATCTGGCCGTCGGGCTCGACCAGGCCGATGCGGGCGGTCTTGTACAGGTGCTGGGTCGGCCCGTCGATCGTGACCTTGCCTTCGGGGGCGTCCATGGTCAGCCCTGCTGCCGCCGCCTTCACGGCGGCCACGTCGGTCGTTCCGGCCTTCTCCACGGCGGCGGCCCACAGCTTCACCTGGATGTAGCCGGCCTCGATCGGGTCGGCGGTGACCCGGGTGGGCCCGAACTTCTTCTTGTAGGCGGCGACGAACGCCTCGTTGGCGGCGCCGGGCGTGGTCTGGTAGTAGTTCCACGCCACGAGGTGGCCGGCCACGTTCTCGGGGCCGATACCGCGTACCTCTTCCTCGGCGACGCTCACCGACAGCACCGGCATCTGGGCGGCAGTGATGCCCGCGTCCTTGAGCTGCTTGAAGAAGGCCACGTTGCTGTCACCGTTCAGCGTGTTGAACACCGCGTCGGGGCTCGCCGCTTTCAGCTTGTTGATCACGGTGGAGTACTCGGTGTGGCCGAGGGGGGTGTACTCCTCACCCACGATGTCCATGCCGTTGGCGGCGGCATAGGCCTTGATCTCCTTGTTGGCGGTGCGGGGGAACACGTAGTCGCTGCCGACCAGGAAGATCTTCTTCTTGCCCTGGGCCTTGAGATAGTCGAGGCCGGGGATGATCTGTTGGTTGGTCGTGGCGCCGGTGTAGAAGATGTAGGGCGATTGCTCGAGCCCCTCGTACTGCACCGGATACCACAGCAGGGCCTTGTTCTTCTCGAAGACCGGCAACATGGCCTTGCGGCTGGCCGAGGTCCACCCCCCGAACACCGTGGCCACCTTGTCGACCGAGATCAGCTTCTGGGCCTTCTCGGCGAAGGTCGGCCAGTCCGAAGCCCCGTCCTCGATCTTGGGCTCCAGCTGCTTGCCGAGCACCCCGCCCGACGCGTTGATCTCCTCGATGGCGAGGATCTCGGCGTCCTTCACCGACACCTCGCTGATGGCCATCGTCCCGCTCAAGGAGTGCAGTATCCCGACCTTGATGGTGTCACCCGAGTCGGTGGCCGCACCCGTCGAGTCGCTGCCGGCCGTCGAGTCGCCCGCCTTCTGCCCGCATGCCGCCCCCACCATGGCGAACAGCGCCAACGCGCAAGCTGCCAGCCTTCTTCTACCGGTCACGGTCCCCCCTCCAGGGTCGGTTCGGGCCGACCGTAGGAGCTGCCCGTTTCCCACCCGGGTCTGTCCAGTTGCGTAGAAATGAAGGGATCCTGTCCCAATTCTGACACTCGCTTCCCGGACCCACTTCCTCGCCATGGAGTGCACCCAAACGCTCCAGCGCCAGGAGGCGGTGACTCGACCGGAAGGGTCGACTGCTCAGTGGGTTTCCACTCTCGACGACGTGCGTGGAAGCCGTCTCTGCCGCCGTCCGGGCTCGCGGGTACACCCCGATCGGCTGTCGCCAGATCTCTCGGCAGATGGTCCGGGCGCAGTTGCTATGGACGGCGTTCTCGTGTTCGACCTCCATCAACTCGGCTGGTTTCGTTCGATTCAGCGTCCGGTACGTGCTTTCAGACTCGTGTCCTGCACATCCGCTCTGATCGCCGGGTCGCCAGCAGGCTCCACAGGAGCCGGGGCGAGGTTGGCCATCAGCACCTCTCCAAGTCTGCGAGGTGTGCCACTCCGCGACGAGATTCGGCTCGACCGTACCGAGCCGGATGCGCTGGACGAACACGGCGAGCACGTCGTCGACGCCGGCCGCCGATGGTGACAGGATCGCCTGAACGCCGAGCGCGTGCGCAGTCGCGCCGACGTCCTGGCACGCCGCCGGGTCCGGGCCCGTCAGCACTTCGACGCCGCGTCCGACCTCGGCGCGCACGCCAGCGTCCGTGAGGTCGAGCACGTGCTCGAGGCGGATCTCGTACCGATACAGATGGCGCGGCAGCAGTCCTTCGACACCAACCGCTTGCCGCTCACCGAAGGGCTGGAGCTCGGCGACGACGCAAGGACGTGTGCGGCAGATGTAGAGCACGGGGAAGCTGTCCGTCGGCTTGCAGCGACCACCATGCAGCCGGGCGCCCTCGCCGCTGAGCGGATCGTGGCCCGGGCTGAAGTGCCGCCAGCCTTCACCACCTGAGCGGCGACAGCGTCGCCGCAGCGACGCGAGTCGGTCGACGTCCACGCGGCTGCGCGGTCACGCCCTCGGCCATGGCGAGGACCGACCCGATGACTCTGCGGTACTCACCCTCGGCGAGCAACTCCAGCCTGCAGCAGCTGGAGCGGGCTCACATCGACGGGTCCCTGGTGTGGAACCACGGACGGCCCTGGCGAGGTTGGCTGGCCCGGGACGAACCGGTGTCGGCGTCGGTGTCCGAGCGGGCCGTCGTCGACCGGCGCGCCTTCTTCGAGGACCTGGCGGTGTGGGGATGGGCAGAGCGACTGCCTATGGGACCTCGGCGACCGGGGCCGCTGGGTCAAGGTCCCGCTGGGCAGGCTGGGCACCGAGAGGACCGTTCCGCTGGACGAGCCGACCCTCGCCGCCTTCGACGCCTGGATGGCCCGGCGTGGGACCCAGCGGGCCCTGGTCCGTCCCCGTCACGGCCAACCAGCCGACTTCCTGTTCGTGGAGCGGGGACGGCGCCTGTCCGCCTATCGCCTCCGCCACGGGCTCGTCACGACCGCGTGATCGCCAGCATCGACAGCCACCTCCGCCGGCTCAAGAACTCGGGCTCATCGCAGCTTCTTCCTTGACACGCCGCCGAGGGCCGGTTGATCGAAGCCCAGTTCGGGGCGCTGCGCTACCTCGCCCTCGACGGCACCGACCACCGCGCACATGACGAGCAGAGCTCGATGATCCGTCGCGACATCGCCTGGCGGAACCGCCATGCGAGAGACGAGGCTTTGTGAACTTGTGAAGCGCGCAACGTTTGCCTGATGCGGCACTAGCTTTCGACGACGTCGCCGAGGCGGTCGACCTGGACGCCGGCCTCGGCTAGCCAGGCGAGCGCCCGCTCCACGGCCTCGGGCTCGCCGGCAAGTTCGCAGACGATCCAGCCCATAGTGTCTTCGATGTTGGCCCGGCGGATGTTGGGTAGCACATCGAACTCGCGGACCAGGCGGCCGACGAGCGGCTGCTTGATCAGGTGCTCCGGGAAGGTCAGCTGCACCCGCAGGCTCGTCACGCCCGCAGCATGACCGCGGCGGCACCGCAGCGCAACGGCCTTCGAGGGCGCTCTGACGAGGGAATACAGAGGCCATCCGACAGCTTGATAGCCTTGCACTCAAGTTTTCGGAGTCCCGGTACCCGCGCCGGTTCCCCACATCTGCTGTTCTCGTTCGAAACCCCGGATCCCAGGAGGGACACCATGCCCAAGGCTGTCGGTATCGACCTCGGCACGACCAACTCGGTGGTCGCGGTCCTCGAGGCCGGAGAGCCCACCGTCATCGCCAACGCGGAGGGGGGTCGTACGACCCCGTCGGTCGTCGGCTTCTCCAAGACCGGCGAGGTCCTCGTCGGCGAGGTGGCCAAGCGCCAGGCGATCACCAACCCCGATCGCACCATCCGCTCGGTCAAGCGCCACATGGGCACCAACTGGTCGATGTCGATCGACGGCAAGAAGTACAAGGCCCAGGAGATCAGCGCCCGGATCCTGCAGAAGCTCAAGCGCGACGCCGAGGCCTACCTCGGCGACGAGGTCACCCAGGCCGTCATCACGGTGCCCGCCTACTTCGACGACGCCCAGCGCCAGGCGACCAAGGAGGCGGGGCAGATCGCCGGCCTCGAGGTGCTGCGCATCATCAACGAGCCGACGGCGGCCGCCCTGGCCTACGGCCTCGACAAGGAGGGCGCCGAACAGACGATCGTCGTGTTCGACCTTGGCGGTGGCACCTTCGACGTGTCCATCCTGGAGATCGGCGACGGCGTGTTCGAGGTCAAGTCCACCAGCGGCAACACCAAGCTGGGCGGTGACGACTGGGACGAGCGGGTCATCGACTGGCTCGTGAAGTCGTTCAGGAAGGAGAACGGCGTCGACCTCTCCAAGGACAGCATGGCCGTCCAGCGGCTCAAGGAGGCGGCGGAGAAGGCCAAGATCGAGCTGTCGGCCGTCCAGGAGACGCAGATCAACCTGCCGTTCGTCACGGCCACCGACTCGGGCCCCCTGCACCTCGACCTCAAGCTCACGCGGGCCACGTTCCAGGAGCTCACCGCCGACCTCGTCGAGGCCTGCCGGGGACCCTTTGAGCAGGCCATGGCCGACGCCGGCTTCACCGCCGCCGACATCCAGCACGTGATCATGGTCGGCGGCTCCACCCGGATGCCCGCCGTGCAGGAACTGGTCTACAAGCTGACGCAAAAGGACCCCCACAAGGGCGTCAACCCCGACGAAGTCGTGGCCGTCGGGGCGGCAATCCAGGCCGGCGTGCTCAAGGGCGAGGTCAAGGACGTCCTGCTGCTCGACGTCACGCCGCTGTCGCTGGGCATCGAGACCCGCGGCGGCATCATGACCCGCCTCATCGAGCGCAACACCACCATCCCCACCCGGCGCACCGAGGTGTTCACCACCGCCGAGGACATGCAGCCGTCGGTGGAGATCCACGTGCTGCAGGGCGAGCGGGAGATGTCGGCCTACAACAAGACCCTCGGCAAGTTCCAGCTGGTCGGCCTGCCACCCGCCCCCCGCGGGATCCCGCAGATCGAGGTCACCTTCGACATCGACGCCAACGGCATCGTGCACGTCTCGGCCAAGGACCGCGCCACCAACAAGGAGCAGTCCATGACCATCACCGGGCAGTCGGCGCTCAACCGCGACGACATCGCCCGCATGATCCGTGACGCGGAGATGCACGCCGACGAGGACAAGGCGCGCCGGGAGGAGGCCGAGACCCGCAACTCGGGCGACACCCTCATCTACCAGAACGAGCGCATGATCCGCGATTACGGCGACCGCATGACCAGCGACGAGAAGGACCGCATCAATGCCGCCATCGCCCAGCTCAAGGAGTCGCTCAAGGGGGCCAACATGGGCACCATCCGCGATGACACCGAGGCGCTCATGGTCGTCAGCCAGAACTTCACGTCGCGCCTCTACGCCGAGTCCTCCGGCGACGGCGACGGCGGCGGGAGCACCTACAGCGCGGCCGCCGACGACGACGAGGTGGTGGACGCGGAGATCGTCGACGAGGGTCGGTGATGGCTGGTTCCGCGGCGGACCGGCCGACGGGTCTTTTCCCTCAGGGGGCCCCTCCCGAGGGGGCACCCCCTTCGGGGGACCCCGCCCCCTCGGGCGCCGCCCATACGGGCCACCCGTCGGCCTCGGCTTCTCCCGACGAACCGCCCTCGACGTCGATCTCTGCTGAGGAAGGTGGGGCTGACGCAACAGAGGTAACCGGCGACACCACTCCTGGGGCAGACGAGGGCCACGGCAATGAGGCCGGGGCGGGCGACACCGAGGTGCTCGAGGGCGAGGAGCTCGAGGGCGACGAGGCGGAGCTCGATGTGGACGCCGACCTCGATCGGCTCGTCGAGGACGTGGAGCGGCTGCAGGGCGAGCGCGAGGAGCTGCTCGACCAGCTGCTGCGGACCCGGGCCGACTTCGAGAACTACCGCAAGCGCATGATCCGCCAGCAGGCCGAGCAGGCCGAGAGGGCGGCCGAGGACCTGATCGTCAAGCTGCTCGAGGTGCTCGACGTGTTCGACGCAGCCATGGCCCATGGGCAGGGCTACGAGCAGGCCTGCGGCCGGCTGGCGGTCCTGCTCGAGAAGGAGGGCCTGGCCCGGATCGAACCGGTGGGGGCACCGTTCGACCCGACCGAGGCCGATGCCGTGGCCCACGAGCCGGCCCACGACGGCGAGAAGGTCGACGGGCCCACCGTCTCGGACGTGCTGCGCGCCGGCTACCGGTGGAAGGGGCGGGTACTGCGGCCCGCCATGGTGAAGGTCAGGGGGTGAGCGGTGCAGGCCCAGCGGGAGTGGTTCGAGAAGGACTACTACAAGGCGCTCGGGGTCTCGAAGTCGGCGACCGAGAGCGAGATCCGGCGCGCCTACCGCAAGCTGGCCAAGCAGCACCATCCTGACGCCAACCCCGGCCACGACGACCGCTTCAAGGAGATCTCAGCCGCCTACGACGTCCTGTCGGACACCGAGAAGCGCGCCGCCTACGACGAGGCGCGCAGCCTGGGTCCCGTTGCCGGCGGCTTCGGCGGCGCCCCTGGCAACGGGGCGACGTTCACCTTCGGTGCCGACGACCTGGGCGACCTGTTCGGCAGCCTCTTCGGCCGCTCGTCTCGCGGGGCAACCCGTCCCCGCAGTGGCGGTCGTCGGGGCGCCGACCTCGAGGCCGAGCTGCACCTGTCGTTCGTCGACGCCCTCGACGGCATCATCACTACGGTCAACGTCACCAGCGATGCCACCTGCGGCACCTGCGACGGCAGCGGCGCGGCCCCCGGGACATCGCCCATCGTCTGCGGCCGCTGCGGCGGGCGGGGCGTGATGGCCGACGACCAGGGCCTGTTCTCGCTCAGCCGCACCTGCCCGACCTGCGGTGGACGGGGCATGCGCGTCGAGTCGCCCTGCCCTGCGTGCGCGGGCACCGGTATCGAGCGCCGGCCGCGGCAGGTCAAGGTCCGGATCCCGGCGGGGGTCGACGACGGGCAGCGCATCCGCCTCAAGGGGCGAGGTGCGCCCGGCGCGGGCGGGGCGCCTCCCGGCGACCTGTTCATCACCGTGCGCGTCGAGCCCCATCCCCTGTTCCGCCGCCGGGGCCGTGACCTGCTCCTGAACCTGCCGGTCACCTTCGCCGAAGCCGCGCTGGGGGCCGAGGTCGCGGTGCCCACCCTCGAGCTCGGCGCAGTGCGCAACGAGGGCGCCCCCGAGGGCTCGCAGGTGGTCCTGCGCGTCCCCGCCGGCACCCGGTCGGGGCGGACCTTCCGCATCAAGGGACGCGGCGTCGCCACCGCCAAGGGCATCGGCGACCTGCTCGTCACCGTCGAGGTCACCGTCCCCACCCGTCTCACCGAGCCCGAGCGCCAGGCCATCGAGGCCCTGGCGGCGGCCTCCACGGAGAGCCCCCGGGCGCACCTGGCGCGCTACGGTTCGCCGAGCCAGAAGGGCGTCTGACCATGGGCAACGACGTCGACCGCGGGTTGTTCGTCATCTCGGTGGCGGCCGAGCTGGCGGGGGTCCACCCCCAGACGCTGCGCATCTACGAGCGGCGCGGCCTGCTCGACCCGGCTCGCACCGGCGGTGGCAGCCGGCGCTACAGCCAGCGCGACATCGACCGGCTCCGGCGCATCCACGACCTCACCGAGGCGGGTTTGAACCTGGCCGGCGTCAAGGCGGTCATGGACCTCGAGCGCGAGGTGGCCCAGCTGCGCGAGCAGCTCGCCAGGGTCACGCAGGAGGCCCGCGACGCGGTGGAGCGCACCCACCGTCAGTACCGGCGCGACCTCGTGCCCGTGAAGCAGGTCCCTGTCCCGTGGCGGGGCGAGCGAGCCCGCCGGGCTCCCTGACCGGATGCTCGACGACCTCGAGCGGTGGGCCGCCGAGGCCCGGGCCCGTGACGCAGCCGAGGGCCGCGTCCGTGAGCGTCACCTCCGCCAGGCAGCCGGTCAGGACGCCGGCTTCGTCGGCGTCCTCCTCGACCTCGCCGAACAGGCCGGCTCGGTCATCGTCACGACGGTCCGGGGGACGACCTTCGCCGGGCGGGTCGTCGCCGTGGGTGACGACTTCGCCGGCCTGCGCACCTCCGCCGGCCGCGTCGTGCTCATCGCCTTTCCCGGGATCGCCGACGTCTCCCCCGCCCCCGGCCACCGTGGGGCGCCGGCGGCGGGCTTCCGCTCCACGCAGAGCCTCGACGTCACGCTGGGCGACATGCTGGCGTCGGCCGCCGCCGCCCGGTGCCGCATGTCCATTCGCTGCGGCGAGCGCGTGGTCAACGGCGAGCTGCGCTCGGTCGGCCGTGACGTCGTCACCCTGCTCGCCGCCGGGCCGCCGCCGCGGCCGAGCTACGTGGTGCTCAAGTCGGTGTCCGACGCGTCCTTCCTCGACTCGGGATAGAGGTGCTCGAGCGAGCCGGCCGGAATGCGTGACCGGCGGATGAACTCGTCCACCTCGGCCTTCTGCAGGCGGATGACCCGACCGAACTTGTAGGCCGGCAGCTCGTCCTCGTTGATCAGCCGGTAGAGGGTGCGGACCGTGATCCCGAGCCGCTTGGCCGCCGCGCCGGTGTTGAGCCACTCGATCTCCGATTCCCGAATCCCCGGCTCGGCCATGGCGGCCACCGTACCGGCACGGCAAGTCGGCTCGGTGGATCTCATGAGGTTCCATGTCCCGGTCGGTGGCCAGCTGGGCCCGATTCGGCCCGGCTCAGGGTGCGAGGGTGCGCCCGGCGCGTCCGCCAGCTCGAAGAACAGGCCGTCGGGATAGCACCGGGACCACTCCTCGCCCGGCTCGAAGGAGCGGATGATCGGATGCTGCTCGGCCTTCCAGTGGGCGATGCCGTGGCGGTTCGGGGAGTTGTCGCAGCAGCCGACGTGGCCGCACTGCGGGCACATCCGGAGGTGCACCCACCGGCCGCCGATGCGCAGGCAGTCCTCACAGCCCGCGGCCCTCGGCACTGCATCGAAGTCCAGGGTCTCGACGTGCGAGCAGCTCTCCAACGCGCCAGACCGTAGACCTCGCCCGTGCGCCCGGGCCCATGAGACATGAACGGGCGCCAGTCGGCGACAAGAATCGGGGCCGTGCTGGCCAGGGTGCTCCTCGTCGGACTCGTGGCCGTCGCAACCCTGGTGTCGGCGGCCACGCCGGCGCTCGCCGCGGCGGCCGGAACGATCGGCTACGACGTCTCCTGGCCGCAGTGCGGTGCACCGCTCCCACCCAACCCGGCCTTCGCCGTCGTCGGCGTGAGCGGTGGGAAGCCGTTGACCGACAACCCGTGCCTGGCGACCCAGTACCGGTGGGCGGCGGGCGCCCCGGGACCGCCGGCCTTCTACATGAACACGTCCAGCCCGGGTGCGGCGGCCACGGCGCTCGACTGGTATGCCCAGCGCTCTCCCAACCCAGCGTGCAGCCGGACCGCCGAGATCCCCTGCGCCTACAACTTCGGGTTCGGCGCCGCTCGCCACGCCTTTGCCCACGCCCAAGCCCAGACCGGCGCGGCAGCCCGCCACCCCTGGTGGCTCGACGTCGAGACCGACAACTCGTGGTCGGCCACCGATCTCTCCTCCAACTTGGCTGCGATCCACGGTGCCATCGACTACCTGCGAGGCCAAGGTGTCGCGGTCGGCATCTACTCCGTGCCGTCGATGTGGACGACAATCACGGGTGGCGCCGCCCTGTCCGGCATGCCGCTGTGGACGGCCGGCGCCCGGACGGCCGCCGAGGCCGCCGCCCTGTGCGCCCGACCGTCGTTCACCGGTGGGCCGGTGGTGATGACCCAGTTCATCGAAGGCGGCTTCGACCGCGACTACGTCTGCGCCGGCACGCCCACCGCTCCGCCGGGCCCGCCACCACCGGGGCTGGACCTCGGAGGACTCCTCCAAGCCCTCGGCCGCCTGCTGCCGACGTCGTAGTCGCCTCGCGAAGAACCCTCTTGCGCGGGGAGGGAGTCATCCGTACCCTTCCTCGACAGCGGCCGGTCAACTTCAGCTGACCGCCTCACTACGGCGAACGGCGAGAGGAATCGATGGCGAACGGCGTGGCGACGCGCCTGCGGACGCGGGCGAAGGGTCGATCGGCGGGCTTCGACGTGGACTTCTCGTCCGGCGCAGGCCGTGGTCCCCGCCTACGGCGACTCCCTGCCGGAAGCCGGGCGGCCGTCGGTGGACTGCTCGTAGCTGTTGCTGCCGTCGGCCTCTTCGCCGCTGCCCTCGGAGCCGGCTCCGCGGCCGAGTCCTACGTCGTCGCCCGTCGCAGCCTCGCTCCGGGGGCCCGCCTCGCGGCAGACGACCTCAGGACGCAGCCGCTCGCTCTGCCTGACCCGCAACGGCGCCGAGCCTTCGAGGACCCGGCCGCCCTCGTCGGTGCCGTGGTCCTGGCTCCGCTCGAGCCCGGCGAGCTCGTCCAGGCCAGCGCGGTGGCCGACGGGCGAGCCGCGGTCGACGCCCAGGAGCTGTCGTTCCGCGTCGACACCGCGATGGTGGGTGACCTGCGACCGGGCGAAAGGATCGACGTGCTGGGCACCTTTGGTTCCGGCGCCGACGCCATCACTGCCGTCGTCGCACGGCACGCGGCCATCACCGGCGTGGACCGAGCGCCGGCGCTCGTCACGGACGGATCGACGGTGCTCACCGTCGCCCTCGAGAGTGACGAGGACGCGCTGGCCCTCGCCCACGGCGTAGCCCTGGCGAAGCTCGCCGTGGTCCGCTCGGGTCCGGCATCCTCGGCGTCAACCGACGCCTCTCCCTACCGTGGCCCGGCCGCAAGCGCCGCGCCGGGCACCGCAACCCGCGAGCAGTCCCGGTCGACAGCGCGGCCGCCTCGATGAGCACTGCCGCCGGCAGCAGCCGGTACGTCGTCCTCGGCCTCGCCCCGGCACGGGCGGCCTGGTTCTCCTCCCTCGGGCTCTGGGCCAACGCCGGCGCGCTCCCGGTGGAGTTCGTCAAGTGCCTCTCGGCCGAGGAGGTGCGCGTCCGGCTCCGATCGGGCCGACCGCTGTCGGCGGTCGTCGCCGACGCCGAGCTGCCTGCCATCGACCGGGACCTGGTGGCCGCGGCCCGCGCCGCGAACTGCGCAGTGATCCTCGTGGCCGACCCGCGCCGCCCGACGCCCTCGCTCCCCGACGTCACGGCGGTGCTCGAGCCGAGGTTCGGGCGGGACGAGCTGCTCGCCGCCCTGCGCGCCGGCGCGACACCGGTCCCCCACGCGACCGCTGATGCGACGGTCGTCGACCTGCTGCCTCGCCGCCACGACGGGGCCACTGCGCCGGCTCCCGAGGGCGCGCACCGGACACCCTCGACGCTCGTCGCCCTCACCGGCCCGGGCGGCACCGGCGTCTCGGTGGCGGCCATGGCCTTGGCCCGGGCCCTCGGCCGCGCCGACGCTCCGCCACCGGGAGGCGTCGTGCTGGCCGACCTCTGTCTCAATGCCGAGCAGGGCCTGTTCCATGGCCGTGACGAACCCGGCCCCGGGCTCCAGGAGCTGGTCGAGGCGTCCCGGCGTGGCGAACCCTCGCCCGAGACCGTGCGCTCGCTGGCCGGCTCAGGACGCCAGCACACCTACGACCTGCTGACCGGATTGCGGAGGGCGCGCCTCTGGCCGGTGGTGCGACCGCGTGCCTTCGAGGCCGCGCTGGCGGCGCTGGGCCGCACCTACGGCGGCGTGGTGTGCGACACCGACGCCGACTTCGAGGGCGAGGCGGAGGGCGGATCGGCCGACGTCGAGGACCGCCACGTCATGGCCCGCACCGTTGCCGCCCGCGCCGACGCGGTCCTCGTCGTCGGCCTGGCGAGCCTCAAGGGCATCCACGGGTTGGTGCGCGTGCTGGGCGACGTGGCCCACCTCGGTGTCAGCCCGAACCGCACGGTTGCGGTCGTGAACCGGATGCCGCGGTCGCCCCGGGACCGGGCACGAGTCGCCTCGGCCGTCGCCGACCTCGCCCTCGCCGCCACCGGCACCACCCCGGGAGGCCTGGTCTTCCTGCCCGAGGACGACGTGGAGGTCCGCCTCCGCGACGGCCGCGCCATGCCGGCGGCGTTGGGCGCGCCCCTCGCCGGCGCTCTGGCCGCCGTGCTCGAACGCGCATCGCCGGGCGGGACCGGCCACGAAGCCGACCCTGGGACGCCGGTGCGGGTGCGCCCGGGGTCCCTCGGTGTCTGGGCCGGCGCATGACCCCGCTCGCCGAGATCGAACGCAGGGTCCAGGACCGGGCCGCCGTCCTCGCCCTCGACGTCACCACCGACGAGGGTCGCCGCACGCTGACCGGCCTCGTCGACGCGGAGGTCCGCGGCTGGTCCGAGGACTTCGGACGCGGGCTACGCCCCTTCGACCTGGCCGAGCCCGACCTGGTCGCCGAGCGGGCGCTCCGGAACCTGGTGGGGCTCGGACCGCTCGAGCCCCTGCTGGCCGAAGACGACGTGTGGGAGATCATGGTCAACGGACCTCACGCCGTCTTCGTCAAGCGGCACGAGGGGCCGAGCGGCTATCACTCCGAGTCGTTCCACGACGACGAGCACCTGCTTCGCACGCTCACCAAGATCTTCGACGAGGCGACCGGCTCGCATCGCAAGCTCGATCCGGCCGAGGGCCTCCAGGACGCGCAGCTGCCCGGCGGTGCCCGGCTCCACGTGGTGCACGGCGACATCGGTCGTGACGGCCACGTGCTCGTGAACATTCGCAAGTTCAGCCGGCAGCGGTTTCGCTCCCTGGACGAGCTCGTCGAGCGCCAGATGCTCGATGCATCCGCGGCCCGGTTCCTCCGGGCGTGCATGGCCGCCCGGCTCTCGGTCGTC
>Ga0187892_10009438_pt1 | contig 12852 bp, 11 predicted proteins | sample MA1701073metaG_FD_139345 | JGI IMG/M metagenome (GOLD analysis project Ga0187892, IMG submission 139345) | Bio-ooze microbial communities from a basaltic lava cave in the Kipuka Kanohina Cave System on the Island of Hawaii, USA - MA170107-3 metaG ...
CCAGGCCGCGGCCGCGACGCTCGGCTACCGCGTGCACGCGTTCCCCGAGGCGATCAACTCCCTCCCCTACGACGGCCGGCCGCCCTGCCACAACTGCGGCTACTGCGCGGGCTACGGCTGCCCGGTGAACGCGCGCGGCGGCGCCGCGGTGTCGTTCCTGCGGCGCGCGCTGCTCGCGGGAGCCAGGCTCGAGACGCGCGCGATGGTCACGAAGATCGCGACCGACGCGCGCGGGCGCGCGACGCACGTCGAGTACCTCGCCGGCGGTGAGCTCCGGCCGGCGCGGCTCGAGGCCGACCTCGTGGTGCTCGCCGCCTCCGCGATCGAGAGCGCGCGCCTCGCGCTGCTCTCCGGGCTCGGGAGCCGGAGCGGACGCGTCGGCCGGACGCTCTGCTTCCACGCCTCCACCTTCGCGAGCGCGGTGATGGAGGAGCGGCTCCACCCGCACCGCGGCCGCAGCGCCACGCACGTGATGATGGAGCCGTGCGTGCCCGTGACGGACAGCTGGCTCGCGAAGCGCGCGGGCCTCCCGTACCTGCGCGGCGGCGTGGTGGAGATCGGCGGCTCGCCGCAGCTCATCGACGAAGCGCTCGCGTACGACCAGGTGCCGTTCCTGCGCCGCAGCCGCCACAAGGATTGGATGCGCGGCTCGTCGCTCCGCGACCGCATGCTCGGCTGCCAGATGCTCGCCGAGGACCTGCCGCAGCTCGACAACCGCGTGGACCTCGATCCGACGGTGCGCGACGTCTACGGCCTGCCCGTCGCGCGCGTCACCTACAGCCCGCACCGCCACGACCTGCTCGCCTCGCTCCACTGGGCGCGGAAGCTGCGGCAGATCTGCGTCGCGACGGGCGCGGAGCGCGCGCTCGTCTATCCCGCCGCGCTCGGCTGGGCGTCGGATCCGACCGCGAGCAACACCCGCCACGTCTCGGGCACGCTGCGCATGGGGACCGATCCGGCGCTCTCCGTCGCCGACCCCTTCGGCCGTCTACACGACGCCGAGAACGTGGTGGTGTGCGACGGCTCCGTGTTCCCGACCTCGGGCGCGATGAACCCGACGCTCACGATCCTGGCGCTCGCGCTCCGCAACGCGACGGCGCTCGCGCACGGGGAGACGGCCGCGCGCGCTGGACCTGTGGCAAGCTGAGCGGCATGGATTCGTTCGATCCGTTCGCGCCGATGCCGGCCGAAGCGCGCTACGCCGCGCTCGCCAGGCTGCGCCGGCAGGCGCCGCTCGCGCGCATCGCGGCGGGACCCTGGCTCGCCGCAAGCATGTCGTGCGTGCTGGCCGGCCTCCGGGCCGTCGAGCACTTCGCGGGCAGCTTCGGCGCGACGGGCACGGGGCCGGAAGACGACCAGGTGATGGCCGCCATCCCCGAGCCGCGCCACGGCAAGATCCGGAAGGTCTTCAACAGCGCGCTCGCCTATCACCACGCCTCGCAGGTGGAGCCCTTCGCGCGCGAGCTGGCCGAGAAGCGGCTCGCGCTGGCGCTCGGGACGTGCCGCACGCACGGCGAGGTCGAGGCGGTCGAGCACTGGCTCGCGCCGGTGCCGTCCGCCGTGATCGCCCAGGTGCTCGGCGTGCCGGGCGCGGATCACGCGCGCTTCGCAGGCTGGTCCGACGAGCTGCTCGAGCGGCAGGGCCGGAGCGACCTCGAGCACACGGGCATGGCTGGCGCGCACCCGGAGTTCGCGGAGTACGTGGACCGGCTGATCGCGGCGCGTCTCGGCAGCGCGTCGCCGAGCGACGACGTGATCTCGCGCCTGCTCTTCACCGAGATCGAGGGGGAGAAGCTCTCGCCGCGCATGGTGCGCACACAGACGATGTTCCTGATCGTGGCCGGCAACGAGACCACGCGGAACCTGATGGGCAACTGCGTGCACCGCCTCGCACGCGATCCCTCGCTCTACGAGCGGCTGCGCCGCGAGCCCGCTCTCGTCCAGGCGCTCATCGAGGAGACGCTGCGGCTCGACGCACCCGTGCAGCTGCTCGCGCGAACCTGCACGCGTCCGCTGGCGCTCGACGGCGTGCGCATCGAGGCCGGCGAGCGCGTGCTCTTCCACCTCGCCTCGGCCAACCGCGACGAGGCCTGCTTCGAGGAGCCTGCCGAGCTCAGGCTCGTGCGCCCGAACGCGCGCGACCACGTGGCCTTCGGCGCGGGCGCCCACGTCTGCCCCGGCGCCTACCTCGCGCGCATGGAGACGTGCGTGGTGCTCGAGACACTGCTCTCGCGCGTCGAGAAGCTCGCTCTCGCGCCCGGCTACGCCTGGGACCCGAACCCGGTGTTCTGGGCGCTCGGCCCGCGCACGCTGCGCATCACGCTGCAGTGACGCTCGGAAGAGCCTCCCTACGAGCGCATCCGCCGCCAGGCGAGCGCTCCGAACAGCAGTGCGAGCTCCGGTCCGAGGCCGCAGCCGGGGCCGCCGACGAACATCCACTCCCCGTCGTCGTCGAGGTTCGGGCAGCCGGAGTCGGCGAGGTCGACGAAGCCGTCGCCGTCGTCGTCCGCGCCGTTCGAGCACTCGCGCAGCGGGAAGGCGCCGAGGTCGCCACCGCCGGCCGCGGCGCCCACCGCGGGGCTCGCCAGTGACAGCCGGAAGTCCGTGGTGAAGAGCGGATCGACGCCGATCAGGTTCGCGCCGAGCGGGCCGCCGACCTGGTAGAGGTCGAAGGCGTTCCCGAACAGGATCGAGTCGCGCACCTCCATCAGACCCGGCGCGCCGCCCTCCACGCCGGGCCCGTCGTTCCCGACGATCGTGGCGCGCTCGATCCGCACCGGCTCGTCGCCCGGCCAGCCGTCGAGGTCCTCGCCGGAGTCGCCGCAACACTGCCAGGTGACGCCGCCGTCCACGTTGTCTGCGATCACCAGGTCGTGGAAGTGGAAGGTGCGCGGGTTCTGCTCTTCGTAGTCGATGAGCTGGATGCCCACCCCGCCGTTGCGCTCGATGCGACTCTGCCTCACCTCGACCGTCACGGGCGGTCCGGTGAAGTCGTTGAGCCGGATCTCGATGCCGTCGTCCTCGTTGTCGAGGATGTCGCAGCCGGTGCAGAGCAGGGACGCGTTGCGGCCCATGTCGATGCCGTCGTCGCCCATGTTCACGAACTCCACGTCCGTGACGGTGGCGGAGGAGCGGCGGTTGAGCTCGAGGCCGTCGCGGACGCACGCCTCGAAGCGAACGTCTTCGATCACCGCGCTGCTGTCGCTCAGGTGCACACCATCCTCGGCGTTGCGGACGCTGAGGGCACGCAGCGTGAGCGTCGAGTTGAAGAGGAGAAGTCCCGTCGTGCCGCCGCCGTCGAGGACGGTGAGCCCCCGGCCCGCACCGCGGATCGTGACGTGGATCCCGTCGCGCTCCGTGGCGAGCGGAAAGACGCCGGCCGCGACGACGATCTCGTCGCCCGGCGCCGCCGCGTCGAGCGCGGCGGAGACGCTCGCGTAGGCGGCCGGGACGTGCAGCTCGGCGGCGGCGGAGAGCGACGGAGCGAGGAGCGACAACGCCAGGGCGGCAAGACGCACGGGGGCCTCCGACACTCGCGAGACCGCCCATCCTACGCCCGCGCGGCCCTCACTGGAAGGCGGAGTCGGGGTCGTCGGCCTCGGCGGTGCTCACGTGGCGGACTCCCGGATGGGAGATGGCGGTGGGGCTCAGGGCGACACAGACCACACGGTAGTCCGTGCTGCTCGCCAGCCCGCGGAGGACGCCGCGCTCGCCATCGTGCAGCGTGACGACGTCCCGCGGCGCTTCGGTTTTCGTCGGATCTTCGACGTAGTGCGCCGCGCCGCTCGCGGCCCCGATGTCGCGCTCGAACGCCGATTCACCGGGGCTCGGACATGCCGGGTCGTCCGAGCGCCGGCTCGTGTCCGCGCACGTCGCCCAGCACGCGTACGTGCAGTCTCCGTATCCGCACTTGCCCGGCTTCCCGTTCGCGCCGTCGACGGCGCTGCCGCGCGCTGGGGTCACCTCGATCGTCGTCGCCGTCGTCGCGCCGATCGTGACGCGTGGAACCGCGGGGCGCGCAGACCAATCGAGGCCGAAGCCGAGGAAGCGCGCCGCCAGGCTCGCATCGGCGGCGGCCGCCGCGGACATCAGGACGCTCATGAGGGCGCTGTAGCCGTATCCGCTCGCGTGCAGGCGATAGTTGCCGTGCCTGCGCTGCACGAACAGCGCGTCCTCGGCGAACAGGAGGGGCGCGTTCAGCCGGTTCACCCGCCCCTGGCCGTCGCCGTAGTCAACCAGGTTGTTCGCCGAGCAATCGGCGTCGTGCGTCGGATCCGGCGCCGCGTCGTCGCCCGCGCAGGCGGCGAGATAGAGCGCCGCGCTCGGGTGGCACGCCTTCCCCTGACAATGCGCGGCGAGCTCGTCGCCGACGCGCTCGATCGCCTCGCGGAACGTCGCGGCATCCGACTTCCCACTTTGAACCGCGCCGAGCCAGCCGGGCGGCATGAACCAGTGCACCGTGCGACCGAGCGCGAGCGCCACGCCGAACGTGTGCTCCAGGTTCGCGATGGTCTGATCGACGGAACAGTGGCCGAGCGCCTGCGAGCCCGGATCGAACGGCGATCCGTGCGCGCACACGGGAACCGTGTAGTCGTTGGTCCCGAGCAGGAGGATCACGTCGGAGACCTCGCCGTGGGCGCGCAGGTAGGCGCGCAGGTCGAAGTCCGGAGCCGCGCCGAACAGGTTGCCCGACGATCGCGCCGACGCCGCGTGGACGGACCCCATGCCCGAGAGGTAGAGGCCGGTGTCGTTTCCGCCCGGCGCGGATCCGATGGCCCCCTGCATCCGCGACACGAAGCCGCCGCCGACCAGGGCGAAGCGCCCGGGGTTGGCCCACGGCTCGTCGTACGCCCGGCCGGCGACCCAGGAGTCTCCGACGATCAGGATGGCATGACCCGGGACCCGCGCCTCGGACGGGGGATCGCTCCCGTAGACGTAGAGCGCGCCGACGAGCGAAGGCACGACCAGCGCGGAGGCAGCGTTGAGGGCGAGGCGCACGGAGAAGCTCCGGCACCCCGCGAACCCTGATCCTACCCCCGCGCGGCCAGCGGGGGGAAGCCCGATTCGGCGCCTCCGCCGACCGCGTCGCTGCCCTCGTAGCGGAAGCGCTCGAACAGCGCGGTCTGGAGGTAGCGCTCGCCGAAGTCGGGGATGATCGTCACCACGAGCTTGCCCGCGTTCCGGGGCTCGCGCGCGTACGCGAGGGCGGCGAGCACGTTCGCGCCCGCCGAGATGCCGCACAGGATGCCCTCCTCGCGGGCGAGCCGGCGCGCCATCTCCATCGCCTCCTCGTCGCCGACGGTGATCACGCGGTCCGCGAGCGCGCCATCGAACACCTGCGGCACGAAGCCGGCGCCGATGCCCTGGATCCGCGTGCGTCCGGGCGAGCCGCCGGAGAGCACGGGGCTCCCGGCGGGCTCGACCGCGATCGCCTCGAAGCCCGGCTTGCGCGGCTTCACGTAGCGGGCCACGCCGGTGAGCGTTCCACCGGTGCCGACGCCGGCCACGAGCGCGTCCGCGCGGCCGTCGGTGTCGTCCCAGATCTCCGGGCCGGTGGTGCGCGCGTGCACTTCCGGGTTCGCGGGGTTCGAGAACTGCTGCGGCACGAACGCCTCCGGCAGCTCGGCGGCGATCGCGTTCGCGCACTCGACGGCGCCGCGCATGCCCTGGCTCGCAGGCGTGAGCACCAGCTTCGCACCGAAGGCGCGCAGCGTGACGCGGCGCTCCGGGCTCATGCTGTCGGGCATCACGAGGATGCACGCGTAGCCCTTCACGGCGGCGACGAAGGCGAGGGCGATGCCGGTGTTGCCGCTCGTGGGCTCGACGATCACCGTGCGCCCGGGCGTCGCGAGCCCGTCGTGCTCGGCGGCCTCGAGCATGGCGAGGCCGATGCGGTCCTTCACGCTGTTCGCCGGGTTCCAGCTCTCGAGCTTCGCCACCAGCTCGGCTCCCGAGCCGTTCGTCACCCTGCGCAGCCGCACGAGCGGCGTCCTTCCGATCAGCTCCGTCACGTCGTTCGCGATGCGCACGTCCGGTCCTCCCGGGCGCTGGGATACAACGCGCGGGGCCCGGCGGTCGTTACCGGATCCCTAGCTTTCTCCTAACTTCGGCCCTCCGGATGCGCTTCCGCTTCGCCGACTGCGTGCTGGACGCCGACCGCTTCGAGCTGACGAAGGGCGGCCGGGCGGTGGCGGTGCAGCCGAAGGTGCTGAACCTGCTGCTGTTCCTGGCCCGCCAGGGCGAGCGCACGGTGACGAAGCAGGAGCTGCTCGACGCCGTCTGGCCGGACGTCGCGACGGGCGAGAGCTCGCTCACGCGCGCGATCTCGTTCGCGCGCGCGGCGCTCGGCGAGCGCGAGCGCGACGCGCGGATCCTGCGGACCGTGCGCGGCCGCGGCTATCGCCTCGGCGTGCCGGTCGCCGTGGACGCCGAGGCGGCGGGCGTAGGCGGCGACGACTTCGTCGGGCGCGAGCCCGAGCTCGTGCAGGCACGCGCGGCGCTCGAGGCAGCGCTCGCGGGCCGCGGCCAGCTCCTGCTCGTGGCGGGCGAGGCGGGCATCGGCAAGACGCGGCTCGCGAGCGAGATCGAGGCGCTCGCACGGGCGCGCGGCGCCAGCGCGCGCTGGGGACGCTGCCAGGAGGGCGAGCGCGAGCGCGCGTACTGGCCGTGGGAGCAGATCCTGCGCGCCGAGCTCGCCGCGTGGGACGCCGACGCGGCGCACGCCGCGCTCGGCGAAGCCGCCACCGTCGAGCTCGCCGAGCTCGTGCCGGAGCTGCGCCTGCGGCTGTCCGAGCTGCCGCGGCCCGAGCCGGGTGCGGAGCGGGCCCGCGCGCGTCTGTTCGACGGCGTGCTGGCGCTGCTCCGCGCGCGCGCACGCGAGGCGCCGCGGCTGCTCGTGCTCGACGACCTGCACTGCGCCGACGAGCCCTCGCTGCGCCTGCTCCGCTTCGTCGCGCGCGAGCTCGCGGGGCTGCCGCTGCTGGTCGTGGCGACCTACCGCGACGCGGAGGCCGGCGGATCGACGCCGCTCGTGCATACCTTCGCCGAGCTCGCGCGCGCGCACCCGGAGCGGCGCACGCTCGTGCTCGGCGGGCTCGACGCCGGCAGCGCCGAGCGGCTGATCCGCGCTCGGCTCGGGAGCGGAGCCGTGCCCAACGTGGTGCGCGCGTGCCAGGCGCGCAGCGAGGGCAACCCGCTGTTCCTGCGCGAGCTGCTGCATTGGCTCGAGGACCGGGGCGCGGGCGAGCTGCCGCCGGCGGCGGACGTTCCCGAGGGCATCCGGCACGTGCTGCGCCGGCGCACGACCGGCCTCTCGGAAGCCTGCCGCGCGGCGCTCGAGGCGGCGGCGGTGCTCGGCCGCGAGTTCCTGGCGGCGCTGCTCGCGAGCGTATGCGAGCTCGAGCAGGCGGCGCTGCTGTCTCGCCTCGAGGAGGCCGAGGCGGCGCGGCTCGTCGAGGCCGTGCCGGCATCGCCCGGCCGCTTCCGCTTCACGCACGGGCTGATCGCGGAGACGCTGTACGAGGCGCTCGGCGCGGCGCAGCGCGCGCGGCTCCATGCGCGCGCCGGCGAGGCCCTCGAGGCGCGCTACCGGCCGCGTCCGCTGGTGCCGACGCGCGCGCCGCTCCCGATTCGCGGCGCCCACCTCGCCGAGCTGGCGCACCACTTCGCGGCGGCGCTCCCGGCGGGCGACCCGGCGAAGGCGCTCGACTACTGCGAGCGGGCGGGCGAGCACGCGCTCTCGCTGCTCGCCTGCGACGAGGCAGAGCGCCACTTCGAACGCGCGCTGCGGGTGCTCGAGACGGCGGCTCCGTCCGACGAAGAGCGCCGCGCGAGCCTCGTCGCCGCCCGCGAGCGCGCGCGCGCCGCCGCCGTGGCAGGCTGAGCACGTGCTGCCTGCCCTCGACGACACCCATGGGCTCTCGGACGAAGCGAAGGCCGCGTTCCGCGCAAACGGGCACGTGCGCGTCGACGGGCTCGCCACGCCCGAGGAGGTCGCCGCGTTCCGGCCCGCGATCCTCGCGACGGGCCCGCGCTGCCGCTACGACCACCGCCCACTCGCCGAACGCGACACCTACGGCCAGGCGTTCATCCAGATGTTCAACCTCTGGACGAAGGACGAGCGCGTGCGCGCGTTCGTGTGCGCGCGGCGCTTCGCGCGCGCCGCCGCCGAGCTGATGGGCGTCGCCGGCGTGCGCCTCTATCACGACCAGGCGCTGTTCAAGGAGCCGGGCGGCGGCAAGACGCCGTGGCACCAGGACCAGTTCTACTGGCCGCTCGATACCGAGCACACGATCACGCTCTGGGTGCCGCTCGTGCCCATCACGCCCGAGATGGGGCCGATGACCTTCGCGTCGGGCTCGCATCGCCTCGGCAAGCTCAGCGAGCTGCCGATCGGCGACGAGTCGGAGGCGGTCTACCAGGCCGCCGTCGTACGGCACGGCCTCGTCTGCACGGCGCCCGAGGCCTACGCGCCAGGCGACGCCACCTTCCACGCCGGCTGGACGCTCCACCGCGCGCCGCCGAACGAGACGGCGCAGATGCGCGAGGTGATGACGGTGATCTACTTCGCGGACGGCGCGCGGGTGGGGCCGCTCGACCATCCCAACCGGCGTTTCGATCGCGACGCCTGGCTGCCCGGCTGCGAGCCGGGCATGCCGGCCGCGAGCCCGAAGAATCCCGTCCTATGGCGCCGCAACCCGTCCGAAATCGCCCGGTGAGGGGGCCCGCCCGCTACCCATCCGGCCCCGGGCTGGTAAACATCCCGTCCACCATGACCCCCCTTGACAAGCTCCGCCCCCAGCCCGACGCCCGTCTCGCCTTCCTCCAGGGCTTCTTGCGCAAGCCCCAGCAGGTCGGCTCGGTGATCCCGAGCTCGCGCTTCCTCGAGCGCCGCCTGGTCGCGCTGTCCGGTGCGCGCCACGCGCGCGTCGTGGTCGAGCTCGGCCCGGGAACTGGCGGCACCACGCGCGCGCTGCTGCACGCGCTGCCGGCGGACGCGAGGCTGCTCGCCATCGAGCTCGAGCCCCGCTTCGCCGCGATCCTGCGCGAGATGCGCGACCCGCGCCTGATCGTGCACGAGGGGAGCGCCGAGCAGATTCGCGACGCGCTGCGAACGCACGGCCTCGGCACGCCCGACGCGATCATCTCCGGCATCCCCTTCTCGACGATGGACGGTGCGCTCGGCCGCCGCATCGCGCAGGCCATCCACGACGCGCTCGGGCCGGACGGGCGCTTCGTCGCGTACCAGGTGCGCGGCAAGGTGCACGACGTGGCGCGGCCCTACTTCGGCCGCGCGCAGATCGACGTCGAGCTGCGCAACATTCCGCCCATGCGCATCTATCGCTGGCAGAAGAGCGAGGAGCGGCAGGAGCAGAGCGCGTGAAGCTCGGGCCGCTCTGGGACGCCGCGCTCGACGCCTACGTTCCGGAGACGATCGCGTTCAACGCGAAGCTCCCGAAGGAATTGGCGCCGGCGCGCTGGACGCCGGAGGCGATCGCGAAGGCCCGCGACCTCAGCCAGGTGATGGGCGGCGTATTCGCGTCGAAGCCCGGCACGGGGTTCGAGGAGCGCACGATCCCCGGGCCGGCGGGACCGATCCGGCTGCGCGTGTTCGTGCCCGCAGAGGTGCGCGCCGTCTACCTCGACATCCACGGCGGCGGCTTCTTCATGGGCGCGCCGGAGATGGACGACGCGGGCAACGCGGCGCTCGGGAAGCACGCGAAGGTGGCGACGGTGGCGACGGCCTACCGGCTCGCGCCCGAGCATCCCTACCCGGCGGGCCCCGACGACTGCGAGGCCGCAGCGCTCTGGCTGCTCGCGAACGCGAAGCGCGAGTTCGGGGTCGAGCGCCTCGTCATCGGCGGTGGCTCGGCGGGCGCGAACCTCGTCGCGACGACGCTGCTGCGGCTCCGCGACCGGCACCAGTCCGCGGCACGCTTCTCGGCCGCCAACCTGGTGTTCGGCGTGTACGACCTGTCGGGCACGCCGTCGCAGCTCCGCCAGGGCATGGCGAGCTTCCGCGACCTGTACCTGCCCGCTCACGACGCCACGGCGCGCAAGCACGCCGACATCTCGCCGCTGTACGCCGATCTCGCGGGCCTGCCGCCGGCGCTGTTCACCGTGGGCACCGCCGACTACCTGTACGACGACTCGCTGTTCATGGCGCTGCGCTGGCGCGCGGCCGGCAACGAGGCGGAGCTCGCGGTCTACCCCGAGTCCGTCCACGGCTTCACCGTCTTCCCCACCGCCATGGCGCGCGCCGCCAACGCGCGCATCAACGCCTGGCTCGCCGCCCGGGTGTAAGAAAGCGGACGTTCCTTTTCCGTCACCAAAACAAGTGACGAAAAAGGAACGTCCCCTTCGTGACGGTCAGAGGGCGCGGGGCTTGACGCGGGTGGGCGTGACGTCGTCCATCGGATAGGCCGGCGCGCCTTCCTTCGCGAGCTCGAAGAACTCGGGGCCGAAGGGGTTCTGGCCGACGATCGGCATCGAGCCGCGCCGGATCGTCCAGTCCTTCGGCGCCAGCTCGCCCGCGCGCGCGAAGTGGCGCTTCGCCGCGTCCTCGCGGCCGCGCTGGTGGAGCCGCCACGCGAGCGCGCGCTCGGCGCGCGCGAGCTGCGCCTCGGGCGACGGCAGCACCTGGTTGCGGCGCACCTCGTCCGCCGGCAGCGCGCCCTTCCCTTCCTTCACCCAGGCGCGGATCAGGTCGAGGTACGGGCCGGACGCCTTGCCGTGGAAGGCCGTGAAGGTGTCCGTGCCGAACTGGTTGTCGTTCGGCCGCACGATGCGGCCCGCCTCGTCGATCCAGACGAGCGTGGGCACGTTCACCACGTGGTAGAGCTCGGCGAGCACGTGGGCGGAGTCGATCAGGCTCGGGTGGGTCGGGCGCGCGGCCTCGATCCAGGGCCGGGCGTCCTCGGCCGAGCGGTCGAGCGCGACGGTGATCGGCACGAAGCCGTGGTCGCCGAGCTCCTCGTACAGCGCCTGCCAGACCGGCAGGTCCACGCGGCAGCCTCACCAGGAGGCGTAGGCGATCAGGAGCGCCTTCTTCCCCCGGTGCTCGGAGAGCGTGTGCCGGCGGCCGGCGAGATCCGGCAGCGAGAAGTCGGGCGCCTCCAGCGAGGTGAGGGAGGCCGCGCGATCCGCGGCGGCGGTGCCGAGCGCTGCCGTGCGCTCCGCGAGGTCGAGCGCGAGCGGCCGCACGAGCAGCGCGGCGAAGGCCGCGAGGTCCACGCCCGCCGCGTTCGCGAGGACGGCGCGGTCTCGCACCGGCACGCACACCGCCTCGCGGCACAGCCCCTCCGGCTTCAGCGTCCAGCCCGTGGCGCGCGCGAGCGCCGCGGGCTCGATCCGCACGCGCTCGCCCTCCAGCGTGGCAGCGAGCGCGTGGAAAGAACCCCCGTCGATCAGCTCGAAGGGCGCGGTCGCCATGCGGGCCAGCGTAGGCTGGACGCGGCCAGTCCGCCGCTGTCAGGATGGGCGTGAGGAGATCCCGCCATGTCCACCGCCCCGCCTCCGGCTGCGACCCCGGCGCCCGCCCGGCGCTCGTTCGTGGAGCGCGTGATCGGCGCGCTCCGCCTCGACGCCACCACCTACGACGAGATCGAGCACGACCCGACCGCCCTCGGCCAGGCCGCCGGCGTGGTGGCGGGCGCGGCGATCGCGGCGGCGATCGGCGCCTCGGGCCAGGGAGGTAGCGCGGTCGGCGCCGTGCTCGGCTCCCTGTTCGGCTGGCTCGTCTCGACCGGCTTCATCTGGGTGGTCGGCGTGTTCTGGCTGAAGCACACCTCGGACTACCGCGAGCTGCTCCGCACGCTCGGCTTCGCCTCCGCGCCGCAGCTCGGCATGGTGCTGAGCGGGATCCCGGTGCTCGGCGGCCTCGTCACGCTGGCCGTCACGCTCTGGAGCCTCGCCGCCTTCGTGGTGGCCGTGCGCCAGGCGCTCGACGTGACCACCGGCCGCGCGGTGGTCGTGTGCGTGCTCGCGGTGCTCGTGAACATCGCCTGCATCGTCGGCCTGGTCATGCTGTTCGGCGGCGTGCTGGGCCGCACGGGCGGCGCCGCCGTGGGCTTCTAGACGGCGCTCCGCTAGCCTGCGCCCTTCCCCCCCGCGCATCGTGCTCGAGCTTTGCGCGCCAGAGGTCGATGGAGACTCCGGGGGGACCGGCGATGGCACAGGCCACGAACGAGCGCCGCGCACTCGACGTCGCGCTGCCGCTGCATCTCTCCGAGCCCGAGTGTGACGACGTCCGCGCGACGGCCGACCTCGGGCACTGCCTGGTGACGGGCGCCTCGGGCTACCTCGGCCGGAACCTGGTGGCCGAGCTGCTGCGCCGCGGCCACCGCGTGCGCGGGCTCGACGTCGCCCCCGCCGCCTACCACCACGCCCATTACGAGCACGTGCGCGGGGACGTGGCGAGCCCCGAGTCCGTGCGGAAGGCGTGCGCGGGCATCGACACGGTCTTCCACACCGCCGCCATCCTCGACTTCGCGCGCTTCACGAGCGCCGCGCAGCGCGAGCGGAGCTACGCCGTGAACGTGCGCGGCGTCGAGCACCTGGTGCGCGCGGCCCGCGAGGCCGGGGTGGCCCGCCTCGTCCACACCAGCTCGAACAACGTCACCTTCGACGACCCGGTGATCGACGGCGACGAGACGCGGCCCTACGCCGCCCGCACGCGCGATCTCTACACCGAGACGAAGGTCCTCGGCGAGCAGGTGGCGCTGGCCGCGAACGGCCACGGCGGGCTCCTGACCTGCGCGATCCGGCCCGGCGGCATCTACGGACCCGGCGAGAGCCTCGTGTTCCCGCGCGTCGTGGACGAGTGCGCCAGCGGGCGCTACGTGGTGATGATCG
>Ga0187892_10009440_pt1 | contig 12851 bp, 11 predicted proteins | sample MA1701073metaG_FD_139345 | JGI IMG/M metagenome (GOLD analysis project Ga0187892, IMG submission 139345) | Bio-ooze microbial communities from a basaltic lava cave in the Kipuka Kanohina Cave System on the Island of Hawaii, USA - MA170107-3 metaG ...
GGGACGAGAATCCTTTCTCGTCCCCACCTTCGCGGGAATCCCTTCCCGCGACGTTGCGACCGCAGGTGACGGCTGCGATGGCTCGACCACGCCGCGCTCTCCCGCGCCCGACGCTCGCGGGATGGGAATCCCGCGGATCCGGGTGCGAGAAGGGATTCTCGCACCAGCGGATTGAAGGGATTCTCGCACCAGCGGATTGAAGGGATTCTCGCACCAGCACGCGCGGCGCAAAAAAAGGGACGGAAGATGCCGCCGTGGCGATGGGCATCTTCCGTCTCGTGATGTTCAGTCTTGCATGCAAGACTTGGCTTGCCGCACCGTTGACTGATCGGCTGCCGTGGCGTGAAGCCGATCAACGGTCGCGGGCCGCGGGGGAAGGACTACATGCCCTTCTTCGCGGTCTTCCGCTTTGCGGTCTTCTTCTTGCCGGCCTTCTTCGCGGCTTTGCGTTTCTTCGCCATGAACATCACCTCCTTTCTATCGGGGATACTAACGTCGCCAATGCGACTGTCAAAAGAAATCTTGCCCTCGCGCAAAGATTTTTGCGCGCGAGCCGTTCCCGTGGAACGCTGGTCGAGCGAGTTGACGCGAATCGTCGACGCTGGACATCGATGCTTCATCCGTGCAAAAACGCGTGCAAGTACGCACGCGATGGCTCGACAACGCCGTGGTCGCGTGCACGCAACTCGCGCCGGATGGGAATCCCGCGGGTCTGGGTGCGAGAAGGGATTCTCGCACCAGCATGACATTCTCGCACCAGCATGACATTCTCGCACCAGCATGGGATTCTCGCACCAGCATGACATTCTCGCACCAGCCTACTCACCATTGGGCCTCCTCGAACGCGCCCATCGGTTTCGACGGCCGGGTCGACGGGCGCGACTTGAGGATCGCTCCGGCCAGCGTGATGTCGGCGCGCGTCGTGATCTTGAGGTTCGAAGCATCCGACAGCACGACGGCGACCGGCTGTCCGGCCTGTTCAACCGCCTGAGCGTCGTCGGTCACGCCGCCTTTGAGCTGCCGATAGGCGTCGATCAGGATGTCGCGGCGAAACACCTGCGGCGTCTGGGCTTCGAACAGCCGCTCGCGCGACACCGTTGCCTCAACAACGTTGGCAGTCGAAACGCGCTTGATCGTCCCGGTGAGCGGCGCCCCCAGGATGGCAGCGTGGCTGCGCGTGGCCTCGCCGAACACCGCATCGATCATGGCCGCCGACGCGCACGGCCGCACCGCATCGTGCACGGCGATGTAGTCGGCGTCCGAGCTGACCGCCGGCAGGGCTGCGGCCACCGATTGCCAGCGTTCGTCTCCGCCCTCGACCACCTGCACGCCCATGAAGCCGAGGTTGGCGCCGTATTGCGACTTGACCTGCGACAGGTCGTTCCCGCTGACGACCAGTATCGTCTGACATACGTCGTCGCGGTTGATGAACAGCTCGAGCGTCCGCAGGAAAATCGGCCGGCCGTCGAGCTTGGCGAAGGTCTTCTTCTCTTCCGTCCCGAAGCGTTCACCTCGTCCGGCTGCCGGAATGATGACCGCATATCTTGGCATGAATGCTTCCTTTCAACTCGCTGATCCAGTGCCGGTCGCAGGGCCGGCAGGCGTCCCGCCGGCCGACCCGGTATCACGGGCACCCACGGGCGTCTGCGGCCGGCTGGGGCGCGGCCGGCGCCCGCTGTACCCGCCGACCCCATCCAGCCGCCCGAAGACCATTCGGCCGGCCGAGGTCTGCAGCACGCTGGTGACCATGATGTTGATCGTCTCGCCGATGTGATCGCGGCCGCCTTCGACCACCACCATCGTGCCATCTTCCAGATAGCCCACGCCTTGGCCGTACGACTCGCCCGGCTTGATCACCTTGATCGGGAACGCCTCGCCCGGCAGGAACACCGGCTTGAGCGCGTTGGCCACGTCGTTGATATTGATCACGTCTACGCCGCGGAGCTGGGCGATCTTGTTAAGGTTGTAATCGTTGGTGACCACCCGCCCGTCCAGCTTCTTGGCCAGCTCGACCAGCTTTTCGTCGACGCTCATGCCCGCCTCCTCGCCGGTCGAGCGGACATCCAGAATGCGGATGTCGATCTTGTCGTTGGTCTGCAGCTTGTTGAGCATGTCCAGCCCGCGCCGTCCGCGGTTGCGCTTGAGCTTGTCGCCGCTGTCAGCGATGGCCTGCAGCTCGTTCAGCACGAAGCGCGGCACCAGCACCTCGCTCTCCAGAATGCGCGTGTCGGCAATATCGGCAATCCGCCCGTCGATGATGACCGACGTGTCGAGAATCAGCGGCCGGGCGCCCTTGGTCTGCTTGGAGAACTCGACGTACGGAATCACGAAGCGGACATCGTCCTTGGTCTGCAGGATGAAGCTGACTGAAAGGTAACAACAGATGACGCCGATCAGCAGCTTGATCGACCCGACGCTCTTGAGAGCCGGGAAGAACGACTCGACCAGCAAATCGACGATCAGCGACAGCCCCCAGGCCACCACCATCCCGACGATCAGGCCGAAGAAGACGCCCGAGATGGCCGACAGCGATTTGCGCGGCACATAGATGTCGGCCGCCACGACCAGCACCGCTAAACCGGCGCAGGCCAAGAGCACGGCCTCCTTGTTGTAGTACAGCAGGCCGCCGCCGATGGAGGCGGCTTCGTCGCCGGCGATGAAGCTCATCGCCACCGCCAGCAGCACCAGCACGAACAAACCTCGCAAGACGATCAGGAACATGCCATCGCTCCGCGCAACCTTTCAGGAGTATACGACCCGTCGGCGCGATTGGACAGTCGATCGAGAGACTCCTGAGTCGATGAGCGGCCAAGGGGAGATGAGCAAGCGACGCCAAGCGTGGGCCCGACTGTTGGCGAGCTGTGGCATGGCCAAGCGCCAGCGCGGCTATGCCCGGCAGCCGGCATTGCCCGCGCTTCGCTTGGGCATGCCACACGTCGCAGAGCGCTACCTTGCCCTCAGTACCTCAGCCGCTCGGAGTCGAGGACGCCTGTGAGGCCGGCAGCCGCAGCGTAACCGTGGTGCCCGAGCCAAGTGCAGACTCGATGTCGATCTGGCCCCCGTGTTTGGTCACGATCCGGCGGACCAGAGCCAAGCCCATGCCCGTGCCCTCAGAGCGGCTGGTGAAGAACAGCTCGAACGCCTTGGCCGACGTTGCCGGCTGCATGCCCGTCCCGTGGTCAATGACGTCGATTCGCAGGTGTGGTGCGCCGTCGCCGGCAACGGGCTGTGCCCGCAGAGTGATTTCGCTCCCGGACGGGCTGTGGTGGTGGGCATTGGCCACAAGCTCGCACAGCGCGTCGACGAGCTGGCTGCGATCGACCGCCCAGGCGGCCTCGCCAGTCTGGTCGTCGATGGTCAGGCGGTTGCTTTGCGTCTGCAACAGCGACATGACCTCCGCCTGTACCGCCGCGGCCAGGTCGGCGAAACGCGTGGGCTCCCGCCGTAGCTCGCACGGCCGGCTGAACGTAAAGAGCCGTGAAATGCGCGTGTCCATGCGGTCGGTTTGCAGCACGAGGTCATGAACAATCTTGCGTAACGGATCGGAGCCGTCGGCGCGGCGTTCGGCCAGTTGCGCGCCCGCCCGCAGCGCCGCCAGCGGGTTGCGCAGCCCATGGGCCACGTTAGCGCACAGCTCGCCCACAGCCGTCAGCTCGCGGGCCTCGAGCAGTGCCGCCTGGTGCCGCTCCAGGTTGGTGGCCATTGCGTCGATGTGCCGCGCGAGCTGGGCCAGCTCATCGGTGCCGCTCAGCGGCACGCGATGGCCGAGCTGACCGCGCCCGATCGCGTCGGCGGCGCTCTTGATCGCCTCGATCGGCGTCACCAGCCAGCGCCGCACCATGATCAGGTAGATCAGAAACAGCAGGACGGTCACCGCGCATGAGACCCAGATCGCCTTCTGAGCGGTCAGCCCGGTGTTGGCCATGGTCACGGCCGCGTCGTACTGGGCCAGGTCATAGCGCCGCCGCAGGGCCTGCAAGCTTCGCTCGGCCGAAGCCAGAATGGCCTGATCCGGGGGTGAGTCAGCCCGGGCCTGTCCGATGACGGCGATCGCATCGGCCACTTGCTGCCACAGGGCCCGCTCTTCGTCATCGCGCGCGAGCCGGACTTGGACATCAAGGTCGTCGAGCGCAAACTTCGGCCAGGGGGTGCGCTCGGGCTCATCCGGAAGCTGAACCATGCCGGCCAGCGCCGCCAGCCGCCGATGCAGCTCAGTCGCCAGATCGGCCGCGAACTGGCTCGGATCGCGCGTCCGAACATACTGCCGCGAGTACTCCGCGTTGAGCGAAACGGCACGCATCGCGAACGCACCCGCCACGAGGAACATCAGGATCAGGGCGGCGACGGAGAGATTGAGCTTCCATCGGATCGTCATAGGGCCGCTTCTGGGGGACCCCAACCGCGAGCAGTTCGCAGTCGGGGACGCCTAGCTAAAAATGACCGGGCGCGATGATGCGCCACTGGGGTGGCATGGGCAAGCGATCGTCGCGGCCTTTGGCGACGATCGTTTGCCCGTGCCGGCGAGCGATCGTCGTGGTCTGCACGGGCAAGCAAACGGCCGCTTGCCCATGCCACCCGCTTGAGGCTCCCATCACACACGGTCATTTTAGAACGGATCGGGCCAATCATAGCAAAACGCCCGCCAGACGCGGAAGATGTCCATGGCGTCGCCGTATTGATCCTCCGGGATGGTCGCGTTCGGGTCGTAGAGCGTGTCGTACGTAATGTCGTCGGTCTCGTCATCCCACAGCACGGACTGCGCGGAGATGCTCTCGTCCGGGTCACGGTACCAGGTGGCGCTCCCGTCCGTGTAAAGCACGTTGTAGCCGACGCGATGTACGTAGCGGCCGATGCCCACTTCCGTGCCGTACCGGCAGAAACTGTCCGACGCCAGTGCCAGATGCCGGACCGCCCCGAGCTTGGGGCTGTGCATAGCGGGCAGGTGCACCGCGTAGACGTAGCTGCCCGTGACCGTCGCGGCCGGCATCAGGTTGATGTTGCTGTTGTACGAGAACTTCTTCTGGCTCGGGCAGAAAAAGCCGCGCTTGTCCGGCGTGAAGCGCGGCCACAGCCGGCCCAGATTGACCAGATCGCCCGTCCGCGACAACAGCGTCCGCGGCGAGGCCGTCCCCAACGGTGCCATGATCGCCGGCCCCGAGTCCATGTTTTCGCCGGCATACATGAACAGTCCCATTCCGAGGTGCTTGAGATTCGCCACGCATACCGTCCGCCGCGCGTCTTCGCGCGCCTTGCGGAACGATGGCACCAGGATCGACAAGAGCAGCGACATGACCGTCAAGACCACCAGCAGCTCGATCAACGTCACCGCTCGCTGGCGCTGTATGGCAAGGCTTCTACGATGGTTTCGTCTCATTCCGACGGCCTCCGGACAAACGCGGCACCCTGAATGCTGGGGAAGAGGTGGCAGTTACCGTGCCGAACAGCGTTGTTTGCATAAACCATGCTCCCGGCTGGCGTTAGTGCCGATTGGATCCGCACCCGTTGGCGCGGGGGTGCGAGCAGGCTCGCAGGCTGGGTGTTAACACCCAACGGCAAAGGCAGACCGATGGCTTCGATACTGATTGTTGAGGACGAGCGGCTCCTGGCCCAGTCGTTCGAAGCGGCTCTTTCGGACGACGGGCATAGCGTCCACTCGGTCCGCACCGCCGAAGAGGCCACGCGCTGGCTGGCCGACCGGTCGGCTGACCTCGCTTTGGTCGACGTGCGGCTGCCCGGCATCGACGGACTGACCTTCCTCGAAGCGCTGCGCGTGTCGCATCCGGATACGGTCGCGGTCATGATGACCGCCCACGGCGATGTGCAGACCGCCGTGCGGGCGATGAAACTCGGCGCCGCCGACTTCCTGATCAAGCCGATCGACCTCGACGCGGTCTCGCTCGTCGCGCGCAAGAACCTGCAGCACCGCCGCATGGAGCAGACCTGGCGGCATGAGCAGAAGAGCCGCACACAGCGGTTCGGCCTGCACCAGATCATCGGCGACTGCCCGGCCATCGAAAAGGCCCGGGCGCTCGTCCGTCGCATGTCTGGTCTGCGCGTCATGCCCCCCGATCAGCCGCCCACCGTTCTGATCACCGGCGAAACGGGCACCGGCAAGGACCTCCTGGCCATGGCGTTTCATTACGAAGGGCCGCGTCGCGACGGGCCGTTCGTACACGTGAATTGCGCGGCGCTGCCCGAGTCGCTGGCCGAATCGGAGCTGTTCGGGCACACCAAGGGCGCGTTCACCGACGCCCGTGCCGGCAAGCGCGGCCTGTTCGAGGTGGCTGACGGCGGTACGCTCTTTCTCGACGAAATCGCCAGCCTCGCCCTGCCCACACAGGCCAAAGTCCTGACGGCCATCGGCACGGGGCGTATTCGCCCGGTCGGAGGTGTCGACGACACCGCGGTTAATGTCCATCTCATCGCCGCCATGAATCAGGATCCGGTCAAGCTGGTCGCCAACGGCGTCTTTCGCGAGGACTTGTACCATCGGCTGCGCGTCATCCACGTCCATCTGCCGCCGCTGCGCGAGCGCGGCCACGACGTCGACCGGCTGGCCGATCACTTTCTGACGGTTCACTGCCGCAAGTTCGGAATGCCCGCCAAGCGCCTGTCACCCGAGGCCAGCGCAGCGTTGCACGACTATCACTGGCCCGGCAACGTGCGCGAGCTGTGTCACCGCCTCGAGAGCGCCGTCTTGCTCTGCGGCGATGAAATCGAGCCGGAATCGCTCCCGTCCGCGCCCGTGCGGGCTGCCGCGCCGGCGACCAACGGTCATATGACCGAATACGTCCCGGCCGACTTCTCGCGCGGTCCGGTGCCGCTCGAGGCGGTCGAGCGTGAGCTGATCGTCAAGGCCCTTGCCGCGGCCCACAATAACGTATCGACCGCTGCCCGCCTGCTCGACATCTCGCGCGACACCATGCGCTACCGCATTGAGAAGTACGGTTTGGAACATAAACGCAACGGAGGAGCCTCATGAGGAATCGAGTGTCTCAACGGGGCGAGATGGCCTGGCCGCGGAAGTTCGCGGTGTGGCCACGTCGTTGGCTAAATCGCTGTGCGACAGGAGTAGCCACTGCGGGTGGCATGGCCAAGCGCCAGCGCGGCCATGCCCGGTCCCCGTCATGCCCGCGGCGCAAGTTCGCCCACGGTCTGGCCTTCCCGGCCAGTCTCATGCTGACCGTCTGCGTCGCCTCGGCACAGACGCCGATCCTGGTCGAGGACTATGAGTTCGCCTCCTCAGACGAAGCGGCCGAAGCCGGCGTGATCGATATGACCGATGCCCCCAACACGCCCGCCTTCTACGAGAACGGCGACCTGCCCGACGGCGCTTCGCAGGGCTTGCACAGCATCGGCACCGAGGCGGCGTTCTGTATCAATCCCGATTTCGACTGCGTGGCCGGCACGTTCATCGGCTTCCGCCGGCTGGTGATGACGCCGACGTTGCCGTTCTGTCCGGGCGGCGGCCGCTTCGTACCGCTGAATCAGACTTACGGCGACCCCAACCACCCCGGTCCCGTCCCCGCCGACCAGCCGCTCTCAGCCCTCACGGTGCTCTGCGACGCCTACGGCGACGGCTCGTTCGCCGACGGCCCGACCGGCACCCACTTCTGGGTCAATCTGGTCGACTGCGAGGGCGAAGTGTTTGAGTTCGTCAATTATTCCGAATCAGCACTCAACTTCGATGTGTTCACACTCGATCTGGTCATGGGCCAGGGTCTGATCCGGCTGTCGCCCGACTCGCTCGTCGAAGTGCCGAACGGTGACCGCCTGCTGACCGAGATCGCGGCTTCCGAGTGCTTCATCCAGGACACGGACTTTCCGCCGACCACCGTCGGCGACTGGTACATCGACAACCTGCGCATCGTCGAGGCGGGCATGCCCGGCGATTTCGACTCAGACGGCGACGTTGATCTGACCGACTACGCCAGCTTTCGGCCCTGCCTGCGGGGGCCGGTCGTGATCACTACCGGTGAGTGTTTGTTCTTTGACCACGACGACGACACGCACGTCGATCTGCAAGACGCCGCCTGGTTCATGAACGTGTTCGGCGCTGGCCTGTAGCCCGTCGCGGACGCTGGCTCCCGGACCTGTCGGGGGCGCGTGTGGGCCGGACGTCAGCCCACGGAACTTCAGGCGTCGACGTCCGGCGCGGCCGACCGGTTCTTGAATTTCTCGAGCCGGTACCGGACCGCGTCGCGGGAAATGCCCAGAATCCGCGCCGCGCGGCTGAGGTTATGGCCCGAATGCTCGAGCGCCGCCAGAATGATCTGGTTTTCGATCTCGTCAAGCTTGGGGCTGTTCTCGCCGAAGTCGAGGCGGATGACCCGATCCGGCCCCAACGCGACTTGGGCCGCTCTGCCGGCTGTCTGGCGCGAGGGCACATTGAGATGCTCCGGCCCAATCCGCTCGTCGTCGGTGATCAACACGGCGCTCTCGAGCGCGTGAGACAGCTCGCGGACGTTGCCGGGCCAGTCGTGCGCCCGCAGCAGCTCGAGCGCGGCCTCGTCGCAGCCACGCACCGCAAGGCCAAAGCGCGAGGCATATAGACCGATGAAGTGCCGGGTCAGCGACAACAAGTCGTCTCCGCGTTCGCGGAGCGGCGGCATGTGCACGGTCAAGACGCGCAAACGATGATAGAGATCCTCGCGAAATTCTCCGGCCCCGATGGCTTCCTCCAGGTCACGGTTGGTGGCCGCGATGACGTGCACGTCAATCTTGCGCTCGCTCGTGCCGCCCACCGGCCGGATGGTGCGCTGCTGCAGGACGCTCAGCAACTTGGCCTGCAGACCCGGCTTCATGTGCCCGATCTCGTCCAGGAAGACCGTGCCGCCGTTTGCGGACTCGAACAAGCCGCGCTTGTCGCCCCGCGCGTCGGTAAACGCTCCTTTGACGTGCCCGAACAGCTCCGCTTCGACCAGGTGGTCGGGCAGCGCCGTGCAGTTGATGTGCACGAACTGTGCTTCGCGGCGCGGGCCGGCGTAGTGGATCGCCCGGGCGACCAGGTCCTTGCCGGTCCCGGTCTCGCCGGTGATCAGAACGCTGGGCGGAACGCTGGACGAGAGGGCCGGCGTCGAGACGATCCGCTCGATGAAGCGTTTGACCGCCATCATCGGCGCCGAGTCGCCGATGATCTGTTCGCAGGCGCTCTCGGCCCGCTCGCGCTCGCGGAAGTAATTCAGGCTGGTGGTGACCCGTTGAAGCCGCAGGACGCGGTCGACCACAATTTGCAAGGCCTTCAGGTCGAGCGGCTTGGTCAAAAAGTCGGCGGCGCCGGCCTTCATCGCTTCGACCGCCGTATCGATGTTGCCGTGGGCCGTCATCATGATGACCGAGGCGGCGCTGCCGTGCCGGCGCAGCGCCCGCAGCACCTCCAGCCCGTCCATGCCCGGCAGGCGCAGGTCCAGCAGGACGACGTCGGGAGACATCCGTTCAGCAGCTTTCAGCCCGGCTTCCCCGCTCGACTCGGCCGAGGCCTCGTGTCCGGCAAAGCTCAAGGCGGCACAGATGTTCTTGGCCAGGACCGGCTCGTCTTCGATCACCAGCACGTTTGCCATGGATTTGACGGTTCCTTAACCGTAGATGCCCCGAAGGCGAGCCCGTTCAGCACTGAGAAAGCTGAGGGACTGAGGAAGGGAAAACGACAGCAACCCAGTCGTCATTCGCCTGAGTCTCTCAGTCACTCAGTGCTCATTCTCCGGCGGGCCATGCGTCGCCCCCCGCTGGCCCGAGGTCGAGCCCGCCTCGATCATGAGATAGTATAGAGGCTTGCGTGAACCGTTACGAGGGTCCCGCTTGACTTCCGATCAGACAACCGGCTCCGCCAATCGCGGCCTGGCCATCCACTGGCGCTGGTACCATTTCTATTTCCTGCTGGCGCTGTTCGACGTCATCGTCATCGTGGGTAGCCTGGTCCTATATCACCGCAGCATTCGCTCTTACCGGGACGCCCTCAACGAGCTCATCGAACTTGAAAAGCGGAATAGCTGGGCGGCGAGCCTGCGTCTGGCCGTCCTCGACCTCAACGCGCCCGGCAACGACGTGTTCGAGACCCGCCAGGTCGAAGCTGAGCGGGCCCGCTTCGACCTCATGCGCACGAAGCTGCACCTGCTCGTTCGGCGCGATGCCGAGCTGGGCATCGACCTCGATCGATTCCGCGAGCAGACCGACCGAATGATCGAGGAAGAAGAGTCGATCTTCGCCGCGTTCACACAGATCAGCGACCCGCGCGTGCCCGACGATCAGCGCGACCAGCACCTGCGGGCTGCTTCGGCCTCGATGGCTGCCATGGACCGCTACCAGGCCACTTCGTTGCAGGCCCTGTTCGAGATCGAGCAATGGCTGCTCAGCGAAGAACGCCGGCTGGTCGATGCCCACGGCGCAACGCTGGAGCGCAGCGCCGCGCTCGAGAAGTACATGCTGGGCACGGTCTTCCTGATCCTGATCGGCGTGTTCTGGTACGGCCGCAAGCTGCAGCAGACGCACGAGCGCATGATCAGCGAGCAGCAGCGGCTCTTCGCCGAGCGGCACGAGCGCCTGGCGGCCGTGGGCGAGGTGTGCTCGGCCGTCGCGCACGGCATTCGCAACCCGCTGGCGGCTATCGTCAGCTCGGCCCAGCTCGCATTGGAATACGGCACACTCGACGAAGCCACGCGGCTGCGCATCCGCGATGTGCTCAGCGAGGGTCAGCGGCTCGACCGGCGCGTGACGCGCCTCCTGGACTTTTCGCGATCCCCGACCGGTGGCTTCGAGCCGTTCTCGCTCAAGGCCGTCATCCAGCAGGCCGTGCACGAGATTTCGCCGCGGCTTCAGCAAGCTGGCGTGCAGGTCTCGTTTGATTGCTCGACAGACGGACTGCAGATCAATGGCGACCGCGAGCGCTTCGCCCAGAGCATCATCGAAATCCTCTCAAACTCGATGGACCATATGCCCACGGGCGGAAATGTACGCATCGCTTGTGCGCGAGACTCCCTTCTGCACGATCGCGCCCGCGTCAGCATTCATGACGACGGTCCCGGCATACCGGAAGCGCTGCGCACGCGCGTGTTCGACCTGTTTTTCACGTCCAAGGCCGAGGGCAACGGCATCGGACTGGCCTCGGTGAAGCGAACCATCGAGCTGCACGGCGGCCAGGTCTGCGCCGCGCCGCCCGAGCACCGCGGCGCCCACATTCAGATCACGCTACCGCTGGCCGGCTGACTCGCCGCGTGCGGATTTGTGCCACGTGTGGCATGCCCAAGCGCAAGGGGTCCCCAGCGCGGGCATGAAGTCACAAAGCATGGCCGCGCTGGCGCTTGGCCATGCCATCGTCGCGCGCCACGGCTGGCGCCAGGGTGTGGCATGCCCAAGCGCAGCGCGGGCATGAAGTCCCATCGCACGGCCGCGCTTGGTGCTTGGCCATGCGCGGCGTGGAGGTCCATCAGCCCAACGCAATGGGCTCGATGCTCGCCGCATCAGTGTCCAGCAGCGCACACCATCCGCGGCACACGGCGTCGACGCCGATCAGATAGCGCTGGTCGGGCCGCAAGACGAGCGTCTCTATCCCGAACCACTCGAGCGTCTCGGACGGCGTCACCGCGAACCACTCATGAAAGTGCCCGAGAATGATGATTCGCTGCGGCGCGGCCGCGAAACTACGGGCGGCCTTGGCCGGTGTTTTCGGCACCCCTTCGAAATGCCAGAGCTGGTCGGGATCGCGGGCGTCCAGCCACGGCTCGATATGCGAGAACAGGCAGCCGGCCAGCTCGAGCCTGGGCTTCAGCGACGCCATGTACGCGATCGTCGCCGCGTCGTAACAGCTCAGCACGTGCGGGTCTGGCTTGCAGCACAGCCCAAGGTCGTGATTGCCCCACACGCCGATCGCTCTGGCCTCCGCCAACAGGGCACACGCCGCCGCCACCCGCGCGCCCTGCGGACCCCAGAAGCACACGTCGCCCAGCATGACGATCGTCTCGGCCCGCCGCTCGCGCAGCGCGGCCAGCGCCTCGCGCAGGCGCTCCACGTCTTCATGGATATCCGTGAGGATTCCGATCCGCATCCCGTTCACACTCAACGACACGCTGTGCGCGCAGCGCAGCCCGGCCGATCAACGTATCAAATGCATGGCGGCTACGCGATCGGGCCGGGCGTTGTGGTGCAGGCGTCCCGCCGGCACGTGCAGCGAGACGGCCGCACCACAACGGCCACGCGAAGTTGGTGCCGAAGAATCGCCCAACGTGTGACGCACCCCCGGCCAGCACACCGATTCGGCGATCACCGCGGTCGAGGTGGCGCTCACGCCGCTGCGGGCCAGAGCCAACCGAACGTGCCGGCGGTGACGAGACCGTAGACGACGCCATCGAGGATGAACTTGCCGGTGACTTTCCAACGCATGCCCTTCCAGATCGAGTCGTGGAAGTGGCCTGCGGCATACCCCAGGATGGCGGCGGCGCCGGTAATCCGAAATACGTCCAGGTAGGGCGCGGCGGCGCCGAGCGCATGCCAGCCGACGTACGCGACGAGCACACCGACGATTAGCGAGTAGACGAACCACCAAACCAGACTCTTGCCGATCTGGAGCCCGCCCGACGGCACGACCGTCAGCCAGCCGACCGGGCCGCGCTTCAGCTTCTCGACCATTTCCGGCGTGCCCATGGCCTTCATCGAGCCCGCGCACGGGAACATGTACGCGCCCGGCTGGACACCGTGGGCGCGCAGCGATTCCAGCACGGCGTCCTCGTTCGTCAGCCAGGGCTATCGCATCTAATTTCGGCCGCCGCTGATGACCTTGAGCAGGCAGGCGTCATCGAGGGCCGCCTTGAGCCGTTTTCCCTTCACGCCGACCTTGCAGGTTTTTTCGGTCCGCAACA
>Ga0187892_10009441_pt1 | contig 12851 bp, 9 predicted proteins | sample MA1701073metaG_FD_139345 | JGI IMG/M metagenome (GOLD analysis project Ga0187892, IMG submission 139345) | Bio-ooze microbial communities from a basaltic lava cave in the Kipuka Kanohina Cave System on the Island of Hawaii, USA - MA170107-3 metaG ...
CGAGCCCGACTGGGTGGCCGCCGCGCTCCGTGACTTGAGGGCGATCAGCTGGATGAACCCCGTGAACACGACCGACCACGACGACACCAGGGCGATGAGCAGGAGGAAGCCGAGGGGTCCGCTGGCGATCCGAACGCCGAACGGGAACCCCACCAGCACGATCAGCATGGCCACGACCGCCGTCTTTGCCGCCTCCGCGGCGAGCCTGCCGATCACGAGGGCGGTCCGGGACACCGGCGCGGCCCGCAGCTTGTCGAAGTAGCCACCTTCGATGTCCTCCACGAGGAAGAGGGCGGCGCTGCCGAACGAGGAGGCGAGGAGAAGGGCGCTGGGCAACTGGAAGGCGGCGTAGTTCTGCCCCTCCAGGAACGGTGTGCCGCCGGACGGGAAGATCCGCCCCGCCTGCCCCACGTTCACGATCAGGAAGAACAAGGGGATGAAGATGGTCGGGATGAGGGCCTCGGGTGTGCGGAGGCTCTCGACGACCGATCGGCGGCTGAGGGCCATGAACGCCGTCCACGTCCGGGTCATCGCACCTCCTGCACCTGGCCCTCGATGCGCTCGCGCGTGCGGCCGGTGGCTTCGAGGAACACCTCGTCGAGGGTGGGCTCGGCGTCGAGGCCGAGGCGCTGCTTGAGGTCGTACTTGAGCGCCTGAGGGGTCCCCTCCCGGACGATGAGCCCGTCGTCGATGACGGCCAGCCGGTTGCACAGCTGGTCGGCCTCTTCCAGGTACTGGGTGGTCAGGAACACGGTCGTCCCGAGGGCGTTGATCCGCTTGAGCTCATCCCACACGACCAGCCGGCTGGCGGGGTCGAGCCCGGTGGTCGGCTCGTCGAGGAAGAGCACCTGGGGCCGGTGCACGAGGGCCGAGGCGAGGTCGAGTCGGCGCTTCATCCCGCCCGAGTAGCCCTTGATGCGCCGGTCGGCGGACTCCACCAGGTCGACCAGCTCCAGCAGCTCCTCCGCCCGCAGGGCCGCCTCCGCCTTGGGGCTGCCGAACAGCCGGCCCTGGAGGACGAGCGTCTCCCGGCCCGTCTGGCGGGCATCCAGGCCTGCCTCCTGCAGGGCGACGCCGATGGCCCGCCGCACCCCGTCGGGGTCGTCACGCACATCGACACCGGCGACCCGGGCCGAGCCCGACGTGATCGTGGTGAGCGTCGTGAGCATGCGGACCGTCGTCGACTTGCCGGCGCCGTTGGGCCCGAGGAACCCGAAGGTCTCGCCCTCCTCGACCCGCAGGCTCACACCCCGCACGGCGTCGACGTCGCCGCCCCGGCCCGTGAACGTCTTGACCAGCTGCTCCGCTTCCACCGCCAAGGCCATGGGCGGCGACCCTATCCGGCCGCCGACCGATCCTGAACACGTACCATCGGCACCGTGGCCGTCGATCTCACAACGCTCCCGGCGCCACTGGCGGATGCCGTCCGCGCCGCTCGGGGTCGGCGCCGCGGGTTCGTCGCCAAGCCGCACGTTTCGACGCGGCCCGACGGGCTGACCGCGGCGTGGACTGCCGACGTCATCGAGTCCGGGGAGATCGATGCGGCCATTGCCGAGGTGGCGGCCGTCGATCCCGACCTTCGCTCTTGACGTGATCGTCGTTGACGATCGACTTCTGTTCGACGTCATCGCAGGGACCGAACCGACAAAGGTAGCCACTGACCGCATCGAGGGAGCGCTCAGCCGCCATTACGCCGGGCTGCCGGCCGACCGCCGGGCCGACGTGCGTCGGGTCCTCGACGACCTCTCCGACCGCATCGAGATCGTCAGCCCGAAGAAGTGCGTGCCGGTGATGAGCGCGGTGGCGACGATGGCGACGGTGAACGTGCTCACCGCGGATGTGGTGGCATCAGCGCTCATCCTCGACGCTCCGATCGTCGTGTCGACGCGGTCAGACCTGCTGGAGCGGGCTGCCGCTGTCGCCGGTGTCCCGACTCGTCACCTTCCCCGGGACGGTTGAGCGCGCTTCGTCACCAGCCGGTACGTCGACCTGCGCTGCTCGGGGCCGTAGCGGTCTACGGGCGCTGAATTACGTCGAGGCGGAGAAACGGGACTTTGGCGCGAACAGTCAGGATCCGGTCACAAACCGGCACCAAAGGGGGGTACTTTGTACCCGGCTCGCTGCCGTTTCAAACCACGAGCACGCGAGTTTTTGGGGCTGGGGCTCATCGTCGAGCGTCGGCGCGACCCGACGATCATGGCTCTCCCGACCACCGACCGGCCCTCGACCGCACGCCGCCCTGGCGACCGTTGGTCGGTCCTCGCTCCCCTCGTCCTGCTCGGGCTGCTGGCGATGACCGTCCACGGCGACGGGGCGATCGGTCGTCCGGACCGTCCGGCCCCCCAGTCGGCCCCGGCTGGCGGCCCGGTGGCTTTCGCCGACGGGATCTTTCCCGATCGCGAGATGGCCGCCCCGGCCGCCCCGGCCACCCCCGCACCCGCACCCGCACCGGCCAAGAAGTGGCTGCCGAGTGGCAAGGGCATGTGGATCTACCTGCCCGACAAGACCGAGAGCGGCAACGTCGCCGCCATCGTGGCCAAGGCCAAGGCCACGGGCCTCACCCACCTGTGGGTACGGATGGGCTCGGCGTGGGACGGGTTCAACGTCATCCCATTCGTGGACCGCCTCCTGCCGGCGGCCCACGCCGCCGGTATCAGGGTCATCGGCTGGGACTTCCCCAAGCTCGAGCCGCTCGAGGCCGACGTGGAACGGGCCCTCACCATGATCGGCCACACCGCCCCCGGCGGGCACCGCATCGACGCCTTCTCGGCCGACATCGAGACCAGGGCCGAGGGCACCCGGTTGAGCGCCGAGGCCGTCCGCTCGTACGGGTCGAAGCTGCGGGCCGGCGCGGGCGCCGACTACCCGCTGATCGCCACCGTGCCCCGCCCGTCCAAGGAACGATCGTTCTTCCCCTACGCCGACGTGGTCGCCGACTACGACGCCATCGCCCCGATGGTCTACTGGCTCGACCGCCAGCCCGACACCGACGTGGCCGGCGCCCTCCGTGACCTGGCCCGGTTCGGGAAGCCCGTCTACCCGGTGGGCCAGGCCTACGACGGCTCCCCCGAGGGCGGGCGCAGGGGCGTGCCGCCGCCCGACGAGCTGAACCGGTTCATGACCACCGCCCACAAGCACGGCGCCGCCGGCGTCTCGTTCTGGTCCTGGCAGCACGCCAACCAGCCGGCGTGGGACACCATCCGCGACGCCGCCGAGTTCCGCCCCGCGCCCGACGCGCCGGCGGTCACCACGCCCACCGCCCTCCCCTCGCCGTAGGACACTGGTCGGAATCGCGATCGGCGCTTCGCGCCGAGGCGGCCGACCTGCCTCTCACCAGAGCCTTTGCCTCGCGACACGGCCGGCAACCGGGCGGTCGGCCGCGGAAGAGGGCTTTCCGACCAGTGTCCTAGCTAGCGCAGGCGCGCCGCCCCGGTCCCTAACTCGTCAGGTTGACGAGAACCGTCTCGCCTGTTATCGTCGTTCTGACGAGAACGGGACGGAGCACGCAACGATGGACGCCACGAAGGACTGGGACGAGTTCGACACGGCTGCCGCCCTGATCACCGGCGCAGCGACGGCGGCGGACCTGTTCGGCCCGTCCCCCGGCGCGACGTCGGCGGACGGCCACCGGCTCCGCGCCGCACGAGCGGAGTACCGGCGCCTGGCCCGCCTCTGCCACCCCGACCGCCACGGCCCCGACCGGCGCCCGCTCGCCGCGACCACGTTCAGCCTGCTGGCCTCGCTCTGGCAGGCGTGGCAGGGGGGACCGGATGCGCCACCCCGCCCCACTCCCCCGTCGGCGCTCCTCACGACCGCTCGCCACACCTGGCGCGTCGGCGGCTTCCTGGAGGCGGGCGACGCCGTCGACCGCTACGACGGGGCCGACGCCGCCGACCCGTCCGCCGCCCAGCGCGTCGTCGAGATCCCCCGCCGGGCAATGGACAGCGACCTCGTGGCCCAGGAGGCCCGGGTGCTGTCGCACCTGGCGACCGCCGTCGACGCCCAGTGGCGCCCGTACTTCCCCACCCTCGTCGAGTCCTTCCGCCACCGCGACGGCGCCGGCTACGAGCGCACGATCAACGTGTTCGAGCCCCTTCCGGGCTTCGTCAGCCTGGCGGCCGTGCGGGACGCGTACCCGGGCGGGCTCGACCCCCGGGATGCGGCGTGGATGTGGCGGCGCCTCCTGGTCGCCCTCGGCGCCGCCCACCACGCCGGTGTGGTCCACGGCGCCGTGCTCCCCAACCGGGTGCTGATCCACCCCGCTGACCACGGGCTCGTCCTGCGGGAGTGGGGCCACGCCGCCGCCATCCCCGGCGCGCGGATCCAGGTCATCGCCTCGCGCTACCGCGACTGGTACCCGCACGAAGTGTTCGCCCGCGAGCCGGCCCGCCCGGCCACCGACATCTTCCTGGCCACCCGCACCATGGCCTGGTTGCTGGGTGGGCGCGTGCCCCGGGGACTCCGCGCCTTCATCGCCGGCTGCACGTTGCCCGCGCCCCGCATGCGCCCGTCCGACGCCTGGGACCTCCTGGCCGAGTTCGACGAACTGACCGAGCGCCTGTGGGGCCCCCGGCGGTTCCGACCCTTCCACCTACCCACCACCTGAAGGAGATCCATCCATGGGAAGCGGAAAATGGTCCACCGACGTGTACGCCGCCGCCGCCTCGTACCGGGCGACCACCGGCCGCAGCGCCTTCGACTACTCCGACAGGACGCGGGCGGGAGACCCCCGCCGCTGGAAGGTCCACCCGACCCTCGACCCCGCCGGCGTCGGGATGCGGGAGAGCCGGGACTCCGACGAGCACCCCGCGTCGCTCGCCATCGCCGTGCTGTTCGACGTGACGGGGTCCATGGGACGCGTGCCCCGGGTCCTGCAGGAGAAGCTCCCGCAACTGCTCGGGCTGCTCCTGCGCAAGGGCTATGTCGAACACCCCCAGATCCTGTTCGGCGCCATCGGCGACGCCACCGTCGACCGGGTGCCGCTCCAGATCGGGCAGTTCGAGTCGGACAACCGGATGGACGACAACCTCGGCAACATCTTCCTCGAAGGCGGCGGCGGCGGGCAGATGACCGAGAGCTACGAACTGGCCCTGTACTTCATGGCCCGCCACACGTCGATCGACTGCTTCGAGAAGCGGGGCCGCCGCGGCTACCTGTTCGTGATCGGCGACGAGCTTGCCTACCCCGAAGTCAGAGCCCGCGAGGTCCGGAACGTGATCGGCGACAAGCTGGCCGAGAACATCAGCCTCGACGCCATCGTCGCCGAAGCCCGCCGGCAGTACGACGTGTACTACCTGCTGCCCGAGGGGTCGAGCTACGCCGGCGACGCCCGGGTCCTCGAGTTCTGGCAGGGGCTGCTGGGCCAGAACGTCATCCGCCTCGACGACCTCGACGCCGTGTGCGAGACCATCGCCCTGACCGTCGGGCTGGGCGAGGGCACCATCGACCTCGACGCCGGGTTGCGCGACCTCGACGAGGTGGGGTCCGACAAGGCTTGGACGGTCGGGCGGGCCTTGGCCGTGATCGGTGCCCAGACTCCTTCGTTGGCGACTGGCGCCCTGCCGGCCCTCGTCGAGGGTGGCGGTGGCAGTGGCGGTGGCGGTGGTGGTGGTGGTGGCGACGGCCGGATCGAGCGGCTGTGACGCCGCCGACCGTCGTCGTCGACCTGTCCTACGGGGACGCCGGCAAGGGGACGGTGGTCGACTGGCTGTGCTCGCCCCACGGGAGGGCGGGCACACCCGGGCCGATCCACGCCGTCGTGCGGTTCAACGGCGGCGCCCAGGCGGCCCACCACGTCGTCACCGGGGACGGCCGGGCGCACGCCTTCGCCCAGTTCGGGTCGGGGACGTTCTGGGGCATCCGGACCCACCTGTCCCGCTTCATGCTGGTCGAGCCGCTGGCGCTGGCGGCCGAGGCCGACGCCCTGGCCTCGCTGGGCGTGGCGGCGCCGCTGGACCTCGTGACCGTCGATCGCCGGGCGCTGCTGACCACGCCCTACCACCGGGCCGCCAACCGGGCCCGGGAGATCGCCCGGGGGGCGGACCGCCACGGCAGCTGTGGCGTGGGGATCGGCGAGTCGATGTCCTACGCCATCGACCATCCCGGCGACGCGCCGGTCGTGGGCGACGCCGAGTCGCCGGGGGTGCTACGGGCGAAGCTCGGGCGGCTCCGGGACCGCCTGGCTGACGAGTTGGGCCCGCTGGAGGCGCCGCCCGTCGACGACGTGGTCACCGCCTACCGGGCCTTCGCCGGGCGCGTGGCCCTGGTGGACGAGGTAGCGTTGGCCCGGTTCCTGCAAGCCGGGCCCGTGGTGTTCGAGGGGGCGCAGGGCGTGCTCCTCGACGAGTGGCGCGGCTTCCACCCCTACACGACCTGGTCGACGACGACGTTCGACAACGCCGACGCGCTGCTGGCCGAGTCCGGGTGGACGGAGGGCGCGCAGCGGCTGGGCGTCGTCCGGACCTACACCACCCGCCACGGCGCCGGCCCGTTCGTCACCGAGGACCCGGCCCTGACCGCTGACCTGCCCGACCGCCACAACCGGCTCAACGCCTGGCAGGGGCAGTTCCGCGTCGGCCACTTCGATGCCGTGGCCCACCGCTACGCCATCGAGGTGGCGGGCGGCGTCGACGGGCTGGTGCTGACCCACCTCGACGTGGCCGATGCCCGTCACGACCTGCTGGTGTGCGACGCCTACCAGATCGACGGCGACGTGGTCGACCGCATCGAGCCCGGCCCTTTCCAGGACCTGGACTACCAGGAGCGGCTCACGGAGCGCCTGCTCCGGGCCCGTCCCCTGTGCCGCCGGCCGGCGGCATCGTGGGTCGAGACCGCCGAGGCGGCGCTGGCGGCGCCCGTCCTGGTGACGTCGCACGGTCCCACGGCCGGGGACAAGCGTGCCCTCACGAAGCGGACCGTTCCTGCCTACCATCAGGCTCATGAGCGAGCAGGTCACCGACCCGTCCCCTGAGCCCGCCGGCGCGGCGCCGCCGGCCTCGAAGCCGCCGACCGAGAAGCGCCACCGCCGCACGGCGCTGTCGACCGGGTTCAGCGACGTGCCCGGCACGTCCTGCCAGGTCTGCGGCTACCAGGGGTTCCGCTGGCAGACGACCTGCCCCCAGGGCCACCCGCTGGCCTGAACCACGCCAGGTTACGCGGCGGCGGCCAGGCAGCAGGATCGGGGCTCCCGCTCGGCCCGGGGTTCGTCGAGCGAGAGCAGCCCGGCGCCCGACAGGAGGCGCACGATGGGCCACATCGGGTCGAGGAGGCCGGTGCGGGCGGCGGACGGGTGGGCGTGGTGGGAGTTGTGGTAGCCGTGGCCCAGCAGCAGGAGCGCCAGCCACGCCGAGTCGTAGCCGGGAAAGTCGGGGTGCGGCTTGCGGCCGGTGCGGTGACCGAACGTGTTGACCATCCCCATGATGCCGAGGTAGCAGGCGAGGTGGACGGCCAGCGCCAGCAACGTCTGGCCCGGCCCGATGACGACAATCAACAACGCGAAGATCAGGGCGCGGGCGGCAGCGTGCAGCGCCCCGTTGCCGGGGGCCGCCTCGGCCGGTAGCCGCCGCCTCGCCTTGACGAACAGGTACGGCGTCCCGACCAGCACCAGGAGCGGCCGCCGCTGGAGCGGCGAGTGGGGGTCGAGCGGTGTGTCGGCGTAGCGGTGGTGGAGCCGGTGGACCGAGGCCCACGTCTGCGCGTGCACGCCGCCGACGATCCGCATGAAGCCGTCGCAGAACGACGCCACCGCCGGATGGACCCGGAAGGCGCGGTGGGCAAGGCACCGGTGGCAGTAGATCTCGGTGATGAGGCACGCGAACAGGCCTGCGACCAGGCCAACGGGAACTCCGACCGGCATGGCGGAATCCTACCGAGCCGGCCTGTGTCAAAGACGGGGCCGGGCGGTGCCTTCACAGCTCGATGATGTCGCTGTGCACGATGCGATCGCCGGTCACCGCGCCGTCGCCCACCAGGTGGCGCTCGAACTCCTCGATGACCAGCCGTTGCTTCGTGCCGGGCGGCGCTCCAGGGACCACGACCTGCCCGGACCAGACGCTGTCGGTGCCCACGTTCGGCTGTCGGGTGAGGTCGGTGGTCTTGCCGACGGGCGACCAGCCGAGGTCGGTCCCCTGGTTCGGGTCGAGCCGCTCGACGCTGACCCGCATGAGCGGCGGCGTCGAGGTCCGGCCTGCCCGCTCGTAGCTCTGGCCCACCACCCGCACATCACGCGCTCCCGGAGGGCCGGCGAAGGGGATCGTGAGGGTCGCCGTGCGGTCGGGGGCGAGCTGGCAGAACTCGGTCGTGACGGCAGGCGAAAGGTGCATGCCGTCGAGCGACTCGGGTTGGAATCGGCACAGGCCGAGCTTGATGAACGGGAAGTACGACGCGGCGTTGACCTGGATGTCGCAGTACCAGAGGTCGCGGCGCCTGTCGAAGCCGACCGCATGGCCCGAAACGAGCACCACTCCCTCGGTGCCGGGAAGCGTGAGTCCCTTTCCGTTGGGCCCGATGCCGGCCGTCTTGGCCAAGGGGAAGCTGAACAGGTTGAGCGGCGGCAGGGTGTCGGTCGACTTGAACACCGGGTCGACGCCGAGACGGGTCAGGGCGGCCTCGCGCGCCAGATTCACGGGGTTGGGTGCGTCGGGGTGATTGAGGATCACACCGAGCAGCTCACCCTCCCCCGAGGACCACCACGGCCGTTCCAGGTAGACCCGGAGTCCCAGGCCGCGGCGGCGGCTTTCGATGGCGGTGAAGAAGCGCACGGTCTCCCAGCCGAATGTCGGGACGATGTAGACGACCTTGGGCGCTGCGGGCAGGGCCGAGCTCTTGATGCTGCGCACGACCGGTTCCATCGTCTCGCCCGGTCCGGGCCGCACGATGGGCGGCACGAGGTAGGCGACGGTCACCGTCCTGCCCTGAGCCGGGAACCCCGCCCCGCCCTTCAAGAGTGTGACCTCGCCCTTCCCGTAGTCGACGGAGTAGTGCGTCCACTCCACGTAGTTGGCCACGTCGGTGACCTTGCCGTCGGGGGACACGACCGGCTTGTTCTTGACCTTCACCGATCCGGGCACGAAGCCCTTGGTGCCGGTGGAGAGCGTCACGAGCATCGCCGTGCCGGCGCCGAAGTTGACGACGACGTCCTCGGTCTCGACGAAGTACTCGCCGAACCGGGTGGTGGCGATCGTCGTATAGCCGACCTGGCGATGCCTCGTGTCCGAGAACTCCTGGCGATCGGGCGCAGGCGGGCCGAGGAGAGCCAGATCCGGGATGCTCGCGCCTGCTCGATCGCGCGGCACCGAGAACGCCACCGTACGGACGGCAGCCGGCGGGATTGGGGGGGTTGCGGTGGGATCGGTGGGGTCGGGCTTGCCCGGCCCCTGATCGACGTACTCGTCCCAGCTGGCGACGACGTCGATCCGGCTGGTGCTCTTGCGGCTGAACGTGATGCTCCCGTCGAAGGTGACGAAGGTTTCGCCTGGCTTCTTCGCCACGGTGAGATTGGTGACGCTGCCGAGCTTGGTGAACTCCGCCAGCGTCAGGGGCTGGCGGACGGCATGGACGAGCGTCAGCAACCGGTTCGGGGTCACCATCCAGTGGCGGCCGTCGGCGACCGTTTGCAGGAGGTGGTTGGCACCGCGCCCCTTGATCCAGTTCCAGATGCCCAGCTCGTCGATGCGGTCGCGGGGAGGGAAGGCCGACAGCTTCACGTGGACGACGTCGGCCTTGCCGAGAGGAACCAGCAACTGGTGGGTCGCGGCGTCATAGGACGGCGCGCCGTCGCCTTCGCGCACCACCAGCCGGATGGGTTTGTGCGCCGGCCATGCCTCAGAGTTGAACGGTACCTGGACCAACTGGTTTGGTTCGAGGGCCGGGTGGTCGCGGAACACGAGGGCGGCGCCTGCTGCCATCGGGTCGGGAAGGTACGGCAGCGTCACGACGTCGACGGGGTAGTAGAAGGTCTTGGCGTGGTCGTCCTGGTCGCGGCGCCGCTCGCTCGAGGTGGCGAAGCTTCCCTGTTCCGCTTGAACCACCGGGGCGTTGGGGTCGGGCGGCGCGGGCGTGGCGTAGGGCGCGATCGTCTCGTAGGCCGCCGCCCTCACTACCGAGTTCGGGAACTCGGTGTCGAACAAGCCGTGCTGCTCGGCGAGCACCTGGTCGGCCTTGGGCGGCACCAGGTGGCGCGCCGAGAACTCCACCCGCGGCGGGAGGTTGTAGTTGCTGCGCAGCACCACCCGCTCGAGCGACTCGCCCTCGGTACGCGGGGAATGAAGGAGCACCGGCGGCGACTGCACCGGCTGGAAGCGGAGGTAGTCGACCGGCGGGGTCTTGCGCCGGTCCTCGACCAGCGGGTCCAGCGGATCGCCGTTGCCCGCCAGGTCGACGGCCCGGGCCCGCACCTCGTAGTTCCGCCCGAACCGGAGGCGGGGCAGCGTGCCCGGCGTCGCCGCCATGTTCACCGTCACCGGGAAGTTCGGGTCGGTCTCGACCGGAGCCGTCGTCACCGGCGGGTCCTGGTCCTGTGTCGTCGCCAGTCGCCCACCGGGTCGGGGAACAGCCAGGCTCCATCCGCCCCAGCGGAACAGCGACTCCTGCAGGTAGAGCGACTGCTGGGGGGTGTCATCCTCGGTGACGGCCGCCGTCGTCCAGCCCTCGTCGGCGAAGGGGACGTTGACGCCACCAGGGAACTGGTACGTCCCCGTGCGGGCCGCCAGGGAGAACCACTTGCCCTCGCGGGTGTCACGGATGTCGATGCGATGACCGCGTGTGACGTCCTCGGCGTCGAGCACGACGTCCCCCGGGGTTTCAGCCCCCAAGGCGTTCGCCGCGTCGGCGCCGCGCCCGACACGCTGGTGGAACTCGACGGCCCGGTTGATGCGGGCCACCGAGAGCCCGCCCGAACGCAACGACGGGACGGCGTAGCGGTCAGGTGTCGCGACGGACCTTCCCGTCAGGAACCGCGCCAGGTTCCCGGCGAAGTCGATGAGCTTGAGGGCGGCACCGTCCTGGTCCACCTGGAGGAGCGTGAACCGGTCGGTGTCGTTCATAGGCAGGCGGCCGTCGACGAGTTCGGGATCGGCGGCGCGCGGCCGGGCCCGGAACTGGCCCCCGTCGATGAGGCAGCGGGTGCGGGGCGTGGCGATGTCGGCGGCGGAGCCCGGCCCGTCGGGCGGCGTCGGTGTCCAGTTCGGAACGATCCGTACCTCGTTGGGCGTGGCGGGAAGCGTTCCCCCGAGATCCACGACGAGGTCGACCACCAGGCCCAGGTGGCGCAGGAGGGGCGGGAACTGACCGGCCGACGACACCACCTGATGGAAGTCCAGGGTCGGGAGCACCACAGGCGGGAGGGTCTCGGCGCTCTGGTCCAGCTTCGTCCGCGGCTGATGGAACCGATGGATCTGGTAGAAGTCGGAAATGTGCTTCGTGAGCGCCGGCCCGTTCGTATAGACCTTCTCGGCGCTGAGGACGCTCTCGACGCCGACGCCGCCGACGTCGAACTCCACGATCCCCTCTTTCAAGGTCTCGATCGGGAGGAAGCCGAAGGCGAAGGGGTGCATCAGGTCGTCGATGTGCGGAAGTTCCTCGGGCGACGCAACGGCGAAGTCGGTGTAGTGCTTTTGGAGGAACGCCATCACGTTGCGGGCCGGGAACGAGCGCACCGGACGGTCCTTCAGCTCCGTCGGCGGGTTGTGCGATCGGACCAGCGCCCCACCGGCGAACAAGGACGACCAGAGGCTGGCTTGGGCGGGCGCCGACTCCACGGTGGCCGCGACCGGCGGTGCGGCGCCGAACGCCACCGACCACCCGATGGCGTTGACCGTGGCGGGCCAGGTGGCCCAGTCGGGGAAGGTCGAGAGCACGGTGTCGGTGTCATTTCGCAGTTGCGGCGCGATGTGCACCGACAGGCGGTACTTGCCGGGCGGGCCGGGGACCAGACCATTGGGAAGGGCGGTGAAGACGGTTCGTTGCCTGCGGCTCATGGCGTCACCAACGGTGCATAGGCGTTTCAGTAGGTCTCCCAGTCGGGCTTGCTCATCAACTGGGCGAAGGTTGGGTCCTTTTCGCCGCCGAAGGCGCGGCGGACCTGGGCCTTCACCGGGATCGTGATGAACCCGAAGATCTCGATCTCCAGATAGAACCTCGCCTCACCGACGCACTTGTCGCTCTTCGAGTGGTACTCGAAGCCGAGGTAGATCTCGCAGGAGATCCGGATGAGGCTGAGGATGTCGAGCTCGCCGGCGGCCCGCAGGAACCCCGACAGCAGGGCGTCGTCGTTCTCGACCTTGATGTAGATCCCGGCCATGATCTCGGCGCCACCGCTGGCCACGCCGATGTCGAAGGCCACTGCGGCCCCGAACTCCAGGGACAGCTCGAGCATGATGCTCTTGTCGGTGCCGCACTCGATGGCGAAGAACCCGCCGCCGCCGAACATGGCAACGGTGAGGATGAACGGGTTCTCCCGCGAGCAGAAGGCAAACCGGAACCGCGCCGGGTCGCCGGTGAAGGGGATCTTCGCTCCGAGGCCGATCGAGATGTTCTGCATGGTGAACACCCCGACCCCGACGGTGGGCAGCGGGAGCGAGATCTCCGCTTCGATGCCCCACGGCTGGACGGTGACGCCGTAGCCCTTGCCCAGCGAGGAGAGGAAGTTCCGCAGCTCCTCGACGAACTTGAGGGGCCCCGAGAACTCGATGTTCCCTATCTGGGGATCGACGTCGAGTGGCTTGTCCTTGGCGGCGGTGAACTTGACCTGCTTGACCTCGATGATCAGGAAGGCGTTGGCGCCGATCAGGTGGAGCTTGACGTTGCGCAGGAGGCCCTCGACGCGGAACGTCGACGCCGACGGGTTCATGACG
>Ga0187892_10009442_pt1 | contig 12847 bp, 7 predicted proteins | sample MA1701073metaG_FD_139345 | JGI IMG/M metagenome (GOLD analysis project Ga0187892, IMG submission 139345) | Bio-ooze microbial communities from a basaltic lava cave in the Kipuka Kanohina Cave System on the Island of Hawaii, USA - MA170107-3 metaG ...
CGCGGTTCGCGCACACGCACGTCTGCCCGGCGCAACGGAACTTGCTTACCATCAATGCGCTGGCGGCGGCTTCGAGGTCGGCGTCGTCGAACACGAGAAACGGCGCGTTGCCGCCGAGTTCGAGCGCGAGACGTTTCACGTGCGCCGCGCTGTCGCGCAACAACAACTGCCCTGTCCGCGTCGAGCCGGTGAAACTGATCACGCGCACCGCGGGATGCTCGCACAGCACTTTGCCGATGGGCGCGGGCTGGCCGATGACGAGATTCACGCGCCCGGCGGGAACGCCCGCCTGTTCGCACAAATGGACGAGCGCGATCGCCGACAGCGGCGTGAGTTCAGCGGGCTTGATCACGACGCTGCACCCCGCGCCGAGTGCCGCGGGTAGTTTCTTGGCGAGGGTGGCGAGCGGGAAATTCCACGGCGTGATCAAAGCCGCGACGCCCGCGGGCCGGTGATGCGCCGTCCAGCTCGCGCCGCGGATGGTCTTGTCGAGCGTGCTCGGCTTGAGCCGTTCGAGGTGCGACGCGAACACCTGGAAAAATCCCGCCGCGTAATCCACCTCGACCTGGGCCTCCTTCAACGGCTTGCCCTGTTCGAGCGTGATGATGTGGGCAAGTTCGTCACGGTTGGCGAGCAGTTTCGAATGGATATCCACGAGCCACTGCTTGCGTTCGCCGGTGGGAACGGGAGTTCGCCATGCGTGATCGGCGGCCTCGATTGCCGCGAGCGCCTCCGCTTCGCCCATGTCGGGCACTTCGGCAAGCCGGTCGCCCGTGGCGGGGTCCCGCACGATCAACATGCGATTGGATTGGGCCGACCGCCATTTACCGTCGATGTAACCGGCGTATTGCGGCAGCAACGGCGAACACAGAGTCCGAGAAGGGTTCATGGCGTTGCAACTTTCCGAAACAGATCGCTGGCGAATCATAGAGTGTCGCGCCGCTCGGAACAAGACCAGCGAACTGTAAAAAATGCAGCAACAGATTCAAAAACTGACGGTTGTGCCGTCAACAAACCCCGCTCATGTCCCTACTCCCTGACTCGCATCACCCAACTGTCCTGCAGCGCGGCCGGCAAATCCTCCGGAAACTTGCGGATCGAGCGGAAGTCCGGCACGGGCAACGGGACACAGCCGCGGCGGATGCTTTCCTGTGAGACGAGGCCGGGCATGGTCATGTCGAGCGCGTCGTACAGGTCGATCGACGGTTTGCGGTCGTTGACGATGCAGTCGAGGAAATCGCGCGCCACGAAATAGTCACTGCCCTGGTGCCCGGCATGGAGCGCCGCTTCGGGTGGATTGCGCCATGCTTGCGGCAGGAAATCCGCTTCAAAATCCCACAGCGATCGCCAGGTCTCGCGGTCGGGGCAGTGGTCTTTGAGCCAGACCCGGTGTTTCTCCCCGTGACAACGCGGCGCTTCGTAGCAGCCGTTCGTTCCTTGGAGCGCGAGGCTGTAGTACGGCAGGTTGGCCGGGCGTGGCGAGAGCAGGTCGAGTCGGACGAGGACCATCCCGCCCATGTTCAGTTTACAGGATAGGATCGTGCTGTCGTCGAGCGCGTACGATTTGCCGTGAGGGTCGCGGACATGGTGGTCGCTCCCCATGCAAGTGACCGTCACCGCGCGCGCGCGCGTCCATTGCAGCAGCGGGCCCAGCGGATGAGTGAGATACGTGCCGCCACGGATGCCGGTCTGCCAGAACCGCCGCCAGGGCGTCCGTTGATGGAGGTCGTGCAGTTCGTGCACGTAGCCGCCTGCGCCGTAGTACAACTCGCCGAACACGCCCGCGTGCGCCATGGCGCGGACGAGAACGCTGTCTTTCATGTAACAGCAGTTCTCGGCCATCATGTACTTGGCGCGACTGGAACGCACCGCTTCCACGAGTTGCCAGCATTGTTCGAGGTCGGTCGCGGCGGGAACTTCGCTCAACACGTGAATGTCGCGCTGCAGCGCGGCGATCGATTGCGGCGCGTGGAGAGGCATAGGCGTGGACACGACGACGATGTCGAGCCGGGCCTTGTCGAGCATCTCTTCGTAGTTGGTGTAGCGCAGCGACGCGCCCGCCTTGCCGGCGGTCTCGGTGAGCCGTTGCGGGTCAGTGTCGCAAATCGCGACGACCTCCGCCTGGCCCTGAAAGCCGAGCACGAAACTCTGCCCGCGATGTCCGCCGACGATGCCGACGCGTAGTGTTTGGTTCATGAGAACGATCAACAGTTGAACAGAAGATCGCGAAGGACGCAAAGCTTGAGCGTAAGCGTTATTCGATGATGACCATCCGAAAATCGTGTTTCGGTATGGACAGTCGGATTCTATCCCCCGTCACCTTCAACGCATCACCGGTTTCCGCGTCCCGAGCAGTGAAATTGATCTTGAGTCCCAACTTCTGCCGGTCCGGTGCAAGCGTGAACCCGCCCCCGCTGTGGCTCCAGTCCGTGACGAGGACCAAGACCTTGCCAGCACGCCCCAGCACCAGTGCTTTGCTAGGCGGCCCCTCAATAGAGACTGGCTGCCCTCTTTCCCAATACGGGTACACGCTGCAATCAGGCAGTCCGTAGCCAAAATCGTAGAGTGCCTGGTACGCTTTGGCCAATCCCGCCGTGCGACCGTCGTTCCAAATCTTGATCTCGTGCACGGTGGCCACGCCGAATTCGGTGCGCGAGAGACGCAACTTCTCGTTTTCGTCCGCCGTCACGATGCCGCCGACCACCATCGGCACCAGCCCGTCCTGCAAGCCGGTGCTCTCGGCGAGGATGTACTCGGGCGTGAAGCGATCCTGGTAATCCGTGGCGCTCCAGTTGGTGAACCAATCGATGCCGATCGTCGCGAACGAGCGCGCTGGAACAACGTCGCTGTTGGTGCGGTTGACGACGGAGTAGCATGGTTTGCCCATCTCGGCCGACAACACGGCGATGCGTTTGGTCAGCTCCCGCAACGAGAACAAACCCATGCTCGGCTGGATGTTGCCGTCGGCGCGCCGGTAGGCGTCCGAGCTGATGGTGTCGAAGTTCGGACGCAGGTAGGCCTCATCGAGGGTGACGCCATCCATGCCGCAGGCGAGCATCTTGTGGATGTAGAAAAGCGCGCAATCGCGGTATGAAGCGACGGGTTCCATCGTGAAGCCGTCGGGGAAGTATTTGTTGATCTCCGACGCACCATTGCGGATGTCGAGGTGGAGCATCGCGAGGACGCCCGGACGCATCGCGGACATGCCGCCCTGCACGGCATTCCAGTTGCCGATACCGGCGGCCTTGCTCTTCTCCATCCATTGCTTGATGAATTCCCAATCGGGCTTGCCGGTCAGGCGCGCCTCCTGGAATTTCCGCAAGATCGTGAAATCGCCGTCGCGGGGGTAAACATCGTGCGCATCCGACGCGGCGCCCCAGACGGTGCCCGAGGCGTGGAGGACGATCTCCTGCGTGTTCGTGTAGCCGCCGTAGAAACTCCAGCGTCGCCAGCCCTCGGGTCGCGGTTTGACCGGCGTGGCTTGCAAGCCGAAGACGATCCGGTGCGAGCGGGTCAGCTTCGTCGGCGTATTGATGAAATGAACGCGCAGGGTCAGCACGCCATCTTTGCGCACGAGATCGAGCGCCGGTCTATTGTCATCGAGCACCCGATCGCGGTCCGTGTCGGAGAAGATGCAAATGCCGCGCTCGGGTCCGCCCACCCACACGTAAGGAACCCATGTGCCGTACGAACTGGAGCGGACCGTCTTCGAACTGTCCCACACCACGCCCTGGCCGTCTGGGACCTTGCCGGAGTAGTTGGCGAGCACGCCATCGACGTTGACGTGCATGAGCGTGGCGAGTTCGTCCTTCACCGGGATGTGCAGGGAAAGCGACTGGATCTCGTCGTTCGACCTCGGCGTCAATTCAAGTGTCACTTTCATCATCCCGTCGTAGTCGAACTCGGACTGGATCGTGGCCCGGCCCGGTCCGCCCGAGAGCGACGCCTGCGTGCGAACCCGGTCGGCGCTTCTTTCGACGAACCGCAGCTTGCTAGGTTCGATCGCGTAAAAATTCGCTTCACTTGAAGCGTTTTTATCCGCGTTCACTTTGAGGCGGATCGGCGCTGCCAGAATGGGTTCGCCTCTTGCGTTGACCTGATCCCACAGGCCGAAGTCATTCATCGCGTGCGAGCGCAGCACGGCGACTACTTCGCGGCCTTTCACCTCCAGTGGCGTGAACGGCGGGATAACCTTGCGCGAGAGACCGAGCGTGTTGTGCTCCCACTCGAAGACCTTGCGCTCGAAAGTCTGCCGGTAAACACCATCACCGAGCTTGAGAGTGACGACATAGTTGCCAGCCGCCAGGTCCGGCGTTTCGATGCTGCACTCGCCCTTGTGATCAGTGAATCGCGTGATGCGGCCAGTCGCCAGGGCGTTTGGTGTACCGCACGGTCGAATCTCCAACCGCGCCTCACCGACATTTTCCGCTCCCTCCAGTCCGCTGCAGTCCACGGTCGCACGTATCTTTCGGTGATACGGATAGTACGCAGCGGTGAAATCCACTTCTTTCGCGGGCTTGACGATTACCCATTTCTCCGCGGGCTTTTTGGTCCACGCGAACGCCCGGTTGAAATACACCTTGCTGCCGTCGGGCGACGTGACTCGGATGAGCCCTGCTTGCCCTTCACCGGCGAACTCGACCGTCTCCTGCGTACCGGGTGCAAGCGTGAGCGCCGTTTCCTTCTCGTTCAGATGAACCTTCACGTCGAGCGGCTGCGTGCCGGGATTCTTCAGGGCGATCTTCAAACCCAGTTTGCCGTCCCACACATCGCCGATGCTGAGAACCTGGGTAACCGGGGCCGCGTCGTCCCAGCGAACGCGCACCATCGTGTCGCGGTTGGCAAACATGCCCGTGATCGGCGCCCAACTCGTGTCCATAAAAGGTTTCTTGAACGCGCGGCAAACGTTCACCAGCCAGACCTGGCGCAGATCCTCAGGCGCCGCGCCCAGCGATTCGATTGACACGCTGGCTTCCGACGACCACCAGCCGTTGCTCGACGAATTCTTGAACTGCCAATCGCCGTCCCACGCGCCATTGGGGTCGAACGCGACATCGAAGAAACAGTTGATCGAGTTTCCGACAAATTGGAAGTAGCGCCGGTCAGTCGGCGTTTTGCTCCGATGCGGCGCGAGCCAGATTTCGATGGCGTCGTCCTCCCACACCGGGCCATCGCGTTTGCGGACGTTCTTCTCCAATGACCCCACCGGCGGAAGCTCGCTCTTCGCCGCGGCGTAGATTCGCTGACCGTCGCTTCCGAACCAACACGTCGCCATGCGCGGTTGCAACGTCCCTTGCCCGAGATCGACAAACCCGACCACGCGCACGGCGTCGCGCCATTCTTCTTCTGAGATGATCCCATCCACGAGCGGCACGTTCTGCATCAAGGGCATGGTCGCTGCCGCTTCCTGAAATGGGTCAATGGCGGCCGATTTTTCCCAAGCGGCGATGAACAGCGAGACCCCGAGCAAGTGAGAATAAGCCCTCGGTCTCATTGCTCCATGTTCTACTGCGTTCGGCGTCGTCCGCGCCTGAAGGCGGCAAAAGCGATCCGTTCGTAAAACTGGATCGCCCGAGCGCAGAGCCGCTGGTAACCTTCCCGCTGGCGGGGCGTTTTCCAAAACCCGCGGCGCCGGGCGTATTCGCGGATGAAGCGGACCGAGTCCGCCATGCGCAACGCATCGACCGGATCGGCGATGCCGCGTCCGTCTACCTTGACATAGATGGGGCTGGTATGGGCATAGAGATTCCAGGGAATGACACCGCCCGTGGCGGATGGCTCCGCACGACCGTGGCAACGAGCGGCAATCCAGGAATCGCGCGACACCGCAATCTCGCCTTCGAGTTCCAGACGGTTGCGTCCCCCGGCGTTCTCGCAGAAGAGCGCCACCTCGCCGTTGCGGACGACCGCCAGTTGTTCGAGCGGATGTGCAGCCCAGGCAGTCGCGGTGACGCGCACTTTTCGATTCGGCGCGCGCAGTTCCGCGCCGGGAGACTGGCCGTTGACCTGAAGCAGCAAGATAGGTCCGTTCGAGGCGAACGTCCGGCCATGCCGGATCCCATCGAGCCATGACCGGTAATCCTGCGCGCCGTCCTCGGTGCGCACGAAGGTGCGGTCGTTGCCGATCCCGCTGTGCCAATCGGATAGGCTCACCACCCATGGCCAGTCACTGCCGGCCACACAAGGCAGGCGGATGCCGCAGTTGAGCAACGCGTACCAGTAGGGAAACCCGAGGAACTGGTTGAACTGGATGATTTCGAGAAAATCGAGTTTGCCGAGCGCCGCCTCGACCGGCAGGGAATGATAGATCACCCAGTTGCCGGTGCCGCCCGTGCCGCCGTGGGCGAACCCCACCAGGCCCTTGGCGCGATGGACACGGTCGCAGAAATCGGCGAAGTAAGGGAAATTCTCGCGCAACCCGATCTGGCGTCCCACGCTCACCGGCTCGATGATCCGCGAGATGCCGGTGGTGGTCATGTGGCCGAACAAATCGTTGTCGCGGATCTCTTCGCCGCTGGCGATGACGCCGCCGTGGTGATGATGTTCACCCCTGTGGCCGTAGGCGAACTGCGTCGTCTCGTGATCGGGCGTGCCGTGGTTATACGTCATCACGTTGCCCATGCCCAAATCGTGCGCGGCGAAGATGCGACGCCAGAATTCGCTGTCGATATGCGACGAACGCCGGAAATGCAGGTGAACGTCGCCGTTGATCCAGCCGTCGCGCCGCGCCAGCAAAGCCGGTTCGAGCGTGAACTCGAAATGGTTGGGCCGATGCGCGGCTACCTCGATCGTTCGGCGGACCGGCTCCCATTCGAACCCGCGGCTGATGAACGCTTCGTACCGGCCGGGCGCGAGTTCAAACTCGATTTCGCCATCGAGGACATAGATGACGTTCCGCCCGGGATGCGGCCCGGTGTGATGTCCGACGTAGGACCAGAGGTCCGGTCCGAGCACGAGGTTGGGATGACGCGACCCGGAAGCGGGCCCGGCCTCGGGTAACCAGCATGTGCCATCGGCGGTTTTCAGGTGGAAGCAAACCGAGAGGGGAGAACGATCAGCGCGATTCGAAAATCGAAACTGGCAGCGGACTTTTTCCATGGCGACCCTCCATTCGAAACAGATCAGTGTCGTGCGGCTTTCATCAGCAGCTTGATCTCTTCATCGGTCAGAGGGTGCTTGAAAATCGTGAATTCGTCCACCGCAACCGCCGCCGCTCCGATCATGAACCGCGGCGCGATTTCCGCCTGTTTGATCGCGCGCGGCAGGGAACCGTCTGACACGGTTTTGCCATCCACGATCACGGTCCATCGCGGACCACGCCAGGTGATGAGGAGAAGTTGCCATTGGTCAAACTTCCAATCGCAGGTGAACGTGCCGCTTTGGTTGGCGAGGTTCTTGAAATAGTGGGCCCAAAACATTCCCGTCTTCTCGCCGCGCGGCTCGAACCCGATGTAGCCGTTGCCGCTGTACTCGGTCATCCACCACGAGCCGGCGAGGCCCTCGGGATGAGGCTCGAGGTTCGAAGTCCGGAAGACCCACATCGCGAGCGAGCCGGGCTTGTCGAGGTCCAGGTTTTTCTCGGTCGGGTAACGGAGATTCACCCGCTTCACCGCCTTGCCGGAGACGCCCTCGATGAATACCGGCGTGCCGTTCACCATGGCTCTGTTGTCCCCCTTCGAGAGGTCCGCGTCGCAAGTTTGGTCGTCGAAGCTGACGTGGAAAGCAACACTCGACACGATCTGTTTGAGGCCAGGATCGTTGGTGTCGAGAAGCCCCGCCGAGGTGCCTGACGCGTAGAGAGCACAACAGAGCGTTTGGAGCACCGCCTTCCGGCGGAATCTGCGAACCGTATTCAAGAAACCGACTGAAGTCGGTACACCAATCGATGTGATCACTCAATGACCACCATGCGGAAATCGTGTTGCTTGATCGGGAAGCGGACTTTACCGTCCGATGCGGGCAACGACTCACCGGTCTCGGCGTCCTTGGCGATGAGGCCGTTTTTCAACCCCAACGCCTTCTTGTCCACCGCCAGCGAGCATTCGCCGCCCGTGCCGCTGTAGTCGGTGACGAACACCAACGCCTTGCCGGCACGACTCAGCACCAGCGACAGGTTTTTCGGGCCTTCTACGGTCACGGGCTGCGGTCCGTTCCAGTACGTATACACCTTGCAATCGGGTTCGCCGTAACCGAAGTCGTAGAGGCGGTTGTTCAACTCGCCTCCGCCGACCGTGCGGCCATCGGGAGCGACTTTGATCTCGTGAACTTGCGCCACGCCAAGTTGCGTCCTCGATAAGCGCACTTTTTCCTTCTCGTCCTCGGTGACGATCCCGCCCAGACCGGCGCGCACTTGCCCGGTGTGCAGTCCGATGGTCTGGGCGCGGATGTTATCGGGCGAGAAGCGCGTTTGGAAAGGCGCCGCGCCATACGCAGCCTCCCAGTCGATACCGCCGATCGAGAACGCGCGCGCGGGGACGACGTTGCAGGTGGTCATGTGATCGAAGGTGTAGTTCCGCATCCCGCGTTCGTGGCAGAGCACGGCTAGCCGCTTCGAGAACGCCCGCAGCGACCACAAGCCCATGCTGGGCTGAATGTTTCCATCGGGTCGCACATACGCGCTGCCCGAGACGGTGTCGAAGTTCGCGCGCAGATAGACTTCGTCGAGAAAGACGCCGTCTGCGACGCCATAATCGAACATCTTGTTGACGTACCAGGTCGCGCAATCGCGCCAGGTCGGCGTCGGTTCCATGGTGAAACCATCGGCAGCGAAGTATTCATTTTCGCCCCCGACGCAGCCATTGCGCGGGTCAATGTAGAGGATGGCTTTGACCCCTGGCTGCATCAGGTGCATGCCGAGTTGAATCGCATTGGCGTTATTCTGGTTCATCTCCTCGCCCTTCTTTTGCCACGCCCTGGCGAACTCCCAGTCTTTTTTGCCGGTCCGCTTTGCTTCGCCGAGTTTTTCCCAGACCGTGTAATCATGGTTGCGCGGATAGAGGCTGTGGAAATCGTCCCAGCCGCCCCAGACCGTGCCCGACCAGAGGAAGGCGAAGTTGACGGTGTTGCTGGTGCCGCCGAGGAGCGCCCACTTGCGCCAGTCGGCGGGCAGGGGTTTGACCGGCGTCGCTTGGAGACCGAACACGATACGATGCTTGCGGGTGAGTTTGGCCGGCCTGTTGATTAGATGCGCACGCAACGTGACTGCACCGTCCTTGCGGACGAGATCGATCGCAACTTTGTTGTCGTCGAGAACCCAGTCGCGGTCGGTGTCGGAGAAGAAACACACGCCGCGCTCGGGACCGCCGATCCAGAGGTACGGAATCCACGTGCCGTAGGTGTTCGAGCGTTGGGTCTTGGTGCTGTCCCAGACGACGCCTTCGCCGGCGGGGATCGCTCCCGCGGGATTGGCCAGGACGCCGTCCACGCAGGCGTGCATCAAAGTCGCGATGTCCGATTTCACAGGGATTGACAGCGTGAGCGACTCGATTTCGCCCGTCTCTTGCGGAGTGAGTTCGAGTTCGACCTTCATCATGCCGTCGTAGTCGAATTCAGAATTCACCTGCGCCTTGAGCGTGGGGCTCGCCAACGACGCTTGTGTGCGGACGCGGTCTTTGCTTTTCTCGACGAAGCGAAGCTTGCCGTGTTTCCACTTAAAATAACTCGCTTCACTTGAAGCGTCTTTGTTTAAGTGTGCTTCGAGGCGAATGGGGCCTGCAAGGATGGATTCTCCCGTTGCGTTCACCTGGTCCCACAAGCCGAAATCATTCATCGTGTGCGTGCGGAGAATCGTGCTCACGTCGCGGCCCTTCACTTCGATGGGCGTGAACGGCGGGACGATGACGCGCGAGGTGCCAAGCTTGTTGTGCTCCCACTCGAACACCTTGCGCTTGCACTTCTGCTGGAACGCCTCGCTCGGCACACCCGGGCCTCCGTCGAGCTTGAGTGTGGCGACATACGTGCCGGTGGTGAGGTCGGGCGTCTCGACTACCGTCTCCCCACGCTTGTTTTTGAAGCTGGTCAGTTCGCTCTTGGCCAGCGGCTTCGTCTCGCCTTCGCGCGTGACAATGATGCTGGCTTTCTTGACCGCTTCCCAGGCGGTAAGTCCGCTTAAATCCAAATTGGCGCGGAGTTTCTTCAGGTAGGGGTAATAGGCGACGTTGAAATCGACGGCCTTTGCTTCCTGCTCGCCGACCCGCCAAACGACTTTCGGGCGCTTGTCCCAGCCGAGCGAACGTGCGAAGTACAGCTTGCTGCCGTCGGGCGAGGTGACGCGAATGCGCGCGGCGTGTTGCCGCGGATCCATGTTCCCGCCAATGTGCACTGTCTCCTTCGTGCCGGGCGCGAGCTTGAGGGTCTGCTCCTCGGTGATGAGTTGGAAGAACGCTGGCAGTAATTCGAGGCGAACCTTCACCTCCATGGGATTGCTCGTGGGATTGCGGACGGCGACCGCGACGTCCACCTTGCCTTCGAACGCGTCCTTACCGAGCGTTTCCATCTGGACTACGGGCGCGCTGTCGTCCCAGCGGACACGGACCATCGTGTCACGGTTGGCGAACCCTCCGGTCATCGGCGCCCAACTGGTATAGACGCTCGGCTGTTGCCAGGAACGGCAGACATGGACGCGCCACTCCTGCTTCAAATCGTCGGCAGTCACACCCAACGATTCGAGCGACACACTCGCTTCACTCGACCACCAGCCGTCACCGGTTGAGTTCTTGAATTCCCAATCGCCGTCCCACGGGGCCTGCGCCCCACCGGGGACGTGGGCAACGTCGAACACGGTCCCGATCGGGTTGCCGATCATCTGGATGTAGGTCTGATCGTCCGGTTTCTTGCTCCGGTGCGGGGCAAGCCAGATCTCGATACTATCATCGTACCAGACCGCGCCATCCTTTTTGCGCACGCGCGCGGACAGCTCGCCCACAGGCGGTAGCTCGCTCCTCACGGCGGCGTAGATACGCTTGCCGTCGCTGCCGAACCAGCACGTGGCCATCCGCGGGTGTAGCGCGCCCCCTCCAAGTAGGTCGCCCATGCCGACGATGCGAACCGCGTCGGCCCACTCGTCTTCGGAGATGGCACCGTCAACTGCAGGAGCCTTCTTCATCAAAGGCAGAACCGCAGTTGCCGGCTCAAGGGGGCTAATCTTGTCGGCAGAGGCAACGGCTGTGAGACAGGCCAGAGCCAGCAATCCCAAAGCACCCGTCCGTTGGAATTGTGTTCGCGTGCAATTCGTGAATGTCTTGTCCGCATTTGACATAGATCGTTTCTCCTAATTCTTAGCGTTGTTGTTCTCTCGCCACTTGCCGCAATAAGGTCAGCGTGAGTGTTCGAAGTAATTCCACTTCCGGTCACCAATCGGGCATCGATCCGACATCGTACTGGGGCCATGATGCCATGTACGTGTAGGGAGGCTCCGGGCCTTTGAACCACCGAACGCTTCCGTCAATAAAGAGGATGTTCGATCCCACGGTGTGCGCCTCCCAGAGTGCAGGCGCGCTCGTGAAACCGTAGCCGAACGACCAGGCTGAGGCTGAACACGAGAGGTGTAATTCGCGCAGGAGGACGACCTGCGTCGGACGCCGGAACACTTTCAATGGAATCGGTTTTGTGCAAGGAATGCAGCCGACCGTGCACTCGGTCACGGTGGCTTCGTTCACGTAATAGCTCACACCCTGGTTGAGCGTTTTGTCCGAGGGACAAAGCAGAATGTTGCGGTTGTGGCCCATGTAAGGTCCCAGCATCCGCAAACCGTCGTAGATCATGTTCCCGCCGGCCCAGTGACACAGGGGAAAACACCCCGCGTAATCCTCCGCGTACAGATAGTACGCCACGCCGAGTTGCTTGAGGTTGTTCTGGCAGGTGGCGCGTTTCGCCTGCTCCTTTGCGTTCTTGAGCGCGGGAAGCAACAGCGCCGCGAGGATCGCGATGATGGCGATGACGACCAATAACTCGATGAGCGTGAACGCGGTACGCTTACGCCGGTTCTTCGTTATTGGTGATTCGTTATTCGTGGGTCGATTTCGTCCGATCTGCTCCCCCAATAACTGATAACCGATGACCATCACCGGCCTCCACGCCTCCGCGAACGCAGCACCAGGCCGCCCAGCCCCAGCAGCAACACCGCGGTTGGCTCCGGCACCGCGGTGTAAATCACGTCGTCCAGAAATACCTCTCCGTTTTGGCCGAGGTTGACGCCGATCGGCGGTGCTCCGATGCCGAACGCATCGAGATGGATTCCTATGGCGCGTTCGGCGGCCGTAAGATCCAGAACGAAGTCGTACGGAAAGTTTCCCGTCAGGTTGAGATGGAGCCGTCCCTGGGAGTTGACGCCGCCATTCGGATCGTAGCTGTAGGTAAACGCGTAGTCCCGGGTGGGGAGGACATAGAACAGGCAGGCCGATTCGGGACAGGCGCTCGGGTAGTTCGTCGCCGGGGGGCTCACCACGAAAGTGCCGTCTGCAAGCTGGATCGCAGCGCGGGCGCGAAATACTCCCGGGCTGCTTCCCTCAAATACCTGCAAGCCAAGGAAAGAGGCTTCGCTGCCATCCGCCGAGCGATGGCCGATCAAGACCGGGTTGTTCCAGTTCGCGTGGTTCGTGATGCCGAACCGCCCCAAGCCCTGCAAGCTGTGCCCGAGCGTGAAATACCCGCCCACCAGTCCGCTACGGCCTAAATGTGCTGGTGAGCGAGAGCCTGTGCTATCAGCGGATTCTTTCTCAGCTTAACATTTTGCCCTTCTTCTCCCACGGTAGGCCGGGATGAAATCTACTTCTGCCAAGACCATCGCTCCGGACGCCTACCGGCCCCTCGCCGTGCGCGTGCTCACCTCCCTCTCTGATCGCCAACG
>Ga0187892_10009443_pt1 | contig 12841 bp, 16 predicted proteins | sample MA1701073metaG_FD_139345 | JGI IMG/M metagenome (GOLD analysis project Ga0187892, IMG submission 139345) | Bio-ooze microbial communities from a basaltic lava cave in the Kipuka Kanohina Cave System on the Island of Hawaii, USA - MA170107-3 metaG ...
CACGGCCAGATGGGGCAGATTCCTTCGGTCTGCCAACTCCAGAGGCGACTCCCTTTCTATGCCCCATCCGTTTAAGACCTATGTCCAGGAAGTGCGTTCACACCTATCGGAACATTGATCACCACTCTTAAGGCTTGCCTCAGTTTTCTCTCACCACTGGTCCATTCCCCGGACATGAGACACTCTGTTTTCTGTCCGCCCTGAGCGGAGTAAACGCGGTCTAGTAAGTTGCTCCAGGCCGGTTGTCTGATGAACAGACTGGCTTGATTGGTTCATGGCGTTCGATCTGCTCGGTACATTCGCTACGAGTTTTCCCCTTATTTCACATGGCGAAGGCAGGTGGTAAGCTGTTGATTAAACTCTTCGATGCGAAAATCCAGTCAAGGAGAAGCTTGCAACTCCAGGGCAACCCCTGAGAACACAACATGCGGAACCGGTGGTCTGACAGTGTTGCAGAAAAGCTGAGTGGTCTGGATGCCTTGGTGTATGCCACCCGGACAATCGGAGAGGAGACTGAATTGGTGCTCTGGGGTGGAGGGAACTCTTCTTCAAAGGTGCTGGCTAAAGACCATCTGGGACGAGATGTCCGAGTGCTATGGGTCAAGGGGAGTGGCTCTGACATGAAAACGATCTCCCCTAGTCAGTTCACACCTCTTCGACTCGATGAGTTGCTTCCGCTTGTTGAACGGGACGAGATGACTGATGAGGAAATGGTTGCCTATCAAAGCCGCTGCGTGCTGGAGCCGAATGCGCCAAAACCCTCCATTGAGACACTCCTACACGCTTTTTTACCGGCCCCGTATGTCTATCATACCCATGCAGATTCGATCTGTACGCTCATTGACACTTCGGACAGCGCGAAACTGATTCACGAGGTGTACGGTCATGACGTAGGACTCGTACCCTACGTGCGGCCAGGCTTTCGACTGGCCAAGTTAGTCAGACAGGCGTCCCAGCGGCATCCTCGCCTGCGTGCCATCATCCTCAATAAACACGGACTCGTCACATGGGGTCAAACGCCCAAAGCAGCCTATCTTGAGACGATCAGGACGGTGTCCGAAGCTGAACGATTCATACGTCGAAGTATCCGGAGTCGTGGAGGAGGGACTCGCCGGACTTTTGTCACTACTTCATCGACAGATCGCCGAGCCCTTGCTGCGCTCTTAATGCCGATGCTTCGTGGCGCCATCAGCAAAACCAAACGCATGCTGGTCACATACGACGACAGGAGACCAGTGCTGGCATTCGTGAGCGATCCTTGGGCGAGAATGCTCTCTCAGGCAGGTCCATTTACACCCGATCATATGCTCCATACCAAGGCTAAACCCCTCTTTCTTGTGCTTCCGGATACCCAAACTCCGCAGACGATCGCCCAGGCAATATCCGAGGCGGTAGAGTGCTACCGACAGGACTACGTACGCTATTTTGAGCAGTACAAGTCACCAGGCGTGACGATGCTGGACCCGTACCCACGGGTCATCCTGGTCCCTCAATTGGGATTGTTCACCACCGGTAAGGATCGGCGGGCTGCACGAATTACGCATGATCTCTATTGCCATACCATGCGAGTGATCCTCAGCGCTTCGGCGATTGACACATACACTTCCATTACGCCCCAGGAGATGTGTGATTTTGAATACTGGCCATTGGAGAACTTCAAGCTTTCGCTATTGCCTTCGGAAAAGCAGTTATCCCGCCGCATAGCGCTGGTGACGGGGGCGGCAGGAGCGATCGGCCGCGCCATCGTTGCTCACTTGGTCAGGGAAGGGGCCTCTGTGATTCTGACGGACGTGAACGAGTCGAAAATCCAAGCCCTTGCCGCTGAGCTCAATAGCGCCTCCGGTGAGGAGAACACAGTTGCGATTCCCATGGATGTGACGAAGGAAGCCAGCGTCGTGGAAGGGTTCCAGAAAGCTGTTCTCGTCTACGGTGGTCTGGATATCCTTGTTTCCAACGCGGGGATTGCACAGAGTGCACCCATAGACCTTCTCTCCTTCGAACACTGGAGCAAGTCCTTCGCTGTCAACGCCACAGGGCACTTTCTGGTTTGCCGCGAAGCGATGCGCATCTTTAAGAATCAAGGACTCGGAGGGAACATTGTGGTGGTAGCCAGCAAGAATGCTCTCGCCCCAGGGAAACACTTTGGTCCGTATTCGGCTTCCAAAGCAGCTCAGGTACAGCTAGCTCGTGTCCTAGCCATTGAAGGGGCAGACTTCGGTGTCAGGGTCAATATAGTGAATCCAGACGCTGTGTTTGAAGGGTCAGGTCTGTGGTCTAAGGAGATTCGGCAAGCACGCGCAGATGCTTATGGCATACCGGTTGAAACAATCGAGGAGTACTGTGTTGCTCGAAGCCTCTTGAAGGTTAAGGTCTCAGCGCAGGATGTAGCGGAAGCGGTCTTGTTTTTGGCCTCGGATCGCTCTGCGAAAACGACCGGAGCGATATTGCCGGTCGATGGTGGTCTAAGGGAAGCGTTCCCTCGGTAGAATTGCCATCCGACTGGTCATTGAAGGTCGGCTTTTTTCTGGCTTATCTGCTCCGTCATCTTTCAGCGCAGACGACTGCTCAGCCGGGTCCGAATTAGCTGGCAGAGGCGATCTTCCTCTTCATTCTGTAGTGTCATAAACCGAATCCCCATGCGCGTTCCCCTCACTGCCCGAATCATTGCTTCCTCAACCTCAACGGCTGGCTCGCCGTCCGCAATCAGAAATTTGAGGCACAGACGGGCACCTTTGGGAAACGGCACATTGCTGTCAATTGAACACCCGCGAATCGAGAGATTGACCACTGTACCATGCGCTTCCGTGCTTGGCTCCTTCGAGAAGATGGAACGGAACGGCACGGGGCACTTCACTGGTATCCGTTCGTATTCTCGCCGGGGATATGTCCTGGCTTCCCGATAAAGGTCCGAAATCGGTGGGTGCAGAGCTGACAACGAAATGGATAAATGAGAATGGTGCTCAGAAAAAGCTCATGAAGTCCCCGTCGCGAAGACTGGCGCACCAGCCTTGTTCCACATTTTGGACATTTCAGCATCTCCACGCTGATGAATCGTTCAGTTTCGACTCTCTTGCTTTTCGGGCCACCCCCACATGGGTTGGATTCTTGAACGGTAAAACAATAAGTCAAACCTTCTGGAAAATCTACTGGTGGACCGTTAGTCTTCAAGCAGGATTGTGGATTGGAGTCAAAAGAAGGGCTGAATGAGGAGAACTGGCAATTTAGAGTGTTAAATCGAACCGGCACAGGCGTGAATTGGGCTCATGCTCGCGTCCTGGTTCTTCCAGCTCCACGATCACTCGCTTTCGCTCGGCAGGAGGGACGTCGTTGAGGATGTAGTCCTTCTGATGATAAGGATCTCCGGCAAAATACATCTGGGTCGTCAGCTCCTGATGATCGGGTTCATGGATTGTGAAGTGGACGTGTGAGGGCCTGATCCATCCTGGGCCTGCTTGGTAGCGCCCGGGCATGATCGTCTTAAATAGGTAGCGTCCTTCTTGATCGGTGATAGTCTTGCCCCAATACTGAAAGTGCGGGTCAAGCGGCGCGGGATTGAACCGATCCCTCGGATGGTTGTAACGGCCGTTTGCAGAGGCCTGCCAGATTTCCAAAAGCGCTCCTTCGATCGGACGGCAGTGACTGTCACGCACCTGGCCGAGAATGTAGATCACTTGTCCAATTGCGCGCCCGGTTTTTCCTTTCACCTGCGTCAAGTCGTTGTCCTTATCAAGGAGCGCGTCAATCTGGGCTTGGGGCGGGTAATAGGGGCCTTCCGTCTGGGGAGGGGTCAGAAGGCAGAGGTTCTCGACCGTTTTCCCCCATGCGCTCGACACAGCCCACACACCAGCAGTGCCGATGGATGCGAGCAGCAGTTGCCGTCTTGAGACTGGGTTGCCGGTGCTGGACGCTGGATGTCTTATTCGGATTGGAGGACCTTTAGAATCCAGTCGCCCCGGGACTTGTCGCTCTCTTTCCATTCGCCTACGAAGACATCTCCCTTTGGTCCCTGATACCGATCAAAAAATACTTCGCCGTTCGAGTTGCTCCCTTCACGGTAGCGGTAATCCCCTCGATACCTGACGCCGTCCGTTGACGCGGTGGTCAGGGTTACGATGTCACCATCACGCTCAAGTTCGATCACGAGTGATTGATCCGACAGCGCTGCCTCAGAGAACATCTCTTTGCGCCACTGCCCTTCGTATTGATAGAGCGACCATCCCTTGCGCATCCTGCACTCCTTAGGAACGTGATTCAGCCTGATCTCGTGCCAGCGCTTGAGCTATGGCCTCCTTGGCGCCGGAAGTGACGGGATCTCCATGGTTGGGGCAGAGGGTTTCAAATTGAAGGTCCAGCAGGCATCGGACACTCTCGCGGGTGCGCCTCGGCTCATCCTGATATTCACCCGACACAAAGGCCAGCCCCTCCGCCTTCCGCATTCGTGAGAAGGTCAGCGCAGAACACGACGCCCCCGTCTCGTTCAAGATAGAAGGCGTAATGGGCCTCTGTCGGCCCAGGCGCGTGGACTGAAAGAAGGCGTCTCGGTAAGAGGTCTCCGGCTCTGTCCTGGTGGTCCGGTGGTTCCTCGAAATCCACCCCGCCCTCTGGTGCATAAACCGGGACCTTCAGCGAACGCCGATAGCGCCAAGCTGACCGCTCATGGCAAGAGGCAGTCAGACAGATGGCCTCCACAAGGTCGAGCCGTTTGAGATCCTGATCGCTCATTGGAAGGGGATCAATAAGGATGGTGCGGCTCTTCTCAATGACTGCATAGCTATCGCTTTCATAATCAATGCGATCTTCGTGCATGGTAAAGCGATAGATCCGAGGCAGGATCTCGCCAGCGAGCCTTGCGACGCCACCTGGCTCAGGCATCACGCCCTCCTGCAATTCCGGGACCATGGGCCTCCTTCACAATATGCTCCACCAGCCGGTTTTCGGCCCAATACACATCCTCATCAAACCGAGGGCGCTGGACAAATCCGCAGTGACCGCCATGTGTAGGAGCCCAGAGGCGAATCCAGGGGTTTGTCTTGATGGCAGCGCACTCGAACATGCGATAGGGGATGAAGGGATCGTCTTGGGCGGTGATAATGACGGTCGGGACCTGGACAACGGCCAGTACATGCCGGGAGCCGACCCGATCGTAATAGTCGTCGGCGCTCTTATACCCGCCGTCCGGGGCAGTGTAGGTCTCGTCAAACTCGCGTAGGGTTCTGATCCTGGCCAGACGGGAGCAATCAAACTTGCCGGGAAACAAGACAGCCTTTCGGTATAGTCGAGCTTTTAGGTGTTTCAAGAAATGTCGTTGATAGGCCCAGTTCGTCGGCCGCTCCAGCGCCGACACGCATGCGGCTGGATCTATATTGGGGCAAACGGCGAGGACGCCCCGGAGCGCCGCCAATTCGGACTGGACTTCTCCCGCCATTTTCAAGACCAGATTCCCGCCCATTGAATAGCCGATGGCCCAGATGGTGCCCAGCCCGTCGTGGGCCGACAGCTCGATTAAGACCGCTCTGATATCCTGGCTCAGGCCACTATGATAGAGGGTGGGTGTAAGGTGCTCGGTCCCGCCACAGTTACGTTGGTTCAGACGGATCACATTAAATCCGGCTAGCCAGGTCTTTCGCGCGATTCCGTGCATGTAGTGCGACTCGCTGCAGCCTTCCAGCCCATGAACCAGGACGACCGTGCCGTGTTGCTTCGGATCGTGCTGCCAATGGCAATAGCCGAGGAGCTGAGTCTGCGGGGCGACTGTGAAGAGTCTTGCTTGGGAAGGGAGTCCCTCGAGCAAGCGACCACGCGGCCAGAAGCGGGGAAAGACAGTCATGAGATGCGGGTGAGAGAGGAGCGGATGCGGCCTAAAGTTCATGGAAGGTGCGCTACTTCGGACTTCCGGGAGGCGATGCGTCACCTGTGACCGGCGTCAATTCCACGTCAATCTGTTGATAATAGGGGCCCGTGAGCGATTCAAATCCTGAATCAATGCCGACGAGCAACCAGAGTTCTCCAGTATCGTTTGCTTTGACGGGGAAGGGATGTCGGTGGAACCGCTCTAGTGACACGTAGGGCACGTCATAGCGGGAAGGAAAATCCTTGCAACGCAAACCATTGGCGAGCTTTCCGATCAGTGAGGCATCCTTGCCTCCTGTGCTGTCCTCCCCCTTGTCCACGTTCATTCGGTACGTTCCATCCTTGGGTATCGCGGCCGGCATCGTCGAGGAGGCTCCTACCTTCAGATACACATCCTCGCCGGATACTCCATGGATATCCAGGCAATTGCCGGAGATATTCGAGGCCACTACGAGCCTGAATGTGACCACGTAGGCCTCCTTTTTTCTGATGCCATCACCAGGCCCAAGGCGGCGCTTGATGAACATGAAGAGATCATGATGACGATTGTTCCCATGAATGTAAAATCCCGTCATATCAGCGTTGAGTTCCCGAGGTAATCGCCGGAGCCCGGCCTCGAACTGCATGTCTTCCTGCGCAATAGCATAATCGGCAAAATCGGCCTCCCATCCTAGGGACCCCTTGCGAAAATCGAAGGTTACTCGTATTGACGGAGCTGCGCTGAGCCCGGCCTCCACGCGTTGTTTCAGGTGATCCAACTGTGAACAGCCTGAGACAAGAAGTACCACCACAAGGATCCCGCTTCCCAAAGTGGAGGGGGAACATTTATTTTGCGCTAGGCTCCCATAGGATCTGTTCATACATGTTTTCAAAATGCAGGGTCGGGGAGCCCCTTGTGTATGAGCTCCCCGAACTGTACCGCTTTAAGGTCTGAATGATCTGGAGCTAAAAGAAAGGTTGGCTCCCCGGGCAGGACTCGAACCTGCGACCAACCGGTTACGAGTGCCCCAGCATTTCTACTGGGCTCGGACTATCTCTTCACCCGCCTGGAAGTCTGGTGAGGGTGTCGGGCGCTTGTGAGGCCTTATTGGGACAGGCTCCTCAGCCTCTAGTCTCTGCACGTTCCTGCCTACGCTCTCGCCCTTCGGCAGGCTTCGCTCAGGGTTACCATTCCGAATCATAAACAGTTCGGGACAGGCTTCCCTGAATTCACCCGATTTTACAACCACAGTTTCCTGTGGAAGCTGCAGTCCACTTCTACAGCCGGCCGCTCTACCAACTGAGCTACCGGGGAACACAATCAATGATTGGATGGTTACACCACACTTCAGCCATTGACCAGGCCGATTGTAACATACTTGGACACAAAGTCTCATACGATTTGAATGGCGCGGAAATGGAGAGCTAGAAAGGTCTGTCGAATGTCTCTCGGAATGACCGGTTGAGGCGTACAAACGGAATCAATGAAAAGAATGGACTATCCCTTCTTTCAAAAAATGCGCTAGCAGTCGTCACTGACTCAATATCTCGGAGGCGACAAGCTCCGAGGGGTCGGTGATTTCCTCCAGGCAGGTCAGGCAGGTTAACGAAAATGCCTCGTCGGTCAGAAATCCCGGTGGGTGGTCAGGGTGAATGTCTTCATCTTCCAACGCGGGGCCACCGCATTCCTTATGTGTCACGTGGATTCTACTCATCGCATGACCTCTCACGAAGATGATCGCACGAGGTTAACGCATTGGCTGCTGCTCAGGCCAAGTACCTCCCTCGTCCAACTCATCTAGTTCCGACTCATCGGTCATCACTTCGGTCCCTGCAGTCCTAGCATAATGCTTGGCCCAGGATAGGTAGATGTTTCCGCTGTCGCGCATGGCATTGGTGGCTGTCATCCATTGCTGCAGCTCCTTGGAATCCCCCCCTTGCCGCAAGGTGACCGCACGCTTTTCAAACGCTTGGTTGAGCTTCTCGATGGCCCGGCTAACCTCAACGATGGACTGCTGGATCTCTTCGGTCATACCGGTCCTTCTATGCCTTTTGGGCTTTTTGTAAACCCTCGAGCAGGAGTGAATCCACAGCAGCGCTAAAGAATGTGGTCTCAAAGTTTTGATGGTGGTGAAGGAGTTGCTCTAACGCGAAGCGTCCCCGTTTGACGGGGTCTTTTTGGTCTTTAGGATCCGTAACCTGTAAGAAGGCCCCCGCGACCTTTTCATACCTGGCCGAGCCCTCTCTGGTAAGAGCGTCGATGCGGGTGCCATTTAAGGTATTATGGTCCTCCACGTTAACCTCGTCGCCTGAAATCGTGATCGTCAGATGTTCCTTGGCAATATATTTCCCTTCGATCTGAAGGTAATGATCTTCCCCAACCTCCGGAGCACGGCTTCCAAACGTATAAGTGCCGTCTCGAAGCCGGCGGCGGAGACTATAATCTTTTCCAATGGTGGTATCCCGAACCGTCACCATCCAATCCCCTGCTCTTGTGTCCTTGATGAAATAAAGGGAGAGAACGCCGATATTAAGCCGGAAGATTCGTGATCGGAAGCGATAGAGAGTATTCCCCATCCCTCCGATGAAGGCATGCTCAATATTCTTTTCTTCTTTGTCAAAGAACAGCCGCGCTTTAAATAACCCCGATCCGATCCTGACCGCTTGGCCTGCCTCCACGAGTTTGCACAAACGGGAAGTCGTTTCCTCCACGGCTTGTGCCTTTTTTTGCGGGTCCTTCGCGACTTGGGGTGGTGTGAGGGCCTTCACTAGGTCTTCCGCCGTGTAGGCACGGTGGGGATCATCTAGAAGGCATTTTAAGGTCGGGTCCTTTGAATCGAGTGAGGCCAGACGTGGAGTTTGCGGCTCAGTGAAAGGTACCATGGTATCTCCACCTGGATTAGTCACGAATAAAAAACCCCCATCGCTAGAGAGCATGGGGGTTTTGCTCCTAGGGGAGGCTCTCTTTACCCTTGGTAAGCCTGGCCCAAGGCCGCTGCCTCTGCCTTATGTTTATCAAGCATAATCTCGCCTGTGGCCCCGTTCACGGGGGCCATCAGGATGGCCTGGTGCTTGGCGGCGTTACAGACCACCACGCACAGCTCGCAGCCTTTGCATTTGTCCACAACCACGAACGCTTTCATCTTGCGGGTATCTAGCCTGATGCAGTCGGCCTCCGGGCAGAACATAATGCAGAGTCTGCAGCCCTTCTGGGCTACGCATTTTTCATCTTCCACGAACGCAACATTATACATTCGGCTTCATCCCCCTGTCTTAAACCGCCACCGCCAGCTTCTCGCTTTCGGCCCAGGCAGACGCAAGCGCGTAGGATTTCCGGATCGTGTCCATATTCTTCTGGAGCAACTGCTCCTTCTTGGCGAATTTCTTCTTGATCGCTTCATCCAGTGAGGCCGTTCCTCCGGAGGCGACAAACTTCTTTCCAAAGCGTTCCTGGATGGCCAGGTCTAAGCTCTCAAGCGTCACCACCTTGGAGATACCGGCTACCGCCCCGATCATCGCCATGTTGGAGGACAGCTCGGTTCCCGCAATCTCTAGGGCGAGGGAGGTGCCATCAAACGTATAGACCGATACGTTGAGCTTGTCCAGATACTCCTTGTCTTCCTTGGAGAGAAGCTCCGAATTCGAGTTAATGATCAGAACCCCGCCCTTTTTAATCCCCGAATAGAAGGGCGCGGTATAGCTCTTCTGTAACGTAATCACCTGAGGGTGGAACACCATGATAATGTCCGGGTACACAAGTTCACCCCGGTCGTAAATGCGCTCCGAACCGATCCGGCAGTAACTCTCAGCAGGGGCCATCCGTTTTTCGGCCCCAAAAAACGGATTCGAGATTGAAAACTTCCCATCCTTATTCGCCGCCATGGCCATCACATGCGCGGCGGTGACCGCGCCCTGCCCGCCCAGTCCGGACATTCGGATGTTGGTGCGCTTTCTCATTTCTTCCCTCGTCTATTGAGTGATGAATCCGTTCAGCGAGAGGCTTAGGCCTCAATCGCCACGGCTGTCGTCTGTTTCTCCTTGGCCTCCAAGCCGGCCAGGAACTGTTTCGCTGCGTCCGTGACGTACTCGTAATAGCGGAACCGCTCCCCGGGCTTCTCGGAGTCACGCATCTCTTGGAGCCCCTCCATGCTGTTCTTTCCGATCTCCAGAATACACGGGGTGTACAGTTGCAAGTAGGTCGGTCCGATTTCCCGTGCGATCAGTACCGCATTTCTAACGACCTTCTCCACCAAGTTAGGTTTACTCACGGTGCAGTTGACGACATAGGCGCAACCGGACTCACGGGCGATCTCAGGCAGCTTCACCTTCTCAAAGGTCTTGCCCACAGGGGCCATCTTGGCCACAAATCCCTTGCGCATCAGTCCGGATTCCTGACCGCCGGTGTTGGCATAGAGTTCATTGTCAAAACAGATCGTAGTGAATTTCTCCTGGCGGAACCAGGCCTGAAGCGTCATATCCAAGCCGATGTCCACGGTGGCCCCATCGCCGGCCAGAACGACCACATCCTTGATGCGACCAGGAAACCGGACGCTCAGGGCGCGCTTCAGTCCGCTCGCAATGGCATTCTGGTTTCCGAACAGGGAGTGGATATTGTGCACGGCCACGTGCGGAAACACCAGGCTGGTGCAACCGGTGGAGCCCACCATCACGGTGTCTTCGGGATTTGGGAGAGAAGCCAGAATGTATCGGAATGCCATGGACTCCGGGCATCCGGCACAGAGGGAGTGATCCTCAATGAGTTCCTTGCTTTGCCCGATGTCCTTCCATCCACGTCCCTCTTTCCCGTAGGTGGCCTGCTCCACCAGATCGCGATACTCAGGGGGCATGATGTCATAGAACTCTGGGCTGATCTGAATCTTCTCTTTGCTCATGATCCCTCTCCTTTTGTTTTCTCCAAAATAGGTGGTGGGTTCAACTCCCTCGCCCAGCCAGAGTCGTCACCTGCCGGCCCAGGGCCTTCTGGATCTCCTCCACGATGACTTCGGCCGGCATCGTCATACCGCCTGCCACATGGGGACCGGCAATCACTCGGTGGTTATCGGGAATGGTTGCTTTTACTTCTTGGGCCAGCCAGCCGATGACGTTGAACTCCGGTACGAAGATGTGCTTGGCATTCTTGGTTGCCTCGCGGATCTCTTCCCCTGGCCACGGCCGAAGGGTCTTGACCTTGACCAGCCCGACCCGCATCCCCTCATCCTCCAGAAGCCGAATGGCCTCCCGCCCCTGCGAGACAGCCGTGCCCGATGCCACGATGAGGATCTCGGCATCGGTGTTTTCGGTCTCGATCAGTCCGCCGATGATCGGAATGGTGTGCTTGCGGGACCGTTCACAAGCCCCACGGGTCTCTTCCTGCCAGGAAGCATGGGTCATATAGCTGATATAGTTGGACTTCATGACGAAGGGATCCCGCATCATTCGGACCGGCGGGGTTTCCATGTCCATGCAGGGGACTGGGGAGCGATAGGGGTCATAGGGCGGCAGACACATGTCCGGCGGCGTGAGCAGCACCGTGTCCTTCGTGTGCGTGACAAAGAAGCCGTCGCAGCAGACCGCAATGGGGAGATGCACGTCCGGCTGCTCCGCCACGATGTAGGATTTTAGGATCCAGTCAAAAAAGTCCTGGGCCGTCTCGGCGTGCCAAACCAGCATCCCTGTTCCCAGCAGGAAGTACACTTCCAGGGTATCTGGTTGGATGCTCAGCGGCGAGTTGATTCCACGACAGGTCACGATCACCTGGATGGGTAACCGAGAACCGACCCACATGGGGAAGTTCTCAAAAGCCCGCATCGTCCCGGGCCCTGCTGTGGTGGTGAAGACGCGAGCTCCGCCGAATGCCGCTCCGGCGCACTGACTCATCACTGCAAACTCACTCTCCCCTCGCATGTAGTCCTTCACGTACCCTTCGGCATACAGTTCGCCGATGAGGGCCGCCGCCTCACTCTGCGGGGTGATCGGATAGGCCACCATGACGTCCACGTTGGCTCGTCGAATGGCTTCTTTAATCACCTCGCTACCTGTAAAGAAAGCCGGAGTGCGCGGTGCCTCAAAGAACATGTGGTGGGGGTCTGTGTAAGTCTGGTCCTTCTTATTCTTTTGTCCGATCAGGCTTCTTTGGACTTCGGAGAGTTCATTTGCCATGGTCAGCCCCCTTCAGCTAATTTTGCGAAGATGTTGTCGCTGTGCCTGTCAGTGCCATCTCCGGTCAGCTCTTGAGGTCGAACGAAGGGTGCGCCCTTGAGCTTGCTCACCCATTCCGCCAGCCGCAGGATCTTTTCCGCCGTGGCGTCCCGGAATGAAAGCATTGCATCTTCGTGACCAGCCTGAGCACACATCGCAATAGTAAAGCAGTCTGTTCCTCCACGGATAATTTTCAGGGAGAGATTGGCTTGGTGGCAGTGCACGCCGACAAACAAGCAAACATCTTCCTTGTTATGCCAGATGGTGAGATTGGGATGGTTGGGGTTGATCTCTACGTCAGGATTAATCTTGGGATATTTAGGGCGATAGTCCGGCATCGGGATAATTCGAGCCGGAATGGATTCAGCCAGGATCTTAATCGCCTTGGCCTTCTTTGCAGCCTTTTCGTTCCAGTTCCAGAGCACCAACGGTCCCGGGTGGATCGTTGGGTTCTTGGCCTCTAGTAACTTCCGAGCCGCGTGCTCCATCGCCTCCTCTTCCGGCACAATTCGACCTTCGATGTGGCCCTGTCCCGGTTCCGGAAGGACAATGCCCATCCTGGCCGCTGACGGGGTAAAATAGGCCTCGGGCCCTGGTAAGACTCGATACTGGTTCATTCCCCTGAACTCCTCGGAAAGATCCCCTAAATATGCTGAGCTCACGCTGTTGCTAGATATGCAACTCTACGCTTCCTTCTTTGCTTATGCAAGCCAACAGAAGGCCCACTTTACTGAGATTAAGGGCTATAGACCCCTATGACGCTAGGCCTTTCGGGCCAGCCCTCGCTTGCCACATTTATCAATGTCTTATGGCG
>Ga0187892_10009444_pt1 | contig 12841 bp, 8 predicted proteins | sample MA1701073metaG_FD_139345 | JGI IMG/M metagenome (GOLD analysis project Ga0187892, IMG submission 139345) | Bio-ooze microbial communities from a basaltic lava cave in the Kipuka Kanohina Cave System on the Island of Hawaii, USA - MA170107-3 metaG ...
AGACTTGTTCGGATGGTTGGTGGATCATCTCGACGTGCCTGCGCGTCCTGCGGCAAAGCGTTCGAATAACGGACGCAAAGCTGCTTGAAGGGGGGCCATGGCCGAAACGATGATCACAGCCACCTCGGCCTTCGGTATCAGGGTCGGGAAAGTCGAGTGCAGACCGTAGAGGTTCTGCCCCGCGCGTCGCTTGTCGAAGACTCTTTCTTCCGCCACTACCACCGAGGAGGCGAAAAGGTCCACGGCGTAGTGCTTGCCAAAGGCGCTCACTTTGATGGCGTCGAACGCGCGCGCGGTGTTGCCCCAGTCGCCGGCGCCGATCACTCGCTCGTCGCCATATTTGAACTCCTGGCGTCCGACGCGCACGGCCCAACCCTGCTTGCCGCTCTGCCGCCAATCAATGTAGGCCTGGCGCAGGTCGAAAGTGTTTTCCAGGCTCGATGGTTCCGGCCTGGGGTTGAAGCCGAAGACCTGCGAGTCCTGCCCCTGTAGGAAGAAGGTCCATTGTTCAGCCGGCTTGATCGTCACGCTGAGGCGGAAGCGGGAGAGCGTGTAGTAATCGTCGTTGTCGGCGATCCCGCGCTGGCCGGTCTTGCCCTCGAAGCGCATCCGGTACTCGCCGTTCAGGCGGAGCCAGCGCGGCATATGCTCGTTGATCCCCTCGCTGATCGGGTTGGTCGCCGGCTTGGGCGACGGCGATGGCGACGGCTTGGCCACGGGTTTGGCTACTGGCTTGGATGGATCTGGGGTGGGGATGCTGGCGTCTTGCCCTTGCTCATCGCCGTTCGCCGGATTGACTGTGGCGACCACTTCGTCCGCTTCATCCTCGTTTTGGACGGGCGGGTCAGACTTGGTTGGCTGCGTCTGCCGCGCGCCCGGCTTGGCGCCCGGCTTATCCGAAGCCGGGCCTGACTTGCCGGATTGAGCGAGAGCAATATCGGCCCCGAGCAGTCCGAAGGCCAAAAGCAGGAAGAAAAATCTATTCAGGTGAGTTTTTTTCATAGGGTACCTCTTAAAATTCTTGTCGGGATAATGGTGTCCACACTCGCGCCCATCGTCTGGAAGCAGACGAGCGAGAGAATTTCTTGGCGCCGGTTGGACTTTGAGCGGGGTTGCGAAACTGATCCAGTGAGGTTTAAAAAGGGGGGCAGTTTCTCAGGCAACGAGGAGAATCGAGCCGGGGCAGTTACAGAAGGTCAGGGCCGGTAGTGAGCGATGTCGAGAGACTGCAGTAAGCCCTCAAGATTGAGTATGCTCAAGAGCCCGCCGTCATGCGCGTGCACGCCGCGCACATAAGGCGAGAGCAGGTCATCACTGATCGTGTCTATGGTTTGAATTTGCGAGGCCGACACGTGCGCGATGCCGGTCACTTGCTCAACCACCAGGCAGGCCGTGATGTCTCCCTCGAAAGTTTGCGTGACCAGCAAATTGTGATTATCGCCATAATCCTCCGGCTCCAGGTTGAGCAGCGCGCGGAGGTCCACAATCGAGGCAATGTCGCCGCGTAGACTGGTGATTCCCAGGATCCAGTCCGGGACGTTCGGCACCGGCGTGAAATTGGTGAGTTTGACGACTTCGAGGACCTGGCTCATCGGCACGGCGTACTTGGCGTCGGCCAGGGTGAAGATGAGGTACCTTTCCTGGCCGAAGAACTGCGCCGGGGCGAGGGCCAACTGCGGCGATCCGGCTGCCCCAGCCGCCACGCGCTTGACCGGGACGAGAGCCATCTCTTGAGACTCGCGGTTTTTAATCGCTTCCGCCAGTGAACCTGGCGGTTCTTTAAAAGCCGGAGCGCCATTCACCGCCAGATCCGGTTCGGGAATATCTGAGACCAGTTCACCCTCGAACAGCATTTCTGTCTCGTCCGGTTCAGGTAGGTCACTCAAGTCAAACAAGGAGTGGGCCTCCGCCTCAGAGAACCATTCGCTTGGGTTTGTCTCGATAGCTGGTTCGGGTGAGATCGTCAAATGGTTTTTATTTTGAGCCATCTTAAGCGCCTCCTAAAGAGCTGAATTGACCGGGTGCGCGCTGTGTCCGCATCTCACAGGTACCGGGCGACAGCCGCCAGAAGTTCGTCAGCCTTCCAGGGCTTGGTCAAATACAGATCGGCGCCCTGTCTCATCCCCCAGAAGCGGTCGCTCGTTTGGTCCTTGCTGGTCAGCAAAATCACGGGGATGTCTTTGGTGTCTGCGGCTGTCTTGAGGGCGCGACAGATCTGAAAACCGTTCTTGCCCGGCAGCACTACGTCTAACAGCACCAGCTCCGGACGCTCTCTTTGAGCTTTCTCCAAGGCTTCTTCTCCGTTAAAAGCAGTGATGACGTTATAGCCCACCCCTTGCAGCGCGGATTTAACCATCTGCATTTGAGTCGGGCTGTCTTCTACTACCAGAATCTTCCTTGCCATTTTCTTTTCCTCTTTGGTTGCGCCCCAACGGGGCATTATCTTCTCTGATAAAGTTTCGTCAGCTCATTTCCATTCAATGAGAATGAGACACACAAAACCAGCGATCAACAGGATCACAAGCAAACCATAGCTCACCAGTTTGGCCTTTGCTTTGAAATTGAAATCGTCAGCTTCGGAGCGTAAAACCCAGGTGTGGTCGGAAGACAGACTCACTTCCCGGATTATCTGTTCAACCGGGATTGGCGCTTCTGGCCAGACTGCTTGCCCATCCAGCGCTCTTGCTTCTTCCCAGGCTGTCTGTTCAACCGGGGCTTTCGCCTCCTCTCGAACTGCGCGCTCGTCTGAAATTCTGTGTTTGAGACTCCAGGCCTTGGCTCCGGGATCATTTGCCTCCTCCCGCGCTGCGCGCTCATCTGAGATTCGGTTTTTGAAACGCCTGGTTTCGGCTCCGTGATCATTTGTCTCCGCCTGAACTGCGCGCTCATCTGAGATTGGCGCCTCTTGAACCTGAGGTTCACTCTGGTGAACTGCGGCTTCGGCCGCTGTCCATTTGATCTCCACCTCTTCGCTGGCGCGGTCTGTAGCTTCCGGCGCGGTCGGCTCGGCTGCGACCCGCTCTCTGGCTTCTTTTCGCGCTTCGACCTCGGCTTCTCGCGCTTCGACCTCGGCCTCTCGCGCTTCGACCTCGGCCTGGGCCCGGACCCGCTCAGCTTCGCGTCTCGCATTCACACTGCGATTAAACTCCGCTTGAGCCTCTTTGACCCGCTGCTCGGCGACAGCCAGTGTCTCGGTCTTCTCTCGCCGCTTGGCCTCAGCCTCTTGGAGCGAGCCTTCAGCCTCATGCGCCCTGGCTGTGGCCTCGGCCTCTCGCGCCTCGGCTCCGGCTTCGGCCCGTAACCTCTCAGCTTCACGTTTCACATTCACACTGTGATTAAACTCTTCCAGAGTCTCCTTGACTCGCTGTTCGGCGACGGCCAAGGCCTCAGCCTTCGTTCGCTGCCTGGCTTCAGCCTCTTGGAGCCAGCCTTCAGCCCCGTGCGCCCAGGCTTTGGTCTCTGCTTGCCCGAACTCCGCCCCGGCGCCGGCGCGGGCTGTGGCTTCCGCCCATTCCCTGGCCTCCGCTCGCCACTTTGCCTCCACCTCTCGGAGCCGCGCTTCGGCTTCATCTGCCCTGGCTTCCGCCTCCGCCCACTTGCGCTCAACCCCTTCGATCGCGCGGACTGTGGCTTCAGCTCTGGCTTCGGCCACGGACTGAGCTTGTCTGACTCGCGCTTCGATCTCTTCTCGCCACTTGGCCTCGGCCTCTTCGAGCCGCGTCTCGGCCTCGCGCGCCTTGACTTCGGCCGCTGCCCGCCGGAGATCGGCCTCCGCGCTGGCTTGGACTGCGGCTTCCGCCTTGGCCCGCTCGGCTTGGGTCTCTTCCCGCCACTTATCCTCGATCTCTTGGAACTGCGCTTCGGCTTCGTGCGCCCAGGCTTCAGCCTCAGCTAACTTGCGCTCGACCTCTTCGTTTGCGCGGGCTTCGGCTTCAGCTCTGGCTGCGGCTGCGGCCTGAGCTTGCTCGGCGCGCGCTTCAATCTCTTCCCGCCACTTGGCTTCCACCGCTTGCAGCCGCGCTTCGGTTTCCTGCGCCCTGGCTTCGGCTTCTGCCCGCCGGATCTCTGCTTCCGCGCTGGCGCGGGCTGCGGCTTCCGTCCTGGCCTGTTCGGTTTGGGTCTCTTCTCGCCACTTGGCCTCCGCCTCTTGAAGCCGCGCTTCAGCTTCGTGCGCCCTGGTTTCAGCCTCTGCCAACTCGCGCTTGACCGCTTCGATGGCGTGGACTTCGGCTTCAGCTCTGGCTGCGGCTGCCGCAAACGCCTGCTCAGCCTCGGCGCGCGCTTCCATCTCTGCTCGCCACCTGGCCTCGACCGTTTGCAGCCGCGCTTCGGTTTCCTGCGCTCTGGTTTCGGCCTCTGCCCGCCGGATCTCTGCTTCCGCGCTGGCGCGGGCGGCGGCTTCCGCCTGCGCTTTCATTTCAGCTACGACCTCCGCGTGAGCTTCTGCGACCGGAGTTTCAGACTCGCTGGCGCCCTGCCTGGCCAGAGCATCTCCGCCAGCCGGACGGAGTTTGTGCAGCCACGAAATGGCTTGTTCGTTGGCCGGGTTGATCTCCAGCGTCTTATGCAACCAGGCTACGGCTTCGTCGGAGGACCCGGCGACTGAGGCCAACCACAGCCAGACCAGTTCCTGGTCGGGATCAAGGACTGAGGCTTCCAGGAGCAGCGCGCGCGCTTGTACCTTGTCTCCCGCTTTCGCCAGAGTGATACCTTGGCGTAGCAAGGCTTTGTTCAAGCTAGTCTGCGCTTGGTTATTCCCAGGGTTGATTTCCAGAACGCGGCGCAAATAACCGATAGTTTCCGACAGATCCTCAGCCAGACGAGCCAGCCACAACCATCCGATCTCGTCAGCGGAGTCGGATTCCACCGCTCTCAGTAACAAAGATTGAGCCAGGTCCTTACTACCCGCCTTAGCTGCGGCGATACCATCCTGTAGCCAGGTCGCTCTGATTTGGGTTAAATCAGTCTGGTTCATGTTACTTGCCATGTCAGATTGTCTGTCCAATGCTTTAGAACTCTACCTTCCGACTAAGCAAACAATAGCGCCTCATTAGTGATCTCAGCAGCTCAATTAGTTACTAAGCTAACCTCCTTCTCACCCGGCCTTACTTCGCCATTTATGGCGCTGTCTTCTCACCGGCTTACAGCCAATCCATAAACATTGCGCTCCTGGAGGAGCGAGAGATCCCGGCTTGTGTAGGCCACAACGACGCAAGGTCGTGGCGCCTGTGCTAAGCTACACTGCTGTTTTGTCCGGCTTCCGGCGCTCAATGGAGTCATTACACACGTATACCTCTCCGCAAGCGTCGGGGCCGTTTTCTGGGGAGACGTGTCCTGTTTGCCTCGGGAGCAATGCTCAGGGCAAAGGTCGCTGGACACTAATTGGTGGGCACTGCTGGGTGTGATGGAGTCAGGAATTTACCTCTGCGCTTCGATCATACGCAGAATGAAGCAGCGGCATCAGACTCGTATCAACCGTAACGACAGGGACTGAACGTCTGGGAAACCACGTTTCGGAAACAGCGGCGTGAAAGTAACTGCCGAGGTAACGAACTTGGTAGACTTCCATACAAACACATTGTAATTACGCCTGGAACCGATTGCAACTATTATTTGCCTCTCAGTTGTGGAAAGTCTGAAATTATGAGAATGAGATGGTTAAAGGTATGGCACTCACTACCTCGATGCCTGGTATTTTGTTCCTACCCAATGAGTGCGGTGTAGCATTTTGGGCACCTCGCATAATTATTAGCTATATGAAAGATACAATTAAACGTGAGACTTGTTACCTCGGTAGAGGTAATCAATTAAGAGCTGGCCGAAGCAGACTACCTGTTTCACTTTGTGCTCACCGGTGGTCGCAAATTTGTTTCAAACAGCTTCAGTATCCGTTTGTATTCGTCCGCCCAACTCGAAGCGCGCTCGAAGCTGTGGTCTTCGACTGGGTAGACCGCCAACTCCCAATTCTCCTTCCGCAATTCGATCAGTCGCTGGACCAGCCGCACTGTGTCTTGAAAATGCACGTTGACGTCAACCATTCCGTGGCAAATCAGCAACGCGCCTTTCAGCCCTTGCGCGTGATAAATCGGTGAGCTGCGTTTGTAGGCTTCGGCGTCGGCCTGTGGGACGTTGAGGATGTTTGACGTGTAGCCGTGATTGTAATGCGCCCAATCGGTGACCGGACGCAGCGCCGCTCCGGCGGCGAACACGTCGGGTTCGGTGAACAGCGCCATCAGCGTGATGAACCCGCCATAGCTGCCGCCGTAAAGGCCCACCCGCTTCGGATCAACGCCGTGTTCGGCTACCAGGTACTTCACCGCGTCAACGTGATCGGTCAAATCCTTGCCGCCCATGTGCCGATAGATTCCCGTGCGCCAATCGCGCCCGTAACCAGCGGAAGCTCGGTAATCAACATCCATCACCATGAAGCCTCGTTCCATCAGCAGGTGATGGAACATGTACTCGCGGTAATAATTGCTCCACCATTTGTGCGCGTTTTGCAGGTAACCCGCGCCGTGAACGAAGAGCACAGCCGGACCGCCTCGCTGCCATTTCGCGGGTTTGTACAAACGCGCCGGAACCTCCGCGCCGTCGCGCGCTTTGAACTTGACGACGGGCGGATCAATCCAGTTGTAGTTGAAGAATTCGTCAATCGGCGACGTGGTGATCTGTTTGGTCTCGCTCGCCGAAGCGTTCGGTCTGTTCGGCGCCAGGTAAAGCTCCGGCGGCCGGTTGCTGTATGACCGCACGATGGCCAGCGTCGTCTCGTCGGGCGAGATCGTCACCTGGTTATTGCCAGGCATTGTCGTGATGCGCGTGCGCTCGCCGCCCGTCACCGGCATTGAATACAAATGGCGTTGGCCCAGGTCGCCCTCGCTCGAAGTGAAATAGAACTTCGCCTTGTCTTCCGACAAGCGCACGTCCGAGACTTCAAATTTGCCCGAGGCGAGCTGCTTCGGCTCGCCTCCGTCAATCGAGACGGTGTAAAGGTGCGACCAGCCGTCGCGTTCGGATTGGAAGTAGACGGTCTTGTTGTCGGCTAACCATCCGAGCGCGAACGCGCCGGGGCCGCCCACCCAGGCGTCGTCACGTTGATGATCCAGAACCTTCGTTTTGCCGGTGGCCGGATCAATCAACAGCGCCCAACGATCCTTGTTGTCCGCCGCGCGCGCAAACGCGACGGCGTTTTTGCCATCCTCCGACCACTGCGCGTTGAGAAACTGCGCTTCGCGTTCGCGCTCCTGCGCGCGCTGCGGCGCGCCTTGCCCTTGCGCGGTCTGTGGTTGCGCTGGCTGGGCCGCCGGCGCCTGCTTCTGGCCGTGATCAACCCAGTTCACGTCGCCCGTCTCGACCGAAATAATCGCCAGGCGCGTGCGGCTTTGCTCATCGCCTACTTTGTTGCGGCTGGAGATGTCTTCGGTGTAGGCCGATTCGGTGACGTAGTTCGGCACGATAGTGTTCTTCGCGCCCGACCCAGGCTGGATTACCGAAGCGAGCACGAACTTGCCGTCGGGCGAGAGTTGCAGGTTGGCGACCGATTGGCCGGCGGGCGGCGTGAAGGGCTTGCGCTTCTCGCGTTGTTTACGCTTGGCCTCCTGCTCTTCGCGGTTCAGCGCGCGTTCACGGACGGCCTCGATCAATTCGCGCTCTTCTTTCATGACGTACTCCTGGCTCGCGACGCCGCGCTGAGGCGCTGGTTGACCGGCGGCAGCGCCCTGCTGTCGTTGACCGCCGCCTCCGAAACCACCGCCTCCGAAGCCGCGGCGTTGCGCCACGGTTGGTTCCGCTGGCGCGCCGCCGGCGCGAATGTCGGTGAGTTGCGTCAGTTGCCCGCCGTCCAGCGCCATCCGGTAGAGATTGTTCTGCCGCGTGAAGACTATGTATTTCTGGTCTTTGGTGAGTCGTGGGCTGTTTTCGCCATCCACAGTGCTGGTGATCTGGCGGCGCTCGTTCTTCACGTGATCGAAGATGAAGAGGTCGCCTTCGTCGGCGAAGACGGTCATCTTTTTGTCTTTCGACAAATCGCCAGCGAGCGGCGGCGCCAGCTTCGCTTCGTCTTCCGAAAGTTTGCGCAGACCACTGCCGTCACGGTTGACGAGGTAAAGATCAGGCTCTTTCAATCGGGCTTCGCCTGCGCGTTTCCAGCGGAAATAGACGCGCTGATTGTCCTGCGACCAGTAAACGCGGTTTGGCTCGTAGCCGATCAGATCAGCGCCGCGCATAATGCTGTCAACGGTCAGGTCGAAATTCCTCGACTGCGAATTCGCCACAAAGCCGGGCGCAGACAGCCAAAGCGAGCACAAACAAACCAGCGAGAGTAGGCGTCGAAAAAGTAGTTTTCTCATTTGATTGTGTGATTCGTAAGTTTGGATTTCGGTCCGGGTCGCGGTGATTATAGGCTGAGACCGATAGAGCGGCCAATACGAACCGATGCGCCATACAAGATAGGCGTCGCCTGTGGCACGGCGACCAGCGACTGCCAGTGACTGTGGATAAATCGCGGCTCGAACGGCTCGATGATGAATGCGTAGTGGGGAGCGAGTTATTCGCTTTATTTCGACGCGCCAGCGCCTGTCGTCTTTTACCGTTTCAGTTCCACGCGGAGAGCGGAAATCTTCGCGCCTGGGACCATCAGCTTCTGCTCCCAACTTGCGTTTCCATCGCTCACCACCAGGATCGTGTGGACTCCCGCGCGCAATCTGAGCGTGCGCGGCGCGACGCCGCTGTACGATCCGTCAATATAAACCCGCGCTCCGCGCACGGAACATTCGACCGTCAACTCGCCGACATCCGGACCGACAACTGGCAGGTCGGCGACGACGCTTGGCGTCAGCAGGGTTTCGGTTGCCGGCTTCGGCTCGTCTTTTCGAATCGGCTGGGCGGGTTGAGCTTCGGCTGGTTGATTTGCCGGCGCCGGGCCGGTCGAAGCCTGCGTCGAATTTGAAATGGTTTCGCCGATGGAAGTGGCTATTGGAACGAGCGGCGCGACCTCCACGGCCATGGCCAGATGGCGATTGAGGTTTTCGATGGTCAGGTCTTTCGTTGACAACTCGTGCGTGAATCGCAGAGTGATGCGCGGCTGTTTCCAGGCGGCGAACGGGTTGGGGACCCGGCTCTTGCGCGGAGGCTCGTTCCGGTTGAGCAGAACCTCGATGTCGCTGTCGCCGACCCGGAAGCCTTTGATCGTCAGCTCTTCGCCGATCTGCGCGGCGAATTGCGGAGCCTCTTTTGAAGCTTCCCTGCGCACCGCGCCGTCAACCATCTCAAGTCCACGCCGCGTGGCCGGAATTGGCAATTTCAACCGCACGGTCTTGCCAGTGTAATGATCCGTCAGCGCCTTTTTCACATCGCCGTACCAGTCCTCTTCAACCAGCTTCACCGCCTGAGCGGACCCTTGAGCGGAAATGGAGGCGGCGAGTAAAGGAATCGCCAACGCTACGAACACAACTTTAAGGAGACGAGTGGAGATTGGCATAAACGACCTCTGAATCTGAAAGTGAATCTGAAAGATGATTTGAAATTTGGGTCGGAGCAACAAGTCCCGCATCAGAGATTGAGGGAAAAATTTGCGGGCGAGGCGGGGGATGTTTTGCGTGTCAATTCCCACGAGACGAAACGGGGAATGATCTTTTGTTCGGTTTATTTCATTCCCCGTTTCGCATTGTACACCCTGCGTTACTTAACCTGGAAGGTGTCTTTGTCGGTCGTGACCATATGGTTGGCGACGTTGTCTTTGACCGTCACCTGGACATCGTAGAAGCCCGGCTTGAAATCTTTGAGCGCGACCAGCCGCGCCAGCGTGATCTGCTGGCTGTTGATCTGGCTCAGCCCATTCTTGCCGTCCTCTTTGATCCGCATGACCTCTTTGTCCCTGTGCGTGATCACGTATTCGATGTCCACGCTCGGTCGCAGCGTCGCCTGATCAACCGCGACGTTGTAAACCTGCATGTAAATGCCCAGCGTCTGATCCTGTTTGAATTCGCCGGTCGCATTCGGGATGACTTTCAGCGATCCCAGCACGAATTGGCCCGTGGGCAGCCGTCCGTTGAGTGGCTCGACCCTCGAGGCCAGGATCAACGTCGAGGTCGAAAGCCGGCCTTCTTCGTACTTCGGAACGACGAAGCCTTGTTTGATCACGCCGGTCTTGCCGCTGTTGACATCGCGCACGACCAGATCAACTTTGTAATTGCCCGGTGGCAGCACGATGTTCTTCTGATAAGCGGACTTCTGCTGCATGCCGATGGTGAGCGCTTCGGGCGTGTAGCTTGAAGTCACCACGTCTTCGAACAAGCCGGCGCGCCGGCCAGCGACGTTAGTGATCTTGGCGTAGATGTTGACCGCCGCCTGCGGCAACCCGCCGATCTCTCTGTAGACCAGGTCTTCGTTTTCCAACTGCACGGTGAACGAAGTCAGCACGGCGCTGTCGGTCACGCGCAGCAGGTTGATGTTCAAACCTGCGGTGAGCACGTCGAAGCTGGGTTTCGGCAGGTCTGATTCGGCAGCCGCCGCCAGGTCGTTGAATCTTACTCTGGGAGGACGCTGTAATCTGGCGAGCAGGTCGAGTTTTTCAAACGGATTGTCTTTGGCTCGCTGACCGAAGAGTTGATTGCCCTGGCCGCTCGCGCCGAATGCGCCGTAGGCGATGCGGTCTGCCTTCGACGACAATCCCAATTGCTCGGCCAATGTCAGACCGGCGTTCGGAGTGTATAGCAACGCGTCTTTTTCATCCGGGCTGCGCGCGATCCGGTACTCACCAGAGCCCGTCGGGTCAACGAATTCGATCTCAACGTCCGAGCCTACTCCCTCGATGTAGCGATACCACCAGATCTCGAACGGATAGGTCGAGGTTGAGCCGCCGCCTTCCCAGGCCGGACGGTCGTAACTGCCGCCTGACGGGTGCGATTCGATCTGGTCGGCTTTGCCGAACATGATGTAAATGCGCCCGCGGTCGGTCTTCCATCCCGGAATGCCGCTGGTGTAATGCTCGTTGGCGTAGGCGATCCGCTGGTAATACTCTTCGCGGTATTCGTTGACGTCGGTGTCGGGATCGGGATCGCGGCGGAGCCAGAACTGTTCGATGAATTGTTCGCGCTCATCATCGGTCTTCAACGTCTGGAAGGTTTTGCGCTCTTCGTCGGTGATGATCCAGCGCACATCTTCGTCAAGCCAGCGTTTGTAAACGCTCTTGACCTTTTCCTTTTCGCTTTCTTTGCGTTTTTCTTCTCTCCGCTTGTCTTCTTTCTTTTTGTCCTGCTTTTCGTTTTGAGCGAAAGCGGCGCCATAGGGGATAGCGAAGCAGGAGACGATCAGAGTGAGAGCCAAAAACAGCGCGGTCTGGCGCGCGGATTTCCGTGTGAAAAATCGGTATTGCATAAGACTTTTTCTCCTCTCGGTGATGGCCGAACCGGCCCCTTCGATAATTCGTAGTTGGGACTTCGTTGTCAGAACGTGGGATCGCTGATTGCTTGCCTCATCCGCTGACAATTTTCCAGCTTGCCTGTCAATGCTCTAAACGCGAGCCGGAGTCACAACCAAATTCTTCTCCGTAAACCGAGTTGGGATGTTTGACGTGAGCGGAAGTGTACGCGAGGCGCGCGAATCGCGTCAAGCCAACGGCCAACGTTAGGCATTACCAGATGCGCGCAATCACGCGGCAAGAACCACTCTCGGTAACGTTCGAGGTTCTGAACAGAGAACACCATTTGAAGGAGATGTCAGATGAGCAAGTTGATGGCGATTATTGCGCTTATATTGCTGTGTGTTCATTCGGTAACTGGCGGGGCTGCAAATGAGGGCGAAACACTTGCAAGCCCGCGTCTCGCATTGCTGCAAGAGCGATTGAAAACCGGGGATCAAGCCGCATTGGAAGTCTTCTGGAAAGAAATGAGTGATAATGGCGCCCCTCTGGTCGAGTCAATAAAGGGCGACACCCGACATGTACTTGTGACGTTCGTCTGGCGCGCAAGAAGCGAAACGGAAAATGTGCTCCTCTTCTCTTATGCCCTGACTTACCCGGACGAAGTAGGGATCCGGCAGGGCCAACTCAGTCGCCTCTTCGACACCGACGTTTGGTTCAAAACCTATATCATTCGCAGCGACGCGCGGTTCACATACGTCTTTTCTCCGAATGATTCCCTGGCGCCGGAAGACATGCGGAAACGCCTCGCTAACATTCAGAGCGATCCGCTCAATCCGAAACGGGGTTATGGTCTCGAATCACCAGGGGCTTCAATTCTGGAACTTCCTGGGGTACCGCCGCCGACCTGGACAAAAAAGCGCTCCGATGCGCCGATGGGAAAGGTGGAAGAACGCCGTTTCAAGAGCATACTCATGAACAATGAGCGTGTGCTGCGCATTTACACTCCGCCTGGTTACAAGCCCACTGGGAGCCGCTACGGATTATTGATACTTTTCGACGGACAGTTCCATACCAGCCAGGTTCCCACGCCAACTATTCTCGACAACCTGATCGCTGACAAGGCTACGCCGCCTATGGTCGCTGTAATGATTGACAACATAGATGGCCAATCTCGGCTTCGAGAACTGCATTGCAACGAGACGTTCACGAATTCTCTTGCTAAAGAACTCATACCGTGGGTTCGTCAGAATTACTATGTCACAACAAACCCGCGCCAAGTCGTCATCGGAGGCACAAGCGCTGGTGGGTTGGCGGCGGCCTTCGCTGGCTTACTCCACCCAGAACTGTTTGGCAACATTCTCTGAACTGGTTGCAAGTTTCACGCTTTACAAAACTCTCTAAGATTGATGAGTGTGAAGGCGATCAGCTTGAATCCGCGATGACGTTTTTGCTTGGTCTCAAAACGTAAGAGCAGGCGTTTGA
>Ga0187892_10009445_pt1 | contig 12839 bp, 13 predicted proteins | sample MA1701073metaG_FD_139345 | JGI IMG/M metagenome (GOLD analysis project Ga0187892, IMG submission 139345) | Bio-ooze microbial communities from a basaltic lava cave in the Kipuka Kanohina Cave System on the Island of Hawaii, USA - MA170107-3 metaG ...
CCGGCGCTGGACGTGGTCTGCGCGGAAGCGGCGCGGGCGCGCGCGGTGGAGGCCGAGGTCCTCGAGACGGCCGATGCTGCCGCTGCGTGAGCTCCAGCTCCGGTTCCGGGCGGCGCTGACCGCCGAACTCGCGGCGCCCGCCGCCTCGACCGCTCCGGCCGCGATCGACGCGGTCCTGCTCGCGCTGGTGCGCGGGGACGGGCGTCTGGGCGCGGCGCCGCGGATCCAGATCTACCGGGACATGTACCGGGCCCGCCTGGTCGATATCCTCCGGGAGGACTTCCCGCGCGTGGCCGTCATCATGGGTGACGACGGGTTCGAGGCCCTCGCCGGACGATACGTGGCCTGCCATCCGTCCGTCCACCCCTCGGTGCGCTACGTGGGCGGCCGGTTCGCGGACTTTGTCGGCACGGAGCACGCCGGGCCTCCGTTCCTGGGCGATCTCGCGCGGCTCGAGTGGGCCCGCCTGGACGTGTTCGATGACGCGGACGCGGAGCCTTTGCGCCTGGCCGACCTTCAAGGCGTTGCTCCCGCGGACTGGCCCGCGCTCGAGCTTCGCGCGGTCCCGGCCTGCCGCCTGCTCGAATTCGCCTGGCCCGTCCACGAGATCTGGGCCGCCACCCGCGAGGCGTCGGGCGCGCTCGCCGCGCCCGAGGCGCGGCCGGTGACGATCCGGGTGTGGCGCGAAGGCTCGGACGTCAGCCACGCGGCCATCGGCGCCACCGAGCGGCGGGTGTTCCCCCTGCTCGAGCGCGGCGCGCCGTTCTCGGTCCTCTGCGCGGCGCTGGAAGACGACCTCGAGCCGGAGGACGCCGCGCGAGAGATCGGCGGCCTCCTCTTGCGCTGGCTCGAGGACGGGGTCCTCGCGCGACGGCCCTCCTAGTGCCGACCCGCGCATGGCCGTGGCGGCTGGGGGTGACGGCGCTGCTCGGCGTGCTGCTGCTCGTCGCGGTATCGACCGTCGTGCCGCAGGAGGCGCCCGACGCCTACCTGAGCGACCGCATGCCCTACGCGGCCTTCGACCGGCTGCCGCTGACGCGTCTCCACGTGGGCGGGGGCGAGATCGCGGTCGGGTTCGCGCCCGGGCCGCTGCCGCTTCCGCGGTCGAGCCTCCTGGCGTGGGTCGAAGGCTCGGCGGGCGCCGTAAGCGCCTACTATGGGCGGTTCCCGGCGACCTACACCCGCGTGCTCGTCGTGCCGCGGTCCGGTCGCGGGGTCAGCGGGGGCAAGGCGTGGGGCCACGGAGGGGCCGCAGTGCGCATCACGGTCGGGGGCCAGGCCACGCTCGACGACCTCGCGCAGGACTGGGTCCTGGTGCACGAGATGACGCACCTGGCGTTTCCGTCGGTCCCGGCACGGCATCACTGGATCGAGGAGGGCCTCGCCACCTACGTCGAGCCGATCGCGCGCGCCCAGGCCGGTCGGCTCGACCCCTCCACGGTGTGGTCCGAGCTGGTCGCGGGCCTGCCCAAGGGCCTCCCACAGGACGGTGACCGGGGGCTGGACCATACCCGGACCTGGGGCCGCACCTACTGGGGCGGGGCGCTCTTCGCGCTGCTCGCCGACGTCGAGATCCGGCGCCGCACGGAGGGCGGCGCAGGCCTCCAGGACGCGCTGCGCGCGATCCTGGCCGCCGGCAACATCGAGACGGCCTCGCGGCTCGAGCCGGTGCTGGAGATCGGGGACCGGGCGACGGGGGTCCCGGTGCTCGGCGAGCTGTACGGACGTATGAAGGACCAGCCGGCGCCGGTGGACCTGGAGCCGCTGTGGCGCGAGCTGGGAGTGCGGGCGGAGGGGCGGCGGGTCCGATTCGATGACAACGCGCCCCTGGCCGCTCTGCGCCGCGCGATCACCGCGCCGCACCCCGTGGCCGTTCCGACGGGGGGAAGCCGATGACCGCCTTCCGCGCCGTCGATCAGGTGAAGCCGGTTCTGACGATGCTCACGCGATCGCAGTGGATTCCCCAGCTTCTCGTCCGGCTGTTCATCGGCTACTTCTTCTTCGAGACGGGCTGGGCCAAGATCGGTAATCTCGACGCGATGGCCGAGCGCTTCACCGGCTGGGGCATTCCGTGGCCCGCGTTCAACGCGGCGCTCTCCGCGTATACCGAGCTCATGGGCGGCGCCCTCATCGTGCTCGGGCTGGCCACCCGGCTGGCCGCCATTCCGCTCTGCTTCAACATGATCGTGGCGATCCTGGTGGTGAACCTGCGCAAGGTGACCGAGTTCGACGAATTCTTCGAGCTCTCCGAGCCCCTCTATGCGCTCGTCTTTCTCTGGCTCCTCTTCTCCGGGCCGGGCCGGGCGAGCCTGGACCACTTCCTGGCGAAGCGCTTCGGCGGGGCCGACGACCGGAGAGGAGCATGATCGCCTTGCTCCGCCCCGCGCGCGGTCGTCGGGTTCCCGCGCGGTCCTCGTCGGCCGGCCCCCAGATCGCCTCCAGGCGCCGGTCGCGGCCACCGCCGGCCCGGTGGAGGTTGTAGCGGACCGGGTTCTCCGGTAGGATCGCGCGCAATGACCGGCACGTTCGCCATGCCGATGTCCGATTTCGTCCAGCAGGTCCGACGGCGCTGCGACGGCTCTCTCGACCCGGTCGAGATGGGCCGTTTCCTGGCCGCGACCCGGATCGAGCCCGCGTCGCTCGAGCGCTTCGTGCGCTTCGCCCCCGGCCGCTATACGCGTCATCTCGTGCACAAGGACGCCGAGGTGGAGCTGCTCGTGCTCTGCTGGGCGCCCGGCGCGGGCGCGCCGATCCACGGACACGAAGGGGAATACTGCTGGGCCCGGGTCGAGCGCGGCCGGCTTCGGTTCGAGAGCTACCACGAGGCCTCCCGAGCCCCGCTGCGCCTGGATCCCCTGGGCGGTCCGGTGGATGGAGGACCCGGACATCTCGACGGCCCCGCCGACCTTCACGCAGTGACCAATCCGGCCGCCCTCGGGGAGGACGCGGTGAGTGTCCACGTCTACTGCCGGCCCTACGACGAGTGCGATGTGTACGACCGGGACCGGGGCACGGTCCGCCGGGTGCGGCTTCTCTACGATTCAGTCGCGCCCGAGCTTCGCGCTTGACCGGAGGACGCGGCCGGGCTTTCCCGGCCCCGGAGCACCGGGCTCCTGGGGCGGCCGGTGTCCGAGTCTGGCATCTTACGTCGCGGTGAGGGGACCCACGGACGGGGCGACCGCCGCGGGAGGATGCTAATGTTAGCTACGCTCCGCGCGGTGGCGATGATGATACACGAAGAGGCGAAACACGTAGACAACCCCGCGTATCATGCCACGACCGCCACCACGTAGAAGGCCTTGACCCAGAGATACGTCATCGCCCGCACCGCTCGCGTCCCATGGCAGAGACCCCTCGCCGACAGTCCGAGGATCATACACGAACCGGCGAGGCACTAGGCGAGCGGAGCGGTCCGCAGAAGGAGCGCGCCGACCGCGCGGGCCCGGCGGGCCGCGTCGCGGTCGCCCTCGCGGGCCGCGACGATCGACCCCTTCATCAGGATGTGCCAGGTGTGGGCGAACTCCGCGGGGCGCTTGATCCCGGCGGCCTTGGCCAGGCGCTCGACGAAGCTCCGGATCCGGCCGAGATGACGCGCGCTCGCCTTGTGCACCGAGCTCGTCGGGTCCGAGGCCTCGAGCAACACGTTGATGAACGAGCAGCCCTCGAAGTCCCCGCGGCGGAACCACCCGTCGAACAGGTCGAAGATGGCCAGAAGCTGCTCCTGCGGCGTCGACGCGCGCCGGCCCGTCTCGCTCTGGAGCCATTCCTTCGTCCACCGCTGCTCGCGGCGCTCGAGAAAGGCGAGGACGAGATCGTCCTTGGACGCGAAGTTGCGGTACAGGGTCATCCGCGCGACGCCGGAGTGAGAGATGATGGCCTCGATTCCCACCTTGCGGATCCCGTGGCGAGAGAACAGCGTGTAGGCGGACGCGAGGATCCTCTCACGCGCCGTCCCGTCGCCCTCGCTCCGCGCCGGCCCCGCCGTCCGGCCGGCCGAGGCGGGGCGCCGACGCCGGGCGGCTTGTCCCTTGACCATGACACGGGGTAGTATGCCACCACCCCAGAGGGAGACTGGTCGGTCTCATCACCGAGGGCATCGCGGAAGGAGTGGACGCCGGCAGCCGGCATCGGGACGAACCCATCATCACTCGAGGAGGAGCGCATGAGCTACGATCCCAGGACAGCCACCGGAATTCCCACCGAACCCGTCGGGTCCCTGCCGCGGCCGAGCGTGCTGCAGGCGGCGTATGCCGCGTACGACGCCGGAACGATCGCCAAGGACGCCCTCGAGCGCGAGCAGGACGAGGCGGTGCGCGACTCGATCAGGCGCTTCGAGGCCACCGGGTCGCCCATCGTCTCCGACGGGGAGCAGCGGTGGTCGAGCTTCGCGACGTATCCGATCACCGACACGCTGGCGGGTACGGGCCTCGCCCCCAACCTCGGCCCGGGGGGCCAGTACTTCGCCATCTTTGCCGACGGGCATCACCGGCAGCTGCCCCGTCTGACCGGGGGGCCCTTCCGGTACAAGACCTTCGCGGCGGACACCCTGGCCAAGGCCATCAAGGTCGCCACCAGGCCGATGAAGCAGGCGGTCATCGCGCCCTCGATGCTGCTGCTCCTGTACCCGCTGAAGGAGGACGTGGCCGGCTATCCGCGGGCGAAGTTCGAGGAGGACCTGTGCGCCGAGGCCGAGAAGGACGTCCGCCGCGCCTTCGAGACCGGCGCGGCCCGCGTGTCGATGGACTTCACGGAAGGGCGCCTGGCCACTCGAAACGATCCCCGCAACCCGTGGACGGGCGCGGGCATGCTGCCGCGCTTCGTCGAGCTCATCAACCGCGTGATCGACCGGTTCTCGCCCGAGGAGCGGCGCCGGATCGGCATCCACACCTGCCCGGGCGGTGACCGCGACTCGGTCCACAGCGCCGACGTGCCGTACACGAACCTGCTCCCGAGCATGTTCAAGATCAACGCCGGGTACTTCCTCATCCAGATGGCAAGCGAGCGGGACAAGGATTCCGTGCTCAAGGCGATCGGCCAGCACAGCCGCGACGACGCGAACGGGATTCCGCAGATGTGCTACATCGGCGTGACCTCTCCCGTCATGCCGCGGGCGGAGAGCGCGCAGGAGGTGCGCGACCAGCTCCTCCGCGCCGCCAACTTCATCCCGAAGGAGCGGCTCGGCTCGACGGACGACTGCGGGTTCTCGCCGTTCAGCATCGACGAGAAGCCGAGCCACGGGTCACCCGACTACGCGCGCGACGTCGCGTTCCAGAAGATCGCCAACCGGGTGCCGGGCACCAGGATGGCCGCGGACACGCTCAAGGTTTCCTGATCCCCCGCCCGGGGCGGCTGGCGAGGCGGCAACTCCCCCAAGACCGGCGCATCGGCTCTCACCCTCGCCGGGGGGATGGAGGCACGGTGGCGGATCTACGGCCGTGCGGCACTGGCAGGCCATGCCTTCGGACATCGTGTCCAACTGGTCGGAGGAGGACCTCCGCGCGATGCTGGGAGATGCCGTCGCCTCGTAGGCCACCCTGCGCTAGGAGGGTCTGATGATTCTCAGCGGGAAGATGGAGAAGGTTCCGCGCGCTCTCCGATGCTGGTTCGTCGTCCACGGCGTGGTCGATTGGGTGTTCGCAGTCCCGCTGCTCGTGTTCCCCGAGACTCTTCTGCGGGCGCTCGGCTGGACCGTCGTCGACCCCATGGCGGCGCGTGGCGTTGCGGCGGCGCTCGTAGGCATCGGCACCCAGTCTCTGCTCTCGCGCAACTCGACCGTCGCCGTCTACCGCGAGATGCTGTCGCTCAAGATCCTCTGGTCGTTCACCGCCACGCTCGGCTTTGCCTGGACGGCGCTTACCGCCGGGCCACGAGTCGGATGGGTCTTTGTCGCGATCTTCGCGCTCTTCAACATCGTGTGGGTCTATTGGTGGAGTCGTCTCCGGATGGTTTAGTAGCTGATTCCCTCCGGCGGCGGCCGCCCCATCGGCGGCTCCGTTCACCGTGACGCAATCTGCCAGACTTGGACACCGGCCGCCCCAGGAGGCCGGCGCTGCAGCGTCATGTCAGCGCGATGACACGTCGGCAACGAGCCTCAGGCCGTCCACGTGTCCCGCCCCTTCATGCCGAACATCTCGAGGTAGAGCGCGCGGGACGGTCGAACGGCGACGAACGCGATCTCCGGGGATCCGTCGGGCCCGCCGGGGGCGAACTGATCGAGGTCGTAGTCGAAGACCCCGGTCCACAGCCGCCGCTTCGTGTCGCGGTCGGTGTGAATCTCCGCCGGTCCCCAGACCTCGAGCCCGTCGCCGGCCTCGGTCACCTGCCAGTGCAGCGCCACATTCGGGTGGTGCGCGATGTTGCGAGCCTTCACGCTCTTGGCCGCGGTCATGAACCACAGGGCATCGCCCTCCCAGGCCGGATGGATCGGGACGACGTCGGGGTCTCCATCGCGGCCGACCGTGGCGATATGCGCCCAGGGACTGAGCTTCTTGGAGAGGGTCTTGACGCGCTCGAGATTCATGCCTGTCCTCCTCGTTGTAACGACCGCGATGGCCACTCTCTCACGGGTCGAGCGAGCCGACAACGCAAGCTCGACCACCACCGAGACGAAGTATGGTCGCGGGGATGACGGCGACGCGCGCGAGTGTGCTGGAGTGGGTGCACGCGCACGGGTTGGTGGCCTTGCAGGCCGTGTTCAAGGCGGCGGAAGGGCTCGCCGGGCCCAAGGGCAAGCACCAGGCGGAGCGGACGCATCCCCCCTGGGGGCGACGGCCCCGGAGCTGCCCTTCGGCGGCCGGCGCGTGCCGGTGGCGCGCCCGCGAGTCCGGAGCACCGCGGGAACCGCGGCGGTGTTGCCATCGGTGGCGGCGTGGCGGCCGCGCGATCTGCTGACGGCGCGAGTGCTGGAGCCGGTCGTGCGGGGGGTGTCGGCGCGCGGGTATGCGGGCAGCCTGGATCCGGGGCCGGTGGGGGCCCGGAGCCGGGGGACCAGCAAGAGTACGGTGAGCCGGACGGTGCGCGGGCGGCTGACGGCGGCGCTGGAGCGGCCGTTGAGCCGGCGCCTGGACACGCTCGAGCTGCTCGCGCGGCTCCTGGACGGCGTCGGGGTGGGCGGGCCGACGGTGATCGTGGCCCTCGGCCTCACCCGCGACGGCGCGAACGTGCCGCTGGGGCTCCGCCTGGGCTCGACCGAGAACGGGCCGTCTGCACGGAGCGGCTTCAGGACCTGGTGGGCCGGGGGCTGCCGATGGCCGACCGGGTGCTCGGCGTGATCGATGGGGGGGAAGGGCGTGCGCCGGGCGCTGCCGGACGTGCTCGGCCCCGCGGCCGTGATCCAGCGCGGCCAGCTCCATAAGATGCGCACCCTGCTGGCGCTCGTGCCCCAGGCCCGCCAAGGCGATGTCCGGGCGGCGCGGCGGCGGGCGTACCGGGCGGCCAGTGCGCCCGCAGCCCGCCGCCAGCTCCGCGCGCGCAGCCCCGGGCTCGAGGCCAACGGGCCCGTGGACGCCGCGGCGAGCCGGCGCGAGGGGCAAGAGGAGCCCCTCACGGGGCTGACGCGGGGGCTCCCGCCGCGCCTGCGCCGGTTCTTCGCGACGACCACCTGCATCGAGAACTTGATCGGGATCGTGCGCCACGTCACCCGCAACGCGACGCGCTGGCGGGATGGCACGATGATTCCATGTCGGTATCCCCCCAGCGGCGGCCTTTCGGCCTTCACGCCGAGCGGTGGAGCGTCTGTGCCGATTCGTCTTGCGTCCGCCCTTCGCGCAGGAGCCTGCGGCGGCGGGGCGCCGCGTCGCGCTGGAGCTCAAGAGGGCGTGGCACGACGGGACGAGAGAGTTGGTCTTCGAGCCGCTGGAGTTCCTGGAACGGTTGGCGGCGATGACGCCCCGGCCCGAAACCAACCTGCTCATCGGCCATGGCGTGTTGGCCCCGCGCGCACGCTGGCGCGCGCGAGTGGTCGTCTATGGTCGGCGCGTGCCCGAGCCCACAGCCTCGACGGCGCCGCCGGCCGCTGGTCCGGACGGCGCGGGGGTGAAGACCGCCAGTCCGCGCGCCTGGTGTTGGGCGGCCCTGATGCACCGCGCGTTCGGTATCGACGTGCTAGCGTGTCCCCATTGTGGAGGCCGCCTCCGCCTGATCGCCACGCTGCACGATCCCGCGGTCATCCGGAAGATCCTCGCGCACCTCGCCCTCGGCCACTCGGGGCCGAGTCCCGGCCCCGCCCCCACCCGCGTCCGGCGCCGCCGCGTCCTGATCGGATCGGCTCCGAGGCGCGGCGGACGCCGTAGTGCCGGCGCCGTCAGGGGCGTTCGTGCTGATTCGGCCGGGGTCCGCCGGCCGATTGACGGCGGTGGTCTGTCTGGCCTAGCATGTCGCTCACCGGGCCGGCGCGCTCGACCCGCGAGGAGGCCGCTGATGTGCACGGTGGCAGCGGCTCCTGGGGCGGCCAGCGTCCGAGTCTGGCCGATTACGTCACGGGGAGGGGCCCCCGCGGACGGGGTGCCCGCCGCCGGAGGGGGCTCCTGTTGACTATCCTCTGGCAGACCCAGGTGCAGCTCAAGTCGATGCGCGCGGGGCGCGTGCGCCTCTACACCGACGGGCTCGACGACGGCGCGCTCGGCCTGACCGGGGTCGAGCGCGTGACCGACCTCGGCGCGGCGATCGCCGAGAGCATGAGCCGGCACGGCGATCCGCGCGTGGCGTTCGTGCCCGAGGGGCCGTACGTGGTGCCGGTGCAGGCGCCGCGCGCGTCGTGAGGCCCCCTTACCCTGGCCCTCTCCCCCAGCGGGGGAGAGGGGAGTTGGGACGCGGTCACCTCGAGCCTGTCGACCGATGGGGGAGCGGGCAGCTGTGACGTCCTCCAGTTCGACGCGCTCGGCTGCCGAGCGTGCCGCCCAGAATCTGACGCTCGCGCTCACTCCCGGTGGGAGCCTCGCTCTGCGCGAGGACGTCGATGCCGCGCCGCTCGAGGAGGCCGCTGCCGAGAGGATCCGGGGGGCGTTCGGGCGCGGGGTTGGGCACGGCCTCCTCGATCTGGGGGCCGCGCTGGTGGACGCGCCGCTGCCCGCCGTCTTCGCGTTCTGGCGCGACGTGGGGCGCGCTTTCGTGGCGCACCTGTGCGCGCTGCCGGACCTCGAGGCCCATCGCAAGCGCCTGCGGGTTCCGTTTCCCGAGGCGGAGATGGCGGCGCTGCTGCTCGGCGCGCCGCCGATGCCGGGCGGCGAGTACCTGCGACCGGGCGCGCTCGCCGCGCTCTGGGACGATCTTCACGAGGCGTGCCGCGACGAGCTGGCGGAGTTCGACGGGCCGGTCGAGGCGTACCTCCAGTCCCGGAGCGCCGCGTGGCATCTCGTCGGACGCGTGCACTTCCACCTCGCCGAGAACCGCGCGGACACGTCGGCGCCGTTCGCGTTCCTCGCCACCTACAGCACGCGGCTCGGCGCGCGGGGCAAGCCGCGGCACCGGCCGCTCGGCGAGGCCATCCGCGAGTACGCGGGCGCGGGCAACCGGCCGAAGCTCCTCGCGCTCCTCGAGCCCGTGCAGCGCGCGGCGGCGCGGAGCGAACTGCTCCGCGATCTGGTCGACTCGGGCGACGTGTACCGACCGCTGGCGCTGTCTCCCGACGAGGCGTACCGTTTCCTGAAGGACGTCCCGGCCTTCGAGGAATCGGGCGTCGTGGTGCGGGTGCCCGACTGGTGGTCGGCGCGGCGCCCGCCGCGCCCGCAGGTCCGGGTCACCGTGGGATCGAAGGTGCCCGGCGGCTTCGGGACGGACGCGCTGCTCGACTTCGACGTGCGCGTGACGCTCGACGGCCAGACGCTCACCGAGGCGGATCTGGAGCAGGTGGCGGCGTCGACGCAGGGTCTGGCGCTGATCCGCGGCAAGTGGGTCGAGCTGGACCCCGCGCGGCTGCGCGAGGCGCTCGAGCACTGGAAGAAGGTCAAGGCGGCGGCGGGACGCGACGGGCTCGGCTTCATCGAGGGCATGCGGCTCCTCTCGGGCGCCGCCCTCGACGACCGCGCGGCCGCCGCGCCTCCGCCGGAGGCGGCCGAGTGGTCCGAGGTCATCGCGGGCCGCTGGCTCCAGGACGCGCTCGACGGGCTCCGCGGCCCCGATGGCCTCCGCGACGTGCCGCTTCCGCGCGATCTTCGCGCCGAGCTGCGCCCGTACCAGAGCGTGGGGGTGCGCTGGCTGTCGCTGCTCCAGCGGCTCGGGCTCGGCGCGTGCCTGGCCGACGACATGGGCCTCGGCAAGACCCTCCAGGTCCTCGCGCTGCTGCTGGCACTCAGGGAGCGCGCCGACGGCAAGGCGCCGGAGCGGCGCGCCGCGTTGCTCGTGGTGCCGGCCTCGCTCATCGCCAACTGGAAGGCCGAGATCGAGCGGTTCGCGCCCTCGCTCCGCGTCGCGGTGGCCCACCCGTCGATGGCCGACAAGCCAGTGGAGGAGATGACGGTGGAGGATGCGGTCGGACCCGACCTCGTCATCACCACCTACGGCTTCGTCCATCGCCTGCCGTGGGTCGCGGAGACGGAGTGGCCGGTCGTCGTCCTCGACGAGGCGCAGGCGATCAAGAACCCCGGCACGCGGCAGACGCGCGCGGTGAAGGCCCTCAGGGCGCGGAGCCGCATCGCGCTCACCGGCACGCCCGTCGAGAATCGCCTGGGCGATCTCTGGTCGCTCTTCGACTTCTTGAACCCCGGCCTCCTCGGCTCGGCCCGCGCCTTCTCGTCGTTCGCCAAGCAGCTCGGCGCGCGCCCCGGCGGCTACGCGCCCCTCCGCGAGCTGACGCGCCCCTACATCTTGAGGCGGCTCAAGACCGATCGGCAGATCATCGCCGACCTGCCGGAGAAGACGGAGGTGCGCGCCTACTGCGGGCTGACGAAGCTCCAGGCCGCGCTCTACCAGGAGTCGGTGCGGCACCTCGCCGAGACGCTCGAGCGCGTCGCGGGAATCGAGCGCCGCGGCGCGATCCTCGCGTCGCTCATGCGGCTCAAGCAGATCTGCAACCACCCGTCGCACTGGCTCAAGGACGGCGCGTGGGCGCCCGCGGCGAGCGCCAAGTTCGCGCGCCTCCGCGAGCTGGCCGAGGTCGTCGCCGACAAGCAGGAGAAGGCGCTGGTCTTCACCCAGTTCCGGGAGATGGCCGAGCCGCTGGCCCGGTTCCTCGAGGGCGTGTTCGGACGTCCGGGCCTCGTCATGCACGGGTCGACGCCGGTCGGGGCCCGCCGCGAGCTGGTCGAGCGCTTCCAGGACGACGCGAGCGCGCCGTTCTTCGTGCTCTCGCTCAAGGTGGGCGGCACCGGGCTGAACCTGACGGCCGCGTCCCACGTCATCCACTTCGACCGCTGGTGGAACCCCGCGGTGGAGGACCAGGCCACCGACCGCGCGTTTCGCATCGGCCAGAAGCGGAACGTGCTCGTGCACAAGTTCGTCTGCCGCGGCACGGTGGAGGAGCGGATCGACCGGATGATCGCCGAGAAGCAGGGCCTGGCGCGCCAAGTGCTCGAGGCCGACGGCGGCGCGATCCTGACCGAGCTGAGCGACGCCGAGCTGCTCCGCGTCGTCGCCCTCGACCTCAAGAGCGCGCTGGAGACGTGATGGCGCGGCGCCGGCCGAGGTCGCGGTGGGACGAGCTGCGCGAGATGGCGATCCAGTCCTTCGCGAGGGGCTGGTCGCGATGGCCGGCCTACGTGTCCGTCGCCGAACGCCGCCTCATCGGCGAGCGGCACGCGGCCGAGCTGCGCCGAAAGGGTCGCCACCTCGCTCCCGCGATCCCGAAGACCCGGGGCCGCGCGCTCGCCGGCACCTTCTGGGGGCGCGCGTGGTGCGACAACCTCGCCGCCTACGCCACGCTGGCCAATCGCCTCGAGCGGGGGCGGCGCTACCTGCGCGGCGGTCTTGTCCTCGACCTGAAGATCGAGGCCGGCGCCGTCGCCGCTCTCGTGAGCGGGTCGGAGCTCTACGAGATCCGCGTGTCGGTCGCGCCGATGCCGGCCTCGCGCTGGAAGCCGCTGGTGGCCGGCGCGGCGGGCAAGATCGAGTCCGTCGTGGAGCTCCTCGCCGGCCGCTTCGACGAGGGCGTGATGGCCCACGTGTGCCGGCAGGGGGCGGGGCTGTTCCCGGTGCCGGCGGAGATCTCCTACACGTGCACGTGCCCGGACGGGGCGCGAGGGCGGTGGCTCTGCAAGCACATCGCGGCGACGCTCTACGGCGTCGGCATCCGCCTGGACGAGGATCCGGAGCTGCTCTTCCGGCTGCGGCGGGTGAGCGCGACCGACCTCGTGACCCATGCCACCGAGCGCCTCACGACGGCGTCACTGGGGCGGAGCGGGCGCCGCGCGATCGCCGACGACCGCCTCTCGGCGGTGTTCGGGATCGAGCTGGACGCCGCGTCCGGCGGACGCGCCCGGCCGCCGCGAGTCCGCTCCGCCCGTCCGGCCGGGAACGCTCGCGGGAAATCGCCGCGCCGGGTACGCACGGAGCGGAGAGGGAAGTCGGCGACGCCGTGACCCATTTCGCCCGGCGGCCCGAGGACCCGCCCACTTGCCGTCAAGCCGAGCAGGCTCGCGCCGACCGTGACTGCAGATTCGCGGCGAGTATGGGGCTTCCTTCTCATCGATCACGGCCGCTGAGAGCTCCAGGGTCCTTCGCCCGCGAAGCGCCGAGGCGTGATGCGGGTCACGAATCCCGGTCGGTCGCGCAGTCCCGCCGGAGGGAAGTGTGCGTCCGGTCCCACGTAGATGCGGGCGAGACGTTCGAGCAGCGGCACCGCACCGCCTTCGGTGATACGAGCGTCGCCGTAGACCACCAAGTAGTCTCGTAGCCCGATCGCGTTC
>Ga0187892_10009447_pt1 | contig 12837 bp, 11 predicted proteins | sample MA1701073metaG_FD_139345 | JGI IMG/M metagenome (GOLD analysis project Ga0187892, IMG submission 139345) | Bio-ooze microbial communities from a basaltic lava cave in the Kipuka Kanohina Cave System on the Island of Hawaii, USA - MA170107-3 metaG ...
CTTCAATGAGGCCGAGGCACGCGTGCCTCGGAAAACGGCGCTCGCTGGCGAGCCCGGCTGGCGCGGGATCGAGGGGCGGCTTGCGAGCGCCCGACCAATGTCCGTGTCAGTCAACGCCACCAGCATGCGGCGCAACCCAATTCTGCCCGACTTCTCCGTCTTGTTAAAGAGCTTACCCCGCTGCGAGCGGTCGGGCGACGTCCTTCACCAGACCACCGCTCGCGACCGGCCAGCAGTCAAACGATCACCGCTTGCCGCTGCACGGGAGCGAACTTTTTACCCAGGCTTCTGACCCGCAGCGTGACGTCATCGGCCGGCCCCAGGTCCAGGATCAGCACATGGTCCTCATGCTGGTTCATGGCCTGGCCGAGGTCGGCTTCGAGCTGGATCACGCGGCTACGGCTCAGCCGGCACTGGAACACCGACAGCTGCAGCCAGTCGCCGTAGCCTTCCATGATCCCGTAGACGTGGCGCCAGCGCTTCGGGTCGGAGATATCGTACGTGATGACGAAGAGATGTTCCATAGGTCAGCGCGTGACGAAGTTTGGGTAGTCCGGGATCTCGCCCGACAAGTGGCGGATCAGGAGCCGCGCCTGCACCTCCAGCAGCCGGCGGTAGCTCACTTTGTACTTGAAAATCGGATGGGTCACCTCGTGCTGCATCCGGCGCTCGAAGGCGCCGATGAAGCGCTTCCGCCCCGCATCGCTCAGCACGCAGCTCCCGGCCGCCCGCACGAAGTCGGCCGGCCTCACCTCGCCGTTGTTGATCACGGTGAGGACAGTAGAGTCGGCGATCAGCGGCCGGAACGGCTCCATCATGTCCAGAGCCAGTGCCGGGCGGGAGAAGCGTGGTTGATGGTAGAAGCCTCGGTAGGGATCGAGTCCCACCGCCGACAGCGTGATCGTCCACTCCCTGGTCAACATCGAGTAGGCAAAGGACAACAGCGCGTTGACCGGATCCTTGGGCGGGCGCCGGTTCCTGCCCATGAAGTCGAACGAAAGATCCGGATCGGCGCCGGCCCGCAGCATGGAGGCGAAGTTCTGGAAGTACCGGTTCGCGGCCGCGCCCTCGAGCCCGAGCAGGACCTCCAGCGACGGAGCTCGCAGCGCCCGCGCCGCATCCTCTTTCAGCGCGATGAGCAGCTCGGGAGGCGCAGCCTGCTCCTCAGACGGCGCCGGGGCCAGTTGCTCGAAGGGCTCATCGTCCTCGCTGCCCTCCCAGCCCTCGCCGGCTCCGCGCCAGTTCCGCCGCAGCAGCGTGCGGCAGTTGGAGATCTTGGCGGCCACCCAGCCGCGCGCGAGGCGCAGGCAGGCCTTGGGGTCGAAGCTCGCGCGGTACTGGTGGGTACGCGTCTCGACGTTGTTGTGGCCGGTGCCGATAGTGTGCCCGACGAACCACCCGCCATAGGTGTGCCAGGATACCGGGATGCCGCGGCGGAAGCATTCGTGCAACGCACCCGAGGAGATCATGGCGTGGCCGAACAGGGCCACCTGCGACACCTCGCCGATGCGCGCTTCGGCCACGGTCTGCTTGTCGACCGCGATCTCGAAACGCTCGCCGTCCTTCTTGACATAGGCCTGGGTGGACTGCACGTACAGAGGAAGCGCATCCTGCAGCGCCGGAAACAGCGGACGCGGCTGAAGCGGCGCCTCGTTCAAGAAGCGCACCTCGTCGGGCATACAGATGCCAACCAGCGAGCAGCGCGGGCACTTGGGACTGTCCTCTAGCGGCGCGGGGATATGACCGCCCTGCGCCAGCCCGCGCAGCCCCTGGATGGCAGAGATGGTCTGCTCGACCAGTGCGTCGTCGAACACCACCCGCACCCGCTCCTTCGATCCGGCGAAGTAGATGATACCCTCGTCGCACTCGTAGCCGTGCTCGCGCAGCAGCAGCCCTTGCGCGCACAGCTGCACCCGCTCCGGATCGTGAGCACCGGCGGCCACGTGCGGACGCTTGCCGCGCTTGTAGTCCACCGGCGTCGCCCGCGTGCCCTCCCCTTCCACCAGGTCCAGCTTGGCGGTGATCCCCAGGGGAATCGAACTCAGGCTGACCGACCTGGCGTGGATGCGCTCGGTCTCGGCCGAGGGCTCGGGTAGTTCCCCGGCGTTTCTGTCCACCCGCCGGTGCTTGATCGCGCCGTCCACGGTGTCGGCATTGTGCGCGAACTCCCCCTGAACCCACTCCAGATAGGCTAGGCGGGGGCAGTACACGTACTCGTTGACCATCCGCGCCGGGATGAACGGGATCTCCGGGACGAGGCCCGGGAAGGAAAGCGGCAGTTCGCGCTGGTCGGGCATGGCAGAAGACCCCAGCTCGTGGGACCAGTCCCACCAAGCAGCGACCGTGCCGAGCGGGAATCTGTCGCCTCCCCAGGCGACTCCGGCGATGAACCACCCCTACCTGGTGACCATTGGTCCCGGGCGCCGAAGCCGCCCCGGCGACCACCACTCCCGGAAAGAAAGCTTTGGGTAGGTTCGCGCCCCTCACGCAGTCGCCCTGTCATCAAGGAGTCCAGCAAGGATCGAGGCTGCCTGGAAGCCATCTCACATCGTGGCAGCTGTCCAGACGGGGTATCATGTCTATATGCTAGTAGATACGGAGGTTGTAGTGGCATCGGTCATCAAGACAGCAAAGGTGTTTCGCAACGGCGGCAGCCAAGCGATCAGACTGCCGAAGGATTTTCGCGTGAGCGACGATGAGGTCCTCCTTAAGCAGGACTTCGGAGTGATTACGATCTTTCCCAAGCGCCCCCCCAAGGGATCGCTGCTCGCCCTGCTCCAGGCGCTCGGTCCGGTCGAACTCGCCCCCCGTGAGCAGCAGGAGTGGACGGACAAGCGCAGCGACCGGACGCTCAAGAGAAGCTCTCGGCACAAACGGCGCGTCGCCCGCCGCCAATGAGGTGCATGTTCGACACGAACGCGGTTTCGGCACTAGTGCATCATCGGCGGGGATTCGATGGGCTCGCGACCCGGGTGGATCGTCTAGCCATCACGGATCGATTGGTCTCGGCCGTGACCATGTCCGAGATCGAGACCATGATCGCGAAGGCAGGAAACCCGCAGACCAAGTCCTCCAAAGTGAGATTGGTGCTGGCTCATTTCAACATCTTGGACTTCGGGGAAGCCGCGGCAGTGCACGCCGGACAGATCCGCGCGTTTCTGGAGCCACGCGGACTCGGGATCGGCCCGATGGACACGCTGATTGCGGCCCATGCGAGGAGTATCGGAGCTAAGCTGGTCACCGACAATCTCGCCGAGTTCTCACGCATCCCCGATCTTGCGGTAGAGAGCTGGCTCCGGTAAGGCGCATCGGCGCAGCCCATCGCTGTGCCGCTGCGCCGACCTGAATGCGCCAGCAGCCAGGCTCCTGATGGTTGACTCCACAGGCACTTGCGCCGCACGAACGTCCATCCAGAGACCGTGTCGCTTCGGTCGCCAATAACCGGAAGCGGCGCAAGCGCTGATATGCCACGAGGCGCTGATCCTCAGAGTCGCCTCACGACCGAGGTTCGGCCGCCGTCCACCATCGCCAGTCGTCCACCGCCTCGCTGGTAGCTGGCGCCCCGAGTGCAACCTCCAGTTGCGCGAGCGGCACGCCGATCTTCCGGCCCCCGAACTGGACGAGCACGAAGATCTCGCGCTCGCAGTCCTCCTCCTTCGCCAGCCCGACGACTTCCACCTCCTCTCCTTTCCTCAGCGGAGAGATGCTCCGGACCTTGGTGCACCTGGCAGCGAACGGGAAGCTCAACTTGTCCCCGAGGTAGTAGTACCAGGCCATGGCCTGCTCTTCGGGTCCGTACGCGTCGACCAGGATCTCGTCGGTGATCCTGTTTTCGCGGGTGCGGGTTAGCGTCGGTTTAGGCACTGCCCCTTCCGCGATCTCATGCCACGGTTCGGGCGTGGGCGATTTCCCTCGGAGCGACCAGCCTGACCTGCTGGCTGGTAACGGTCGCGACAGCAACCGCCTCGCCGTCCAGAGCGACAAACTCGACTTCGAACGCATGCCTGCCCTGGTAGACGTGCACCACCGTACCGATGTCACCGGCGGTGAGACTCGTGCCCGGAAGCTCGGCCGTCAGTACGACTCGATCATGCTCGGCAATCATGCTGAACTCCAGATCAAACAGGGTGCGCAGTTATAAGTCGCGGAGCGTTTGCGCCGGCCTCGACGATCCGAACGGTGCGAACGCGGCGAAGCGCTTCGTGGAGATATCGTCGCCAGGAGACGCGAGCGGACCCAGCAGCCCCGCCCACGCCGTCACCTGAGCCGACTCGCCTGCAGGCAGATCCAGATCTTCAAGGTACAGCTGATCCTGATGCACGCAGCAGCTTCCTGCGCCGGTCTGTGCACCGCGGCCGCTGATGCTCGGAATCGAGAGGCTCGCGCCAAGCCCTTCCAGGTCGCGCTTCGCGAGGGTGAGGAGCAGCGGCGAGGTGACCCAGGCAAAGGTGCCACGGAAGCTCCGCACCGGCAGCGCCAGCAGGCGTGCGTCCCCGACGACCAGTGCGCCAGCATGCGCGGCCGGATCATCCCACGGGCCGAATACCGCCTCCGTCTTGTCTTGGTCGTCACCTCGCCGGGCATCCCGCAAGATCCCCTTGATCGACGAGCCGGGCACGAAGGGGATACGCGTCGCCTTCATGCGGGCAATGGGCAGGTCGATGATGTGGGCGGCGTGCCCGGTGCTGGCGTGGAGGGGGGAGAGCGCGTGGAGGAGGAAGGGTTTCGTGCTCATCGTTGGGCCTCGCTGCATGGCCGGAACAATCCCAAGCCGTAGTGGCTGCCATAGCCGAGGCAAATCGGCCCTACGACAGGGCTGTCGAAGTGAAGCCGAATGACAAAACCGGCATCGATCGGTGGTTGGGGGCCGCGCTGTCTTCGGCGCACGAAGTGCCGGAGCGCGAGCGTCTCACCAGTCCAATCGAGCACGTCAACCCTGGCGGGGGCGAATCCTCGGACCCTCAACTCTGCTTCGACTTGACCAACAAGGGATGATCGACCGTTCTTCTTGAGGTGGCGTGGTGGAACGAAAGGCGTCGTGGTGACCCACGAGGTCGCGCCGGTTATCGGTCCGAGTAAGTTATCGACGGCTTGAACCAGTCCGGCGCCGATGGCTCGCAAGTCGTTCAACGCGCCGACGCCTGCGACCGCGACCTGAAGCTCTCCAACCCCACCCTTCATGTATGTCCTACGAAGACTGCGCACGGCGCGCTGCGCGCGCGCTCCGAGCCCCATCGGCGCGAACACGACGATGTGATCGAGTCGACTATCGCCATCGAGATCGACCGGCAGAAGGTGGGAGTGCCTGTGTCCCTTGAGCGGTTCACCCGCCTCGTCACGCCCGACGATCTCAGGGCACGGCTCGCTACCGAATCCGAGCTTGGAGACCAAGGCGCTATGGAGCAACTCCGCCTGTGGAAGAGTGCGCGCAATCGTTGGAAGCGCCGACTTCGAGCCGCTCGGTGTCGTGAGCGCGAGGAGCATCATCTCGACACGATGTGCGCCCGATACACGCGGAGACGACGGCGGACCGACCTCGAGAGCGTTTCCTTCGCGCCAATAGAGGGCCGAACGACTCCCCGGGGCTCGGCTCCACTTCTGCGCCTTCCACCAAGCAGTGTCGCGCTGGAGGCAGTCAATGAGATCCGCTGGGTAGGCGCTCTGAATCGCGTCGATCTTCTTCTGCTGCGCCTGCGTTGGCTTCTTTCCAGCGGGGAGCTTAAGTTCATTAATCGCGGCCTCGACTTCGCCCCTCCTCCACGTCGCGTAATCGTTGGGAACGTCGGGGGCGCTGAGCGCGATCTGCTCAAAACTCCGCCCGGGTCGAGCACGGTCCGAGTGCGGAAAGGCGTGTCCGGCCTGTGGGAGAGGAACGTCGTCAGAGATCGACTCCCCGAGCACCCAGCTCTCGCTGCGCCCCAAGTAGCCAAGGTGTGCGACGAGGACGTCGAAGAGCCGCTGCGCCTCCTCATCGAGTTTCATAGGCCAACGCACCCAGATCGCTCCGTCGCCTATGTCAGCGAACGTGTCGAGCACGAGGGTCGTCTCCTCGCGTCCGTCCTTCGTCTTCGTTGTCGGCATGTAGTGGCGCGAATGTCCGAGCGCCGCCTGCGGGAGCCGGTACTCGGGCAGGGCGCTGCTCAAGGCTTCGAGGAGACGTCGGCCTTCGGGCGGAACCTCGTCCCAGTGTTGCGTCGAATAGCCGCACGCGATTAGCGCACGCACGAGCCGCCACGGGCTTGGCGGCCACTCGACGACGCCCTCATTCACATGATGGCCGCCGGGCGTCGCATGGTAGCGACCGCCGGGGAAGCGCAGGACCATCGTGGGCATCAGTTGTCTCCGTTGGTGTCGTCGTCGCTGTCCTTTTTCTTCTTGGCTGGCTCGATCTTCGCGTCGTAGCTCGTCTCGGTCTGGACCATCGACCTGTTCTCCTTGATGGACGCGCGCAGGTCGGTCTCCAGATCAGTCAGGCTGGGCAACACGAAGCCATCGGGACGAGTCGCCTTGGGGGCACGCGTCACTGGTTCGAGATCGCACGCGGTGCGCAAGCGGAGATCCCCGTCGATGAGCTTACGCAGGCGGTAGAGACCGAGGAGCACGAGCAGCCGCTCCGCGTCCGTGCCGAGGCCGTAGCCGCGCACCTGCGCGAGATCGAAGTTGACGTGCAGGACGATCTTCTCCGCAGTGAACTCGTCGCGGGCGAAGGGCACATTGCCAAAACCCTCCCCGGTGTCACCTGCCGGATTGACATGGTCGTTCTTTACGCCTCCAGATGCTGCCACGCGCGCGTTGCTTGCCTCGATGAATGCCGAGAGAGCGCGCGCGACGCGCAGACGTCCGCCCGCGAGTTCCTTCTTCGCGAGGAAGACGCCGTGGAGGAGGCTCCCGACGTCGTACTTCAGCAACACGCTCGCTAGCAATTTGCGGTTGATCGGCCCGTTCTCCAACACCCCCAGCTCTCTCTTGAGGCTCTCGACAAACTCCGACTTCGGAGCCTCCAGGATGTACGGGCTGTTCAGCCGGTGCGCCTCGAGCATCGTGTCTGTGAGGAACTTCTTGTCTTTGGTGACCTTCACGTGGCTGATGCCGTCGAGCGCGGCAATCGGCTTCTCGTTCACGGTGTCCCACACGGTGGCCTCGAGGCGATTCGCCATGCTCTGAGCAGATTCCACGAGGAGCTTCTGGCCGTCTTTCGTCTGGTAGGTCGCCGCCCCGAGGCTCGGGAAGCCTGTGGGCTGGAAGCGATCCCCTTGCACCGGCTGGAGGTCGATCGAGAAGAGCAAGCGGCTGGCGTTGTCGAGTCTGCTGAGGTCGATGGTCATGCGGTCTCCCTGGAGGTGAGGTTCTCGAAGCGGTCGGCCATCGCGGCGGCGAGGGCACGTTCGATGGGCAAGGCAAAGGCGGCGGCCCAAAGCCGTGCCGTCGTGGAGTCGGCGATCGCGGCAGCTATGGGAGGACGAAGCCCCGACGCGCGGAGCCGACGCAGCGCCAGCTCACCTGCTCCGGCAGCGTCGCCGGCCGCAAGCCGTCTGAACATCGCGGGCTCGATCGCGATGGTCCGCTCGTGAACTGCGAACGGAAGCGCGCACAAGCGGAGCGCCTCCCATGCTTCATCGGGTCGGTCGCCGTGCGGATCGACGCGCGCGTGTGGAAGGCGTACGTGTTCCCAGTCGAGCGCCATCAGTGCGCGCCCGAGAGCGACGATGCGCTCCACGTCGACCTCACCAGCAAGGAAGCGCGAGAGATCGTCGAGCCTCGCGCCCGCGCCATCCCGGGCGACGAGGGGAAGCGTCCGGCTCCCTGTCTGCGAAGCCTCGACGAGGCGTCGCTCGACGAGCGCGACGAGATCGCTCACCGGATCGCGCCCCATCATCACGACGCGCGGATCCTTGATCAGTCGCTTGTCGGCGCCGACCGCGTAGCTCCAGCCCTTCTTCGGATCCAGCGGCAGGGCGTGCGCACGCACAGAGTCAAAGGGACGTCCATCTTTGTATCGACGCGCCGCGCTCCCGAGCGATAGGGCGAGCCGCCACTCGGGAGAGTCATCCGCCGCTGCCTCGAGCCAGCCCGGAGACAGCGTCGGGCACGGACCAACCCTGAAGGCTGTCCCACTCGCCTGGACCCGCTCTACCTCGTCGATCGCCGAGAGCACCGACTGCCATCGCATCGGGTCGGCCTCCCGCGTGAGCACATCGAACACAGCGTCCGAGAGCACGCCTACGGACGCGGAGAATCGTGCGGGTGCGTCGTCCGCTTCGCGCTGGAGGCGATCGAGCCAGCCACCGATCTGATCGATCAACCGAGCGCGTGGGTGGGCCGTGACCTCGATTCGACCCAGCGGCACGGCGAGGTTGCTCTGGCCGTTGCGTTCAAGATAGCCGTAGCGGACGAAGCCAGTGAGCCCCCGGGCAACGCCGAGTCTGGCGATTGCCCTCGCGAAATCGAGTGGGCGCCGCGCCGACGAGCGACCGAGCTGCGCGCGGCCCTCTCCGAAAAGTGCGCTCACATCCTGCCAGCTCGCAGGGCGCTCCCAGAGCGGCATCCACTGCTCGCCGCGCGCGTCCTTCTCCTTTCCACGCGTCGCGTGCCCAACGGCTTGTGCGGCGATCGCGAAGGGGATCGCGGCGCGCATGTCATCCCGCGCCCCCAACTTTCGTGTGGCGTGGCCACGAAACGCGATCGCGCCTTCGAGCATGAGGACGAAGTCCCAGGGGTTGATTCGGCTCCCTGCATCAGGGCCGGTCGTGCCGTTCGCGCCGCCTGCGGAGCCTGGCAGGAACTGACCAACGGCTTCGTCCAGCAGCGCTGCCGAGGGCGTATCGAAGAGCGCTGTCTTCAACAACGCCTTCGCCGTCGGAACGGGAGCACCGTTGACTGACTCGAGATCAAACAGATCTCCAAGGCGTTGCATCGCGCTGTTGGTGAAGTCGAGTCGCCCGTCGTTGCCGCCCGTCCCGAGGAGCGCAGGCCACGACGGTTCCCCTTCGGATGACAGCACCATCGCGGCGTCCATCCAATCGCGATGAGGTCCTCGCCACGCAAGCGCGAAGGGGCCGTAGAGGTCGGCCTTGAGTCTCTTGAACTCACGCTCGGCGGCGGCCAGCTCCCTCTTGTAGTCGGGATCATCCTTCGAGCGGGCCGGCTTCGCCCCCTTCTTAACTTTGGTCTGATCCTTGAGCCGTCGCACCTCCGTGTCGGCTCTCGTGATGTCACGGAGCTGCCTCCGCGCCTCGGAGATCCCTCGACGGAACGCCTCGAAGCGAGGCGCTTTCGATCCTTCGACGGGGGCAAGCCCCTTGTCGTTCGTGGCGTAGAAGCCTGACCCTTTGTTCCACGGCGAGACGAAGGGCGTGGGCGCGTAGTCGTCGAGGAAGAACGCTTCGAGCGCGTCCTCATCGAGCGTCGTGAGCAAGCAGAAACGCTGGTCGCGCCAGAAGCCACGGACGTCGGGGTCCTTCTGCTGCGCGACGAGCCTCAGGATCCCGATCGCCTTGAGGTAGTGCGCGAGCGGGATAGGTGCACAGCCCGTGAGGTGGTGGAGATGGACCGTCATGGTGTGCCCCCCGTCGTATCCGCAGTGAGCAGTGGATCGATCGTCGTGAGCTTGGACGCGCGGCGATCGGCCGCGATGAGCAGGGCCTCGAAGTAGGCGAGTGAACCGGGGCCGTGTGTGCGAAGGAGCGCGGCTGTCCGATCGCGCCAGCTCCGCCCCGTAAGGGGCGAGAGACCGAGCGCGGCAGGCGCGAGGGTGAGTGAGAGCGGCGGAAGCGAGCTTACGCCATCGAGCGAGATCGCCGGGAGTGCATCGCCGTCTCGCACCCCTCGAATCGGCAAGCCGCGATCATCGCGCGCGATGTACTCCTGATCCTTCGGCCCAGCGTGCAACGCGACGCGTACTTTCCCGTGGTGCGAAAGGACCAGATACGCGAGGAGATCGAACTCCGCGGCGCTGCACGCAAGAACCCGCCTTTCGAGGTTCGTCGGTTCGGATCTGTCTGCGACTGGTGCACGCACCTCACCTTCGCCCATGAGCGCAAGCGTCTCGACCCATGGCCCGAGCAACGCTGAATGCGTGGGCTCGTATCTCCGCAGTACGGCAAAGAGCCCGAGGCAGCTCGCCAACTCGTGACGGAAGCCTCGCCGCGTTTCGCCATCGGCGCTCCGATACATGCACGGGGTCTGCCAAGCATCATCGGGCGCCTTCGCGAGATCGACGCGCGCCTGATATGGGCCTCGCGCCTCGATGACCGCTTGGAACGCAGGATGCGCCTTACCAAGGTCATGCCAGCGCCCCGCGAGCTCGATCAGCTCGGCGACCCGCTTGGGCACGAGGCCGCCCGCAATCTGCCTTGCGAGCTGACCGACCTCGGCGTTGTGGGTCGCAATCGTCTTGTAGGCCGTCGCGCTTAGCTCCTCGTTGTCCTCGAGATCATCGGCGGCGTCCTGCGCCGCCTGCGGGGGCGCGCTTAAGACGGCCACCAGAGCCTTGGACTCTGGATCGAAACCTCGGTCGTTGCGATAGCCGCCAGTGTCGGCGGCCACGCAGACGACCGCGCCGGGGATGAGCGCCGCCCGCTCCACGACCTTCCACTCGCCCTCGATCCAATCCCAGACCCACGCGCGACGTGAGGGCAAGAGGCGTGGCGCGGGCTTCTCCTTCGTTGCCTTGCCGCAGAGCCAATCTCGCGCAGCAAGGAACGGTATGCTGCACAGCTCCTCGCGCGAGGGCTTGCGATCCTTCGAGGGCAGAGGTGCGGACTCTCCTCTTTTGGCTGGCGGAACGTCGAGCCAGAACACCGACACGTCGCGCTCGTCGCCGCTGCGGATAAAAGGGCTGACGTCGATATCGGCGCCCGTCAGATCGGGCGTCGTGTCGAAGAGCTCGTCGAGCTCACGGCGCAGGAGGAGCTGCTTGGGCCGATAGGGATAGAGCTGTTTGCGCTGGTCGTCGGTCAGTGTCTGCTCGAAGGCCTCGATGCTGGCAATACCGACATCCTTCGCCTTCGCCGCGAGGGTATCGATAGCCCACTTCGCAGCATCGAGTTCCTCGATGGAGTACGGCAGCGCAGTCTTATCGTCGCGACCACGATCGAGCACTATGACGCTCCCCGAGCCACCGTAGCGCGCGCAGCGCCCGGAGCGCTGAACGAGGCTCGACCACGGCGAGAGCTCGGTGATGAGGGTTGTCGCGCTGATGTCCACGCCAGCCTCGACGACCTGGGTCGCGACGATGATGCGATCCACGCCCTGCTTGCATGCCTCTCTGCCGAGGAAGTCTGTCTTCCACGCGGCGCGCTCATGTGCGCGATAGCGGCTGTGGACGAGCCGAAGATCCTTCGTGACGCCGAGCTTCTCGAGCGACTCGTAGGTGCGCGATGCTCGATCGACCGTGTTGCAAACGACCAACGTAATCCGCCCGTACTCTCCGTCCTTAAGTGCCTTCTCGTGAGCGTCCTTGATCGCCTTCGCGAACGCGCCGTGGTCGTTCGCTGCGATCTCTTTGACCTCGAGCGTCTTCTTGATGGTCGCGACGCCAGCGCCGAGCGCGCTGGCCGTGAGCGTCGTGGGGCTCGTCGCCCACGCGGCGTGGTGCGCCACTGTGTCCACGCTCTTCAGCCAATCGAGCTGGAGCGTCGCGCTCATCCACCAACTCAGCCTGGGCCTGAGTGAGCGGTCCGCCTCGGCGTCATCGTCGAAGAAAGCTTGGAGCTGGGCGCTCGTTGCGAGCCCCACGTCCATGAGCTGAACCTCATCGAGCACCCACAGCACGTCATGGCTGAGGAGACCAAACTCCATCGGCCAGCGTGCGCGGGGTGCCGCGTAGCCGCGGTTGAGAGCGCGCGAGAGCGCCATGTCCTGCGTCGCGATGAAGACAGCGTCCTCTTCAGGATAAAGGTTCCACTCTCCGCCTTGATCGACGCCGCCCATCAGGAGATGTACACCAACCCTTCCGCGATGATCCGTACCGGGCTGCCACAGCAGTTGCAGTCGGTCGAGGCACCTGCGAACCTCGTCTGCGGTCTGCTCGACGAGCACGCGCATCGGCAACGTCCAGACGAGGCGCCGGGGCCAGCGATCGTCCCCGCGCTCGACGCGGTGATAGATCCACGCGCCGAGCACGCCGAGCGTCTTGCCGTAGCCAGTCGGAATTCGGATCAACCGCGAGTGGGGGACTTCGTCGCTGGCCAGGAGAGTCTGCCACTCGTGCGGCGAGGGAAGACCAGTGCTCCTAAGGAAGGACTGCGCGAACGTTGTTGCGGATCGTTGGGTCATTGAGAGGCCCTGCTTGGTCTCCACACCCCCGCCACCACCCGCCCGAAGCCCTCCTCCGTCCGCGACCCGAGCGCAGCGAGCCAGAGCGACCGGGCGTCGGCCTCGACGAACGGCTTCCCGTCGGTCCGCTCGAAAAAGTAGACGGCGCCGGGCGCCACCATTCGCGAGGTCGGCTTCGGCGCACCTGCCGCCATGTCCCAGCCCGAGACGTGAACCGGCCGGGCAACGAAGGCCGCGCGCAGAATCAACTCCTGGTCGATCCCGGTCAGGCGGCCTCGATACCTGCCGCCTTGCTGATCGAGCCCATCGGGCAACCAACCCCTTGCGAAGCAGATCGGCGTGACGGCGATGACCCGCAGGCCCTGACTCGAAGCGCGGAAGGCCTCGAGCAATCCAGCAGGTGGCTCGAAGATGACATCAGGCAGCGGTTCCACGCGAGCCAGGCGTGCGTCCGATCCGAGCGTCGCGACCGCGGACACCTCACTGTCCGGCAGGACAACCTCGACGCCGATCGCCCACTCGGCGCACGAGTCGAGCGTCTCGACCACGTCGTGCGAGAAC
>Ga0187892_10009448_pt1 | contig 12836 bp, 12 predicted proteins | sample MA1701073metaG_FD_139345 | JGI IMG/M metagenome (GOLD analysis project Ga0187892, IMG submission 139345) | Bio-ooze microbial communities from a basaltic lava cave in the Kipuka Kanohina Cave System on the Island of Hawaii, USA - MA170107-3 metaG ...
ACCACTATATCTTGTTGTGAGTGCCCGTCAAGGCCCTATTTGTAGAAATCCGCTTCTCGCCCTCAAAAACTCAAGGAATCTGCCCAAAAACCAGGCCGCAAGTCACCATGGCGCAAACCACTGACGCGGAGAGTGCCGTTTAAGACACTGTGGCACTATTATGATCAGTCTAGATAATAGATAACGGATGAGAGGTCACGACGCTGCTTTTGATGGGTCTAGCACTGGCAACCGTTAGGCCGGCCTATCGCGTGGGAATCCAGGCTAGGGCATCTGCGGCAGCTTGGGTTTCGGAGCAACGAGCGGATACGGGATGTCCCAAATGAACCCACCCGCGACGCTCCGCACAACGTCGTCGGCCAGCTTCTGGCCGCCGTAGCGGGCTTCCGGGCGGCTCTTCTCGCTGGCCACCTGCGTCCGGCTGAGCTTTCGCAACACGTTCGTCAACATGCCGAGTCTCCTGTCGTTTCGGCCTCTACGGCCACCTCTGTCGTTCCGCCCATTCAGATCAGCGGCGCCGTTCACCGGCCCTCACCCAATTACACGACAACCGCCCGTGGGACCGGCAACGGATTTCCGATTCCAACATGACCCGCTCGCCAGCCGTGGACTTGGCGGCCGCGTCTGGTAACGTGTCTTGCCGGAGGACCCGGTCGATCGCGTATACGTTCTACGGACATGCGCGCATCCTTGCCCATCCAGTTACCGCGGCCAAAACGGGGGACCCTCCGTGAAGACTGAGGATTATCACGACGACGGCCCGTCTGCCCGGAAGCCCGTCCCTCGGCACGGGTGATGGCCTTGGCTCGACAAGAATAGCCAGGAAGGCGAGGGCAAAGAATTGATCCTTGGCAACCTCAACATGCGTCCAAGCGAGGCCCACGACGCTCTTGGTCGGATCTTGGTGATTGAGGACGACCCGGTCGTCGCCCAGACGGTGGCGTCCGCGTTGGGCGCGGAGGGATTCTCGGTCAACCAGGCGGCTACCTTGTCGGACGGGCGGGCCGCCGCCGGGACGAAGAACTACGAGGCGATCATCCTCGACCTCACGCTGCCAGACGGCAGCGGGCTGGACCTGGCCGAGTCGCTGCGCGGCGAGGGCAGCGACGTCCCCATCCTGATGCTGACGGCCCACAACACCGTCGTCGAGCGTGTGGAAGGATTCCGTCATGGGGCCGACGATTACGTCGGGAAGCCGTTCGCCGTCGACGAGCTGATCGCCCGGCTGCACGCGCTGCTCCGCCGGGCCGGTCAGCGCGGTCAACACGTGCTGCGTTATGCGGACGTCGAACTCGATCTGCTGAAGCGCTGCGTGCGACGGGGCGAGACGGAAGCCGAGCTGTCGGCGCGCGAGATGGGTTTGCTGGCCTTGTTGCTGCGGCATGCGGAACAGGTCGTGTCGCGGCCAACCATTATCGATGAAATCTGGGGCGGGCACGGCGACGAAGAGGACAACGCACTGAACGTCTACATCAATTACCTGCGCAACAAGCTCGAGCGCGGACGTTATCCGCGGCTGATCCACACCGTACGCGGGACCGGCTATTTGCTGTCGAGGACGCCACCGCCCGAAGCGCTCTGAGAGCCGGCGGGTTGAGACGGGTCGTTGCCGTGGCGCAACGGCAGGTACACCCGGAAGCGCGTGCCCTGGCCGGGCGCGCTTTCGACGTCGATGAAGCCGCCGGCACTGCTGACCGCGGCGTAGACGATGGCCAGCCCCATGCCGCGCCGCCGGCCGGACGAGCGCGTGCGGGTCGAAAAGAAGGGTTCGAACAGCCGCTCGCGGACGTGCGGCGTCATGCCCTCGCCCGTATCGCCGATCGACAGCAGTGCATGCGGCGCCGGCGGACTGCCGGCGACCGAGTTTGAGACGACGGCGGTGCTGACCCTGATCCGGAGTTCTCCGCCGTTCGGCATCGCCTCGCGGGCGTTCTGCACAATGTTCAGGACGATCTGCGTCAGTTGATCGGGATCGATCAGCACGGGCGCGGGGCCGTTCCATTCGCTGCGGACGGAAACGCCGTCGAAGAACGACCGATCGAAGGACTGGAGGATCAACTCGGTGGTGCGCTGCAAGCAGAGCAACTGCGGCCGGCCCTGTTCGCCGCCGGCGAAATCGAGCAGGCGCCGGGCCAACCGCGCCGCTTGGCGGCAGGCTTGCAGGGCTGCGCCATGTCGCTCGGCTTCGGGACTGGCCGGGTTTTGAGGGGCGAGCTGTGCGAGCGTGTCGATGACGCGCGTCAACAGGTTATTGAAATCATGTGCTATGCCGCGGGCCAGGCCGACCGTGGCGCTCATGGCCTCAGCGCGACGCGCCTGGCTCTCCAGCCGGTGGCGTTGCGTCACGTCGCGCGGCACGATCGCGACCTGCCGCCCGTGGCCGAAGTCGACCGTATAGGCCACGACGTCCATGAACACCGGTTCGCCCGCGCCGCCGATGGCCAGGTCGCCCAGCCGGACCGGCCTGCCGACAGAGAGCACCTCGGCGATCAGGGCCGACCAATCGACAAGCCCGGACCGCCATTCGGGCCATGCCTCCAGCAGGTGTCGCCCTACCTTTTCTTGGCTGTCAATGCCCAGCACGCGGCTGTCACCGTCGTGAATTTCGAGCACGCGTCCGCTCGCGTCACAAATGACCAGCGCATCGCGCAGGTTCTGGAACAGCGAGCGGTACTTGGCTTCGGAGCGGCGCAACTCGGCCTCGGCCTCGACCAGGGACGCAGCCATGGTGTTCAGCGCGCCACCCAATTCGCCCAGCTCGTCAGTCTGCGGCAGGGACACACGGTGTTCAAACCGCCGCTGACTGTACTCGCGAGTGGCCCGGCGGAGCTCATCGATCGGGCGGATCAGCCAGCGGCGGATCATGGCGGTACCGGCTGCGACGAGACCCGCGCACAACGCACCGACGACGGTCGCCAGCGCCAGTGTTTGCGTGTGCGTCGCGACCACGCCGATCACGCCGCGGTTGCCGGCGTCCTCCAAGTGGCTGCGCGCGGCCAGCAACCGCGTATCCAACCTGCCCAGCAGATCACGAGCAACCTGGCGGGAAAGCAGCTCACAGGCGGCGTCGCGCTCGCCGGCGCGAGCCAACTGGTCGACCTGTGCGAATCCCTCTTGTAACTCGGCGGCTGCGGCCGCGATTTCGCCCGCCAGGGGCGAAGCGGCCAAGTCGGGCGCGTAGCGGGCAAGTTGGTCCAAGCGGGCGAAGAAGTCTCCACGCTCGAGGGCGTAGGCCTCATCGACAGGACTGCAGCCATTGAGCCAGCCACCAAGCTGCACGACATGCTCGCGCGCTTGCAGTCTCGATTCATCCACATAGTGGGCTTGATCCATCGAGCGCTGAAAGCGGCGGGTGGCCTCTTCCACACGCAGGTAGATGCCATAGACGGTCACGAACGTCGCCAGCAGCGTGAACGCGGCGAATGCCGTCAGCAAACAGACCAGCTTGCCGCGCAGTCTCATAGGAGTAGCCGATCGGCCCGCCTCTTAATCCGCCTCGGACGGGCGACGATCAGTTGCCCACGTCGGCCTGGTAGCTCCAGTTCCACGATTCCTGCTCCGGCCTGGCGCTGCTGAGGACGTGTCCGCCGACAAAGCCGACCACCGTGCGACCCGCGTGCCGCTTGGAGGGCATCCAGTGGAGGCCGTCGGCGTAGGCATCGTTTTGCGTTGTCAGGGGCGGCGCGGTGTAGAAAGGCTCGATGCCGCGGTCGGCGGCCACCGCTCCATCTACGTCCATGACCAGCGGAACGTAGGCCCGACCCAGCACGTTGGAGCGCACGTGCGTGACGGCCGCGGGGGCGAGCACGGGGCTACCCGCCAGCGCAAGAGAGGCGCGGTACAGTCGCATGTTCATCGCAATCGTGACGTCGCGTGCCGGGAAGACCGCCGCGTTGCTGCACGGGAAACCCTGCTGCTTCGAAAGCGTCCGCGGGCCGGCGGGGCAAAGCATCATCTCTTTTTGTGACTCGAGAAGGCCGGTCGCGATCGGAAGATCCCAAAACTCGTCGATCCGATAGACGCTCTCCTGAAAATCGCCGATGTAGAAACGTCCAGGTCCCAGAATTTCGCTGTCGCCTCGCCCTTCCCGGTTGACGCCTCCGGCAAAAAGGTGGAATTTGAACACTATCGAGCGCATGTTGGATGCGCACACCAGGGCTTTCATCCGTACGCGCACCGATTGTACGGCCGGTAACAGAATCGCCAGCAAGAGAGCGATGATCGCCACGACAACCAGCGTTTCCACGAGCGTAAATGCGGTGGGGACGCGCGCGTGTCGCGATAGGTTGCCCGCCATTCGCCGCCCAGAATCGCTCACGCCGGCATTCCCCCGCTAGCGATTGCCGCCTGCTTAGTCTGACGGGCCGGTCAGCGCCACTCCCAATCGACGCGCGTCCTCAAGATCGACGTCGGCGTCCGTGTCCACATCGGCCAGGGCGCAGGCCGGCTCCGCATACGCCACATTGGCGCCCAGAAAGCAACGCTCCAGCCAAGCCCAATCGGCCAGATCAACGTCGCCATCGTCGTCGGTGTCGCCGGGGACGCTGACGAGCAGGATGTCGACCGCGTCGACGGCGCCGTCGTGATTGATGTCAAACACGCTGAAGTCGGCGGCGAACCCGGCCATCACGGCCCGGCCGTCGATGACGCCGTCCTGGTCGTCGTGGGCATCTATGTGCTCCTGAATCAATTGCCGATCCGTTGCGTCGGCGCTGTCATCGCCGTTCACATCCCCGCGGCGCACGTTCGGATAGACGTCTGTCCAGACGAAGTGCGGTGCGTCGCCGATCGGCTCGTTGTAGCTCGTTCCGAGCAGTACAGTCAGCTTCCACTGTGCGGGATGGAGCAGAATCTCCGGCGAGGTTCCGACCCAGTCGAGGATCAGGGCCTCTTCAGGCTGGCCGGTCGGAAACGCGGCGACGATGGCGGCGCTCTGGTACAGATCCAAAAGCGCCTCGAGCACCGAAGCTTGATCGGAGGGATTGTGATTCGGCGGTTGCGGCGGCTCGCCCAGCATCAGCCCCGCACCCACGTTCGTTAAGGGGAACACCAGCGAAACGGTGGTCACGTCGGCGAGCGGATCGTGCTGGAATCGAACGGTGCTCGTCGGCGCATATTCACCGGCCGTGCCTCCGCCGGAGGCCAGGCTGAACGGCTCGTACCCGTGGGCGCGATGGAAGAACGGGCCGCGGACGATCCAAGTTTCACCCGACTCGAATGAGGCGTCGTCGTCACCGCTGACCACCTGCACATCGTCGATTGCGATCGGCGCATCCAGCAGCGCCAGGTGAAACTCCTCCCCGTGTCGCTCGATGAATGGAGCGGTCAAGAACAGGTCGTCGAAGGCCGAGGCGTCAAGCGCCACGCGGTCGGCGAACTCCGGTTCCGACGGCTTTCCGCCAAATCGGGCGATGTTGCCCAAGTAGTGGAAATGCGGTGATTCGAGTTCGCCACCGGTGAGCACACTGTTGTCGATGTCTATCTCGACAAAGCCAAACACCGGCCTGTCGCCGAAGCGAAAGGGATCGAAGACGAAAGGGGTCACTTCGCCGGGAGGATTCACCAGGCCGGTCAGCGCCAGGTCGAGCCGCACAAACTTGCCGCCTTCGATGAAACCCCCTGAGAAAAGGTCGCTGGCGGGAACGGTGGCCGCCCAAGTGCCAATCGTCACTTCGCGCAGGTCAATCGGAGGATGTAAGTCGGGGTCAAACGGGCCATCCGCCCCGAAATCCGTGCGCCGGGCAAACGTGTCTCCGATGGTGTCGCAAAGCGTCACGACGCCTGGCTCACCATGGGCCTGACGCCCCGGCCCAGCCACGAACAACAGGCAGCAAAAACCTATTCGCTCGATATGTGAATGCCGTGCCCGCATTTCGTCCCACCGACAGGCGCAAGCCTGCTGAGCGCACATCAAATTACCCGCCCAGCGGCCGCTGGTCAGCTTAAATCCCTCTAAGATTCATAGGAATCGCATCGGGGTGCCTCTATGCTGCGGAGAAGTCCGAGTCATTGCACCCGCGAGGTGCAGAAAGGAGTCGTTATGTTAGCTGAAGCAATTGCAGCACTGCTGGCGGCACTCGGCCAGGTTCCCGGCGGAGGCGCCGCGGCCCAAGCGCTCGGGGCCATCATTAAGGCGTTGGGCGGTGGAGGCTAGGCGTCGGTACCGGGGGATCCCAGCCGTCCGGGCGCAGCTCGGGCGGCCGGGCATCCCCGGGGCCTAGCCCACTCGTTTCCGGGGGCGCGTGACCATGGCGTACCTTCGATCACCCATCCTCCTTTTGGCGCTGGTGCCGTTCGCCAACGCTCAATTCTGCCCGGCGCCGCCAGAGAGCTTTCCAACGAGCGCGGTACCGTTCGGACTGACGCTGTTCAACGCGGACGGCGACTTGGACCTCGACGTCGCGACCGCGAATGATGCCGCCGATAGTGTCAGCGTGCTGCGCTATCTTGGCGACGGGTCGTTCTCGCCGCCGCAGACGTGGCCGGCTGGCAACGAGCCGACCGGCGTGGTCGCCGCCGATGTGGAGCTGGACGGCGACGTCGATTTGATCGTCGTCAACCACGCATCAAACAACATCGCCGTGCTGCTGAACGACGGGTCGGGCCAATTTGCTGCTCCCACGTTCTACGCCGCAGGGAGCGCGGCCATCGCCATCGCCGCCGGCTTGCTTGATAACGACGCGTATCCCGACGTGGTCGCGGCCAACATTGGGTCCGATTCGATCTCAGTCTTCCTCAACCTCGGCGATGGGACATTTGCCGGCCAGCAGGTTTACGCGGCCGGCGACGGGCCGATCGCCGTTGTCGTAGGCGACGTCAGTGGCGATGGCCACGTGGATGTTGTGACCGCCAACCTCGGCGCGCAGAACATCACCGTCCTGCTCAACAACGGCAACGGCATATTCACGGGTTCGCTGGGCTATGCGACGGGCGCGGCGCCGTTCGATGTCACGCTCGCCGACCTGGATGGTGACGGCGACTTGGACGCAGTCACAGCCGACGCCATCGTCGACCGAGTGTCCATCCTACTGAACACCGGGGTCGGCGCGTTCGCCGGGCCGATGCTGGTCAATTCAGGCAACGCGGCCTTTTCCGTGACGACCTGCGATCTTGATCAGGACGGGGATCCGGACGTCGTCACCGCAGACCTCCTGCCCAACGGAACCGTGACTGTGCACCTGAACAATGGGAACGGGACGCTGTCGCCCCCGATCACATTCTCAGGCGGTCAGGAACCATCGGACGTCGCCTGCGGCGACATCGAAGGCGACGGCGATTCCGACATCGTCTCGGTCTACAACGGTGGCATTCGTGTCATCTTCAATCAGACCCTGGCCGGCGACCTGAACTGCGATGGCGACGTCGATCTGCCTGACTATCTGGGGTTCTCTCTGTGCCTCAGCGGACCGGTTGTCGAGCCACCTCCGATGTGTGGCGCCGCGGACTTGGACGCCGACGGCCGCGTCGACCTGATCGACACGGCGTTGTTTCAGAACGTCTTCTCCGGACCCTTTTGAGCGACGCTGGTGGTATGATGCAGCCGGCGTCACGGGCGCGTACGGTTTCTCTATCCGAGTCTCGGCGGTGGGGTGCCGTCGACTGCCAGCCGGCTTCGGATGCGACGAACGTGTGCCTTCTTCCCTCGCACAGCACCACATCCCGCAGAGACTTAACGCCTGGTTCACTCGAGTGTTCGTACATCGGTGCCGCTCCGATCGGAAGCTGAATGTCGCAGGACACGGCTACCAAACATAGCAGCGAAACCGGCCTTGGACTGGGTGGCCCACTCTGGTAACGTGTTTGCCGGAAAGCCCGGTCGATCGCGTATTCGTTTCTACGAACATGCGCGCACTTTTGCCAATCCAGTCGCGGCGGCCACGGAGGTTTTTCCGTGAAGGCTGAGGAGTATCAGGAGCTCAAGGCGCTGTTTTTGGCGCTGCGGGATGTGGGCGTCGAGGAGCGGACGGGGCTGATCGAGCAGCATTGCGGCGATGATGCCGAGAAGCGCCGCGAGCTGGAGCGGCTGCTCGAGGCGCATGATCGCAGTGACGATCCGCTGGGCGCGGATTTGCCGTGCTTTTCGCGAGTCCGCGTGCTAGCATTGGCGCACGGGCCGCGGTTGATGCCGCTTGAGCGGAGTTCGCCATCATGATGACGCTGACGATTCCGCTTCCAATCGAGACGGCCGCTACCTTGCGGGAACAAGCCGCCGCAGCAGGGCAAGACGTGGCAAGTTTTGTCCTCGAAGCGGTCGAAGAAAAGCTGTTCTCGCTCCGCGAAGTGGCGGCGGATCGGGCCTCCCACACCAAGGAAGCACGGATCGCCGAATGGCTCGAATGGACGGCCAGTCATCGGGCCCTGGGATACGAGGTCGACGACAGCCGGGAGACTATCTACTCAGGGCGCGGCGAGTGAGAATCCTGCTCGACACCAACATCCTAAGTCGCGCAGCTCAGCTTGACCGTCCTCAACACGCACCCGCACGCGAGATCCGCGGACGCAACGTCGTCCCACAACAGTCCGGCGCGCACGTCGTTGCAGCACGCGACTCATCGCATAGACCTTCAAGCGGTCAAGATACTCGATCGCCTCGCGAAGCTGGCGGTCCTCATCCTCGGTGAGTCGGCCCAGCTTGCTCTTGTCGATCAGGTGATCGAGACGATCTTGAAACAAGCGCGGCACCTTCGGCACGTCGGCCGACAATCTCTCGATCAGAGCGAGCTCACGGCTTGAGGCCGTCCGCGCCGCACTTCGCCGTCCCAGAGCACTCCCGGGCATCGCCGTTGCACGCTGTCGGGGCACTTCGCATCACCCTTCAAAGAGTCGCCTCGATTCCTGGCTCGCCGGAACAAGTGGATCCCCGGAGCCGCGTAATCGTCGAACAGCCGTTCTGCAAAGTGTACCGCATTCTCGACCCGAAGTCAGCCCGAGCTAGTCAGGATGTCAGGATGCAGGCGCCCAACGACGACGCGGCGGCACGCTTGCCGCCGCGAGTCGTCGTTGGGCGCCTGCTCTACGCCGGCATCTCGGGGCGTGGCTCACCCAGCGTCGCCGAACCGGGAGAGGCGATGGGCGAACGCTCGGCTACGTCATCGCCCGGCTACGGCATCTGCGGCAACTTGGGCTTCGGAGCAACCGGCGGCGGCGGGATGTCCCAGATGAACCCACCCGCAATGTTGGCCACCCCCTCGTCGGCCAGCTTCTGCCCGCCGTAGCGAGCTTCCGAACGGCTCTTCTCGCTGGCCGCCTGCGTCCGGCTGAGCTTTCGCAATACGTTCGTCAACATGCCAAGTCTCCTTCTGATGCGGCCCGTTTTTGGGCCACGCGTGTCGACCGGACGCTCCACCTCAGCGGGAACGCCTACCGGTCTCACTCAGAAACACGACAACCGCCCGCGGAGCCGGCAACGAATTCGGCGACTTCGCGCTCAGCATCCGATTCGATCCGCACGCGCCTCGTTGCGTGCGTGCCGTAGAGCGTCTGGGCCGCGCACGATGACCCGATCGCCGGCTTGACCTTGGCCGTCCGCCACCGCCTACTGCCCGATATGATCCGCCTGGTTGGGATTTCGAAGGTCTACGAATCAGGTCGCAAGGTCACGACCGCGCTGCGCGACGTGACGCTCGAGATTGGCCGGGGCGAGTTCGTCGCCATCATGGGGCCGAGCGGCTCGGGCAAGAGCACGCTGCTGCACCTGGCCGGAGCGCTCGACTTGCCTACCGCGGGCGAAGTGTACATACATGGTCGCTCGACGACGCGACTCTCGGAAGACGAACGCGCCGCCGTGCGGCGGACGCAGATCGGGTTTGTGTTCCAGTTCTTCAACCTGCTGCCCACGCTCACGATCGAGCAAAACGTCGCCCTGCCCGAACTGCTGGGCGGGAGGCGGCTGACGGCCGTGCGCCCGCGCGTCAGTGAGCTGCTCGAACGCATCGGGCTTTCCGATCGAGCGGCGGCCCGGCCGAATGAGCTGTCCGGAGGTGAGATGCAACGCGTCGCCGTGGCCCGCGCGCTGATGACCGACCCGCCCATCCTGCTGGCCGACGAGCCGACCGGGAACCTCGACAGCGCCACCGGCGGGCAGATCATGGGCTTCGTCACCGAGCTGGCGGCCCGGAGCGGCAAGACCGTCGTGATCGTGACACACGACGTCAACGTCGCCGCGTTCGCTGAACGGGTCGTTCACCTCAGAGACGGAGCGTTAACCACAGAGGGCACACAGGGCACAGAGAGAACGGCCAGACCAGCCACTGAGCGCAGGTGGGAGTCCCGGCCATGATCCCAGGCGCTGTGCTATGGCTCCATTTGGCGCCCGCCCAGCTTCTGCGACACAAACTGCGCACGCTGCTTTCGTTTGCCTCGGTGGCGCTGGCCGTCGCGCTTCTGGTGGCCATTCGCATCGCCGATTTCACGATGGTCCGGGCGTTCGAACGTATCCGATCGGCGATGACGCCGCTCGAGCAGGCCGCCCCGGGCAGCAGCGGCGTCTTCGACTACACGCTGGGCCAGATGCGGACCATCTCGATGGGCGTGACGCTGGTGGCGGCCATGATCGGCCTGTTCATCGTGTTCAACTCGGCGGCGGTCAGCGTGGCCGAGCGTTCGCAGCAGTTCGGCACGCTGCGGGCACTGGGCGCCCGGCGGCGCGACGTGCTGGCCACACTGTTGATCGAATCGGTCGTGCTGGGTCTGGCGGCGTCGCTGGTGGGGCTGGCAATCGGGGTTCTCCTGGCCGACGAGACTGTCAAGCACGCCGTGACGTCGCTGAACGTGCTGGTCCAGGTGATCGAAGCCGGCCGGGCGGAGGTGCCGGTCGACGTCTGGCTGCTGGCGCCCCTGCTGGGCGTGGCCACGACGGTGCTGGGCACACTGGCCCCGGCCCGCGGCGCGGCGCGCGTCCCGCCGGTCACTGCACTCTCGCGCACCGCGGCGTGGCGCGGCCAGACGGCCCGCGTGACGCGCTGGTTCGTCGTGGCCGTTGTGCTGGCCATCGGCGGAACGATCCTCGTCGTGCGGCCGGACATGCCTCGCTCGGTGTCGATCGCAGCGTTCGGCGTCGTCGTGTTCGCCCTGGCGCTGGCGTTGCCGCAACTGATCCTGTGGCTGGCGGCGCCGGTCCGAGGGCTGGTGCGGCGGGCGTGCGGCGTCGAAACGTGGCTGGCGCTCGACAACATCGCCAGTGCGCCGGCCCGCACGTCGCTGACGGTCGTGGCCTTCGCCGGCAGTCTGGCGATCGTCGTCGGTGTGGCGGGCATGTTGCTAAGCTTGCGCACGGCCATCTGGAAGTGGATGGACGACATCTTCGCCTTCGACCTGAGCGTTCAGGCCCATCCGCTGATCACCACCGCCTATGGCCCGGCCAGCTTCCCCGACACGCTGCTCACGGATGTTCAGGCGGACCCGCGCGTCCTGCACGCCTGCGGCGTTCGCGGCGTGTTCCAGCCGTACGCCGGCCGCAGCATCCTGCTGATCGCCCTCGACGCCGGGCCATTCTTTCAGATGCTCCAGCGCAGCGGCCGCTTGAGCGATGACGCGTCGCACAGCGTGATCGCGGCGCTGCAGCGCGGCGACGTGGTCGTCTCCGACAACTTCTCGTACCTGTATGGCGTCCGAGCCGGCGACACGATCGACCTCGATTCGCCGGCCGGCCGAAGGTCATTTCGGGTCGGGCAGGTTCGCGAGGACTACTCCTGGCCGCTGGGCGTCGTGCTGATCGACCGGGCGCCGTACGTCGCTATCTGGGGTGATCACGCGCTGACCTACCTGGACGTTCAAGCCCGCGACCCAGCCGACGTCGCCGGGCTGCACGGCGACCTGAAGCGCAACCTGCGAGCGGGTGTGCCGTTGTACGTTCACACGACCGCCAGTCTGAAGGTCGCCGCGAACAACGTGCTCGAAGACTGGTTCAGACTGGCCAACGCGCAGGTACTGTTGGCCGTGATCATCGGCGGTGTGGGCGTGGCCAACACGCTGCTGGTTTCCGTGCTCGGCCAAGCCCGGCAGGTCGGACTGATGCGTGCCATCGGAGCGACACGCCGTCAGGTGCAGCGTGTCCTGCTGGTCGAGGCGGGCATACTCGGCCTGCTCAGCGGCGTGCTGGGCGTGCTGATGGGCATCGCCATCGCCGGCCTGGTCGCGCCCATCTTCATGCTGCGCGACTCGGGCTACCGCTTCCCGTTCATCGTGCCCTGGACGACGATTCTGCTGGTCATTGCATCCGGACTGATCATCGCCCTCGTCGCCAGCCTGCTCCCGCTGCGCACGCTCCGACGAGTCGACGTCGTCCAGTCGATCGCTGCCGAGTGAGTGCGCAAAGTCGTGCCGGGTGTGGCATGCCCAAGCCCGCCGCGGCGGGTGAGCTCCGCGCGGGCATGTGAGCCGCCGGGCATGGCCGCTCCCGGCGCGCCGGGATTGGCCATGCCACGCCAAGTGGCTACCCCTCGCACACGTTGATTTCGATTTCTTGTGTCGTCAGGCTTGTTGTGATTGAGTCAAGTTCTCGAGTCGTGTCCGCAGTCCCGAAATCGTCATGCGGCTGGGTCGCACCCGGAACCATGAAAACCCAATTGGAGGATTGCTGCCACGCCCCTAGCCCGGATTATTCACGAAGGCGCCAGCGGCGCCATCGCAAGTTGCGTCGGCGGCAGCGCTTGCGCGCGTTTTTTGGGGCAAGCCCGTGCGCGACAGTCTGTCGGAGCGCCAGCGTCAGTCGGGCCGTGGCCCGCGCCCTGGGCGGGCGGGGTTCTGAGCTTGAGCGGCCGCGCGTCAGAACCCCGGCCGCCAAGGCCGAGGGTCGCGGGCGCCGGAACGCTGACGGGTCAACCGCGAGCCTCATG
>Ga0187892_10009449_pt1 | contig 12835 bp, 8 predicted proteins | sample MA1701073metaG_FD_139345 | JGI IMG/M metagenome (GOLD analysis project Ga0187892, IMG submission 139345) | Bio-ooze microbial communities from a basaltic lava cave in the Kipuka Kanohina Cave System on the Island of Hawaii, USA - MA170107-3 metaG ...
AAAGAAAAACCCGAATCCGACGCGCAACAACGCGTCGAATATGGGTTGTAGTCCAACGCGGTTGATTACATAGATGAGGAGACCAAAACCGAGCAGGAAGGCCAGAGACTGAAGCCACAAGAATGAGCGTCGCGAGCTGGAAGCAGCTGAGGTTTGTGGTGCTTCGGCGAGTCCCTCAGACTCGTCAACCCACTCAGCTGCCAGCTCATCTCCACGTCTCATCAAGGCGGTGTGCTCACTCCAGTTTCTGCAATGATTGGCTTGGGCCCCAACTCAGGTAGAAGCTCTTTGATCACGCGGCCTGGAAAACGGCGAAACCCTTTCTGCCAGAGAATCGGAACAGGATTGCTATCATGGCGTAAATTACCCGTTATGGCCAGCATGGTGGGAACAAAACTCAGACTGTCGTATGGTTCCTCGATCACTAAGCCCCGGGGAAGATTTGTGCGCTCGCCTCCCGCAACCATGAAAATCGAATGTGTGGAGACGCGCAGAAACGATCCGTGGTTACCGCCCGGATTGAAGCCTCGAACGTCAAAATTCCAGTGATTGTTGGCTACTACCAGCAGATCTGTTTCGATCAGTTTTCGCTGGCGCCTTACCAGCCGTCGCATTAATCGTTCGTCAGGCGAGATACTGGGTTCATCCAGAGAGAGTCGTTCATTAGGATGCCGGGCCAGCACCTCATAAAGCCCAATAAGTCCGTTCGAGTATTCCGTTCGATGCAAAGCCCTGAGCCACTCCTCGTCTGTGTGCCAATTGTTTAGCCAGCTACTTCGATCACCGGGGACAGAGAAGTTGGGGTCTTCAAAAATCTGTAAAGGAAATCCCGCTCGCCATTGCTCAAGCTTGAAATGCACGTCGCCGGCGGCAGTTTGGATCAGGTTGCTGATCGGTTGATAGCGAAAACTCAAACTACCCCGGGCGTCCCGGCGCGCCAGAATCAACCCCTGATGGTTCCGACCGTCGAAGATCCAAACGACGTCGTTTGTTATTCCCGGCTCGTCAATAAGCGAACTGATGAGGTCGGCGTCGAGGCGCAAGGCTATAAAGTCAACCGGACGGTTTGCCACCCGTCGCTGCACATTGTTCCGCACTGTCAGGTTGTGCAAGAGAGAAAAATAGTCGACCCTCGCAAAACTCTTTTCAAAGTCTAGCGTGCCGTCAGCCTTCAACGTCAGACCGCCAGCGGCCGGTCCCACCACATAATTCTGCAGATCATAAACACTATTCGCTTCACCCATCGAAAGGGTGGGAATCAAACTCTCAATCTTTTGTGCAGTGGCCGAAAAACTTTCTCGTTTCAGGGCGAGCAGGTTAGAAAGTGTTTGAAGGTAACTGCTATAGGCGGCTTCATGTCCCTGCCAGCGACGCAGTTGTGCATAAATGCGCTTGATCTCGTCGTCTCGACCAGCCGCAATCTCTTCTTTGCTGAGTTTTTTTGGCCGCGCCGCCCACAGTTTTTCCTGCTGGTTAATACTGCGCCGCAGTGCGCCCAACTCTTCATTCAGAGAGCCGAGTTCGACTTCCCAAAACTCACGGCGATCGTCGATGGTTTTAAAAAACGCGTGCGTAGCCGCTACACGCAAGGACTCGGTCAGATCTTTTCGTTGCAACTGCTGCAACAGAATGTGCAGCACATTCAGCCTGCTCTCACGCAGGTGAATCGAAGCGCGTTCGTTGCCGTCAAAGTCAAAGACAGCAGTGGGATAAGACGAACTCTGCCCCTTCAGGTACAGGGAATCTCTGGTAGTCGTCGTAATCAAAGTTACGAACGGGTTAATACCCTTGATGGCATAGTCGAGCAGCAGCCGCCGCTTGGTTAGCACGTGGTGGCCGCCTCCGTCCGGACTTCCCAGAAGCTTTACAAGGTTATAACCCTGACTGTAGACGCGCTCGTCGGTGTTGAAGCCGTGATCGGAAACCACGACCATTGCTGTTTCCTCTCCGAGAGGGCTTTTTTGAATGCTGGTCCAAATTTGTCCCAAAATTCCATCAAGCCTCTTGAGCACGAACAAGTGTGATTGCCGATCGTTGTTGTGATGGGCCACGTGGTCAAAGTCCGTGATCACAATATCCAGATAGCGTGCCCTTGGATCCTCTAGTTTGGAGATCATTTCCCGCAGCAGCTCGGCGGGAATGGCCTCGCGCAGATCCAAACCCATGGTCCACTCGTCCAGTAGCTCTTTCGGCGTCCGTTTGAACTTATTCAACAAACTGTTCTGATAAGTAATGAACCTCGGTCCTCTCTGAAACAGCGAAAAAGTGACATAACGCTCGTCGTGCGGATAGGCGTCAACCAGCATCGGCGTTCGCAGCGAGTCCAGTACCTCCGCTGCCGCCATGTCCACTTGCGCTCCGGTTGCACTCATCACCACAAACGGGACAAAGTTCAGATAGTCGTAGGTTTTTAGCGTGTACCGATCAAACTCGACATTTCCTTTTATTTGCAGATGTTGTCCAGTCTCGAGTAATGACCAAGATGGCGCAGACAAACTCATCCCTCGGACATAAAAATTGGCCAGTCTCGCGCCACGTTGATAGTAAATATGTTCTATCCATGGAAGCTGGCTTTTCCCCGTGCGCGGATCTCTCTCCTTTACAAGGCGATCCACCAGGGAATAAGGAATACCATCAAACTTAACCAGTACCAGTCGTTTGGTTTGGGCACTGGCGCTGGCGGCTAAAATTATCAGCAGCAGAACCAGACAGGCAGATCTCAGCAGGCGGAAATTTCTGACAAAAATTCCAAACGAGTGGCTGCGGTGGAGGAAGCGAAACCAACTCATCACTATTGTTGCCCCGAAGTTCGGGAGCCGGTTTTGGCCGTAATTTCGGCACCCGAGGTGCCCGCGGGCTCGGCTCGACTGAGGTAGGAATTAATTGTGTCTTTCCAGCTGGCATCGAGATCCATATTTTCTGAGATACGCAACAACTCAGCTCTCGCCTGGCGAGAATTTATTCGCGCCAGGCTGTCCAGACAAATATGGCGGGTTTCGTCATCGTTCGTTTTGGCAAAAATCCGAGCAGCGGACTTGACGGCGCTGGAGCGGGCCTGGGCCCCGTAGTCGGCAACAAATCGCAACGACCGCCTGACGTCCGCGAGGTTCCACGCAACCTCGATTTGTGATTTGGATTTCGCAACCTCGCGAAGAAAATTGGTGTGGTAGTCCATGCGACGCGCAAGGTCCAAACGCTCACCCATATCGCCGGTGGCCTCTTCCCGATGAACATACTTTCCGAAAGTGAGGATGTTAGCTAAGCGGAAAAGCACTCGTTCGGTCTTCCCGTGTTCAAGTGGGACCAACTCCAACCGCCGGTCTCGTTTAAGTTTTGCAGGTAAACCGTCAGGGCGCCCGGCATAAGCAAGCAATGCTTCATATTGTTGCCTGGCGAGTTTAGCTTCCACATCGAGATCATTCTCCAGAGGATTCAGCGAAACACGTTCAAGTCGGTTAGTGATCTCCTGCTGCAGCTCAGGATTCAGCGAGTTCTCGAGTGACAATAGAAGTTTTAATTGTGAGTATGTTCTCAACCGCGATGGCTGATTTACGTCGATACCCCGGCGCCCAGTGACAAAATCAAATACTGTTCGCCCAAGAAAATAGGGCAGGTTTCCGAAGCGCGAAACCGCCAAAAGATTTCGCGTAATATCTTGCAAGACTCGCCGCGACATCTCGCGTTTTTTCGGGTTCAGGCCATCCCGAAAATCAATCAAGAGCATCGGAATCTTCGGGTTATCCAGCCCGTAGAGGGCAATTGGAATCATCTCGACTGCCCGGGCACCGCTGGTTTCCGGTGGTACTGGACGATTCTCCCTGTCGAAGTAGCGAATCTCAGAATATCCCTTCCAATCGAGCAGCCGTTTATCAGACCAGGGATCGGAAAAATTAAGAAAGCGCTTACTGAAAGGCTTTTCAGGCTTTTTGCCGAGTTCCGATCTGGCGATCCAGATTAGGGCATGAGTCATGCTGCCATCGGGTAACTGCAATGGCTCAAAGTACAGCGATTCTGCTTCCGCTCGTTGACGCAGCAGCTCCCAATTGTGCCCTCGCTCATCTCGCTGTTGGGTTGTGCTCTTTTCGTAATAGGTTTGCAGGTGAAGTGGATCAACGAGGCCCCCGAAGGTTTTGTCACTCAAAACCAGGCGGGAATGAATTTCTGCGGTTTCTGCATCTGAGAAGGCGGCCAACCCATTCACAGACTGATAGAGCGAGAGAATTGAAAGCGCGCGGATGATGTGAGACTTGCGGTAGTCATTAATGTTTCGACGGTACGAGCGCGTCGAGGCTTTGACCGGCGTGCCGTAGGGATCGAGTAGAATGTTCTGAAGTGCTGTCCAGAATATCTTGTTCCATACATCGCTATCCGGCCTCGCCAGATCCATAGCCGGTGGCGGAGCCGTTCCTGAGAACTGTGCTTTATTTCCGGCCCGGTTATAGAAAAATGGGACAGCACTTAAGACGCGCTGCTTCAGACTCGGACGAGTGTAAGTAAGCGGCCAAACATACCGGAGTCGATCGTTCTCAAAATCCGCATCTCCCAAAGTGTCACGCATTACAGTAACAAGTGGAACCCATTCGGGAGTCTCCGGTTGCAGGCCATCCAGTCGAGCGAAAACTGTGATCAGTTCGGCGCCCCCTTCGACGTTTTTTCGCTCCAGGCGAAATATGTCCGCGGCTGGAACCTTACTTTCTTGGGTTTCAGCAAAGTTTGAGCGAGCCCGGACTCCAAAACCACCCAAAGGAGCCAGGATCAATACCAAAGAGAGCAAAAGGCAGATCTTTTGCGAAGTGCACTTTTTCGAGGGGAAATCTCTCATAGAATCTCGGAAATAATGTTCCAGCTCAAATTAATCGGGTGGTGTGAATTTGTTGCACCTGCTTTCGAGCGTCAATTAAGTAGAGCTTTTTACGATGTCAACCTACAAATGTTGCAATGCCCATGCCGAAAAAGTCCGAAAACAAATACCAGATTACTATAATTCGGCGGCACCAAACCTTACACCGCGATTGTGATACCTAACTTCGTGCAACAAAGCAGTTGTCCGATGCAAAAAGGTCCGGCCACAGTTGCCGCTACTCCACCTTTTGTACATGCTGCAGCACCTTGGGACAGCTCGAACGCGTTCCCAAGTGAGAATATTTCTTAATATTGCGGATTATTTCGCTACAGAGGCTACGGCGTTAGATTTTTGTGAAGAATTGGCAGCTTCGGCCTCTTTGCCGTCTTTTGCGTCGGGAGGCTTCCAACCTGAGCGCTCAAGGAGGGTAATTGCGAAGCGCACCGGAACCGCGAAGTTTGAGGCCTGGCTTTCGGTGAAGACAGCAAAATTCACGCCAATAACGCGACCCGATGGTCCAAAAAGCGGGGCGCCCGAACCCCCTTCGGCGGTGCGTGCATCGTAAGCAATTCTGCGAACGTCGAGATCCGTAATACTGCCCTGAGTGGTGAGCGGTTGAATTCGTTTAGTTTCGGCGAGGAAGCCCAATAGTGCATCGAGTGACCCATAGCGCTGTTGGATTCCGCGCGACTCGGCGTCGTCTAGCAGAGCCAGCAGGCGGTCCGGACCGGAAGGATAGCCCATCATCACAACCGTTTTCCCCACCGCGACAGCATCAGCCTCCGTTTCCAGCGGTAGCACTGGCAGACCGGTGGGAGCTTCGGGACGATCCAGGACGCAGACCGAAAGATCGTCTCGTTGCGCAGATGCTTTAAACTTGAGCGGGATTGGTCCCTGAAAGTCTGGAAAGTAAGCCATGAGCTTCTTTAGTCGCGGTTGCCCTCGAACGCTGCTGGTAAAGCTTTGGGCGCGGTCATCTGCGGTCCACGGCTGTGCAATGTGCCGATTGGTTAACACGAACCCGTTACCAACATAAAAACCAGTTCCCACAAACTCGTACTCCGCGATAGCTGCTCGACCCTCCGGCGTCAGGACAGTGGTTTCACCGCCGCTTTGTACGGCTCCGCCGCTTTCGTTCATTTGGGCTTCAGGATAGCGTAGCGGGCGGCCGGTTCCGGCTTCCACAAAATAGTAGGAGCCGGCTATTAGGCAGACACCGCCGCCGAAGTCACTTCTTAACTTCACCGCGAGTGACAGGCTATCGCGAATTTCTTTGGTAGATCTTTCAATATCGGAAAGTTGTTCATTAATTCTGGCGCCCTGATTTTTCATCTGGCTAAGTTGGGCCCCCTGTTCGGCAATCAGGTTCCGGCTTCTCTGAAGTTCCTTGTACATGGCGAAGCCAATGTACAGAATGCCGCTTACCAGAGCGATAGCAATCGCCAGCGTAATCAGTTTGGTGCTGGGATTGATTTCGCGAACCAGTTCCCGGGTAAACTCACGCAAGAAGACTTTGGCATCATCGCGCCGGGCAGTAGCCGCCGATTCCAGGGCTGCCGCCTCAATGAATGGGGCAACTTGTGTTTGTTTTTCCGGGCCGGAAACGACCGCGGGCAGCGAGCGAATCGGAAAAAATTGCAATGCCAGCGGGGAGTCGTCAAAGCGAACTTCGTCGCCATCCTCGATTTCGGTCTCGGCTACCAGGGGCTTGCCGTTATGGGTTAGGTTCATGGATTTGTCAAATCCGACCACCCTGTAGTAGCCATTCGTCCGTTCGAGTTCCAGCACGATTCCATCCCGGTCAGCTTGCCGGGGCAGGGAAGACAGACGTAAGCGCAGATCGCAATCATCGCAATTGCCGATGCGAATATATTCGTCCGTGAGAACTTCTGTGTGTTTGTCTTCCCCGGAGGAGATGTGAATGACGAGGCCCGTCGACATATACGCCAAAAACTCTTAGTTGCTTAACAGCTTAGGGCGCCGCATCACCCCCGCTGAAAACCTTCTTTGCGGTCCACTGAGCGGTCGCCCTGCTGAGGATTATTCTACAACGAAGTGAATGAAAAGAGTTAACGAGCCAGTTGTTTCTTTTTAAGACCCCATTTGGAGTGCGGCGCCTGGTCGCCGCTTTGGTATTCGTTTCGGAAACTAGCTCCCCAGGATTTACCAGCCGTAAGCGAAACGAAATACAAAAGCGGCGACCTGGCGCCGCTTCCAAATCAGGCTGCATCTGCTTTGGCGTGTGGGCGCCAACGAAGGACGGGCTTGCGCGCAGCTGCGGCCTCATCCAAACGCCCAATGCGCGTCGAATGCGGAGCGTTGAGAACTAGTTCGGGATCCTCCAGCGCTTCTCGAGCAATGGCCCTCATTGCGGAAATAAACTGATCAAGTTCCTGGCGTCCCACCGATTCCGTGGGCTCAATGAGCATTGCCCCTTGAACAATCAGGGGAAAATAGATCGTCATGGGATGGAAGCCGTAATCAATTAAACGCTTCGCAATGTCCAGCGTGTGCACCCCTTTTCGAGATTGACGCTTATCGGTAAAGACAACCTCGTGCATTGGAGCGCCTCGAAATGGCTTTTCGTAGTCAGAATTCAGGCCATGGGCAATATAACGAGCATTCAAGACAGCCGCCTCGGTTGCTTCGCGCAGTCCGTCAAACCCATGAGTCAGGACGTAGGCATGGGCCCGCAACATCATTCCATAATTCCCATAAAATGCCTTGACCCGACCGATCGAATGCGGAAAGTCTGACTCGAGCTTGTAATCCGCTCCGTCTTTGACAACCCGAGGAACGGGTAAAAACGGTTCCAGTTCGCGGCGGCAACAAACCGGTCCAGCGCCCGGCCCTCCCCCGCCGTGAGGCGTAGAAAACGTTTTGTGGAGGTTCAGATGGATCACGTCTACCCCCATGTCTCCAGGCCGAGCCACACCGACAAGCGCATTCATGTTGGCGCCGTCCATGTAAACCAGGCCTCCGGCCTCGTGAACGATCTGGCAAATTTCCTTAATGTTGCTTTCAAAAAGTCCCAGCGTGTTCGGGTTCGTAAGCATCAGCCCGGCTACATCGCCGTGGGCACAAAGCTCCCGAAGATGCTCGAGATCCGTTAGACCATCGGCTGTTGTGCGAATTGTCTTTACCGCGAAACCGGAGAGATGCGCGGAAGCCGGATTTGTGCCATGAGCCGAATCCGGAATCAACATGGTTCGCCGCTTGGATGAAGAGCCATTTCCATCACGCTGATCCAAAAACGCCCGAATCATCATAATACCGGTCATTTCACCGTGGGCGCCGGCGGCTGGTTGTAGTGCGACTGCGGTCAAACCGGTAATCTCGGCCAAACATTCCTGAAGCTCGAAAATCACCTGCAGAGCACCCTGCGAGTCCTTTACTTCCGCCAGCGGGTGGAGATTGGCAAAGCCACTGATTCGGGCAACCTTCTCGTTTAGACGAGAGTTGTACTTCATTGTGCACGAGCCCAGTGGGTACATTCCGAGATCGATCGAGTAATTCCAGGTTGACATGCGCACAAAATGGCGAATCACATCAACTTCGCTTACTTCAGGCATTCCTTCCAGGTCATCATCGCGCCGCAGCGTCGCTGGAATCAGATCGTCCAAGGGGGTCACTTCCACGTCGATTGGGGGCAGGCGGTAGCCCAGCCGCCCAGTTTGCGATCGCTCAAAGATCAGCTGCTCGTTCTGGCTGGGATGTGCAGTTACCTTTGTAATACTGGTCGAATCCATTGGAAGTTTTGTTTTCAATAGTTGCTTAGACCATCCACCAGCGCATCGATCTGCTCGCGAGTATTGGTCTCTGTTACACAAACGAGGAAGTCTTTTGGACTATCCGGATAGAATCGTGACAAGGGGATTCCACCATCGATCCCCCGTTCAAGAGCGAGTTTCCGCAGGTGCTCGGCCGCGGGTTTTGAACCGCGGACGACGAACTCGTTGAATCTGGGTCCACTGAACCGCAGCGAGTAACCATCCACTTGGGAGATCCGCCGCGCGGTGTACGCTGCTTTCTGGGCGCAGTGTTGGGCCACCTCTTGAATACCTCGTCTGCCCAATGTCTCCAGATAAACCGTCGCCGCCAGGGCTATCAGACCTTCATTTGTGCAAATGTTCGAGGTGGCTTTTTCGCGTCTGATATGTTGTTCCCGGGTAGCTAAAGTGAGAACGAAGCCCCGCCGTCCCTGCTTGTCGAATGCCTCTCCCACCAACCGGCCGGGAATCTGCCGCGCATATTTTTCACGCACGGCAAAGAGGCCTACGTATGGCCCGCCAAACGAAAGCGGCACCCCGAACGATTGACCCTCAGCGACCACTATGTCAGCACCGCAGGTCCCAGGTGATTTGAGCAAGCCCAGGGAGATAGCCTCTGTGACCACAACAATCAGCAAAGCACCGCGAGCATGTGCCGCTTCGGCCACAGCGGTAAGCTCCTCAATGCAGCCAAAGAAGTTCGGCGACTGGACGACGATGGCCGCAGTTTGATCATCGAGCTTACTGAAAATAGTTTTCCCTACCTGACCACTCTGCTCGTCAAAGTCGACCAGCTCAAGTTCGATCCCGGCGTGCTGTACGTAGGTCTTAACTACCTCCAGGTACTGCGGGTGAACAGACAGCGGAGCAATTACTTTGGATCGTTTAGTAACCCTTTCAGCCATCAAGACAGCTTCTGCCAGCGCGGTCGAACCGTCATACATCGAGGCATTAGCTACCTCCATACCTGTCAGCTGGCACACCAGTGTCTGGAACTCAAAGATCGCTTGCAGGGTACCCTGCGAGATCTCAGGCTGATATGGTGTGTAGGCCGTAAAAAATTCTGACCTCGAGATCACGTGGTCAACGATCGTGGGGATGTAATGTGAATAGGCCCCACCGCCAAGAAAACTGCTTCTGTCTGGTCCGGCATTTCGCCGGCTCAACTGTTCGAAGCGAAACAGCAGTTCGATCTCCGAAAGTGCTGGCGGCGTCTTTAAAGGCCTATTAAGAAGTAGATCAGTAGGGATAGAGGAGAAAAGGTCTTCGGAAGTGTTAAGGCCGATTGAGCTGAGCATCTCAGCCCGTTCTTCGGGCGAGTTGGGAATATAGCGCAAGTTTACTCGGTCTCAGCTTTCGTAAAGTCTTCGTATTCGGCTGCTGTCAGCAGGCTGTCGACTTCTCCGGGATTCTTCATCCGCAGACGGATCATCCAACCCTCGCCGTAAGGATCGGAATTGACATTCTCGGGGGAATCGTTGAGTTGTTCATTAATCGACTCGACCTTGCCTGCGACAGGGGTGAATACTTCAGACACGGCTTTCACCGACTCGACAGAGCCAAACGACTCGTTGTTAGCAAACTCATCCCCCGGTTTGGGTAACTCTACATAAACCACATCGCCGAGGGAGTTTTGGGCGTAGTCGGTGATCCCAATCGTGGCTATATTTCCGTTAACTCTAACCCATTCGTGGTCTTTGCTGTAATGCAAATCCTCTGGGACGTTCGCCATAGTGCCTCCGAAAAGTTTCAAGTCGCTGGTTGTTTCTCATTAGCAGCACGAGACCGCAAGGATTTCACAACCAGAATCTAGAATTCAAATAAGCCCAACCAATAGGCCTTCAGGAGCGCTTATAAAACGGAGTCTTTACAACCTGAGCTCCAAGTAAACGACCACGTACATCGATTTGCAGGCTTTGCCCTGGTTCGGCAAACTCGGCTGGTACGTAAGCAAAGCCAATGTTTTTCTTCAAGAAGGGTGCTGGACTTCCGGAAGTTACGCGGCCTGCGCGATTGCCATTGATCAGAACCTCCTGGTCGTCGCGCGCTATTCCCCGCTCGGTCATTTCGAACCCCACTAATCGACGCCGAACACCCTCTTCCTTTTGCCGGGCCAGCGCTTCCCGGCCGATAAAACTGGGCTTGCTGAACTTGCAAATCCAACCCAGGTTGGCTTCGAGCAGTGTGGTTGTTTCATCAATTTCGTGGCCGTAGAGCGCCAGTCCCGCCTCGAGGCGCAGGGTGTTCCGGGCTGCCAGCCCGCAGGGAAGCACCCCTTCCGGCGAACCAAAATTCCCAGCATCCAGCAGTTTTTGCCAAAGTTGCTCCGCGCGATCTGCAGGCGCGTATATTTCAAACCCGTCTTCACCCGTGTAACCAGTACGGGAGATAATCGCCGGAATATTTTCGACGGTGCCTCTGGTGAAATGATAGTACTTAATGGTTTCCAGCGGAGTAGTGGTCAACGGTTGCAGGATCGACTGGGCCCTGGGTCCCTGCAGTGCTAACTGGCAGTAATCGCTACTCGCGTTCAGAAGTTCTACCGGCTGTCCAATGTGATGGGAGTTAATCCAGTTCCAATCTTTTTCTGTGGTGCCCGCATTAACCACGAGCATTAAATGGTCTCCTGCAAAACGGTAAACCAGGAGATCGTCAATCACTGTGCCCTGAGGGGTAGTCAAAGTTGAATACTGGGCCTGGCCGTCGGTCAACTTACTCGCATCGTTAGAAGTCAATTCATTGACAAAGCTGATTGAGCCGGCCCCTTTGATTTCAACTTCACCCATGTGAGAGACGTCGAAGAGGCCGGCACGCGTCCGGGTGCGCATGTGTTCTTCGACCGTGCCCGCTGCGTATTGGACGGGCATGTCCCAGCCGAGGAAATCGACCATGCGACCACTGAGATTGCGGTGAGCAGCATTCAGTGGGGTTTGTTTGAGTTGTGGTGCGGGTGCAGTCAAGCGTTTCCGGGACTATTGGCAGAACCAAACAGTAAAAATTGCTCAGAAATTAGGTGAAAAGGCAAACTAACACGCACGGCGCGGGCCGTCAAGCGAGACCCGAGCGACCGGTCGCATCAAAAAATTCCATCCATACTTTTGCGTAAGAAGCTAAGGTAGGACGAAGCCCACCTTCCCAACCTGTCAATTAACTAGAGTTGAATGGTTTCTTTAAAGTTTTGTGGTGGTGAAAGTCGAGCGGGGGCAAGCCCATCTTCCCAACTTGCACAGGAAAAGTTTTGCAGGTTACCAGACCTTTAGAAATTCCGATCTGTGACGTCGACTTTTTGCACCGCGAAAACCACGCGCATGGTCTCGGGACGTCGGTCCATCGAGGCGGGAACAAAGGCAGCATCCTGCCGGAGGGCGATCTCGAACTCGTCAAGCATTCGCCGGTCACGGGGCGGCTGTACCACGTCGGACAATGAGGCAGCGCCATTGCTGAAAACAGTGGTCACAACCACCATGTCATCGGCCTCCTCCGCGTGCGGATGGGAATACGAGCGTGTTAAAGCAGCCAGGGCGCCGGAGGGGTTAAGACTCGGAGACTGTTCGGCAAAAGGGGCTCGGCTGGCGGCATAGTCGGCCTGATTTACTGGTTCATAGATGCTTGGTCGGGCGAAGGAGGCACTCATGTTCGCTGCTTCACGCAGAGCGATGAAGTGCGGACGCAATCCGACCAGCATCATCGCGAAAAGTATCACCGAAGCAAATGAGCCTACCGCGTACGGCATTAAGTGAGGTTCGAGCCACCGCGCAAACCGAACGAAGGTCGATTCGGGGGTTTGGCGCACGGCAGCGGCTTCGATCATCAAGGCATCACTTATGGCCTCGCTAAGATCCGCGGGAGGAACAATCCGTGGGAACCGGTTAAGTCCGCGCACAACTGTGCGCAGCTCGATCATGTGTGTGCGGCAGACGGGGCACTTATTCAGATGCTCATCAATCGCGACGCGTGCTGGTAGAGTTAAAACGTCATCGATGTAGAGCGATAAGGACTGGCTTGTATCTTCACAGGTCATAGTATGTTCGACTTCGCCCACCCAATTTCAGTGTTTCGTTTCGCTAATCCGAAGTTACGGCAATCAGTTCAACGAAACGATGGCTAACCGACCCCGGCTGCTCCCTTTTGCAAGGAAGCAACGCCGACAAGGTTCGAGGCAACACGCCTGGAAATAACTGGTACGATCAATAACGGGTGTTGCTGGCCACGTTTTCAATCC
>Ga0187892_10009450_pt1 | contig 12833 bp, 10 predicted proteins | sample MA1701073metaG_FD_139345 | JGI IMG/M metagenome (GOLD analysis project Ga0187892, IMG submission 139345) | Bio-ooze microbial communities from a basaltic lava cave in the Kipuka Kanohina Cave System on the Island of Hawaii, USA - MA170107-3 metaG ...
ACGGGCGACGGCTCGTACACCAGGATCAGGTCGACGGGTCCGCGGCAACGAAGCGGTCCGAGCAGGCTCGCGAACAGCGCGAACGAGAGATAGTTCAACAGCAGCCGCAAGCCGGTGCCGCCACCGCGCGGAAGCAACGGCACGCGCAGCACCGTGACGCCGTCGTAGGACTCGCGCCCACGACCGAGAAACCGATAGCCGTCGAAGAAACGTCCTCCCGGATAGTTCGGCTTGCCGGTCAGCACCGCCACCTCGTGCCCGAGCGCGCGCAAGCCTTGTACCACATCGTTGATGCGGAAGCTCTCGGGCCAGAAGTACTGGGTGACGACCAGTATTCTCATCCGCTGGAGCGAGATTCGGCGCCCAACCTGCGGGAGCAGAGCGGCGCCGACGGGTTTCTCATTTAGGCAATTCCGGACGGTACAAGTCCTTCCTGCCGATGCCCTTGCGAAAGATCTTGCGGACGCCCATGCGCGCGAGATTGTCCGCGGCCGCCACCCAGCGCCGGACCGGCTGCTCCGGGCGTGCGCTGAAGGAGGTGACGTGGAAGTAATCTGCGCCCTCAGGCGAGCGCTCGGAGAAATAGTAGTTCGAAACGCAGCAGCGCCCGCCGTCGTGCCGCACCGGGCTCACCGAGTGCCAGGAGTGCCGGTTGGTTTCCATGATGACCAGGCGGTTGAACAGACTCGGAATGACGACAGCGTTCGCCACGCCGCCATCCCACAACTCCAGGCTACCCCCGTACTCGGGCTTCCAATCCGGGGTCACGTAGTAGAGCAGGTTCAGCGTACGGTAGAGCCTTCTTTCGCTGTCATGCGAATTGTCGATGTGGGGATTCAGGAAGTCACCCTTGGCCATGAGCGTGATGCCGCCGGCGTAGAGGTAGGGGTCGGGAACCGGCGTCGGGATTCCGGTAATGCGCCCGATCACCGCGATCAATTCAGGGCTCTGGATCGCGAATGTGATGTCCTTGAGCCGATCGGGCACCTCGTCGAGCTGCTTGAACGTGTACTTGCGCTCCCTGAAGCTGGACAGTCGGCGCATGCGCTGCGTCGGCGGGAAGCACGGATACAATTCGCGCGCGAGCGCCTCAGGCAACAGGCCGTCGATCGCGAGGTGGCGTGTCGGCGTCGTTTCAGAGGGCGAGGCGAACTTGTGCGCAAGTTCATCCGCCTCCAGCTCGAGGCGCTCGACGATCATGCGGGCGAGGGTCTGTTGCATGTCCATCTGCAGCATTAACCGAGATAGGGATTCGTGAGGACCGTTGGCTGCCGGGCCTGAACGAGCGTGGTCCGGCTCGGATGGTCGAGCACGTGCAGCGTGAACATGTGATCGATCCACCGCGCGTTGCGGAAGATCCGGTAACCGCGCAAGAAGGCGTGCTGCTCAATCTTGCGTAGCTCGTGGCTGTCGTTGAATTCGTACACCGCCAGGCGCTCCCCGCACCAGGAATTGTGCGACGGATGCTCAACGTCGTCGAGATAGACTTGCGTGCGAGGCAGGTAGCAGTCCGGCGCGCCGTCCAGCACTCTTAGGGCGTCACGCGTTGAGGAGTAGTAGTCGACGTCAATCGAAACGAACCCTATCGGGGCCGCGGGAGCAAGGCCCTGCATGAAGGGGCCGACCGTGTCCTTCAACTCGCCTATGACGAGCGAGGCATTGGAAGGCAGCGCCCTGCGAAGGGCATCATGATCCATCGGGAAGTCGCCTTGCTGGTAGATCTCGGGGTGATCACGGTACGAGTGTGGGGCAGGCATGCCCTTGCCGGTGTCGAAGCCGACGATCTTGAACCGCACACTCGTCTCGCGCCTCACGCGCTCGGCGAGCTCGCAGATGTTGAGGAGGCCCGCTCCCGCGGACACTCCGAACTCGATCAGCGTCACCTCCCTGATGCCGAGCTCCCGGGCCAAGTCGGCGCAGGTGAGGATGGCATACGCGTGCTGCTGGCGCAGGATCAAGTCGAACGCGACCCGGGCTCGAAAGCCGCCCACTGCGGCGACCGCGAGCGCGATCACATTGAGGTGCAGGGGCTCGCTGAGCCGTTCGTAGAAGACCCGCTCCCAGATATAGCGGTTGCGGAGCTTTTTGAGGTGAACGAGGGCCATTCCGGTTCAGGTGGTCGCACCAGCTGCGATGAGTTGCGCTCGCGAGACGTAGCCACGGCGGATTCTACCTTAACCCTTTGTGGTCATTCGCAAGCGGCGCGCCCATGGACGATGACGCATGGCCTCGCGCCAGCCATCTGGCCCGCAAGGGCACGCCTCGCCCGCGATCGGGGCGCACGAAAGCCTCGACTAACGCAGTTGATCCATGATGGTCGTCAGCAGCGTGCGCGCTTGCCGCTCTCGGGAAAACCTCTCGACGGCGGCAGATTCAGTTGCCAAGGGGCGCGGCCCCGCCAACAACTGTTTCAGGTAGTCCACGATCTCTGCGTGCTCCGTCAGGATGCTTCCGCAGCCTGCTTCGGCGATGAGCCTCGCCGCTTCCGAGTCCTTGCGCGTGCCCAGCGCGAGAATGGGGCGGCCACTGGCGAGGTACTCGAAAAGCTTTCCCGTCAACATGCCTTCGGCGCGCGGTTCCGTCCAATCGAGAAAGAGCAGCACGTCGGCGGCCCGCTGCGCGTCAAGACTTTCGCGGTAGGGCACGAACCCGTGCAGCTTCACGCAGTCCTCGAGTCCGTAGCGGACGATGAGCGAACGCATCCAGGGTTCCACGAACCCGTAATAGTCAACCGCGATTCTCGCGGGCAAATCCGCAACCATGGACCGAAGATCGGCCAGTGCACAAAACAGCGGCTCGGGGTCCTGCCGGCCGGGGTAGATGCGTCCGGTGTAGACCAGATGGATTCCCCGGTCACACCCGCCAGGACAAGCCGTGCCGGCTACGCGGTCCGCCTCGATGAAGCCGTTGTACGAAACGATGACATCGCGACCCAGGTATCTCGCGAGCCGCTCCTCCAGGCCGCGCGATACCGTCACCAGTGCCGTAGCAGTCTTGACCAGCCAGCGGTTGATGGGGCCCAGCAACCAGCACACCAGGCGCCAGCGATAGAGGACCAGATCGTGGAACCACACATCGCGGAAGTCGGCTACCCAAGGCAGCGTCGCGGCGCCCGACAATGCGCGCGCGACCGCCAGGATTCCCTCCGGCGGTGCAGTGGCGATGATGAAGTCGAAGCGGCGCCGTCGCAGAATCTCCCGGCCGCGGCGCACCATGGGCCGGTACGAAAGAAGGCGCAAGTCGCCGAAGAGGCCGACGCTGAAGCGCACGCGCCGGGTCAGCGTCTTGAGCCACTCCCACCGCGCAACACGTCCCTCCTGCGCACCATCGCTGCGGCTGCGAGCCAGCGGCAGGTAAGGAACTTCGTGTATCTGAACGCCGGAAAGGTCGCGTTCCAGGTCCATCGTCCCGTCGAACGGGTGCTTTGTCGGCGTCAGCACGTGCACTTCGTGGCCGAGGTCGCTCCAAGCGCGCGCCCAGCTGTAGGGACGGTGCGAAGCCGTCGAATTCATCGGTGGAAAGGCGTGCGTTACGATCAGAACGCGCAGCCGATGCCTCATGGCCGCCGGTCTCTGCGGTCGTTGACCTGGCCGCCCCTCTCTCTCCACGCCACGAGTGTCGCGACGATCCTCACGCCCGCGTCCCCCCCGCCATAGGGTGTCGCGTCCCAGCGCAACGTGCGCTGCTGCAGAGCATTCCAGGCCGCGGTGATGGTCTCCACTTCGGTTCCGGCGACGACGTTGACGCCGAGGTCGACCAGCTCCTGCCATTCCGTCTCGGTGCGCAAGGTCACGCAGGGCTTACGCAGGAAGAACGCTTCCTTCTGCAGACCTCCGCTGTCGGTGAGCACGCCTTCGCAGTGACGCAACAATGCGATCATCTCCAGGTGACCGACCGGTTCGATCAGCCGAACGCGGCCCGGCATGAGGGCCCACTGCTTCAGCCGCGCCCGGGTGCGCGGGTGCAGCGGCAGGATCACCGGTGTGGAGCCCGAGATATGGTCGAGCGCCTCGAGGATCCCGCGCAACCTCACCGGGTCGTCGGTGTTCTCCGCCCGGTGCACCGTCGCCACGCCGTACCGCTCAGCGCTGGCCAGCGTGCCTGGCAGCTCGGGTCGCGCTTGCGTTTTCTGGGCGTAATGCAGCACCGCGTCGTACATCACGTCGCCCACCAGGTGGATGCAGGCGGACTCCGTGCCCTCCCGCAAGAGGTTGCGCTTCGCCAACTCGGTGGGACAAAACAGCCACCGCGAAATGCGGTCGGTGACGATTCGATTGATCTCCTCCGGCATGCGCATATTGAAGGATCGCAGGCCGGCCTCGACATGCGCGAGCGGAACATGCAACTTGACCGCGGCCAGCGCTCCGGCCAGGGTCGAATTGGTGTCGCCGTAGACGAGTACCAGATCCGGCCGTTCCTTCAATAGGACCTCCTCGAGCCGTTCGAGCATCAACCCGGTCATCCTCCCGTGGCCGGCGCTACCCACCTCGAGGTGGTAGGCGGGGGCCGCAATCTCGAGTTCTCGGAAGAACACGTCCGACATGTTGTCGTCGTAGTGCTGTCCGGTATGCACCAGAATCTCGTGGAGCTCGTCGTCAGCCCGGTTTGCCTCTGCCATCGCGCGCGAAACTACGGCGGCCTTGACGAATTGAGGCCTGGCCCCGACAACACTGACGATCCTGAGAGGTCGCATCCCTTTAGGCTGCCGTCTCGACCTCAAAGCGTTTCATCCACGCGCCGAAGCAGATCATGCGCCACGGCAGGAACGAGAATGGTCTCTTGCCGGCGATGACTTCCTCCAAGACCTCGAGCGCCTTGACCGTGAGAATTCCGCAGCTTGCTTGCAGCGCCTCGCGCAGCGCGCTTCGGAAGCGATCCGGTGATTCGACCCGTACCCACTGCTCCTCCGCCGTGGCGAAGCCGATCTTATCGGTCCGAGTGCGGATCGGCTCGGGCAGGACACCCCGCATGGCTTCGCGCAACACCACCTTGGTCGTCGCCCCCTTCAGCTTAAAGGTGTCCGGGAGGCCCAGGACGAGCTCCACCAGACGGTAGTCCAGGAACGGAACACGGGCTTCGACGCTGTGTGCCATCGAGTCTCGATCTTCCCAGTGCAAGAGCATCGGAAGGCTCGTCGCAAGCAGTTGTGCGCGCGACAGCTTTTCGACGCTGGTCGCCTTGGCGCCGGCCATCAGGAACGGATCCGCTGGTGCAGCGCCTAATCGATCGAGATCCAGCCATGCCGGCGACCCGAGGCCAGGTCGACCCATCGCCTTCCGGAGCAAATGGCGCAGCGCCTCGGGCAGGAGCGGGCTCAAGGTATACGCCAACAGCTGCTTGTGCGAAATGCCATGCACCCGATGCACCTGCGCCATCTCTAGCGCGAGGCGGGACAGCCGCAGCCCGCGGAGGAGACCGCCGAAGCGCGCCGCATAAAAGCCGTGGTAGCCTGCGAGCTGTTCATCGGCACCCTGCCCGTCCAGCATCACTCGTACTCCATGTTGGGCGGCCAGCTCAAAGACGTGCCACTGGGCAAATATGCTGGTCGAGCCGAACGGCTCGTCCTGGTGCCACACCATTCTCGGCAGCAGATCGAACAGTTGCGCAAGCTGCGGGCTTACCTGGTAGTTAGCCACCCCGGTGCTGCGTACCACAGCCGCGATGTGCATGCCCTCGTCCACCCGGCTATCCCTGGAGCGGGCCGAGAACGTCTTCTGAAGCTGTTCCGCGCTCGCTTGCCGCAAGAGGCGATTCGCAACGCAGACGATGCTGGACGAATCGAGCCCGCCGGACAAGCAAGAGCCGACGGGCACGTCTGCCCGAAGGCGTAGGCGCACCGAGTCCTCAAGCAGGCTGCGTACGCGCGTGGCTGCCTCCCCGAGCGTAGGTTCCGAGGCGGCAGGCATCAGCTCGTACCAGCGCTGGACCCTCGCGCCTTGGTACAGCTCATCAAGGCTACAGCTGATCATCTCACCACCCCTCAGCTGGCGCACACTCGCAAACAGGGTCTCGCTCGTATGATCGAACAGCCCCCAGTTGAGGAAGTCGTAGGCCCGTGGACCGTTCAAGCGCGGCCGCCATCCCGGGAGCACCGAGAACTGCTTGATCTCCGAGGCGACCGCAATCAGACCCTGGTGGTTCCGCCAGATGTACAGAGGCTTCACACCGAATCGATCGCGAGCGATCAGCACTCGACGCGCTGCGCGATCGACCAATACGAAGGCGAACATGCCGTTGAAGCGGGCGAGGCACCGGTCTCCCCACTCGCGATAACCGTGCAGAATCACTTCTGTATCGCTTTGCGAGACAAACTCGTGGCCGAGAGCCTGCAGCTCGGAGCGCAACTCCACGTGGTTGTAGATCTCGCCATTGTAGACAACCCAATGGCGCCCGCTCGCGTCGCACATCGGTTGATGGCCAGAGCCGCTGAGGTCCACGATCGACAATCGTCGATGCGCGAGAGCTACCGAAGCGATGTGACCTACAGCAGCATCGAGAGGTACCGAAGCAGCGTACGGCAGGGTCGCCCGCTGGGAACCCACGGGCGTCTCCGGCCCGGCCATCGGCCGTGGCGCGAGATCCGGGCCCGACATCAGCACGTACCCCTCGTCATCCGGCCCGCGATGCCGGGTGAGGGTGTTCATCGCTCGAACTGCCCCCGCCAGCTCTTGCCCCTCTCTGGTAAAAAGTGCAGCGAGTCCACACATGCCTATCGCCTTGCCTCGTGTCGGGGCTTGATCATGGAACCCACTTGCTCCCCACAATGTTCATTCTTGCCCTAAGCTCTTCTTCAGGGCACCGTCGACAACACGCAGCAGTACTTGCGAGACGCTTTCGTAGCAGAGCTCCCGTGCAGCCCGATGGGAGTTCAGTTTGTATTGAAAGATCCGGTCCTCGGTCAGATTGCGAAGCTCGCGCGCGAGCGCTGCCACCGAAAAGTCCTTCGCGACAATACCGCAATCGAATCTTCGCACGACCTCGGCCATCTCAGGAGACGGTGCGATCGCCACCGCAAGTCGCCCTTGGATGAACTCGAATAGCTTGTTGGGAAGCGCGTACATGTTGTTGAAACTGCTCGGCTCCAGAATATAGATGCCAACGTCATAGGCGTTGAGTATCGCAGGCAACTGCGTCATCGGAACAGGGGGCAGCACACGGACCCGAGGATGATCGGCAGCCGTGGCCCGAAGCCACCTGAGGTAGGCGGGATCCGTTTCCACCAAGAACAGATCCAGTGAGAAACGCTCATCCAACTGCGCCATCATGGCTATCATGCGGTCGATTCTGCGCGACGCTACCGCCCCGCCGTGGTGCACGAGGCGGACAGTGTTTCGATCCAAGGGTCTCGGCCGCAAATCAGCGAACGGGGGGGCGTTCTGAACGACCTCAGGCTTCACACCATACTGCTGCAAGTATTCCCTGGCTATCCGCTCCCCCACCGTAATCATCCCGGCTACCCTCGGGATATACTCCTTGCACAGGTAATGCAGATAGGGGCGGAAGAAGAAACGCCATTTCCATTCCTGCTCCATTTCACGTGGAGAGTACTCGTGCGCATCGAGTATCACACCGCACCTCGGGTTCAGCCTTAACGCGAGCGGCACCGTCGTGATCTCGTTAGCCAAGACAAGGTCGAACGCGCCGTTGCGCAACTGCTCAAGCGCTCCGGCAACTGCTGTCGACGACCAATAGAAGTGCTCAAAGAGGCCAGCTTTCAGCATCGCCGCCGCCATGACCTTCCCGGCGCCGCTGCGCGATATCTGTGGTATTGGAACGAACTTCACACCAGGAAGGTTCGGGTCCCCGAACCCTGCGGCGGTGATTGAGTACTTCTTGCACAAGAATCGGATCTGCCGGTTGACACGGGGGTCGATTGCGAGATCAGAGAATGACAGGATCAGAATGCGTGTCACCGTAGAATCTCTCGGTAGTCAACCCCCCTGTGGGGGCTGATCGCTGCGTGCACGCCGCATTGCGACGACCATCAGAACACCGATGCATCGGACAAGAGGTCTCCGATAGCTCTTGCTGCGCTCTTGCCGCAGGTGCCGTAGTTGAAACAGTACTTCGAGCGAGCGACCCGAATTGCCTGCACAAAGCGCTGAGAACTCGCGAGAAGCTCTCTGGCTCCACTCAGGATTGCATGCGTCTCGGCGGCAACTACTTTTCCGACGACCTCCCTAACGGACAGTTCCAGTGGAACGAGTCCGACGGAGTTCCAATCGTTGTTGAATGCCTTGTGTGGCACGTCCACATACAAGACCGGGAGTTCTCGCAAGAACGCATATTCCAGCGCAACTCCTGAGTAATCGGAAATCATCAGATCCGCGTCTAGCAGTGATCCGCTGCCAGCCGTGGGTAGCTCGAGCCTGAAGCGGTCGCAGTTGCCGTAACGCTCCCGCAAGAGACTACACACCCGGGCAGCATTGGCAACACCCCCGGGATGGGGTCGCACCGTTACGTCATATCCACACTCAAGCAGCTCTCTCACCAGTTCCAGTCCCAAGGAATCGAGCAAGTTGCGCTCGCCCCAGGACGGTGCGACGACAACATGCGGACGCCGCTTGCTATCTGGTAGTTTCAATGCGCGCAACTCTCTTCTGAGCTCGTCACTTTTGCCGTATCCGACCGGCAGAGCGGTCGCTCGCCAGTGTGGCCGTAGTCGGCGCAAGGCCACCACTTCGGCGATGTGATGCTCTCCGCACGCGAATATCAGATCATAACCATCGAATGCCCCCTCGGGATAGGCCATATGAAGGCTGACCAATGAATGAGGCATGTGAACGTGGAACCTCACGTTTTGATGCAGCCGTTCCCGCGGGACACCGCTGACGGCAGTTACCAGGACGGGTGCGTTCAAGCGCCGGAGTAGGGAGGCGCTACCGCGATATGTCCTCGCTCCTGGAAGCAGCGGAATCGGATGCCGTGACTCCGTAACAATCGCGCAGCGAAAACCCAGCGCTTCAAGCTCCAGGTATGTGGATCGAATCCACGTCGCATGCAATACCTGGTTACAGTAGAAGAGCACATCGGCTCCCCCGTCTATGTAGAACCTCATTGCGACTGCTGCGTCGCCTGCCCGCAGCAGGACACGAAGGAGCTTAGCCCACATTGGCAGCCGGAGGCCCCAGCCGCTCTCGTGCAAGCGTTGATACGCGGCGGAGGATAAGCAGGTAGCGCAAGAACGCAGCGATTGAGTAGATCACCACAGCCGCCATCAGACTGTTAAGCCATATTCCTGCACCAAAGCTCGCCACAGCAATGGCGAAATGCGTCGCTTGCACCGCTAAGAGGAATCGACCGGCTTCGAACACCAGCAACGCAACGCTCAAGGGTGCGATCGCTATCATCGCGCCGAACACAGGCGAGAGAACCATCGAGTATTCGCCCGCGGGCTCCCAACCTGGCCCGAGGAGCAGTCCGAACAGAAACGGAAATGATGCGCCCATCAGCACCGCCGCCAACACGCCGACCACGCTGAGGGTGCTTCGTACCCTCAGGAAGCTGGTGTGGGCGGCCCGATCTGCGTTGCGGACGGCGCCCGCGAGCCGCTGGTGCAAAACCTTGCTGATTGAGTCCCCCAACAGCGTGACTGGACCGAAACAGAATCGCAGCACCATCCCGTATTGAGCGGCGGCAGCCGCCCCGAAGAATCGTTCTATCAAGACGACTGGCAGGTTGTACGCGAGGGCGCTCAGGACATTGCTTGGCAAGATCAGAAGAGGGGTTTTCCGTCTGCGGTGCAGTTCGGTCAGCCAACGAGCAGCGCCTGCCGTGTTAGCGATATGTGGGCGCAACGAAGAGAAGCTATAGAGCGCGGCGACGCACGTCGAGACTCCTACTTGCGCCCATATAAGCTGGAGAATGTCGCGGTTGCCGAAGTACCAGAAGCCGAGCGCCGCAGGGAGAAAGAACAGCGAACCGGTAACTCGGGCGATCGCTATCAGGTGAAAGCGCGCCTCTCTGATATTCATCATCTCGGAGATCTGCATCAGTCCTGTGGCTCCCAAGAGCAGCCCAAGAGGCACCGCCGCACGGTATCCGAACATGAAGAACCCGAGACCTGAAAGCAGGGAAGAACATGCCACAAGAATCAGCAGTCCTCGCAGGAGATCCGGGATCTCTTCCTCGGGCAAATGCGGCAACAGAGTCGGGAGCGCCAGCAAATGGATCGTCGACATGATGCCGAGGTAGGCGACAAGTACCTGGTACTCGCCGATGTCGGCATGAGAGAACGTTCGGCCGATGAGAACGAGACTCCCCATCCCCAGCAACTGCCCCGTGAGGGCTGCGAAGGTCAGCCCCCCTGCCCGCATCGCGAACGGCGATCGTTTCAATCGAGATGTGAGCCGCGCAAAGGGCATCGAACTCTTGTCGTGACGTCGCGGCCTGGCGCTACGTTCAACTTCTCGGTGAATCCTCCTCGGGAAATCAACCCGTCGATTTCGTCACCACGTAGCGGGCGACGACCGGGTCATCCCTCTCAAAGGTTGCCAGCCCATTGCTCTCTACGAAGAACTTGGGTCTATACCCGACCGATAGCAGGAGCGCGAGAAACTCGTTGGCATCCACGAAGCTTCTGTAGTGGTCTGTGACGGTCTCCGTATCGCTGAGACGCCTACCTTCATTCAAGAGCGGATCTCTGGTCGATCGACACTCGATCAGAAATATCCCCGATTCCGGCAACAACTCGTAGATCTTCTCGGCAACATGCTCTCGTTGAGGCTTTGATATCGTGTGCATGGAGAAGCGTGAATAGACGACAGTCGGCGTCGCCTGTAGCTCAAGCGGAAACTCCGTAAAGTCGCTCGATACGAATGTGAGTCTATCTTGTTTGCACCATTCGCGCGCTCGCTGCCTGTTTTGGGCTGTTACGAACTCACATTGATCGATGCCGATGACCATGTGTCCGTGCTCGGCGAAGTAAAAGGCGTCCCTCCCGTTGCCGCTCCCCAGCTCGAGTATGCAAGAGTTTCGCGGAATCCATGATTGCAGGCATGTCTCTGCGAACGAGGTTGGGTAGTGCACGCCCCCCTTCAGTCTGTAGTAGCTGTCCCAGTAGCTCTTGTCCATGTGTATGAACTCTCTCGCTCAGACCGTGAATAGGCTCCTGGCCGCTGAGGATACCCATACCGACCGCGGAGTACATCCGCGCAGGAACGCATCGAGATGAACCTAGCGCCGGCTAGTCGACTATGCTGGATCCCAGAGGCGGTCGAGACTCGCTTCTTGCGAACGAGGGCGGCTCCCACTGAGTATCCGTGGCGAAGCGACGTTTCAGGCGGTTTTCCGGACAACCGCGCGCAGCGTCTGGTCCAGCTGTTGGGTAACCGCGACTTGGGTATCGAGATCGAGATCCGCGTGCATCGGCAGGCTCAGAACCCGCTGCGCCAGGTGCTCGGCGACGGGCAGCGGGCCGCAGCTGGCGAGCTGGGCATAGGCGGGCTGCTTGTGCATCGGCACGGGGTAGTGCACGGAGGTCGGCACCCCCGCTTTCTGCAGCGCCACCTGGAGGCGGTCTCGATCGGGGACTCGTACCGTGTACTGAGCGTAGACGCTGATCCGATCGGGCCGGACGGCGGGCAGCTCGATCTGCCCCCGCAGCCCGCTCAACAGCTTCGCATATCGGGCGGCCGCCGCCTGCCGTTGCTCGATCTCCCACTCGAAGCGTTCGAGTTTCGCCAGCAGCACGGCGCATTGTATGGTATCCATCCGTCCACCGACGCCGATGCGGGTGTGGTGGTAACGGCTCTGCTGCCCGTGCACCCGGATCTCGCGCATCGCCTGTGCCAGGTCGTCGTCCGCCGTGAAGATCGCGCCGCCGTCGCCGTAACACCCGAGCGGCTTGGAGGGAAAGAAACTGGTGCAGCCGATGGCGGACAGGTTGCAGCTGCGCCTGCCCCGGTAGCTCGCACCGAAGCTCTGGGCCGCGTCTTCGATCACGGCCACGCCGTGACGCGCCGCGACGGCATTGATCTCGTCCATGTCCGCGGGCTGACCGTACAGGGACACCGGCATGATCGCGCGCGTGCGCCGGGTCACGGCCGGTTCGAGTGTGGCGACATCGAGATTGCACGTATCCGGCTCGACGTCGACGAAGACCGGGGTGCAGCCCAGCAGCGCGACCACCTCCGCCGTGGCGATGAACGAGAACGGCGTGGTGATCACCTCGTCGCTGGGCTTGAGCCCCAGCGCCATCAGGGCGATCAGCAGCGCCTCGGTGCCGGAAGCACAGGTGACGCAGTGCTTGGCGCCGGTGAAGGCCGCGAGGCGATCCTCCAGCTCCTTGACCTCCGGGCCCATGATGTACTGCCCATGCTCCAACACGCGCTGGATGCGGGCGTTGATCGGTTCCCGCAGGGCCTCGTATTGGAGCTTGAGATCGTGCATCGCGATCGGCATGCTCATTCCTCCGGTGCGCAGCCGGCGGCGCTCACTCGATAAGTACGGCCGCAGGCGCCGCAGCGAACGGAGTTCTCGGCTCCGCCCTGCGGCAGTCGGACTCCGCAGCAGCACATCCAGCCGACCCGGCGCGCGGGCGCGCCAAGCATCAGCGCATGCGCCGGTACGTCGCGAGTGGCCACCGCGCCGGCGCCGATGAAGGCGTATTGGCCGACGACGTGTCCGCAGATGATGGTCGCGTTCGCTCCGATCGAGGCGCCGCGGCGCACCAAGGTCGCGCGATACTCGTGCTTGCGGGAAACGTGCGAACGCGGGTTGATGACATTGGTAAAGACCATGCTCGGCCCGCAGAACACATCATCCTCCAGCGTGACGTCGTCGTAGACGGAGACGTTATTCTGGATCTTGACGTTGCTGCCGATCACCACGCG
>Ga0187892_10009451_pt1 | contig 12832 bp, 12 predicted proteins | sample MA1701073metaG_FD_139345 | JGI IMG/M metagenome (GOLD analysis project Ga0187892, IMG submission 139345) | Bio-ooze microbial communities from a basaltic lava cave in the Kipuka Kanohina Cave System on the Island of Hawaii, USA - MA170107-3 metaG ...
CGAGGATCAGCGACCAGAGAATCAGCGAGAGCACGCCGATCACGTTGTCCGGCGTGGGTGTGAGTCCTGTCGTCTCGCTGAACGCGGCGCGCACCGCGTACAGCGGACTGGTCCCGATGTCACCAAACACCACGCCCAGCGCCGTGACGCTCAGCGCGAGGAGCTCAGTACGTCCGTGCCCGCCGCCGTGCCCGCCGGCCGCCGTGTCCTTCGCCGCCGGCCGTGCAGCCGCTGCGGCACGCTTTTGCCTGAGTGGTTTCGCCAAGGAGAGACAGAATCGTGAACAAAAAAGACCCGCGGGAGGTATGGGGCCTCCCGCGGGTCAGGAATCGCGGCTCAGCTTCCCACGAGCATCGCGCCGATCACCTGAACGCCCGCGCCTCGCGCGGCGTCCATGGCGGCAATCACATCGTCGTAAATGACTTCCGGATCGGCCTTCACCATCAGCGCCTTGTCCGGCCGGCCCGTGTAGATCAACGTCAGCCGCTCGAGCAGCTTGTCCTTCGCCACCGGCTCTGTATTGATGCGAAGCGTCCCGTCGGCGAAGATCTCGAGCACAATGTTCGGTGCCGGATTTGCCTGGGTCGGCTCCTTCTCCTCCGGAATCTGCACGTCAATGCTCTTCTGCAGCAGCGGCTGCGCGATCATGAAGATCACGAGCAGCACCAGCAGCACGTCGATCATGGGCGTCATGTTGATGTCCGCCACGTGATCCTTGCTGCCACCAACGGCCATTGCCATAAGGTTACCTCACGAATTGGCTAGTGGCTTTCTTCGTCCTTTCCGCCCCTGCCTTCCGTCACGGCCGCCACGACGCGCGCCCCCGCTTCGCGCGCGATCTTCATCGCCTCCATCAACTCACCGTACTTCAGGCGACGATCCGCCTTGACGAAAAGCACCTTGTCCTGCGGCCGCATGTCGAACTCGCGCTTCAGAAGCATGCCCGCATCCTCACGCCGGATCGGCTTCTTCTTCAGGTAGTACTGCCCGTTCAGGTCGATCCCCAGCTCGACGCGGCTCTCATCCGCTTCGCGGTCCTTCAGGTTGTCACCCTGCGGCAGCTGCCCCTGGAACCCCTGCAGCAGCGCGGGCGTCACGACCATGAAGATGATGAGCAGCACGAGCATCACGTCCACCATCGGTGTGACGTTGATATCCGCGCTGACCTCTGACCTGCGGAACCCTTCAGCTTCGAATGCCATGCGTCCTCCTTGCGCCGCTTAGTGCGGAGCGCCGAGCGGTTCGCCGGCCCGGCCCGAGCGCGCGCCACCCGCGGCCTTCTGGCCCTCGAGGCGCAGCCGGTGCTCGTAGCGCAGCAGGAAGTCCATGAACTCCTTCGTGCCGTATGTGATCTCCATGGTCACGTACTCGATGCGGTTCACGAAGTAGTTGTAGAGCCACACACCGGGCAGCGCGACCAGCAGACCGAACGCGGTGGTGATCAGCGCCTCGGCGATACCGGCCGTGATGCCCGCCAGGCCGCCCGCGCCTTCCGACATCCCCGTGAACGCGTTCACCACGCCCATCGTCGTGCCGAGCAGTCCCACGAACGGCGCCGTCGCGCCCACCGTCGCCAGCACGCCCAGGCCGCGGCGGTACCGGGCCAGCAGCTCGATCGTGTTCAACTCGATCAGACGCTGCACCGACGCGACTTCCGCCGCCGTCAGCTCGAAGTCCTTCCCGTGAAACCGCAGATTCGCAAAGACCCGGCGGAACGCCAGCGCCAGGTGGCTCTTCTTGTGTGAATCGACCAGCTTCTCGGCCTTCTCGAAATCTTCATCGGTCAACGCCTTCGAAAACAACGGCGAAAACCGGATCGTCTCCCGACGCGCTGCGCCCATGATGACGAGCTTGCGGATGGTCACTGTGGCCACCATCAGGGACATGAAGAACAGAATGTACACAATCCCTTTGGCGAACCATCCCATCGTGCCCCACAGCTCGACTAATGAGAGTCCCATAATCTCCTCTTCTTTGCTCTAGGGCGCACGGCCGCGCCGCCGCCGGTTGAATGACCACGCCTCTCGCGGCCGGGTCCTCGTCACTTGGTCGAGAACTTGATCGGCAGCGACACCCACACCTGAACCTTCTTGTCGCGGTTGTATGCCGGCGAGAACCTCATCACCTGCGCAACCTTGATCGCGGCCTCATCAAGCGCGGGATACCCGCTGCTCGTGTTGATCTGGTACTTGATGACCTTGCCGGCTTCATCAATGAAGAACCACACGTTGACATCGCCGCCAATGCCCGCATCGCGCAGCAGCGGCGGATAGTTCCGCTCCAGCGCGCGAACCACTTCCGCCTCGTTCAGGATCTTGGGCGCCACCGTCATGGGCGTGAACGCCGGCGCGGCACTCAGGTCGATCGTCTTCGCTTCTTCGTCCGAGACGCGACGGCCGTCCGCACGGCCACCCTGCACGCCTACGCCCGAGAAGTCCGCCTCACGGAACACCTGCGTCGGATTCGGCGGTGGAATGTCCGTCGGCACAATGTCCGGTACCGACAGCGTCTGGAACCCCCGCGGGATATCCTCCGCTACCACCCGCGGCGCCTGCTGCTCCGGTGGCGGCGGCGGCGGCGGCAGCTCCAGCTCCGGCGGCACCTCGATGATCGTGACCTGCTCGTCTTCGTTCGTCACTTCGTCCGCAATCGCACGCGTCGCCCAAAGCAGCCCGGCCAGCAGCAGGCCGTGCCCCACGATCGACACGAGCGATGCGGCCATCGTGCCCGTCGCGCTCGACGGCGGCTTGCTCGCCAGCAAGTGCCCGAACGGCGCTTCATCGACCACGGCTTCCTTCACTTCGTTCTCGTTGGCCATGGTGTCTCCTCCGGTCCCCCGGTTCAGTCCACCTTGCGAGTCGGGCGCCGACGGCGCGGCGCGGAGCCCGCAGGCAGTTCACGACGATAAATATAGTGCATTCGACGGAGTCTGACGCAACCCCGGGGCCGGGACCCATACCGGGCCGCCCCCACAACCCTGTCGATGCCGTCTGTGGCGAATGCCATTTCGTTACTGCCGAAAGAAGCCGTTCGTTCCGGGGCGGGGGTCCGACAGCGCGCCTGCGGGACCCGGGTCCTGGAATCCGTGGCCGCGGAACGGCTTGTACTGCATACCCGGGGCCGCGGGCGCTCGGCTCATGCCCTCCGGTCACGCGGCGTTTGGAGTCCCGCGAGAATGAGGCTCCGGCTGCGCGCGTGGTGCACCGAAACAGCGGCCGCATAAGACAAAAGGAGGCTCGAAGGCCTCCGACCGTGAATCCATTTTGGAAGACGGCTGGAAGGTGAGCGGAATCCGGGCGGCTGTCAAGGAGCAGGTGGGCGCGGTCGACCGGGTTGTACGGTTGCGGATTTGGGGTGGAGCCGCGGGGTCGGTTGATGGGTGAGCGCGACAATGGCGTGGAGGGGAGTTGGCTTGCGGTGCCGCGAGGCGTCGGGTACGGTGCAGCCCTTTCGGGAGAGAGAGACGCGGTCATGAATGCGGGTTCGAAGTTGCGGTTGTTCGTGGGCACGCGGCGCGGGTTGTTCGTAGCGCGGACGGACCTGTCGCGTACGGCGTGGCAGCTGGAGGAGCCGCAGCTTGTGGGTCGAGAGGTCTATCACGTGATGCATGACGAGCGTCGCTCGCGGGTCTGGGCGACGACGTGGCATTCGGTGTGGGGTGCGCACGTGCACTACAGCGAGGACCTGGGCCGGACGTGGTCGGTTCTGGACACGGTCCCGCATCACGAGGACAGCCGTGGCGTTCGAGCGGTGTGGTGTGTAACGGCGGAGCGAGCGCGGGCGCGGCTGTACGCGGGGATCGAGCCGGCGGGTCTGTTCGTGAGTGAAGACGAGGGCGCGACGTGGGCGGCTTCGAGCCTGAACGCGCATCCGACATCGGAGCGCTGGCAACCGGCGGGTGGCTCGCTGGCGCTGCATTCGATTGTAACGGATCCGGAGGTCCCGGCGCGGCTGTGGTGCGCGGTTTCATCGGGCGGCGTCTATCGATCCGATGATGACGGTGCGACGTGGCAGCCGAAGAACCGGGGCACGCGTGCGGAGTTTCTGCCGCAGACGCGGCCGGAAACCGGTCAGTGCGTACACAAGCTGATCGTGCATCCGGCGCGGTCCAACCGATTGTACCAGCAGAATCATTGTGGCACGTACCGCTCCGATGATGGCGGGGACAGCTGGATCGAGATCACGGAGGGACTGCCGAGCGACTTCGGGTATGTGCTGGCGACGGACGTACGCGACCCGGATTGCCTGTACGTGGTGCCGGAGGATTCGAGCGACATGCGTACGACGGCAGCGGGGCGGCTGCGGGTCTACCGCACGCGTGACGCCGGCGCATCGTGGACCGCGCTGACGCGCGGGCTGCCGCAGCAGAATGCGTACGTATCGCTGCTGCGCGAATCGATGACCAACGACACGCTGGATCCGCCGGGCATCTACTTCGGCACGTCGGGCGGCCATGTATTCGCGAGTGCGCACGCCGGCGAGAACTGGGGCCTGGTAGCCGGCTACCTGCCGCGGGTCCTGTCGATCTGCGCGGTGGTCACGGCGGATTGAAGGCATCGCCGGCCTGCCCGAGCTGGAGCTGGCAGCAGAGCGAGCCGCGCGCGGCGCCGGTTTCGAGCACGTCGGGCAGGGCCCATCGCAGGGCGACGTACTGTGTGACGCCGGTCACATCCTGGGGGACGCGCGGTCGGCCGGCCGCGATGTGGCCGGCGTAGAGGCGCATCACGATGGTGCGGTTGTCGCGGGCGGCGCGGCCGCGGGCGATTTCGCGGTCCAGCACGACATCGACGCCGAGCTTGTCGCGTGCGGCGCGATGTGCGGCGGCGGTCCAGGACTCGCCTTCGCCGAGGCTGGCCGCGGGCAGGCCCCAGATGCCGGGCAGGTCCGTGTCGCCCGCCGGCCGTTTCACGACGAGCAGCAGGCCGGGCATCGCGGGATCCGTGAGGCTCAGCGCGACGGACCGCGCGCGCGCCCGCGACGTTTTCGCGGCCGGTCCGGCCGCCGCGTTGTCCATTCGTCCTCGTCAGCTTCCGTGGTTTCGCGAATGCCGGGCGGCACCCCGCTGCCATCCCAGCCGAAGCGGTTCCAGTCGATCCGGCCCTGCCGGTCGAAGCGGACACCCTCGGCGCGGAGCAGGGCCCGCTGCAGCGCAGGCCCGTGCATGGTGCCCTTGATGGAAATTTCGCCGTTCCGGTTGACGACGCGCCACCAGGGCACATCGGAGCCTTCGGGCAGCTCGAAGAGGGCGCGTCCCACGGCGCGTGCCGCGCGCGGCGTTCCCAGCACGGCTGCCACGCCGCCGTAGGAAGCGATGCGGCCGTGTGGAATGGCGCGGATCGTGGCGCAGGCGCGTTCCGCGAAGGTTTTCGGTGCGGGGTTTCCCGTGATTTTGGTCATCGACTACCTTCGACTCGTGGATGCCATGCCGGCGAAGCCCGCGCCCGAGGCGGCGGGTCTCGCTCTGCTCCGGTTGGGCGCGGAGATCACGCTCAAGTCGCGTCGTACCCGCGCGCAGTTCCTGCGGCGGCTGCGGTCGAACCTGGCCGATGCGCTTGCCGCATCGGGCTCGGGTGCGCGGATCGACAGCACGTGGGGCCGCATGTTCGTGCGCGGCGGCGTCGAGGTCCTGCCTGCGCTGACCCACGTGTTCGGCCTGAGTTCCATCAGTCCCGTTGCGCGGGTCGTGCCCGCGGATCTCGACGAGATCGTGCACGCAGGCACGGCCCTGTTCACCGAGCGCGTGCGGGGCCGACGCTTTGCCGTTCGTGCGCGCCGCGCCGGCTCGCACCCGTTCACGTCCAAGGATATCGAGATCCGACTGGGTGCCGCGCTGCTGCCCGCTTCGGCCGGCGTCCGTCTCGATGATCCCGAGTTTACCGCTTTCGTCGAAGTGCGCGACGCCGAGGCCTATCTCTTCCACGAGCGCTTCGACGGGGCGGGCGGGCTGCCGCTCGGCGTCGAAGGCCGCGCTGTCTGCCTGCTGTCCGGCGGCTTCGACTCGGCCGTTGCGGCCTGGCTCATCATGAAGCGCGGCGTCGCTCTCGACTACGTGTTCTGCAACCTGGGCGGCGACGCGTACGAGCGCGCCGTGCTCCAGGTCGCGAAGGTCCTGGCCGATCAATGGAGCTGGGGTACGCGGCCGCGCCTTTTCGTCGTCGACTTCCAGGGCCCGCTCCAGGCGCTGCGCGAGACCGTGCGGCCACAGTACTGGCAGGTGGTGCTCAAGCGTCTGATGTACCGCGCCGCCTCACGCGTCGGCCATTCGCTCCGCGCCGCCGCCATCGTCACGGGCGAATCGATCGGCCAGGTTTCCTCGCAGACGCTGCACAACCTGCGCGCCATCGAGCCAGTCGCGACGCTGCCCGTGTTCCGCCCGCTGCTCGGGTTCGACAAGGAAGAGATCATCGCGAAGGCTCGCGACGTCGGCACCGCCGCCCTGTCCGAGCAGGTGCGCGAGTATTGCGCGATCGCGCCCGGCCATCCCGTCACGGCCTCGTCGCCGGAGCGCGCCGCGGCCGAGGAAGCCGCGATGGACCTCACGATCCTGGACGACGCGATCGAGAAGCGCAAAGCGCTGGACCTGCGCGCCCTCAGCGCGACCGACCTCGTGGCGCCCTACCTGTTCACCAGCGTGATCCCCGAGGGCGCGATCGTCTTCGACTGCCGCCCGCTTGCGCAGTTCCGCGCGTGGCACTACCCCGGCGCGGAGCAGCGCGATGAGTGGGAACTGCTCCGCAGCATTGACCGGCTCGACCGCGACCGCGCCTATGTCCTCTACTGCGCCCACGGCATCCAGACCGCGTACCTCGCCGAAAAGATGCAGCGCGCCGGTATCGAAGCCCACTCCTACCGTGGCGGAGTGGCGGCGCTGATTCGCAGCAGCGGGATCAGTACCAGCTGAAGAAGCCTCAGCCGAGGATCAAGTGCTCGGACCTCACGGCCCTGTGCCTCGACCCGGCTGCGCAGAACGAGCGAACGCCCGATTCAGCGAGCCGCTCGCTTCCGCGGCGTCGGGTGGCTCTGTGCCCATGATGCCGCGCACTGTGGTCTCCGCCACACCCAGCAGGATGTGATCGACGGCTTCGACGCCCTGCATGACGGAGTGGTCCTGGTTGGAGACTTCGTACTTCCACGCACCGAATCGGCCGCGGCTCAGAACGCCACAGGCCGCCAGCTCCGACTGGATCGGCTCGAGCACCGCGTCGCGACCCAGCCAGGGAGTGGGATATCCGTATTCCAGCCGAGTCTGCCATGTGCTGGCGATGCGCGCGTCGCCGTCGATCATCCGCGCGTGCTTCAGGCCATCGATCACCTGATCCACGATCCGTTCGTGATCGACCGGTTTGGCGGGTGTCTCCGTGACTTCACACATCAGTGACCATTGCTCGCCGGGGCGGGATACGTTGTGGGGCGAGTAGTTGCTGAAGACGGTCACACGATAGAACGGCGTTTCCGGCTCGGGAAAGTAGAGCCAGCACTTGGTCTGCAGGCCCGCCGGCGGCTGGCCGTCGAGCCCGACGCCCACGATGTGACTCGAGCCGTGCACGAACTCGTGACGCAGCGCTCGCAGATCCTCACGATCCACGACCATGTCGAGCAGTCGATCGAGAGGCTGCGTCGAGATGAGGAAGTCATACTCGACCTCTGCGCCGTCGGCCAGGCGCAGGGTTCTTCGACCCGGATCAATACCTGCCACACGGCAGCCCAGCCGGCAACGCTGCGCATCGAGCTGCGCGAACAGACTGCGCCAGATGGCACCGGTGCCGCCGCGCAGCGGGTAGCGGAAAGTGGCGTTGGGGCCCCAGCCGACATCGTTTCGGCGCTGCACGATGTTGCGCACGATGCGCCTGACATCGACTGTCGCGACGCGCTCCCCCATCCATCCGACATCGAGCGAGGCCGGCTCGTAGCCCCACACCTTCCGATTGTAGGGGAACATGAACACGTCGCAGAGACCCGGACCGAATGCGTTGAGCAGCCAATCGGCGAAGGTTGCGGGCCGGGATGCCTGCCCTCCGTTCGCCGAATGGCGAAAGACCTCGAGCAGTCCATCAATGCAGGGAATGAGATCGGCCTCGGGCAAGCACCAGATGTTGTTCTGGAACGGGTACGGGATCCAGCGGTCGCGCATCCAGACCCAGGCTTCCCGTTCGTGCTCGAGCCAGTCGGCGCCCAAGGCGGCCACCATCAGCGCATCGAAATAGCGGTAGTGCGAGAACAGCACGTGCCCGCCGTGATCCCACGTGAATCCGCGGGAATCCACGGCAGACGACGCGAGTCCGCCCGCGTGTGGAGCGCCCTCGAGCAGCAGCCAGTCGGCATGACCCAGCTCCTGCAGACGCCACGCCGCACCGATGCCCGTGGGGCCGGCGCCGATGATCACGATCCGCGGCGCCGTTCTCATGCCGGCAGACTCCGCCGAAACGCCAGCAGCTGACGGAACGCGCGCCAGCAGAATCGGATCAGGCGCCAACGCCGGATCGATACGCCCGTGGCTCGCTCGCGGTGCGGTACGTCGATCTCGGCAATGTCGACACCGCGTCTCGCCGCGAACACCGCCAGGAAGATGGACGGTGCGAGAGTGCCGTCGGGAATGTGACGGCGTGCCTCCAGCCAGAGCTGGCGCGGCACCAGCTTGAACGGCACGTTCGCGTCGGTCAGCCGCACTCCGAACAATGTGCGGAGCGATGCGCGTACCAGGCGCGTCAGCCAGAGACGCAGCCGCGGATCGTGGCGGACGCTGCGTACGCCGAACGCGGCCTGCCGGCCGTTCTCGAGCGCATCCCACAGGCGTGGAAACGACTCGAGCGGAATCTGCCGATCACTGTCGATCAGCAGTACGCGTTCGCCCCTCGCCGCTTCCAGGCCGGTGAGCAGGGCCGCGCCGTGTCCGCCGTTGGGCTGGTGTATGACGCGAATGCGCGTGTCGGCTGCTGCCAGTCGGTCCAGCAGTTCGGCCGTGCGATCTCTCGAGCCATCGTTCACCGCAACCAGCTCGGAGCTGGCCAACTGATCAAGGACGCAGACCTGCACGTCATTCACCGCGCCTTCGATCGAGCCTTCTTCATTGTAGGCGGGCATGACTACCGACAGTCTTACCGGATCCACGCGGCTCAAGGGGTAGGCAGAGTGCCTGCGGACTGCGCCTGCAGCACACGGAATCGCCGCAGGGATAACGTGGAGTCACCCACGGCTACGACGCCGAGTCCTGGCGCAAGCCTCTCGCGAAATGCAAGGTCGGGCTGCTCACCGCGAGACGTCATCATCCAGACTTCATCACCTTCCTGCACCGGAAGCGTGCTCAGCTCGGCGTAGTCCCGCCCGCCCACATGAAACGATATCAGGGTTGCGCCTCCCAGCTCCATCCGTGTTTCCACCAGAAACGGCATTCCCGGACGCCGGGAGATGAACGTCGCTCCTGCCACCTGAACGTTGTAATAGAAGACGTGTCCATTCCAGTTTTTCAGGAGCACGACCACTGTCCGTCCTTGCAAGCGGCGCGCCGCCGCTTCGGCCAGCGTGGCCTCGAATCCCTGGGCAAGCCAGACCCGCTGGCCGAACCCGCCGCCCGTGCGAAAGCGTGCGAGCGGTGTCGGATCCAGATAGGTCTTGTAGAGGTAGGCGCCGGTCCACATTGGGCCATCGTGCGTCTCGAACGACGACTCCCAGAGCAGGTTGCCCGGGCCGCCGGGAGTGAAATGACCCAGGCCGATGAACAGGTGTAGCGACGCTGCCACGAGCACGGCTGCCTGTGCCGCGCGCGCTCGCAGCAGGGGAGCCAGGTCACGGGCCAGACGACTCATGCCGACCGCGCCGCACAGCGAGATCGGCAGAAGAACCAGCAGGAAATACCGCGGCGTCGTCGTGGACGCGAAGTAGAAACCGAAGACCGGAAGGCACCACAGCAGCACCGCCCACAGGAGATGGCGCCGCTCGTCCACCAGGTTTCGAATGCCCCAGACCGCAAACAGCGCCGGAATCGGGCCCAGCGCCCAGAGCAGGTATTCCCAGAAGCGGGTCGTAAAGCCGGGATTCGTCAGGTGCTCGCGCATGGATGACGCGAAATCCGCCATTCGAGGATCGAACACGAACAGCAGTCCATACACGACGACCAGGCTGAACCCGACAATGGCGATCCGCATTGCCACCGCGCCCAGGGATCTGTGGCGCAGGTGCAACAGGAAGGCTACGGCCGGGGTGAGCAGCACGGCGTCCGCGCGGATCAGGATCCCCAGCGCAAACAGCAGCAGCGCCAGCACTTCGTACTTCGGCCCCGGCCGGTTGCTCAGGAGCGCCAGCCCGACGGTCGCCACGGCCACCGATGGCATTGCACTGCCCCCATAGGCGCTGCTCATCCAGAGGATCGGATTGATCGCCAGCACCCATGCCAGCAGCCAGCGTTCGGTCGACGTGAGATCCGCGCGGAACGAGGCCAGGCCAGCGACCGGGATCACCGCGCCGGCCACAGCCGACAGCGTGATCATGATGGTGGGGATCCGCGCCGGATCGCCGCCGAGCAGCAGGTCCAGGAGCTCGACGAGGCGGTGGTAGCCGACTTGAGGTCCGTAGCGATACATGTCGCCGCCGTTGTCGCGCACCAGTGCGGCGATCCCGGCGGCCAGCGACATTTCGTCGCCTTCCCAGAAGTACACGTAGTGCGCGCCCAGCACTCGAGCGCCGAGCAGCACGACGAAGAGGATGGCGCCCGCAAGTGCCAGCTTTGACTTGAGCATGGCGATACGATGGTTGCGTTCCACGCCAGCCGCCAGTCTCGGAGTTGCGCCTTCGACGGGCCGACCGCACACACGATTGCGCGCCATGCATTACCCAGGCCCTCAGTGCGGCACGCGCGGGAACGCCATCGCAGAATCGACCGGCTCGATGCAGCGGGATCTCGCGCTAGCGCCGGCGCGCCCACCTCAGCATCTCGCGCACGGTCGGCTCCTTGCCATACATCAGCATGCCGATCTCGAAGATGTGCCCGGCGGCGCGCCGTACGCCGCCGATGGCCAGAACGAGGAACGCGGCGGACAGCAGGATCTCGCGAATCGCAGGATCCGTGACCACCATGCGTGCGGGCATGGCCGGCACGCTGGTCAGCGGGAACAGCGCCAGCCCGCGCGACAGCAGGGAGTCCGGGTCGCGCAGAACGGGCGCGCACAGGGCCACCGGCAGCATCGGCAGCAGCATGAAGGATGAGCGCGCCGACGTGTTGGGGTCGTCGATGGTCGCCGCAATGGCGGCAAAGAATGAGTTCCAGAGGAGCAGGCCGAGCACGCAGAAGATGAGCAGCCCCGCGAGCACGGCCGGGCGCACGGCTGCCTGGGGAATCGCGAACTCCCAGGCAAAGCGCGCCGCCAGCGCGACAAGGAGCGAACCCGCGATCATGTTGAGCGTGGTGGTGAGCGCGTAGGCCGTAAGGCCGAGGACCTTTCCATCGATCCATGCCTGCGGCGAGATCGCCGCGATGACAGACTCGGTGACGCGCAGCTGCTTTTCCGATGTGATGCCGGTCAACAGGTACGCCATGCTCGTGAAGATGGTGAGCAGAAGGATTGCGGTGAGAATGCCGGCGACAATTTTCTCGCCGGGGCCGCGGCGGGCGCTCGCGCCGTCCGGGTAGCGGACGTCGAGCGCGGGTGGTGCGAGCAGTTGTGTCAGCAGATCGCTCGAAACGCCGGACGCCTGCAGCCGCTCGCGCTGCAGGTGTGCCGCCAGTACGCGCTCGAGCTCGGGCCGCCACGTGGGCTCGCGCCGCACGTTGAGCACGAACGCGTCGCTTCCGGTCCTGCGCAGCATCCCGTGGATCGTGCCCTCGCGCAGGCGCAGGCTGTCGGCCGGCGTCGCAGCCTCGAAGCGGAGCCGACCGTCGGGCAGCGGCGCCAGCTCGACGTCCGACACAGCCACACGGACCGTGCTCCCGCGCGACCGTACGACAAGACCGGCGCCCAACGCCAGGCCGCTGATCGCCAGAAAAACGACCAGGCCGAGGATCTGATCCTTCCACTTGAAATAGCGGCGAAACTCCCAGCCAGCCACTGTCCAGGTGTGGCGCGCCTGCGTCATGCCCCGGCCTCCCCGGCGCGCGCATCGTCGTCCCGCACGGCCTGTACGAAGATCTCGTGAAGCCTCGGCGCATGCGTCGTGATGGCCTCGATGGGCAGGCGTGCCAGCACGCGTGCAAGGAAATCGGGCGTCCGCGCGCCGGATCGCAATGTGACTTCGAAACCCGTCTCGTCTGCCGCGACCCGTTCCACGTCCGGATCCGTTTCCAGCTCGAGTCTCGAGTCGCCCGCGAGGCGCAGGTGGACGCGTGTTCCGGCACCCATCCGGGCGTGCATTTCGCGCACGGATCCCGACAGGATCTCGCGACCCCGGTTCATCAGCAGCACACGGTCTGCGACGCGCTCGACCAGATCCATCTGATGCGCGGACAGCAGCACGGTTGTGCCGCCGGCCCGCAGCTCTAGAACCAGCTCCAGGAAAAACTCCTGGCTCAGCGGGTCCAGCCCGGAGAAGGGCTCATCCAGCACCGCAACGGCTGGCCGGTGCAGGATCGCCGCAATCAGCTGCACGCGCTGCTGGTTGCCCTTCGACAGGGCATCCAGGCGGTCATGGCTCCGGTCCGCGAGACCCACGCGCTCGAGCCAGTGCATGGCGAGGTCGTGGCGCTGAGAGCGGGTGGCGGCGAGCCCGTTGCCGTCGAGCTCGAGACCGAACGTCACGTTCTCGAGCGCGGTGCGGTGAGGAAACGAGCTGTAGCGCTGGAAGATCATGCCGCGGTCGCGTCCGGGTCCCTCGACCGGGCGCCCGCGCACCAGCACCTCGCCCG
>Ga0187892_10009452_pt1 | contig 12831 bp, 10 predicted proteins | sample MA1701073metaG_FD_139345 | JGI IMG/M metagenome (GOLD analysis project Ga0187892, IMG submission 139345) | Bio-ooze microbial communities from a basaltic lava cave in the Kipuka Kanohina Cave System on the Island of Hawaii, USA - MA170107-3 metaG ...
ACAGATGAAAGAATATCAGAGTTTGAGTCATACGAGATGGGACTGCAAATATCACGTAGTGTTTATACCGAAGCGAAGGAAGAAGCGGATATTCGGGGTGCTGCGTCGACAGTTGGGGGAGATTTTCCACGAGCTAGCCAGGCACAAGGAATCGAAGATTGTCGAAGGGCACCTGATGGGGGATCACGTGCATGTGTGTCTTGCGGTTCGATGTGATCTACGAGCGGACTGCTTCACGATCGCGTCCATACCGTTCGATTGAGCACTCCCGGCAGCTTGAAGCCGAGAGTTGAGTTGATCAACGATTCTTTTCTTGCACCGCACGGCACGAATGCATTTGCCAAAGAGGCCGGGCATGGCGCGCTGGCGGGAAAAGCTCTTCATCACGATGTCAGGCAACGTGGCGAGCGCGATGGATTTCTTCAAGATCCCGACGAACCGGGTAATAGAGCTGGGGACACAGATCGAGATCTGAATGGGGGACCGTGCATCTCGTGCAACGTCCATATGGCCATCGTCAGGAGCAGCAGCGCCCCTGCCTGATGGGCCAGGGCGAGGGCTAGCGGCACAACGAAGACGAGGGTCGAGATGCCGAGCGTGACCTGCAAGGCGGCGGCGGCCAAGAGCCAGTAGCAGGCCCGGCGTGCGCCTGCCGGGAGGGCCGAGCGGCGGGCCGCGAGCCAAAGGAGACCGACGGCGAGCAAGCTCGCGAGGGCCAGAACGCGGTGCATAAACTGCACGGTGATGAGGTTCTCGAAGAGGTTTCGATAGAACGGCTGCATGAGCCAAAGTCCTTCGGGGAGCCACTGGCCTTGCATGAGCGGAAAGGTGTTGTAGGCGAATCCGGCATCGAGTCCGGCGACGAAGCCGCCCGAGATCAGGGTCACGAAAACGAGACCGAGAACGGCGACGGAATAACGAGGTAACGCTCCTTTAGCCATGAACCGGGGGCGCAAGAGGCCAAGCGCTACCCAGAGCATATAGCCATAGATCAACGCAGCCAGACCGAGATGGGCACTCAAGCGATATTGGCTGACATCAGGCCGGTCCACGAGGCCGCTTTTCACCATATACCAGCCGAGAGCACCCTGAAGCCCGCCGAGCGCGAATAGGATGGCGAGCTTGGCAATGAGCGCGCGGCCAATTCGGCCGCGGAGCGCGAAATAAAGGCACGGCACGAGAAACGCGATCCCGATGAGCCGCCCCCAGAGCCGGTGCAGGTATTCCAACCAAAATATGGATTTGAACTCGGCTAGCGTCATACCCCGGTTGAGTTTTTGGTATTCGGGATAGCGTTGGTATTGAGCGAAGGCATCCTCCCACGCGGGCGCGCTGAGCGGCGGTACTACGCCCGTCAGAGGTTGCCATTCGACGATCGAGAGCCCGGCGTGCCTGAGCCGCGTGACGCCGCCGAGCAGCACCATGATGGCGATCAGGGCGCAGCAGGTGAGTAGCCACAGCGCGATGGGCCGGGCGCTCGCGGCGTCGCGCGCAAAGGGCGCACTGGACGCACTCGTGGCTCCCCGTGTATTTTGCCCCATAAGCACGTATGCTACTGTCCCTCGCTCAAAGGACGCCATTATCCACGACTCGTCCCCCCAGCAAAACCGATCGCTCCCCGCAAGGTGAAGAAGGCTCTAGGGATACTATTGGCACTTTTTCTATGGGCCGGCGCGGTGGGGTACTACTTGCGCCCCGTAACGACCCACCCTCAAAGCCTCGGCACAGCGCCGGCCGCGTTGAGCAGCCCCGCGGTTGCGGTGGTGACCTCGGGCGTGCGCAGGGGCCCCGCCAACCAAAGAGTAGAGAGCGTCGGTACGCTCCTCGCGGACGAGGCGGTCGTGATCCGCTCGGAGATCGACGGGCGGGTCGGCGCGCTCGATGTCCAAGAAGGCCAGCCGGTCGACAAGGATCACGTTTTGGTCATGCTCAATCCCGTCGAATACCGGGCGGAGGTCGATCAGCGTGAAGCCGGCCTGGCACTCGGGGAATTGAAATTCAAACGCGCCCGCGATCTCCTCACCAAGCGGGTGATGAGCAAGCAAGAATACGACGAGATGGACGCGGTCCTCAAGGAGGCGCGCGCCGCTCTCGCCTTGGCCCGGGCACGCTTGAACAAGATCGTGCTGCGCGCGCCCTTCAGCGGCATCCTCGGTTTGCGGCGGATCAGTCCCGGCGATTATGTCAAGAAGGGCCAGGATCTGGTCAACCTGCGCCCGACGCATCGAGGATTATTTCATGGTCGTGGCGCCGGGCCTCCAGCGACCCAATCCGGTCAACTCCGCCTTGGCTTTTATTAACCTCAAACCGTGGTCGGAACGCACGCTCAGCCAGCAGGAACTAGCGGCGGCACTACAGCCCAAGCTCTTTTCCTTGCCTGGCGTCTTGGCGTTCCCGAGCAATCCTCCTTCGCTCGGCCAAAGCTTTGCCAGCCGGCCGGTGCAATTCGTGGTGCAGGCGAATTCCTATGCCGAGCTGCAAACTTTGGTGGATGTACTCATCAACAAGGGGCAGCAGTTTGCTGGGCTCGTGAATCTCGACGTTGATCTTAAGCTTAACAAGCCTCAGTTGCGGATGCGGTCAACCGCGACAAGGCGGCGGACGTCGGCGTCGAGGTGGCGGAGATCGGCCGCACGCTCGAAACTCTTCTCGGCGGCCGCCAGGTTACGCGTTTCAAACGGGAGGGAGAACAGTACGACGTCATCGTAAAAGTCGCGGATGCCGAGCGTAGAACGCCGGACGATCTGACGTCGATCTATGTGCGCGGCGGGGCCGGACGGTTAGTGCAGCTTGACAACGTGGTTGCCGTGACGGAGACCGTCGCTCCCGTGGCGCTCAATCACTTCAATCTGCGCGCGGCAATTATTAGCGCGGGCATAGCTCCCGGATATTCATTAGGTGATGGGCTACGGTTCCTGGAAGAAACTGCCAAGGAAGTTTTGCCGCCGGGGCACGTACCGATCTTGACGGGCAATCACGGGAGTTTCGTGAGTCCAGCACGACCTTGGATACGACCTTTGCCTTGGCACTACTATTCATTTACCTCGTCTTGGCGGCCCAGTTCGAGAGCTTTATCGATCCCTTGATCATCCTCTTGACCGTACCGCTTGCCGTCGCCGGCGCGCTGTTGGCGCTGAAGGCCTCCGACGGCACGCTCAATGTGTATAGCCAGATCGGATTGGTGATGTTGGTCGGCCTTATCACGAAGAACGGTATCTTGATCGTGGAGTTCGCTAACCAGCTTCAGGGCCGGGGACACGCTAGGCTCGATGCCGTGATCGAGGCGGCGGGGTTGCGGTTACGGCCGATCCTGATGACCACCTTCGCGATGATCCTCGGCACCGCACCATTGGCATTGGCGGTAGGCGCCGGTGCCGAGAGCCGCCAACCCATCGGCTGGGTTATCGTCGGCGGACTGTCGCTCGGGACGCCGCTGACCTTGTTCGTGATCCCGACGGCCTATACGCTGCTCGCCCGCCAGCGCTCCACGCCCGCCGTCGCAACCGTGTTCGACGCGGAGGCCAGGGTCGCATTACCTCGCTAAGACAAAACGCGAGTGCGCCACATCGAAGCTATCACCCACTTGCACCCGATGCTCGACGCTGTATTGCCCGGATGCGGTCCGGGGAGGTAGTGTCAGCTCGGTTACCGCGGTATTGAGGCCTGCCCTTGCGTATCGATTGTCGATGCCTTCTCGCCCGATTTTCCGGCCGCCTCGAAGCAGCACCCATGTGGCTTTCACATGAGCTTCCTTGTCGCCTGCCGGAAGGGTTAGAGAATACTCGGTATAAAACCGTACGGTCTCGCCCGGTCTCACACGCAGACGCGAGGGGGTGACCTCTCGGATCGATACCTTGAGCTCGCCGCGAAGGCCGGCTACGGTTTCCGATTCCGGTGCGTTCACGGCGGCCTCGTCGAGCCTGGTCCGAGCCGCGTCCCATTGTTCCTGATCCAAGCGCGGTTGGAAAACGGGCGGCTCTCCGGCTGGATCCTCACGTCCCGGTACGGGTACTTCGGCCGCCGGTTTGGGTAGGGTTTCGGTTGGCTCGTCGCGAAAGAGGTTTCCGGAAAGCCATTCGTCTGCCGCATCGTAGAGGATAGCAAACGAACCCGGACGCATCCACGCCAAGGAGAGCCCCAGACCCACTATCCCTGCGGTCGCGACAGAGTACCCGAGCCACTTGCCGCGGTGCCGTCGCCGCGCTGCCCGTTCGGGGGGACTGCCGCCCGCCGTTTCATTGGAGGGATCGACCGTGCCCCGTACCCGGTCGTTGATTATCGGAATGTTCACCGGAACATCCGCTGGTCGTAATGACCGATTTAACGCCGGGATGCTCTCAATTTTCCCGTCCCTCCTCCCTGCAACGGCGGGCCGTGCTTGGTTGCCCCTCGGACCGCGGCCAGGCGCAACGAACTCGTTCGCGGTCTCTTCGGCCTGTCGGTGCCGCGTCTCCTCCACGAGGCGTTGCCGTACGACCGCGGTCTCGCGCGCCTTGATCTCGCCGCGAAGGCCGGCTGCGGCTTCCGATTGCGGTGGCAGTCCGGCGGCGTCATCGAGCCTAGTCTGAGACGTCTCCAGATGGTGTTCGTTTATGGTGGCGCGCGCGAGGTCGAGGAGCTTCTTGACGACCCGCTCCTCTTCGTTGGTGCGTTCCGCCGCGTGCCGCTTGTGATCTTCCTGGGCTCGTAGTGTCTCGACATCTTCACGCAGCTTGGCCACGTGCCCTAATTCAGGCCGGATCACAAAGTCGATGTCGAGCGAGTCATTCCCGGATAGCTCCTTGCGCCACGCCGCAACGGTCAGCGGCCGCTGCGTGGGTAAGAAACCTAGCGCATGATCAATGGCCTTAAGAAAGGCATCGCTATAGTTTCCTTGACCCGCCGGCAGCACGGACATCAGCGGATCGGTTCCGCCTTGGACGACCATGCGACCCCGCTCCATTGCATCTACCGGTGCAACGCCAACCACTGCCTGGTACAGCGTTGCGCCAAGGCTGTAAATATCGGTCCACGGGCCATGCAGCTCGCCATCGCTAAAGCAAAGCTCCATCGGCGCGAAGTCCGATGGAAAATGCTTGGTCAACGTGCTAGCGGGGTTGAAGAAAGCGCCGCCGCCCGGCTTGAAGCCCGTTAACACGGGACTCCCGTCTGGACGGATGATAATGGTTGACGGCTGAATGTAGCGGTGAATATAGCCGCTCGCGTGGATCGCTTCGAGCCCGTCGAGGATCGGTAATACGAAGGCGAGAAGCTCCTTTTCCGCCACGGTTGAGCCATCAAAGAGGTGTTCCGCGCTCTTGCCTTGCTCGTGCGCGACGACGATATAAGCGCTGTTGTTCGCTTCGAGGGCATTCAACGCTTGGGCGATATTTTGATGCCTGATCCCGGCGAGCTTTCGCGCGTCAGTCAGGAAGCACTCAAGCCCCCCCTTATACTCGGCGCCATGCTCCGCAGCGGCAGGATGAATCATCCCGCGCGTATCGCGTAGGGCGATCTCGCACGGCAGGTATTCGGTAATAATGACCGGGCGGCCCAGGTTCAGGTCACTGGCTGAATAGCTAAACCAATAGTCCCCCTGGCCGAGGACGCTGTCGATTCGATATCCATGAAGCTTCGTCCCCGGTAAGAGCGAATCGGCGTCTGATTCAATCCTCAGATCCGCGATGGTCAGATCATCGTCCATGGCGATTAAACGATCCCTCGATCAATAGTTGTTACTGACTGCCTGTTAGAATGTCCCGCTGCAATGGGGGTCAGGACGAACAATAAGCTGGGGAGGATGGAAAAGCGGAACTCTAACCGACGCAGGTTCAGTGCAATGCCACCTTTCAAAAACGTTCGACCCCTTTCGCGAGTACAATAGCGCCGCTGCCGTCCTGAAGTCCAGCGCCTCCTCGCCCTGGCCGAGCCCGACCCTAGAGACCGTGGGCGGCAGAATTGCTTGAGATGAAGCTGCGCCATAGTCTGCCTCATCGCCGATCCTCGTTGCGGAGGTCCAGGGTGTGCGAGAATGAACGGAAATGGCCATACGCTCTGCCAATCCCTCGGAGCCTCAAAGCGCCGAAGAGGCCCTGCGCAGCGTCCACACCTCGAACCTGCCGACCCTCTTTGATCAGCTAAAAGTCAGTCTCGTCGTCTCCACCTACCAGGCCGGCAAGGTCATCGTCGTGCGAAACGACGGGGTTGCGCTTAATACCCATTTCTGCACCTTCGGCAAACCCATGGGGATCGCCGCCGATCCGGCGAGGCTCACGATCGGCGGCGCCAACACCGTATGGTATTACCGTAACGTCCCGGCCGTGGCACCGAAGCTCGAACCCGCGGGTAAGCATGACGCCTGTTACTTACCGCGGCGAATTCATGTCACCGGCGATATCGATATCCACGAAATGGCCTATGACTGCGACGACGAATTGTGGATCGTCAATACGCGCTTCGGCTGTCTTTGCACCCTGGATGCGGAACATAGCTTCTATCCCCGCTGGCGGCCGCCGTTTTTGACCGCCCTGGCACCGGAAGACCGCTGTCATCTGAACGGTGTGGCGATGGTTGATGGCCACCCTCGGTACGTCACGGCCCTGGGCGAGACCGACACCGCGGGCGGCTGGCGGGCCAACAAGCGGAGCGGCGGTCTCCTAATGGACATCGACAGCAACACCATCGTGCTCCGCGGATTGTCGATGCCCCACTCACCGCGCTGGTATCAGGGGAAGCTCTGGTTTTTAGAATCAGGCCAAGGCAGCCTCGCGCTGGCCGATCCCGAACGCGGTAGCTGGCAAACGGTGGCCCAAGTCCCAGGGTTTACCCGCGGGCTCGATTTCTACGGCCCGCTCGCCTTCATCGGGCTCTCGCAGGTACGCGAGAGCGCGGTCTTCAGCGGGATCCCCTTGGTCGAACGGCTTCGCGATCGGATCTGCGGCGTTTGGGTGGTGCACATCGAGTCGGGCGAGACACTCGGATTTCTCCGCTTCGAGGCGGGGGTGCAGGAGATCTTCGCGGTCCAAGTCTTGCCCGGGATCCGGTTTCCGGAGCTTTCGGAATGGAACGACGAGCGGCTCGCGAATTCCTACGTCTTGCCCGATGAGGCGCTGGCCGAGGTCAAGCTGCCCACCCCCGCGGAGCTTGAGCAGAGCGCGGCTTTTCATTTCCAGCGCGCCACGACGCTTTATCATGAGGCCAAGCTCACCGAAGCGATCGCGGCCTACCGAGCCTGTGTACGGCTCGATCCCACCTTCCCTAACGCCCGCTACAACCTCGGGGTGGCGCTCGGGGATGCCGAGGAGCTCGAGGAAGCCCGGGCCTGTCTACGAGCCGTCAGCGAAGCCGAGCCCGAACGCGCCGAGGCTTACAATAGTCTCGGCTATCTCACCACCCGCCAGGGCCGGCCCGAAGAGGCGATCGCCTATTTCGAACAGGCCATCGAGCTCAGAGCCGATTATGCCCAGGCACATTTCAACCTCGGCATGAGCCTCTTGCAGCTCGGGGACTACCCACGCGGCTTTGCCGAATACGCCTGGCGCTGGCAGACCGGCCAGTTCACGCCCTTTCTCTGCCCGCATCCGCAATGGGACGGCGCACCCATCCCCGAGCAGACCCTCTTGATCCACACCGAGCAAGGGGCGGGCGATGCCATCCAATTCGCCTGCTATCTGCCGCTCGCCGCGGATCGCTGCCGCAAGCTCGTACTCGTCTGCCGGGCCGATCTGATGCCGCTATTCGCCACGATCCCGGGCATTGCCGAGGTACGGGAACCCGGAACCCTCCAAGTCGCCGAGTTCGATACCTATCTACCCTTGCTGAGCCTGCCCGAGGTCTTCGGCACCACGATCGAAACCATCCCGAACACCGTGCCTTACTTCGATCTCGCGACGCTCCGCCGGCGTCAGGGGGGACGCGTGCCGATCCTGCCGGGATCCGGGCCCATGAAGATCGGGATCGTCTGGGCCGGGAGCCCCGCCTACCAAAACGATCGTCACCGTTCCTGTAGGCTCTCGGCATTCATGCCCATGCTCGGGATCCCCGGCATCGATTTCTTCAGCCTACAGAAAGGCGAGCCGAGCCAAGAGCTGACCGAATTAATGCCAGGACTCGCCCTGCACGATCTCGATGCGGCGATCCGCGACTTCGGCGATACGGCCCTCTTCATCGAGCAATTGGATCTCGTCATCAGCGTCGACACCGCCGTCGCTCACTTGGCGGGCGCTTTGGGAAGACCGGTCTGGGTGCTCCTGCCCGCCGTGCCCGACTGGCGCTGGGGACTTGCAGGGGACACCACCCCCTGGTACCCGAGTATGCGCCTCTTTCGACAGACCCAACGCGGGGACTGGGCCGCGATCATGGCACGCGTGGCTGCGGCGCTTTCTGCGCGTTGACGCGCCGATCACGCAAGCGTATCGTTTGGCCACTGCCCGCCGGAAACCCGTGGCAGCGGTAGACCATAAGGCCTAATTCGAGGGGAGGTCGCATGCGCAAGCAACTTCTTAGTCTTACCGCCGACCCGGCGATCCGGGCCACCTTCCAAGCACAAGTCGCCGAAGCGCGCGCGACACCCGGATTGAGCTCGCTGGTGACACGCCCTGCACCGGATCTTTACCCCCGCTATTCCGACTACTACCGGCAGCTGTGCCGGCTACCGCGCCGGGTCCGGCGCAGTTTGCAGCGCCAATGGAAGCGCTCGCTCTCCGCGCTCGCCCTGCTCCTCGCTTTGGGTCAAGCGCCGGCCTTGGCGGCAACCATCAATGCCGATGGGACGAACTGTACCCTGGCGGAGGCCATTCGCTCGGCCAATACCAATACTGCCGTGGGCGGCTGCACCAAAGGCAGCGGCGCCGATACGCTGGTCCTCGGCCCGAAGAGCACTCACACGCTCACCACGGTCGAGGACACGACCTATGACAACACCGGCCTGCCGTTGGTCACGAGCACTATCACGATTGCGGGCAATGGCAGCACGATTGAGCGGGGGGTCGGCGCCCCTGAGTTTCGGCTGCTTGCCGTCGCCGGCACGGGGAAGCTTACGCTCGAAAAGCTTACCCTGCGGGGCGGGGTCGCCGATACCTCCGGCGGCGGGATCTTCAACAACGGTGGCCTCACCCTCACCGACTGCACTGTCTCGGGCAATATGGCGGTCGGCTGCTGCGGTGGCGGCGTCGACAACCTTGGCCCCCTCACCGTCACGAACAGCACGGTCTCGGGCAATTCGGCTGGCGTCGGTGGCGGCGTGCACAACTTCGACAGCGGCACCCTCACCCTGAGGAACAGCACGGTCTCGGGCAATTCGGCTGGCGTCGGTGGCGGCGTGGTGTCCAACGATGGCACCATCACCCTCACCAACAGCACCGTCTCTGGCAATACGGCCAGCCTCTCCTACGGCGGAGGTGTGGTCATTTTCGCTGGCGGCAACCTCACTCTCGAGAATAGCACCGTCTCGGGCAATACGGCTGTTGGTGGAGGCGGCGGCGTGTCCAACGATGGCACCCTCACCCTGAGGAACAGCACCGTCTCGGACAATATGGCCTACTACGGCGGCGGCGTCTATAGCAATGGCACCCTCACCCTCAAGAACAGCACCGTCTCGGGCAATACCGCTTCTAACGAAGGCGGCGGCCTGTTGAACGAGAACACCCTCACCCTCACGAACAGCACCGTCTCGGACAATATGGCCTACTACGGCGGCGGTGTGCGGAACCGTTTTGGCCCCCTCACCCTTACGAACAGCACCGTCTCGGGCAATACGGCCTACTTCGGCGGCGGCGGTGTGTGGAACCGTTTTGGCACCCTCACTCTCAGGAACAGCACCATCTCGGGCAATACGGCCGGTGACCAAGGCGGCGGCGTGGTCAACGGTTCATACAGCACCCTCACCCTGAACCGGAGTCTCATCAGCGGGAACACTGCCCCAGACGGCTCGGAGGTGTTCACCTCTACGAGTCCTTACGCTAGCGTCCATGCCAACAACTTCAACCTCTTCGGCCACAACGGCAACGCGGGCGTCGTGGGCTTCTCACCGGGTCCGAGAGATATTGTCCCGACGGTCTCCGTTAGCCGCATCCTCGAGCCTCTTGCCGCGAACGGCGGGCCCACCCTGACCCAGGCCTTGGTGAGCGGCAGTCCGGCCATCGATGCCGTGCGGGCCCGCTGTCCCCCACCGGCCACCGACCAGCGGGGGGTCAGACGCCCGAAAGGGCCGGCCTGCGACATCGGCGCCTTCGAGTTTGATCCCCGCGGCGTGTGCGCCTCTGTTCTGCCCAGCAAGGGCTGCGCGGTCAACGGCGTCCCCGATCGACTCTGCCGGGGGACGGCTGATGATGACACCATCGTCGGCACCTCCAGGAACGATGTGATCCTGGGACGCGGAGGCAACGATGTGCTGAGCGGTTTGGCTGGGCACGATCTGCTGTGCGGAGGACAGCAAAATGACCTCATCCGCGGTGGCGCCGATGGGGACAACATCGAAGGTAACGACGGAGAGGACGAGCTTTTCGGCGCCCAGGGCAACGACTGGATCAAGGGCGGTAGGGGCAACGACTTTCTCGACGGCGGCTCGGGTAAGGATCGCCTCGACGGCCAGCAAGGCTCCGATACCTGTGTCAACGGGGAGTCGGTCAGAAGCTGCCCCTAACCGTTGGCGGAGCGCCGAAGCCTTTATGGAAGCGCAAAGCCCAGCCGATCTCGCGACGAAACGCGATCTCATGGAGTTAGAAATGCGTCTTCGGACCGATCTGGCCTCCGGGAAGTACGAGATCATCAAATGGGTGGCCGGCATGCCCCTCCTGCATGCCGGCCTCGTCGCGGCGCTGGTGAAGGGAGTAGTGCAACTCTCCCCTTTGGTCAAGGGCGGGGTTTATACCCCGCCCGCGAAGTAAAATTGATTACTCTTCGAGCAATGCAACGGCATGGGCGGCGATGCCCTCCTCGCGCCCGGCGAAGCCCATGCCCTCGGTCCGGTCGTTCCCTTGACGTTGACCCTTTCGATCGCGGCCATGTCGCCAGCCATGGCCGGTTCATCCCCGCGTGTGCGGGGAACAGAATCAGCGCAACCCTGTCCGCCTCCGTCATGCCGGTTCATCCCCGCGTGTGCGGGGAACAGTTGCTCAGGATTTTTTGCAAGCCGGCCATTTCCGGTTCATCCCCGCGTGTGCGGGGAACAGCTTAGCTTCGCCTATTCGCTCGCAGGCCGATACGGTTCATCCCCGCGTGTGCGGGGAACAGGGGATGAGGGCGTTAGACGATACGATAGCCCTCGGTTCATCCCCGCGTGTGCGGGGAACAGATCTCCGTGTCCTGGATCATGTGGTTGCACGCCGGTTCATCCCCGCGTGTGCGGGGAACAGTTTCCCAGCCGCCGCGCTCTGCTCAATTCCGGCGGTTCATCCCCGCGTGTGCGGGGAACAGACCTTCGCTGTGATCTCGCCGCTCGTAGGACTCGGTTCATCCCCGCGTGTGCGGGGAACAGGATAGTTGTTGCTATTCACTAGTCACTATCCACGGTTCATCCCCGCGTGTGCGGGGAACAGCGCAACGTCGGTTCCGCCAACCCGCGTCAGTTCGGTTCATCCCCGCGTGTGCGGGGAACAGCGCAACGTCGGTTCCGCCAACCCGCGTCAGTTCGGTTCATCCCCGCGTGTGCGGGGAACAGACCCTAGCCCAGACGGCGATGACATCTGAATCCGGTTCATCCCCGCGTGTGCGGGGAACAGAGACAGATTGGCCGCTGCCTGGCGGACTGAGGCGGTTCATCCCCGCGTGTGCGGGGAACAGCCGTAGGAGCAGCATTTTGTGCCACACCCAAGCGGTTCATCCCCGCGTGTGCGGGGAACAGTTTTACCCTGGCAAATAGCTCTATTCTGAGGTCGGTTCATCCCCGCGTGTGCGGGGAACAGATAGTGGATAGTTGATAGTTTGCTAGTCACTTCGGTTCATCCCCGCGTGTGCGGGGAACAGAGCCCAGTTACCCAGAGTTCAGGATCTAGTCCCGGTTCATCCCCGCGTGTGCGGGGAACAGCGTCGGCCTCAACGTCCAGCAGCATCGGGGGACGGTTCATCCCCGCGTGTGCGGGGAACAGGCGTTGCCCATTTGCGTATTCAGATCGGAGATCGGTTCATCCCCGCGTGTGCGCGGAACAGTGCGGAGGGAAGGATGATCTAGCCGAGTACCTGCGGTTCATCCCCGCGTGTGCGGGGAACAGGCCGCCTCGATCTCCTCGGTCGCTGTAACCCGCGGTTCATCCCCGCGTGTGCGGGGAACAGGTCGTCGTGTTGTTTAGCGCCATTGGAAAGTGCGGTTCATCCCCGCGTGTGCGGGGAACAGATTCTCGATGGCGCGGCTTTCCGTCTTCACGTCGGTTCATCCCCGCGTGTGCGGGGAACAGAGTTGATCGCGGTCATGGGCGGCAACGGGCTGCGGTTCATCCCCGCGTGTGCGGGGAACAGGTCAACGTTTTGTTTGCTGCTATCGGCAGGTGCGGTTCATCCCCGCGTGTGCGGGGAACAGGGGCTAGATCCTGAACTCGCGGTGACTCGAAGCGGTTCATCCCCGCGTGTGCGGGGAACAGGCGTACCGAGATGTGGACGGGGCGGGGGAGAACGGTTCATCCCCGCGTGTGCGGGGAACAGCAACCAGCCCCGGTTCCATTTGCTTTGAGCGCCGGTTCATCCCCGCGTGTGCGGGGAACAGCTGTGCATGAAGCGGGCTGAATTAACTATTCACGGTTCATCCCCGCGTGTGCGGGGAACAGTAACAACCCGCCCATGTCCCCCTCCATAGACGCGGTTCATCCCCGCGTGTGCGGGGAACAGGGGTGTCTCGGTCCCGTCCCCTCACCCTGGACC
>Ga0187892_10009453_pt1 | contig 12830 bp, 5 predicted proteins | sample MA1701073metaG_FD_139345 | JGI IMG/M metagenome (GOLD analysis project Ga0187892, IMG submission 139345) | Bio-ooze microbial communities from a basaltic lava cave in the Kipuka Kanohina Cave System on the Island of Hawaii, USA - MA170107-3 metaG ...
ATACTCTGGAAACAGTCCTGACGACTCTGCACGCCGGTGGCAAATTTGGCAGCGGCGGCTATAAGGTCAGCAGCGGCCTGCATGGAGTAGGCTCCAGCGTCGTTAATGCTTTGGCCAACAAGCTCATCGCCACGGTCAAGCGTGATGGTCTGACCTGGACTCAGGAGTATGAAAAGGGCGTACCGACCACTAAACTAACCAAAGGCCCAGCCACCACCGAGACCGGAACTTCCATCACTTTTGTGCCGGATACTTCTATCTTTGAAGCAGTTGATTTTGATTACGAGTGGGTGGTTAATTACCTGCGTCACCAAGCCTATCTGACCAAGGGCGTTAAAGCGCTGGTCCACGACGAGCGTACTGGCCAGGCTTATGGTTTTTACTTCGAGGGTGGAATTCAGTCCTATGTTCGTCACCTGAACGACGGCAAGGAAGCCCTGGACGAAGAGATTTTTTACGTCGACAAACCCATCGGGGACGGCGTGGTGGAGATAGCTATCCAGTACAACGACGCTTTTTCCGAAACGGTCATGGCTTTTGCCAACAACGTTTACAACGCTGATGGCGGCATGCATCTGACCGGCTTCCGGACAGCCTTAACACGGGTTATCAACGACTACGCCCGTAAAAACGGGCTGATCAAAGACAAAGAAGAAAACTTATCTGGTGAAGATTGCCGCGAAGGCCTGACGGCGGTCATTTTGGTTAAAATTCCCGACCCGCAGTTTGAAGGCCAAACTAAGAACAAGCTTGGTAATCCGGAAGTCCGCGGTTACGTTGAACAGGTCATGAGCGAGTGGTTTAGCTATTATCTCGAAGAACATCCGGCCATCGCCCGCAAAGTTGTCAATAAGGGTTTGCTAGCCGCCCGGGCCCGCAAGGCCGCCCGCGCTGCCCGTGATAACATTATCCGAAAAGGCGCCCTGGAAGGCGCCAGCCTGCCGGGTAAACTGGCCGACTGCGCCACCAAAGACCGCTCACAGGCCGAACTATTCATCGTCGAGGGCCAATCGGCCGGCGGCAGTGCCAAAGACGGCCGCAACAGCTTCTATCAAGCCATTTTGCCGCTTCGTGGCAAAGTCCTGAACGTCGAGCGAGCTCGATTGGACAAGATGTTAGCTAACCAGGAAATTCTCAACCTTATCAAAGCTATGGGGGTTGGTATCGAAGAACAGTTCAGCATGGAGGGCTTGCGTTATGAGCGGATTATTATCATGACCGACGCCGATGTCGACGGCAGTCACATCCGAACTCTGCTGATGACGCTATTTTTCCGCCACATGCGTCCGGTGCTGGAAGGCGGCCACCTCTATGCCGCTCAGCCGCCGCTGTTTGCCATCACCGCCGGCAAGAAGAAGCAATACGCCTACACCGACGAGGAGCGTGATCAAATAATCGATCAGATAATCAAGGAGCGCAAAGACAAAGGTCTCAAGATAGAGGCCGGTGACGACCGCGTACGTCAAGCCGGCGTTTCCATCCAGCGCTATAAGGGTTTGGGCGAGATGGATGCCGAACAGCTTTGGGAAACTACTATGGATCCGGCCGCCAGGGTGCTGGTACAGGTCAAGGTCGAAGATGGCGAAAAGGCCGATGCTATCTTTTCGAAACTGATGGGCACAGAGGTAGAAATGCGCAAAAACTTTATCCAGTCCCGTGCTAAATTCGTGAAGGACCTGGATATCTAAGATGATTGCTACGGTAATCCCTAGGGTCCTGCCGCTCAAGGCAAACGCCAATAAGAATAAGGTAGATGACTGATGGACGACAGAAGTAAAGGGTTACTGCCCAGCAAGGAAAAACACTCCAAATTAGTCTTGGACCGTTCGGTCGAAGAGGAGATGGAGACCAGCTATCTCCAGTATTCGATGAGCGTTATCGTGGCTCGGGCTCTGCCTGATGTCCGTGATGGCCTGAAACCGGTACACCGGCGCATCTTGTTTGTAATGGATAAGAACAATCTGCGTTCGACCAGCAAGCACACTAAGAGTGCTCAAATTGTCGGTGAAGTGATGGGTAAGTACCACCCACACGGCGACACGGCCATTTACGACGCCATGGTCCGGCTGGCTCAGCCATTTTCTACTCGCTATCCACTGGTTGATGGCCAGGGCAACTTCGGTTCTATGGATGGCGACCCGCCAGCGGCTTACCGCTATACCGAAGCTAGAATGACTAAATCAAGCGAAGCTCTACTAGAGGATCTTGATAAGGAAACAGTCCCATTTAGGGATAATTTTGATGGCTCGTACCAAGAGCCGGAAGTCCTGCCGGCCAAATTGCCCAACTTGCTGCTTAATGGCCAGATGGGTATTGCGGTCGGTATGGCCACTAACATTGCCCCACACAATCTTAGCGAACTAGTTGATGCCACTATCTTGCAGATAGACAAGCCAGACACCACGCTGGATGACCTGATGGAGCACGTTAGGGGACCGGATTTCCCGACCGGGGCAGTAGTTTACGGCCGGGAATCTATCCGAACAGCCTTCGCTACTGGAAGAGGCGGCGTTATTGTGCGAGGCGTAGCCGACATCGAAGAAGCCGGCAAAGGTAGTCGTCACCGGATAATTATTACCGAAATACCTTATGCCGTGAACAAAGCCGGGCTGGTCGAAAAGATCGCCGACTTGGTACGCGAGAAAAAAATCAGCGGTATCAGCGACATCCGCGACGAAAGTTCACGAGGCACAGTGCGGGTAGTTATTGACCTTAAAAAAGACGCTTACCCCAAGAAATTACTCAACCAGCTGTATAAATTAACACCACTTCAAACGGCCTTTCACTACAATATGTTGGCTTTGGTCGATGGTATCCAGCCAAGGGTATTAGGCCTGCAGGATATCATTGGCGAGCACATCAAGCATCGTCAAATAGTGGTCCGACGCCGGACTGAGTTTGAGCTAGCCAGGGCTAAAGACCGGGCTCATATCTTGGAAGGACTCAAGATAGCCCTTGATCACATAGATGAAGTTATTAATGTTATCAGGGCTAGTCAGACTCCGGAAGAGGCTCAGGGCAACCTGGTCAAACGCTTCAAACTGACGGCTATCCAGGCCCAGGCCATCTTGGCCATGCAGCTTCGCCGTCTGACCGGTTTACAGCGCAAAGAGGTAGAGGACGAATTAAAAGAATTGCTCGCCATCATCACTAAATTACAAAGCATTCTGGCTGATGAAAAAAAGGTACTTAAAATTATCAAGGACGAACTGCTGGACATGAAAAAACAGTTCGGTGATGATCGTAAGACTAAAATTGTCGCTGGGGAGCTTGGAAAATTAAGTGACGAAGATTTAGTTCCAGACGAACAGGTTGTTGTGACTCTTACATCAGCAAACTATATTAAACGCACCTCTATAGCTGATTACAAGAGGCAGGGCCGCGGCGGCAAGGGTAAAAGAGGCATGGCTACACGAGAAGAGGATGTCATAGAACACGTTGTAAATGCTTCTACACACGACTTCTTATTGTTCTTCACCAACAAGGGCAGAGTCTTCCGCTTGAAGACTTACGAAGTGCCAGCAGTCGGCCTGAACGCCAAGGGTATCGCCTTAGTCAACCTGCTGCAGTTACAGCCCGAAGAATATGTCAGCTCGGTGATCAATGTCAGTAAACAAAACAATGGCGGACATCTTCTAATGTGTACCAGCCGTGGCGTAGTCAAGAAAACACCCTTCGAGCAGTACCAGAATGTCCGCAGCACTGGGCTGATAGCCATCCGCTTAGATGATGGTGATGAACTTAGGTGGATAAGGATGACCACCGGCGAAGACGAAGTTATTATTTCGACTTCCCAAGGTCAGGCCATCCGTTTCCACGAGAAAGATGCTCGGCCGATGGGTCGGGCTTCGCGCGGCGTCCGCGGGATTCGCTTGCGCACCGGAGACCAGGTAATTGGAATGGATATAGTCAATGACGACTCCTATCTGTTTGTAATTAGTGAGTTCGGCTACGGCAAGCGTACTAAAGTCAAGCAATTCACGGCCCATAAGCGAGGCGGTGTAGGTATCCGTTCGGCGGTGGTGAATAAAAAAACTGGTCAGCTGGTAGGCGTTAAGACATTGGTTGGGAATGATCAGGAAGTAATCATTATTTCTACCCAGGGTCAAACTATCCGTCTAGGCCTGAAAGATATACCTGATCTGGGCCGAGCAACTCAAGGGGTACGCATCATGCGCTTAAATGACAAAGATAGCGTAGCCTCACTGGCACTAGTCGAAAAAGTTGAAAATGGCGAGGATGAAGAAGAAACCGCTGCCGCCGAGGGGGCTCCGAGTAAGCCAAAAGCCAAAGATTAAAAGATATATTTGGCCGTAAACGTTGTAGAATTTCAACATAAGCTTGTTTACTCCTATATATATAACGACTATATATAACGACGGTACGGTTGACACTACAGGAGTAAATCAGCTATGATGTGTAGTAGCTTTTAGGATATCCGAGTTTTAAGTGCCTTCATTTTGAGGCACCGCAGGATCAGGAAGAGAGTCCGCCCTGTGAGCGGATGACTGCCTTGAAGCGTTCATTAAAAACTGAGTAGTGCAAATCAACGTCAGTTCAATCTGAACATTAAATCAGATTCACTTAACGACGTACGCATTTGGATGCAACGCAAGGAAGAGTCGAGCAACGCACTGAGGTGTATTTTTACATACATTGAAGGAGTGGCGGAGATTCTAACGCCGCGGTGCACCAAAAGCTTTACAGTGCGACCGGCTCTGCCGGGCGGCAGGTAAAGCGGTGCGTTAGTCGTTTTTATGGAGAGTTTGATCCTGGCTCAGGATGAACGCTGGCGGCGTGCCTAATACATGCAAGTCGAGCGGCAACGTGCTTCTCACCAAGGTTCGAATCAGGTTACAGATTACGGGTCGCAGGTTACAGAATTTTTGTTGTAACCTATAACCTCTAACCTACAACCTACCACTTCGAGCTTTAGTGAGAAGTGATGGCGAGCGGCGGACGGCTGAGTAACGCGTAGGAACGTACCCTAAACTGAGGGATAAGCCCGGGAAACCGGGTCTAATACCGCATATTCTCTTCGGAGCAAAGCAGCAATGCGGTTTGGGAGCGGCCTGCGTATGATTAGCTTGTTGGTGAGGTAAAAGCTCACCAAGGCGACGATCATTAGCTGGTCTGAGAGGATGATCAGCCAGACTGGGACTGAGACACGGCCCAGACTCCTACGGGAGGCAGCAGTAGGGAATTTTCCACAATGGGCGAAAGCCTGATGGAGCAACGCCGCGTGCAGGAGGAAGGCCTTCGGGTCGTAAACTGCTTTTATGTGTGACGATTTTGACGGTAACACATGAATAAGGATCGGCTAACTCCGTGCCAGCAGCCGCGGTCATACGGAGGATCCAAGCGTTATCCGGAATTACTGGGCGTAAAGAGTTGCGTAGGTGTCTTGTCAGGTTTCTGTTTAAATTTTGAGGCTCAACCTCGAAGAGGGCAGGAAAACCGGCAGGATTGGGCGCGGGAGAGGTAGATGGAATTCCCAGTGTAGGAGTGAAATCCGTAGATATTGGGAGGAACACCGATGGCGTAGGCAGTCTACTGGCCCGCCGCCGACACTAAGGCACGAAAGCGTGGGGAGCGAACGGGATTAGATACCCCGGTAGTCCACGCCGTAAACTATGCTTGCTAGCTGTTAGAAGTATCGACCCTTCTAGTAGCGAAGCTAACGCGTTAAGCAAGCCGCCTGGGGAGTACGGTCGCAAGATTAAAACTCAAAGGAATTGACGGGGACCCGCACAAGCGGTGGAGCGTGTTGTTTAATTCGATGGTAAGCGAAGAACCTTACCAGGGTTTGACATCCTCAGAATTTCTCCGAAAGGAGAAAGTGCCTTCGGGAACTGAGTGACAGGTGATGCATGGCCGTCGTCAGCTCGTGTCGTGAGATGTTTGGTTAAGTCCATTAACGAGCGCAACCCTTATAGTTAGTTGAATTTCTCTAGCTAGACTGCCCCGGTAACGGGGAGGAAGGAGGGGATGATGTCAGGTCAGTATTTCCCTTATATCCTGGGCTACAAACACGCTACAATGGCCGGTACAGAGGGCAGCCAACCCGCGAGGGGGAGCAAATCCCATCAAAGCCGGTCTCAGTTCGGATAGCAGGCTGAAACTCGCCTGCTTGAAGCTGGAATCGCTAGTAACGGTAAGTCAGCTATATTACCGTGAATACGTTCCCGGGTCTTGTACACACCGCCCGTCAAACCATGAAAGTCGCCAATACCCGAAGTTCAGCATTCTGCTGACCTAAGGTAGGGGAGATGATTGGGGTTAAGTCGTAACAAGGTATCCGTACCGGAAGGTGCGGATGGATTACCTCCTTTCTAGGGAGTATTTAAGCCAAGAAGCTCATTTATGACTTCTTGAGCTATGGTTGATCCAGGTAGCCGGATTTTTTGAAACTTGCCGGTTGCCATACAACGGAAAAGTCTCTAATTTACCCGCCAAACTTTCTTTGAAAGTTTAGGTGGGCGAACTGACAATGTTGATCTGCACTACTTAGTTTTTAAGATTTTGAAAGAACCGGATTACTTCGGTTCTTTTGACTAGCCTTTAAGTTGTTTTGGTGTTGCAATATTTACGCCAATCATAAGGTGTGCCTTGTGTAAAAAATGTGTTATTGCCTAAAAAAAGCCTTGCATAAGTTTTATATCTGCCTAATACTATATAGACACAAAGTCAAATAACTTTGGTTTTACAATTTTGTCAGGAAGAACGGGGGGTCATGGGCTTATCTTTATATAACGCATACAGGTGGAGACAGAACCTAGCCTACAAGGGGCGTAGACTGCTGAGCGTTATAAAGAATCCTCGTATACTTACTACACGTCAAAAACTAGGCCTCGGTACAGTTGGTATCGCGGCCTTTTTAGTTGCGCCAGCTGCTGCCGTAGGACTGTATGGCCAAATTAATGAAGACACCAATGCTACCAATAACATTAATGCTGGACAAGCAATCCCTGTACTTAAGCAAAGCTCGACTTTCGGCGAGAATCAGGCCTCAGCAGCCCAAGCCAATAACCAAGCTCAGCCGTCTGATGATTCTGAGACTCTGGAAGATGGTATCAGCACCCATGGCACTGCAAGCAATTCGTCGTCAGTCAATGTCCGTGTCGAGTCACGCAGCTCTTCCTCCACCTCTGACCCTGATGACTCCAACCAATTTTCGGGTAACGTGATTGTTAATGGCCAATCCATCGATCTGCCAGCTAACGGTACCATCAATAAAAGAGTCAAGAATTCCGATGGCACCACCAACCTTAGGCTGAGGGTCTACAACACTAGTAGAGTAGATGATTAGGCAGGTAAAGATTGAATATTGAGTAATTTTTGCATGAAATCCCTGGTCTCCCGGCTAGGCGGCGATAATCTCGCAAACGCCGCGCAGTCGGGTGAGCAAATAAGCCCGAAACAATAACAACTTAAGTAGGGAGGTCTATAATGACTAAACTAAAGATGCTTCGTGCGACTGCTTCGGTGGCCGCGGGGCTTACATTTGCTGCCGGCGTTGGAGTAGCCGGTGCTAGCTCAGGTTCGATCGATACGACCGGTCCTAACTCACGCAACATCGTGAAGTTCAAAAACCTTAACAACAAAAATCTCACCAACAACAATAATGTGGGCGTTACCAACGGTAACTCGCAGAGCGCTTACACCGGTAATGCCAAAGTTAAGCACAACACCACAGGTGGTAACGCCACCAGCGGTGACGCTGACAACGCCAACTCGTTGGGGGTTAACTTAACCATCGACAACAGCGGCTGTGGCTGCGATGGCAGTAGCGGCGGCAATGGTGGAAGCTGGACTGGAGACATCTCCAACACCGGTCCTCACTCTTTCAACAAGATCAAGTTCACCAACGAGAACAACGTGAACGTTACCAACAACAATAATGTGGGCGTAAACAACAGCAACACCCAAACTGCTGCTTCTGGTAGCGCTAGGGTTTCTGACAACACCACCGGCGGTGACGCCACCAGCGGTAGCGCTTCTAACACTAATGAAACTAGTGTTACGATCAGCCTAACCAACTAATTACCGACGAGAGAAAACGCTTTTGAATCGTAATTAGTCAAATCTAGGTACTTACTCACGAAGTACTTAGAAAGACCAACTCAGCAAGGAGGAGGGAGAGCTTGCTCCAACCGGGCTCTCTCTACCCTCCAAGCTAAACTCGCCCGCGCAAGCCTTAATATCCTTAATATCAACCGGTGGGGTAACAGGGAAATGCTAATGTTTAAAACTAAACTCCTACTTCAAAGAGGCCTGACAAGCTTAGTCTTGATGGTTTTGATTGTGGTGCCGACCGCCCCCGCTTTAGCGGATGAAGCCGATCCGTCAGCTCCGGCTGCTGATACTACTCAGCCGACTGACCCGCCGCCGGCAGCACCATCAACACCTCCTCCAGCGCCCGATCCGGCTCCGTTGCCTGAACCCACGCCCACGCCAGCTCCAGCCACACCTCCTCCAGCCCCAAGTACGCCTGGTCCCCAACAACCGAATGGAGCCAGTGCCAGCACTTATCACTACAATCCGGAGACTGGCTTATGGGAGAACGAATATTATACTTGGGACCCCGTGACCCGTCAGACCAGGCCCAAAAAAGCTCAACCTTATAGCTATAATCCGGCAACCGGCCGCTGGGACTCTAAGGAATGGGTATATAACCCAGCATCCGGTAAATACCAACCAAACATAGTTTCGGTTGAACAACCCCCAGCCGGCTCAATTTTGCTACCAACGTCAAGTAGCCAACCCGCAGGGCCTAATAATCAGGTTAATAACTCCGAACGTAACAGTGGTATATTTGATCTATTTTACGACGCCCGCATCAGTAACGTGCTAGTATCAAACGCTAGATCGGGTGATGCCACAATCAGCTTCAACACCAAAGGCGGTAGCGCTACTACTGGTACGGCTCAATCAATGGCTACTATCCTCAACTTGCTCCAATCGGCTTCCAATCTAGGTAGCGGCGGCCTGGCCACTTTCATTTCCAATATTTACGGTGACGTGCAGGGCGACTTATACATCGACCCTGCAGCACTGGCTAATGCCCAGCTCAGCGGCACTTCCAGTCAAGCGAACAATGACATCAAGATAAACTCTTCGGCCAGCGCCCAAATCAATAACGACATCGACCTCAGCGCATCTAGCGGCAACGCCCTGGTCGAGGGCAACACCACCGCTGGTAATGCCACCAGCGGCAACGCCAATGCTGTAGCTAATTTGGTGAACATCATCAATTCAATGGCCATGGCCAACCAGTCGTTTATGGGCCTGGTCAATATTTACGGCAATCTGGATGGCGATATTCTACTGCCTCCAGGCTTTTTGGAGAGCTTACTGGCTAGTAACGCACCTACAACGACCATCGACACGTCTCAAATCCAAAACAGCGAAATACTAGCTAATTTCACGGACAACCAGTCGATTAACAACAATGTTACGCTGGGAGCGGTCACCGGCCAGGCTAACGTTACTAAAAACACCACCGCTGGTAATGCCACCAGCGGCAACGCCAAGACTAACCTAACGCTTCTTAACCTGACAGGTAAGCAGGTAGTTGGTAAGGACTGTTTACTAGTCTTCGTTAATGTACTGGGCAACTGGGTGGGGCTGATAATGAACGCCCCGAACGGCGCTACGGCGGCGGCTTTGGGCGGCGGGCTAAGCCAAAACTCCACTCTAGACAATCTCAATCTGGAGGCCAACATGACCAATAACAGCCAAATTAATAACAACATCAACGTCAATGCCTCCAGTGGTGATGCAACTGTTAGCGGTAATACTAAAGTCGGCAACGCTACCAGCGGCAACGCCACTGCCAGCGTGAATCTGGCTAATATAATCAATAGTCAAATTTCATTGTCGGATTGGTTTGGTATCTTGTTCATCAATGTTTTTGGTACTTGGAACGGTAGCTTTGGTATCGATACGGTCGCCGGCAATAAACCCCAAACGCCGACCGCGGGAGGAATGGGCGGTGGCGGGGGCAACGAAGTAAAAGTCTTCAAGTTCGTTCCATCGTCTTCCAGCGGCAGCAGCTACAAACTGACATCGGTACCAATAGGCGCTCAAGACTCAAGCCAGACCTCTGACCAATCCGATAAGGAAACGGTTATGGCCGCTTCAACCACTCCCCAAAATCCCGCCTCTAAAGCCCCGGCTACTCACCGCAACTTCTGGCTACCGATACTGAGCAGTTTAGTATTTTTCGGCTTCCTCACTGGTGTCGAAAAAGTTCGCAATGGCCGCCAACAACGTCGCGTTACTCCACCAAGTGTCATTCACCCCCGAACTCTTTAAAAACTCTTGCGTGAGCCGAGCGGTTGCGCTGAGTTGAGTGTTTTAGTTACAATAACCCCGTTCGGGGTTATAGCTCAGCTGGTTAGAGCGCGTCACTGATAATGACGAGGTCCCTGGTTCAAGTCCAGGTAACCCCACCACGAGGGGCATTAGCTCAGCTGGCTAGAGCACCACATTTGCAATGTGGGGGTCATCGGTTCGAGTCCGATATGCTCCACCAAAGACTCAATACTCAAACCACGAGGTCCGCTGGCCGGGCCTCGTGGCGTTTCTAGGGCCTTCTCGGAGGCCGTCTGGGAGTCTCGCCCGGAGAGGCCTCGATAAGGAGATCGAAGGGCCCGGCCAGGGCACCGGTGACTACCTCGTCGTCGTTGACCAGGAAGCGTTCGAAGATGGCCTGGTTCATGAGTCGTCGGGTGCGGGGAGGCGCGTCGAGATAGGCGCGGTGGAGGTCAGCAACAAGGTCGAGAGCCTTCTTGAGATTGATCTCGACGGTGTCGGACTTCAGCTGGGTGGCAGAGAGCCGCTGTTCGATGGTGTCGAGTTCACTGCCGATGCGATTCTGCTCGGTCTTGAGTAGGTCGAGGGGGATGGCTCCGGCGTAGTGGGCTTCCAGCAGCTTGGCCCGCTCGTCGAGGAGACGGCGCTGCCGGGTGACGAGACGCTGCCGGTCGACGACGTCGGTCTCACGGAGAGCAGCGATCTGTTCGAGGATGACCTGCTCGGTCTGGAGTCGGAGATCGCGGCTTAGCTCGACGCGGGCGTAGTAGCTCTCAATCGCGCTCTCCACGTGGTCGATGCTGAGCGCCCGTTGGGTGCAGCTGGTGGGGTCTCGCTGTCTGCCGATGCAGACAAAGTAGGGGTAGATCCTGCCGGTGTGGCTCTTTGCGTTGGTGACGATGAGCCGGCTCTCGCAGCAACCGCACCAGATCGAGCCTTTCAAGAAATGGTGATGTACTCGCTTCTTTTCGCCAGCGAAGTTCTTTGCTTCGAGCAGGCGTTGCACTTCGTCGAAGGTCTGCCGGTCGACGATCGGTTCGTGCTTGCCTGGGTAGCTGACGCCGCGGTACTCGATGACGCCGACGTAGTAGGGATTTCGCAGCATCTCCTGGAAGGCCGATACGGTGATTGGCTTCGATGGTCGCTTTGGTGTAGGCCGACTCGCGAGCCCCTTCTCGGTGACCTCAACGAGCAGAGTGCGGGTGGTCCATTCGCCGGTGGCGTACATGTCAAAGGCCCACTTGACGAGCGGTCCCCGTTCGGGGTCGATCTCGACTGAGCGCATCTCTCGCCCCTCATCGAAGAGGCGGACGGGTCGGTAGCCAATCGGCGGCCGGAACGGAGTTCCGCCGTTCTTGGCCTTCTGAATCAGTCCCTTGTTGACTTCGCTGGCGAGATTGCGCGAATAAAACTCGGCGATCGAGCTCATGATCCCGTGCAGCAGGATCCCGCTCGGCGTCTCGTCGATGTTCTCGCTGCAGGAGACGAGCGTAACCCCGGCTCGAGTGAGGGCGACGTTGATCTCGACGTCATCGACCCGGTTACGCGCCAGTCGGTCGACCTTATGGACGACGCAGAGATTGATCGGGTTGTCGGCGATGTAGGTGAGCATCCGTTGCAGCTCGGGGCGGCGGGCACTGCGGGCGCTCTCGCCGCGGTCGACGAACTCCTCGACGACGACTGCTCCGAGCGCTGCGGCCTTGCGGCGGCAGGCGTCACGCTGCGCGGGGATCGAGAAGCCCTCGGCTTCACCGCCGCGGGTTGCCTGGTCTTTGGTGGAGACGCGCAAGTAGGCGACCGCCGTGAGCGGATTGCCTTGACCGTGCTCGGACCATGCTGGAGCGCCGGTGTCGCCCCGAAGGGTCAACGACGACCTCCCGCAAGTGCAGGTTGCAGAGAGCGGGGCACTAGGCGAAGTTGCTCGCGCTGGCCACGACCATCCAATGTACGCAGCGAAGATGGCGACTGGGACTGGCAAGACTTGGGTGCTCAATGCGCTCTTCGTCTGGCAATACCTAAATAAGCTTGCGACGCCCGGAGACGAGCGATTTACCGCCAATTTCTTGATTGTCGCTCCAGGATTGATCGTGTACGACCGTCTACTCGACTCATTCTTGGGCAAGGAGCGAGACGGCGAGCGCCACTTCGAGACCTCCGACATCTTCTCGAACCAGGATCTCTTCGTCCCGGAGAACTACCGCGATGCCGTTTTTGGATTCCTTCAGTCGTCGGTCGTTACCAAGACCGACATCGGTCGGAAGGTCACCGGGAGTGGCCTGGTAGCAATTACAAACTGGCATCTACTTGCCGGGGTAGAAGATCCTGATTTTATTCCTGAGACCGAAGCTCCTGGAACAGACGTGGATACTGAGGAAGTCGTCAAGAGCCTCTTCCCGATAACGCCGGGCACGACGAGTGGGAACACTCTTGGAGTCCTCGACCGCACATATCTCCGGGGTGGGCCGCTGGAATCGCTTAAGGATCTCCCGGATCTGCTTGTCTTCAACGACGAG
>Ga0187892_10009456_pt1 | contig 12827 bp, 16 predicted proteins | sample MA1701073metaG_FD_139345 | JGI IMG/M metagenome (GOLD analysis project Ga0187892, IMG submission 139345) | Bio-ooze microbial communities from a basaltic lava cave in the Kipuka Kanohina Cave System on the Island of Hawaii, USA - MA170107-3 metaG ...
AGGACGCCTAGAGCGAACGCCATCTGCGCACGCAGACGAGAAGAATCAGCGCAAAGCCCAGCGTCACCGCGCCGTGCGGGATCCACATCGGGATCCCGCCGACCGCGCTGGTGCTGCCGAGCGTGAACATCTGCGCGCTGTAGCGCCAGGACTGCACCAGCGCGAAGCCGGCCACCGCAACGATGAGAACCGCTTCGAGGGCGCGCAGGATAGAGCGAAATCTCTCCGGGAGAAAGCGCACCAGGACATCCATCCGCAGGTGGCTGCGGCGCCACGAGACCACCGCGGCGCCCAGGAACGCCATGAACACCATGATGGTGATCTGGATTTCGTCGGCCCCGACGATCGAGCGGCCGAAACCGTAGCGGCCGACCACGTTGGCGAAGTTGAGGCACACCGCGCCGATGAACGCGAGCGCGAGCGCGCGCTCGATCGCCGACATGAGCCGGTTCATGGTCAAATCCTAACTGTGATCCGGACGAATTTCCGCGTCGATGGCAGCGGCACGCGCTGGGTGACGTTCGTCACCGGCATCGCCAACGACCTCAGCATGTGGGACGGGCAGGTCGCGGTGCTCGGGCGCAGGTTCAGGATTCTGCGCTACGACCTGCGCGGCCACGGCGGCAGCGAGGCCCCGCGCGGCGACGCCAGCATCCCGGTGCTGGTCGACGACCTGAAGACGCTGCTCGACTCGCAGCAGATCGAAAGGACCTCGCTCGTCGGCCTCGGGCTCGGGGGCGCGATTGCCCAGGCATTCGCGATCCGGCACCCCGAGCGCGTGGAGCGCCTCGTGGCGTGCTGCTGCCGGGCGCGCATGGTGCCGGACTTCGCCGCGATGTGGCACAAGCTGCGCGAGACGGTGCAGCACAAGGGCCTCGAAACCATCGTCGAGCCCACGGTGCAGCGCTGGTTCTCGGAGGACTTCAAGGCCGCCCACCCCGAGGTGCTCGACAAGATCCGCAGGATGATCCGCCGGACCTCGCTCGCCGGCTATCTCGGGGTGACCAACGCCTTCCTCGGGCTCGACCTCGAGGAGGATCTCGGCGGCATCACCGCCCCGACGCTCTACGTGAGCGGCGCGAACGACCGCCTCGGCGGCCCGCCCGAGCTGATGCAGGGGCTCGCCGGGAAGGTCAGGGGCGCGCGCCATGTCTCGGTCCCGGACGCCGCGCACATCGCCAATATCCAGAACCCGGAAGGGTTCAACCACGTGCTGCTGGATTTCCTCGGGGAGAGGGCATGAAGATCATCGTTTGGCTCGCCGCACTCGCGCTCGCAACCGCCGTCCACGCGCAGACCTGGCCGGCCAAGCCCGTTCGCGTGATCGTCAACGTCGCCGCGGGCGGGGTGGCCGACGTCACGATGCGCGTGCTCGGCGCGCGCCTGACCGAGACGCTCGGCCAGACGTTCCTGGTCGAGAACCGCGCCGGCGGCGACGGCTACATCGGGTTCGACGCGGTGGCGCGCTCGGACGCCGACGGCCACACGCTGCTTTATTCGCCCGGCTCGAGCATGATGATCGCGCCGCACATCGTGAACCGCCCCGACCTCGACCCGCTCAAGGCGCTGGCGCCGATCGCGGCGACCGGCCGGGTGTCGCTCTACGTGATCACGCACCCCGAGCGGCCGTTCAGGAACTTCGCCGAATTCCTCGCGCACGCGAGGGCGAATCCCGGCAGGCTCAACTACGGCACGCCGGGCAACGGCACCTCGCCGCACATCGCCACCGAGGTGTTCAACCGCGAGGCGCAGGTGAAGCTGAACCACGTCCCCTACAAGGGCGCGGGCCCGGCGCTGCAGGACCTGATCGGCGGGCAGATCGACGTGGTGTTCGACCCCGGCGTCGGCATCGCGCCGGCAAGAGCGGGGAAGGTGCGCATGCTCGCGATCGCCGGTCCCAACCGCCATCCCGACTTCCCGGACATCCCGACGCTCGAGGAAAACGGCATCAAGGGCGTCGACGGCGGGCCGCACTTCGGCCTCTATGGGCCCGCGGCAACGCCGAGAGAAGTCCTTCTGAGAATAAATTCAGAGCTCCTGAAGGCGATGCGGCATCCGTCGGTGAGCGAGCGCTTCAGGGCGCTCGCGGTCAACGTCGCCGAGCCCATGACACCCGAGCAGTTCGCCGCCTACGTGCGCGGCGAGCACGCGCGCTACGCCAGGCTGATTCCCGAGCTGAAGATCAAGCCCTGAACCTCAGGACCGTTTCCGCGGCGGCGGTCTTCGCCAGGTCCTTCTTCGACATCCCCCAGTGGTCGATGCGCCCCGGCGGCCACTTCCAGTCCTCCGGGCCGCCCACGCGGTAGTCGTCGCCGACCTCCGAGACCTCGGCGGTGTACTCGATCACGCCGCCGTAGGGCGCGATGAAATAGCCGAACACGTTGTTCCCCGGGCCGTGCCGCCCGGGCCCCCACACCGGCTCGAAGCCCGCCTCGCGCATGCGCACGATGCCGCGCATCACCGCGTCGATGTCGCGCATCTCGAACGCGATGTGGTTGAGCGAGGCAGCCTCGGCCTTGGCGTAGGCGAGGGCGTGGTGCTTGCGGTTGCAGCGCACGAAGCGCATGTGCGCGGTGCGGTCCGAGACCGCGAAGCCCAGCCTTTCGACCGAGAAGCGCTCGGATGCCTCCACGTCGGTCGAGTTGATCACCGCGTGCGTGAGCTGGATCGGCTTGTCGCGATCGTCGAGGGCTCCCGGCTTCTCGCTTTCGACGATAAAGCGATAGTTCTGTGCCTCGGGGCCGCGCACCTCGAAGCCCTTTCCACCGCCGGGCACGTCGTAGGAGGTGTTGGGGTTCCCCAGCCCTGCGATCTCCTCGGCCGTCCCGGAGAAAGTAATCGACGCGACGGCGGGCGCGGCTGCCTGGGTGAGCGAAAGAATGTACGGATGGTCCCCGGTGCCGCGGAAAAAGCGCGTCCTGCCCGCCGTGCCCGCGGGCAGGAGGCCCCAGGTGCCGGCGAGGAAATCCGCTGCCTTCGCGACGTCCGCCAGCTCGAGCTCGACGCTGCGCAGTCTCATTGCAGTTGTTTTGCCATCTCCGAGAGCATCCGGTCAAGCGTGGTCTGGCTGTCGGCCACGCCGTACATCGAAGCTATCATTCACCTGCCGAAGCATGCCATTCAAACCGCCGCCCTTCGCCTGCGATGCGCACTGCCACGTGTTCGGTCCGGCGGCGAAGTTCCCGTACGACGCAAGAGCGGCCTACGTGCCGCAGGACGCGCCGTTCGAAGCCCTAGCGAAGCTGCATTCAGATCTTGGATTCGAAAGAGCGGTTATCGTGCACGCGAGCTGCCACGGCTCCGACATGCGCGTCACGCTCGACGCCATCCGGCGCTCCGGGGGGCGTTACCGCGGCACCGCGATCATCGACCCGTCGTTCGCCGACCGGCAGTTCCAGCAGATGCACGACGGCGGCATCCGCGGCGTGCGCTTCAATTTCGTGCGCCACCTCGGCGGACGCCCGGACATGGGGTTTTTCAGGAGAACCGTCCAAAGAATCCAGGAACTTGGCTGGCACCTGATTCTTCACCTCGACGCCGACGACCTGGTCGAGCTCGAGAGCACCTTCAGGAAGCTGCCGGTGCCGTTCGTCATCGATCACATGGGCCGGGTGAAGGCGGCCGCTGGACTGGCGCAGCCCCCTTTCAAGATCCTGCTGAGCTTCATGAAGAGCGAGAATGCCTGGGTGAAGATCTGCGGCGCCGAGCGCGTCTCGTCGGAGGGCCCGCCCTTCACCGACGCCGTGCCGTTCGCGCGCGCGCTGCTCGAGGCGGCGCCCGACCGGGTGCTGTGGGGCACCGACTGGCCGCATCCCAACGTGAAGTGGATGCCCGACGACGGCGCGCTGGTGGATCTCTTCCCACTCATGGCGCCCGAGCCGGAAATGCAGTACAAAATACTGGTGACCAACCCGGCCAGGCTCTACGGCTTCTGACATGGCGAGGATCATCGGCGGGATCGGAACCTCGCATGTCCCGACCATCGGCATCGCGTTCGACAAAGGCAAGCAGGAGGACCCGGACTGGAAGCCGCTGTTCAAGGGCTACGAGCCGGTGGCGAAATGGCTCGCCGAGAAGAAGCCCGACGTGCTGTTCTTCTGCTTCAACGACCACGCCACCACGTTCTTCTTCGATCACTACCCGACGTTCGCGCTGGGGGTGAGCGAGCAATACCGCATCGCCGATGAAGGGCTGGGGTTCCGGAACATTCCTCCGTTGCGTGGACACGTGGGATTGTCACGGCATATCGCCCGCTCCCTCGTCGCCGACGAGTTCGACCTTACGATCTTCCAGGACCTGCCGCTCGACCACGGCCTGCATTCGCCGCTCACCATGATGTGGCCGAAGAGCCCCGACTGGCCCGGCGCGGTGATCCCGCTGGTGGTGAACGTGCTGCAGCAGCCGCTGCCGAGTCCTCGTCGTTGCTACAAATTGGGAAAATTCATTAGAAAGGCTGTCGAGAGCTACCCCGAGGACCTGAAGGTCGCGATGGTCGGCACCGGGGGACTGTCGCACCAGATGATCGGCGAGCGCGCCGGCTTCAACGACGAGGGCTGGGACCGCGAGTTCCTCGACCTGATCGAGCGCGACCCCGAGCGCCTCGCAGCCATGACGATCGAGGATTTCATGCGCCGCGGCGGCAACGAGGGCGCCGAGGTGATCATGTGGCTCATCATGCGCGGCGCGCTCGGCGGGCGCGCGAAGAAGCTGCACCAGAGCTACTACCTGCCGATGACCACCGCGATGGCGGTGGCGCTGTTCGAATGATGCGAAAAACAGGGACAGACCACGTTTTCCGTTGCTCGGCGCGGACCGCAGGAAAACGTGGTCTGTCCCTGTTTTTCGGGTTGGCTGCTTGAGGTACGTCTTCGACCTGGAGAGAAGCGCGCGCGGCCTGCGCCTCAACAGGTTTCTGCATGGCCTGACCCAGGCTTCCCGGCGCAAGCTTTTCCTCGAGAACCCGGACGAGGCCCTGAAGGACCTCTCCCCGGAGGAAAAGGACATGGTCCGCCGCCTCGACTGGAAGGCGATGCAGGACTACGGCGCAAGCTTTTTCTGCCTGGAGAAGCTGGCGCGCACCAGGGGCGTATCGAACCCGGAGATGGTGGCGTACTTCCGCGGCGAGACGCTCGAGCAGTTCCTCAAAACCCGTCGGGTTCCCGGCGCACGTTGAGCTGGCATAACCTCCTCATAAAGGTGTTCATGGACGCCCTGTCAGGGAAAGGCTGATGCTCAAGACGCTGATCGCGGACTATCCCGTCACTCGGCAGTTCCGCACGCGCACCGATCGCTTCGAGTTCGCCCGGTTCCAGGGCAGCGTGGCGACGATGTTCAAGCGCGTGGTGCGCAACCTCGAGTTCGACGTCGCCGAGATGGCGATCATGACGTTTCTGGTGGCCAAGGCGTTCAACAAACCGTACCGCTTGCTTCCTTTCGTGGTCATGGCCCGCTACCAGCATCCGTATCTGGTGACCGACAAGACGCTTTCCCCGAAAGACCTTGAAGGAAAGCGCGTGGGCGTGCGCTCGTATTCGGTCACCACGGGCGCGTGGATCCGCGGCATCCTCATGGAGGACCACGGCGTCGACATCTCGCGCATCCAATGGGTGACCTTCGAGGAGGCGCACGTCGCCGAGTTCCGCGACCCGCCCAACGTGCAGCGCGCGGCCGCCGGCAAGGACATCAACGCGATGCTGCTCGCGGGCGAGCTCGACGCCGCGATCCTCGGCGCGATCCCGACCGACGCGAGGCTGAAGCCCCTCATCCGCGACCCGGAGGCTGCGGGGAAAAAATGGGGCGAGCGCCACGGCGCGATCCAGCTCAACCACCTGGTCGGCGTAAAAAATTCCGTGTCGAAGTCGGCCGCCGACGAGGTCTATGCGTTGCTCCTGGAGAGCAAGAAGTCGGCGGGCGATCCACCGATGCTGCCCCACGGGCTCGAGGCGAACCGGCGCAATCTGGAAGTCGCCATCGACTGCGCCTACAAGCAGCAGATGATCCCGCGGCGGTTCAAGGTTGAAGAGCTGTTCGAATAACGGAGCGTAGAATCGTTCTTATGGGCCAAGTGCAAGAAGTCATCGAGGCGCCGCTCTCCAGCGACGAACTGGCGGTGCGATACCGCGGGCTATGCGAAGACCTGCGTTTCGTGAATCTGCCGGGCAAGATCGAGCTCGACGTCTGGGGCCGTATCTTGATGAACCCGGCCAGCAATTACCACAGCGCCATACAGACCGCGTTATCCGGGAAACTGGCGGCGCTCGGCGGGCGTGCGTTCGTCGAAGCGTCGGTGCTGACTCGCGCCGGCGTACTGGTTGCCGATGTGGCCTGGGCGAGCGACGAGTTCATGCGCATCCATGGGTTCGAAACGCCGTACACGCGGGCGCCGGAATTGTGCGTCGAAGTCGCATCGCCATCGAACTCGCGAAAAGAGTTGAATGAGAAAGTCACGGCATACCTCGAAGCAGGCGCCGAGGAAGTGTGGCTTCTCTATCCGCAGTCGAAACGCTGTGAGCTCTACGGCAGGCAGGGCGCGCTGTCGCGCTCGGCGTACGCAGTGGACCTCGCGGGCCTGTTTGTCGCTGGAGATTCTGAATGAGAAGACTGTTGGCCGCGCTGCTCGCTGCGCCGCTGCTTGCGCATGCCCAGGCGTTTCCCACGAAACCTGTACGTATCGTGCTGCCGTTCGGCCCCGGCGGCATCGCCGACATCACCACGCGCACCATCGCGCCGGGAATGGGGCAGGGGCTCGGCCAGCAGGTGATCGTCGAGAACCTGCCCGGGGCGGGCGGCATCCGCGCCGCCGAGACGGTGGCGCGCGCAGACCCGGACGGCCACACGCTGCTGCTCCTCACCAACGGCAACGCGGTGAGCCAGGCGCTGTTCAAGTCGCTGCCCTACGACCCGGTGAACGATTTCGCGATGATCTCGACCGTCGGGTTCTTCAGCATGGTGATCGTTACCCGGCCCGAGTCGCAGGCGAAGACGCTGCAGGAAGCGATCGCCATGGCGAAAGCGAACCCGGGCAGGATGAACATCGGCACGATCACGCCCGGCGGCACCCAGCACCTTGCGGGCGAGCTTTTCCGCTCGACCGCGGGCATCGACGCGCTGGTGGTGCCGCACAAGACCACCGGCGAGGTGATCGTCGCGGCGCGCAACGGCAACGTCGACCTGGCGGTGGATTTCATCGCGCCGCTGCTCTCGAGCATCAAGTCCGGCGCGCTGCGCCCGCTCGCCGTCACCGCGGGCAAGCGCTTCCCCGGCCTGCCCGACGTTCCCACGGTGATCGAGGCCGGCGTTCCCGGCTACGACGTCGCCTCGTGGAACGCGATGGCGGCGCCGGCGAAAACGCCGCGCGCAGTCATCGAGCGGGTGCACCAGGAGCTCGCGAAGGCGCTCGCCGCGCCGGAAGTGCAGAAGCGCTTTGCCGAGCTCGGCGTCGAGCCGCGCACCAGCACGCCCGAGGCGCTGCGCGCCTTCTTCATCAGCGAGTCGCAGCGCTGGAGCCGGGTGGTCGAGGCGGCAAAAATTCCAAAGCAGTAAACCCGGGCTCGCAGTCCCAGGGGACGGGTTTTTCTTCCAGGTAGGCCTTTTCCCATGGATGGCCGAGCAGCGGCTCCAGGCGCGGGCGCTCGCTCCTCGCGCCCGCGTGCCACTCGGCCATGCGGCGCGCCTCGGCGGCGTCGAGCCGGAAGCTGAACCCGTAGCCCGTCTTTCCGTCCTTCGTCAGCACGCGCGCGACCAGCGCTTCCTGCCCGGCTCGCAGGCGCAGCGAGTGGACGTGGACGAACGCTAGATTAATGGGTTCAGCCCGCTGCGCGTGACGCGGCCATGGAGCTCGCGCCCGAGCGCCCGCTCGCAGAGCTCCGCGGTTCCGAGCAGCCCGTCGAGGTCGATTCCGGTCGCGATGCCCATCGACTCGAACAGGTTCACCAGGTCCTCGGTGCACACGTTGCCGGTGAAGCCGCCGCCGTACTTCACCTTCGCCGGGTGCCCGCCGACGCCGCCGAAGGACGAGTCGAAATGGCGCACGCCGGCCTCGTAGGCGGCGATGGTGTTCACCAGTCCGGTGCCGCGCGTGTCATGGAAATGGGCGATGGGAATCACCGGGCCTTTCAGTCTTCCAAACAGCGTCTTGACTGAATCAGGGGTGGCCATGCCGGTCGTGTCGCCGAGCGCCACGTGCTCCACGCCGAGCTCGACGAACTTCTCCACGTCCGCGACCACCGAGCCCGCATCGACCCTGCCCTCGAACGGGCAGCCGAAGGCGACCGAGACCGTGCCGACCATGCGGAAGCGGCCGCTGGCCGCGTCCACCATCGCGGCGATGTTCTGCCACTGCTCGGTGCGGCTGCGGTTCAGGTTCTTCTGCGTGTGCGACTCGGTCGCCGAAACGAGCAGGCTGATCTCGTTCGCGCCGTGGCCCGCCTCGAGGTCGGCCAATGCTCTTTCCACGGCTTTCACGTTAGCGCACGTTGCCTTGTAGTAGACGGATGAACGACGTTCAAGCGTCCGGAGGAGCTCGCTCGCGTCAGCGAACTGCGGCACGACCTTCGGGTTGGAGTACGAGGTGGCTTCGACGCGCGGGAAGCCGAGCGCCGCGAAGCGCTCGACCAGCGCGCGCTTCGCGGCGGTCGGGACGAAGGCGGGCTCGTGCTGCAGCCCGTCGCGCGCGAAGCACTCGCAGAGCGTGACCCCGGACATCGTTGACATCATCAACTACCTAGTTTACGGTGTCAACGAATGGCCTTCCAGATCGAGCGGCGCGACCCGCTGACCCAGGCGCAGGGGGTGGAGGCGGGCTACGCCCAGACCGCGCGGCGCTGGCCGTCGCAGCCGCTCGCGCGGCGGCCGCACTCGGTCGCCGAGCTGTCGGGCCCGCAGGTCGGGCGCCGCCTGGGCGAGATCCGCGGCGATCTCGCCGGCTACGGCGACCGGCGCGCCCTCGGCCAGCTGATCCGCGTGCGGGTGCGCGTGCTCGACGAGGACGGCGCGCCGCTGCCGGGCGCGGTGGTCGAGGCCTGGCACTGCAACGCGGCGGGCAAGTACATCCACCCCAACGACACGCACGACGCGCCGGTCGACCCGAACTTCTACGGCGCCGCGCGCATGGTCGCGGGCGACAGCGGCCTGGTGGAGCTGCGCACCATCAAGCCGGGCGCCTACCCGGTGCCCGACACCGGCGGCTGGTGGCGCCCGCCGCACGTGCACTTCTCGGTCTGGGGCCGGGTGTGGCTGTCGCGGCTGGTGACGCAGATGTTCTTCCCGGGCGAGCCGCTGAACGAGTCCGACGCGATCCTCAACGCGATCCGCGACCGCGCGGCGCGCGAGCGCTGCATCGCGCGCCTCGTGCCCTCCAGGAGCAGCGAGCTGGTCTACGAGTACCAGCTCGTGGTGCGCGGGCGCAAAGCGAATCCGAAGATTTCATGAGATTGATACCGACTGCGGAGATGACGCTGGGGCCATTCTTCCCGCGCGAGTTCGCGCAGGGGCTGCATGACCTCGCCGCGGGGGCGGCGGACGCGATCGAGATCATCGGCTGCGTCACCGAGCTCGACGGCAGGACGCTCGACAACGTGGTGCTCGAGATCTGGCAGGCGGACGCCGCCGGGCGCTTCGACAACCCGGAGTTCCCCGGCTGGGGCAGGGCGGCGACCGATGCGCAGGGCAACTACCTGTTCCGCACCGTCAGGCCCGGCGCCTGCGCCGGCCGCGCGCCGCACGTCAACTTCCTTGTCCTCTATTCCGGGCTGATGCGCCAGCTCCAGACCGTGATGTTCTTCGAGAACTCGGAGGATCCCGTTCTTGCCTGCGTGAAGGCCAGGGAGCGGCTGATCGCAAAACGCGAAACCCCGAACCGCTACCGCTTCGACATCCGGCTGCGCGGCGGCGAAGAGACGCCGTTTTTCGATGACTGAGCGATGACCGAGATCCAGCAGCTCCTCTCGTACCGCGTGCACGTGGTGGCGAACCTGCTGTCGCGCGGCGCGGAGCTGCGCTACCGGCGCGAGTTCGGCGTGAGCCTGTGGGAGTGGCGCACCATCGCGCTGCTCGGCGCCGCCGACGAGCCGCTCTCGCTCGGCCACCTGGCGCACGCCGCGGGCATCGACAAGAGCCAGATGAGCCGCGTGGTGTCGGGCCTCGCGAAGCGCCGCCTCGTGCTGCGCGCCGCGCACCCGGGCGACGGCCGCGGGGTACGCCTTGCTCTTTCCCGGAATGGCACGAAGGTGTATCGAGGATTGATCCGTGCCGCCGCCGAAAGGGATGCGGCGTTGCGCAACTGCCTCTCGCAGAACGAAAAGAGCATCTTCGAGAAGGTCCTCACCAAGCTCGCCGGCACCGCGCGCGCCCTGATCCAGGACGAGAAGACGCTCAAGTGAAAACGCGCATCACCGAGCTGCTCGGCATCGAGCACCCGATCTTCCAGGCGGCGATGAGCTGGGCGTCGTCGAACGCGCCGCTCGTGATCGCGGTGTCGAACGCCGGCGGCATGGGCGTGCTCGGCGCGGGACCGATGCGGCCGGCAGATTTTCAGAATGTGTTGAATGAAATTCGTGCAAAGACAAAGAAGCCGTATGGCGTGAACATTCCGCTGAACGGCGCACACGCGAAGGAGCTGCTCGATATCGCGTACGAAGCACGCATCCCCGTGATGGTCGCCTCGCAGGGCGGCCCGCGCGAGCAGCTGGCGCGCTTCCGCGCCATCGGCACGAAGTGGCTGCACGTCGTGGCCTCGGTCGAGCACGCGACCAAGGCCGAGGCGGCGGGCGTCGATGCGCTGGTGGTCGACGGCGCCGAGGCGGGCGGGCATCCGCCGCCCTCCGTCGTCGGCACCATCGTCCTGGTGCGCCGCATCGTGCGCGCGACGCGGCTGCCGGTGGTGGCGAGCGGCGGCGTCGCCGACGGTGCCGGCATCGCGGCGCTGCTCGCGCTCGGCGCCGAGGCGGTGCAGCTCGGCACGCGCTTCATCGCGACGCCGGAGGCGAGCGTGCACGAGAACTACAAGCGCGCGGTGCTGGCCGCCGACGTGCAGGACACCTGCCTGGTCGGCCCGCCCGCGCTGCCGATCCGGCAGCTCAAGAACGCGTTCACCCGGAAGTTCCAGGCCGCGCGCGAGGACGAGCGCGAAGCGGTTTTCAAGAGCTCCTCCCTGAAGAAGGCCGCCCTGGAAGGCGACGTCGAGTGGGGCAAGGTCGAGGCGGGGCAGAGCGCCGGGCTGGTCGACGAGATCCTGCCCGCGGCCGAGGTGATGAAGCGCCTGGTCCGGGAGCTGGAGCAGGCGCGCCGGAGGCTTGCAGCCCTATGACCAACAAACCCGAAAATCAGGGACAGACCACGTTTTCTGGAGATCCGAAGGACAAGAAAACGTGGTCTGTCCCTGTTTTGTTAGTGGAAGACCGAGGTGCGGTGCGCATCCTCACGATGAACCGCCCGGAGAAGCGCAACGCGCTCAACTCCGAGCTGACGCAGGCGCTGCTCGAGGCGCTGCGCGCCGCCGACAAGGACGAAGCGGCCGGCTGCGTCGTCCTCACCGGCGCCGGGCAGGGTTTCTGCGCCGGCGCCGACCTTTCCGAGTTCAAGGACCTGCAGCAGGCGGTGGCGGCCGAGAACCGCGCCGAGCTGACGATGCAGTTGCATCTTGTGTTTTCCCGGATAAGAGTTCCTGTAATAACGGCCATCAACGGCCACGCCATGGGCGGTGGCGCGGGGCTCGCGATCGCGGGCGACCTCGCGCTCATGGCGGACAGCGCGAAGCTCGGCTATCCCGAGCCGAAGCACGGCATCGTCGCTGCGATCGTGATGGCGAACCTTGTGCGGCAGGTCGGGCGCAAGGCCGCGTTCGAGCTGGTCGCGCTCGGCGAGCCGGTCGATGCGCAGCGGGCCCTGCAGCTCGGGATGGTGAATAGGGTTTGCTCGCAGGAAGAACTGCTGCCAGCAGCCCTCCAATTGGCCGAAAAGCTCGGCGCGATCAAGCGCCCCGCGATGGCCGAGACCAAGCGCCTGTTCCACGAGATCGCCGACCTGCCGCTCGCCGAGGCGCTCGAGCGCGGGCGCGACACGAACCGCCGCATGCGGGGTTTCTCAAAGTGAAACCCCTCGAGCAGCTGACGATCCTGGATCTGTCGCGCGTGCTGGCGTGCCCGTTCGCGTCGATGATCCTCGCCGAGCTCGGCGCGCGCGTGATCAAGGTCGAGCAGCCGGGCAGCGGCGACGAGACGCGCGGCTTCGAGCCGCAGCTCGCAAAGGACAGCGCGTATTACTTCGCGTGCAATCGCTCCAAGGAGTCGATCACCGTCGACCTGCGCTCCGACGACGGACGAAAGCTGATCCGGAGCCTCGCGCAGAAGTCCGATGTGCTGCTCGAGAACTTCCCGGTCGGCACGCTGGCGCGCTACGGCCTGGATTTTTCCACCCTGTCTTCCATGAACCCGGCGCTGGTCTACGTCTCGTGTACCGGCTTCGGCCAGAGCGGCCCGTACGCCGGGAAGAAGGGCTACGACACCGTGTTCCAGGCGATGGGCGGGATCATGAGCCTGACCGGGGAGAAGGGCGGCGGCCCCGTCAAGCCGGGGCTGCCGGTGGCCGACCTCACCTCGGGACTCTGGATCGCGATCGCGATCCTCGCGGCGCTCGCCGGCCGCAGCCGCACCGGCAAGGGCTGCCACGTCGATTTCTCGATGCTCGACGGCCAGGTATCGCTCCTGACGCTCGCCGCCGCCCGCTATTTCGCGCTGAGCGAAATTCCGCCGCGCCTGGGCACCGAGCACCCGGGGCGGGTTCCTTCCGCGACCTTCCGCTGCAAGGACGGCAAGTACGCGCACATCACC
>Ga0187892_10009457_pt1 | contig 12827 bp, 16 predicted proteins | sample MA1701073metaG_FD_139345 | JGI IMG/M metagenome (GOLD analysis project Ga0187892, IMG submission 139345) | Bio-ooze microbial communities from a basaltic lava cave in the Kipuka Kanohina Cave System on the Island of Hawaii, USA - MA170107-3 metaG ...
AAGACAATCGCGCGCTCCCATTCCCACATGCCGGGGAAATAATAGATCGCGAGCGCGTCGTGGATCGCCCGCTCGAAGTCGAACACCCGCGCCGGCATGCTCGGCTCATAATTCTGCCGCGCCCGAGAGCCGAAGTCCCAGGCGCGACGACAGCGCTTGAACGACTCCCTGTCTTCGGATCTGATCACGTATACCATAGGACCCCGATCTGGTACATCAGCATTCCTCCCAAGGCCACCGTGGTCACTCCGATCACCGCTTTGAGGCCGTTGTGAGCGAGGGTTAGCGCGGATTCGGAGTAACGCAGCGGAATGGCGATAGCGATCGACAGCAGGGCCATGCCAAGGATGGATCCCAAGCCGAACAGAGCGATGTAGAGGAGCCCGAAGGGCACCGAGTGGACCGTCTCCAAGGTCAGCAGGATGAGAGCGGCGGAGCCCGCCATGCCATGCATCATCCCGACCAACAGGGCGCGCAGGCGAACACCTTGGGGGTGTTCGTGGCGATGGCGGCGCGGGTCGTGTGGGGCGCTGTCTCCGGCGTGGGAATGGGCGTGAAGGTGGACGATATCTTGTGGGTGGCGGTGAGCGTGAAAGTGCACCCGTTCCCTGATCACCCGGCGCATTACGTCAAGACCCAGCAGCGCCAGCATGCTGCCGACGGCGAACTCCAGACCCTGGGCGAGTCGCTCCGGCATCGCGCGGTCCATCACCAGGACGATACCGCCGAACAACAACAAGGTGAGCGCATGCCCCATTCCCCAAACCGCGCCAAGCCTGACCGTCTGGCCCACCGACCGCGCGCGAGTAGCCAAGGTGGCGAGCGCGGCCACATGGTCGGCCTCCATGGCGTGCTGCATGCCGATCAACAGCCCCAATAGCAGCATGCTAACCATGGGTTATCCTCCTCGGCATGACTTACCTGCGTTAGTTCATCTCAAGGGCACTTCGACTACTTCGCAGTGCCCATGATCCTCTTTAGGCGATGGCCTCCTGCTGGCTGGTCCGGGCCTCGGCCCGCAGCCAGTCATACCACTGTGCCAAACCGTCGCCCTTGGTCGCAGAGACCTGAAACACCCGCATGCCCGGATTCACTCGGCGGGTATAACCGATGCAGCGATCTAAGTCGAAGTCGACATAGGGCAATAGGTCGATTTTGTTCAAAATCATGACCCGCGCAGCACGGAACATGTGGGGGTACTTGATGGGTTTATCCTCCCCCTCGGGAACCGAAAGTATGGCCACCTTGGCCCGCTCGCCGAGGTCGAAGAGAGCCGGGCACACCAGGTTGCCGACGTTCTCGATCATCAGGACGGAATTCAAGGGCGGGTCGAGCTTTCGCAGACCCCGCGCGAGCATGTCCGCCTCGAGGTGGCAGCCGCTGCCGGTGTTGATCTGCACGACCTTGCAGCCGGTGGCACGAATGCGCTCGGCGTCGTTCACCGTCGCTTGGTCGCCCTCGATGACGTTGATGGGCAAGGCGCCGCCGAGATCGCGGATGGTGCGCTCGAGCAGGGTGGTCTTGCCGGAACCCGGGGCGCTCACCAGGTTGAGCGCCAGGATATTCCGGCCCCCAAACCAACCTCGGTTGCGTTCGGCAAGGCGGTTATTTTTGCCCAAGATCTCTTCGCGCAACGCCACCGTGGTGCGATATTGGGGGGCCTGGGCGTGATCATGTCCATAGCGTGCGCATGAGGGTGACGATGATCACCCGGTGGATGGTCGTGATGGCCATGGTCGCGATCGTGCTCATGCTGGTGATCATGGTGATGAGGGTCGTCCTCGTGCGCGTGCAGGGCAACCGTCTCGCCGGACTCCGGATCGGTCAGGGTGGCTTCGGCCCTATCGGAACAACCGCAGGTAATGCACATTAGGCAAGCTCCATTTCTTTGATATTGAGCTCCTGACCGGCGATGCACTCCAGGTCGATGGAACCGCAGGCGCAGCGCGCTAAGAAATCTTTCATTTCCAGTTCTTGGCCGCACTGCCGGCAGCGTCCCCGGCCAGAGATCTCGATGATCTGGAGTTGCGCCCCATCCAGCTCGGTGCCCTGGGTGCAGACGTCGAAGCAGAAGCGGATGGCATCGGGCAGGACGGCTGAGAGCCTGCCGATCTCCAGCGTGACCCGGTCCACTTTGGCGCTCCCGGCGCGTTCGGCGACGATTTCGACGATGCTTTGCGTGATCCCCAGCTCATGCATGCGCTTCCTCCCCCTTGACCGCGGCGGTGTCTGCGCCGAGCGGGAACAGAGTCTCCAGAGGCTCTTCCCACAGGCGTTCGGTAAGCATCATCTTCAAGCGTTCCAGTTCCCGCCGCTCATCTGCGCTGGCCCTCTCCGTGCTCTTGCGCTCGGCGAGGTCGAAAAACCGTTGCGGCACGAACCCTTCCCGAAGTTCCAGGCTCACATGGCGCCGCCCATCGCCGATCTGCCACTCGAAACGCATGCCGCCGTCGCAATGGCCGCAATCCACCGAGTCGAAAAGCCGGTACCGGCCGCGTGTCACACAGCGGGTGACAAATTCTATCGCGTCCCGCACCCCCGGCCCCGGGTGAGCACTAATAATAGTGAGATCTTCCCTCTCCCATAAGCTTTGATCGGACAAAGCGCAGCTCGCGCGCTGCAAGGCCCGAAAGGCTACTGTCGCCCCGAGCACCGCCGCGCCGCCGTGATAGGCCATGAGTCCAGCATAGTCCAGGCGGCAGACTCGGCCGCGGTCGGCGATGGCGATGGTTTGCCGCTCACCGTCCACCTCAACAGATCCGAGGCAACTGATCGCCCGCCAACATGTCCACGATCCGCTCGCCGCCGAAGACTGTGGAGAGCAGCGCCACCCCTGCCGGGTCTTCGCTCACCTCGCCGATGATGACTGAGCCATGGCCAGCGGGGTGGGCGCGCATGGCCGCGAGCAGCCCGGAGACAGACTCGCGCGGCACGACCGCGACCAGTTTACCCTCGTTCGCCATATAGATGGGGTCCAGCCCCAGGATCTCGCACACGCCTTTGACCGCCTCGCGGATGGGGAGGCTGCTCTCATCGAAGCGGATGCAAACCGAGGCCGCTTGCGCAATCTCGTTCAACACCGTGGCTACGCCGCCGCGTGTGGCATCCCGCAGACAATGGATGTCCGGGCAGGCCTTGAGCATGGCTTGCACCAGCCCGTTGAGGGGCTGGCAGTCGCTTTGGATCGCGCTCTCCAGGGCGAGATCCTGTCTCGCGCTCAGAATGGCGGCGCCGTGGTCACCGATGAACCCGTTGACCACTATGACATCACCCGCTTGTGCCCGCCGGGCGGCGATGTCGACGCCTCGAGGAATGACACCGATGCCGGCGGTATTGATAAACAGCTTGTCGGCAGCGCCTCTATGCACCACCTTGGTGTCGCCGGTCACGATGGCCACGCCGGCGGCCCGGGCCGCCGACGCCGTGGAGTGCGCTACGCGGCGCAGGGTTTCCACGCTTAAGCCTTCTTCCAGGATCACGCTACAAGCTTAAGTACAGGGGACGGGCGCCACTGACCGCGAGGTCATTGACGGTGCCGTTGACGGACAGTGCACCAATGTCACCGCCCGGGAAAAACAAGGGATCCACCACGTAGGAATCGGTGCTAAATACCAGCCGGTCGCCGCAGGAGGTCAACTCGTTTAGCGCGAAGCGCGCCTGGTCTTCCAGAGGAGCCAGCGCGGGATTGTCGAAACTATTCACGAAGACATCGTCGATGAGGTCGCGCATGGCCTTGCCGCCGCTACCGTGGGAGAGCGTGATTCGGCTGTCGCGCAGCTTGCCGCTGCGCCGGCGGATAGGTGTCACCGGGTTCTCCTCGAAACGCTGAGCATCAAAGGCCTTATTCATGATTAAATTTGCTCAAAGACAAAAGTTAGTCAGCAAGCTCTTGGGCGCGCGAGCGTCGTAAGCGCGCCATTTCCACTCCGCCATAGTTGTAATAGGCGGCGCACGCGCCCTCCGAGGAGACCATCAGTGCCCCGAGCGGCGTCTCCGGGGTGCAGGCGCGTCCGAATACCTTGCACTCCCAGGGTTTGATGACACCCTTTAATACCTCGCCGCACTGGCAGGATTTCGGATCGGCGATCTTGAGATCAGGCACCGAGAACTTGCGCTCGGCATCAAATCGCGCATAGGCGTCTTTGAGGCGCACGCCGGAGTGGTCGATGGATCCCAAGCCGCGCCACTCGAAGAATTCACGCAGCTCGAACACTTGGGCGATCGCCGTGAGCGCCTGGTCGTTGCCTGCCTCGGGCACGATACGCTGGTACTGGTTCTCCACCTCGCAGCGGCCTTCGGCCATTTGTTTCAGCAGCATCCATACCGACTGCAGGATGTCCAGCGGTTCGAAGCCCGCTATCACGATCGGCTTATGATAATGCCTGGCGATAAACTCATAAGGCCCGGTCCCGATCACCATGCTCACATGTCCCGGTCCTAAGAAACCATCCAGGGTCAGCTCCGGCGAGTCGAGGATGGCCTTGATGGTGGGAATGATGGTGATATGGTTACAAAATAGGGAGAAGTTTTTTATCTCCTCGCGCTCCGCCTGGAGCACGGTCAAGGCGGTGCTGGGCATGGTGGTCTCGAAACCCAGGGCGAAGAAGATGACTTCCTTGTGCGGGCTTTCGCGGGCGATCTTTAGGGCATCCAGGGGAGAATAGACCAGGCGCACATCCGCCCCGTCGGCCCTGGCCTGCAACAGGCTCTTTTTCGAACCCGGTACGCGCATGGCATCCCCGAAGGTGGTAAAGATGACCTGAGGATGCTCGCAGAGGGCCACGCAATCGTCTACCCTGCCCATGGGCAAGACGCACGCCGGACAGCCGGGGCCGTGCACGAACTCGATGGCCTTGGGGAGCATAGGCTCGATGCCGTATTTGAAGATGGAGTGGGTGTGGCCGCCGCATACCTCCATCAGTTGCAAGGGTTGCGCGCGGCAGGTAGCTACGTGCGTGACCAGCGACTCGATCTCGTTCAGCAGCACCTTCGCCTTCTTGGGATCGCGGAATTCATCGATGTATTTCATGGTTGCACCTCCTGCGGAAGACCACCCCTTTGATCGGCGAGTAGGGTATGCACCAGATCCCAGAGAATATGGTAGATGGCCACCTGGGTCTCCTGAATGCGGTGGATACTGTCGGTGCGCACGGTGAGGCAACGATCGACGTAAGGACTCTCAGCCATCTTGCCCCGTCCATTCCGGAAAGGCCAATGGTGGTAAGTCCTAGTTCCTTGGCCTTAGCGAAAGCGAGTAGCAGATCCTCGGAATTGCCGCTGGTGGAAATCCCAATCAAGCCGTCGCCCTTGCGAGCGAGCGCAATGATCTGGCGCACGAAGATATGCTTGAAACCGACATCGTTTCCCACCGCCGTCATCATCGCCGTGTCCGCCACCAAATTGACCGCAGGGAGCGCCGGGCGCCCCGCGGTGATCGGATGCAGAAATTCCACCGCGATATGCGAGGCGTCACAACTGGAGCCGCCGTTGCCCATGGCAAACAGGCGGCCATCGCGGCGGTAGACATCGGCGATGGCGCGCGCAGCATCCACCACCTGCTGGGCGTTTTCGACGAAAAATTCCTGCTTCGTGTCGACGCTGTGACGGGCTTTCTGCCGCACCGATTCCAGCAGCGCGGCGTTCTCCCTGTCGCTATCCTTTCTGCCGCCGTGGAGGAAGGGGTACAGGGCTTGCAGCTTAGGGTTTTGCTCCGACATCGCATGCGCCGCCCGAGATCCGCATGGCGTCCATTTCCGCTTGGATTTCGCCGAGCTCGGTGAGGAGTTTCAAGGTCTTGAGCGCTTCATCCTCGTCCAGGCGGCTCATGGCGAAGCCCACGTGCACCAACACCCAATCGCCGACGCAGGACGCCGCCCGGTGGTCTTCATCGACGACACAGGCGATGTTGATTTGCCGTTTCACCCCGGCCACGTTCACCAGGGCGAGTTGGTTTTCTACGTCGGTGATCTCAACGATCTGGCCTGGAATACCTAAACACATGGCGCGCCCCTATGGTCCAGCGCTCGAGCGGCGGCGATAACCGCCTGGCCTAGCGACAAACCGCCATCATTGGCCGGGACCCGCTGGTGCATGAGCACGGCGAACCCCAATTCCCGCAAACCGCGGGCAACTTGCTCGAGCAGGATCTTGTTCTGGAATACCCCGCCGGAGAGGGCGACGGTGCCGACAGTGCGTTCCCCGTTCCGCTCGCTTAGCTGCAGCACCATGGCCACGACGGCGCCCACCAGTCCTCGGTGAAAACGCGCGGCGATGACCCCCGGGGGGGTGCGCAAGAGCAAGTCCGAAAGCAGCGCTTGCCACATGGCGCTGGAGTCGACAATGGGGATGGCAGCGAGGCGTGGCAAGGCGAAGGGATAGGCCAAGGTCTGGTCACCTTGATCCAGGGTGTTCCCATCCGCCACGGCCTCCAACTCAATGGCTGCCTGGCCCTCGTAGCCCGCCTCCTCGCGACAGACGCCGATAGCGGCGGCCACCGCGTCGAATAGCCGTCCGCAAGAGCTGGCCTGTGGGCAGTTGATTTCGTGCTTGAGCATGGCGTTGAGGGTCGCCAAGGGCTTGCTCTCGAAGAACCGGGTCAGTTCCAGCTCGCCATAACCCCTCTGGTAGCGGTCCCAACCTAGGGACGCCATGAGGTGGGCGTAGGTGTTGCGCCAGGGTTCGCGCATGGCCTGGCTGCCGCCGATCATGGCCACTGGCTTGAAGCTCGCCAGACGTCTATAACGACAATAATCTGCGAGTAGGAACTCCCCTCCCCAGAACGTTCCGTCGTCCCCGAAACCGAGCCCATCGAGCGCGACTCCGAGCACCGGAGGCGCGTCCAAGGGCACGTCGTTATCGGCGAGGCAACTCGCGATATGGGCGTGGTGATGCTGAACTTCCAGCAACGGCAGGGCGTCGCGCTCGGACCATTCTCTAGCAAGCTTGGACGACAAATATTCCGGATGTCTGTCGCCGACCAGCAGTTGCGGCTCATGCTCGAACAGCGCCCGGAACAACTCCAGATTGCGCTGATAATCCCGGTAAGTGGCGGCGTCTTCCAGGTCGCCCTGGTGTTGGGAGAGGATGGCTTGCCGGTCCTTGAGCAGGCAGAAGGTGTTCTTGAGCTCCCCGCCCAGGGCTAGCACCGAAGGCGCGCGCTCAAATCCCGGCGGCAAGCGTAGGGAGGCAGGAGCATAACCGCGGCCGCGGCGCAGCAGTCGCGGCACGCCCTCCATGATGCGTAGCACCGAGTCGTCCGTCCGGTTGACGATGTCCCGGTCGTGCAGCAGCAGGCAATCCGCGATCTCGCGCAAGCGCTCTCGCGCCTGCTGGTTGTCGATGCACTGAGGCTCATCGGAAAGATTGCCGCTGGTGAGCACGATCGGCTGCTCTATACCCTCCAGCAGCAAATGGTGCAAGGGCGTGTAGGCAGCATAAAGCCCAGCGTGTTAACACCCGGTGCGACCGCCTCTGGCAGGCGCTCGCCATCGTTGGCTTCACACAGTACGATAGGCGCCGCCGGGCTTGCCAAGAGCGCACGCTCCTCGCTTTGCAAGGTACAATAACGCGCGATAACGTCGGGGTCCCGTGCCAATCAGGGCGAAGCCCTTATGGTAGCGCCGTTTGCGGCCACGCAGACGCGCTACCGCTTGCCCATTGGTGGCGTCGCAAGCGAGATGGAACCCGCCGATGCCCTTGATGGCGACGATCTCGCCCTCAAGCAACAGCCGGCGGGCAGCGCCTACGGGATCCAGCACCGCTTCGCCGGGGATGGGGCTGCGGTCCGTGCGCTCCAGCCAAACTCTTGGTCCGCACGCCGGGCAGGCGTTCGGCTGGGCATGGAAGCGGCGATCGGCCGGATCCTCGTATTCGGTGCGGCAGCCTTCGCAGAGACCGAAATCCGCCATGCTGGTGTTGGATCGATCGTAGGGTATGGCCCTCACGATCGACAGGCGCGGCCCACAGTGGGTGCAGTTGGTGAAAGGGTAACGGTAGCGCCGGCTTCCGGGCTTAAGCGTCTCTTGCGCGCAGGCGGGGCAGGTGGCGGCATCCGGCACGACACCGGTCTGTACCTGACCGGGGCAACTGGGGATGATCCAGAAGTCATCGAAGCTCGCGCCGCACCTCAACGGGCTCGACTCAACGGCATCGATACGGGCCAGCGGTGGGGCCTCATCGCACAAGCGCTGGATGAACCGAGCCAGCGCACTACGCGCACCCCAAGCGCGGATCAGAACCCCTTCGCTGTCATTCAGGACCTCACCCGTTAGCCCACAATCGCGGGCCAACCGCCATACCGTGGGACGGAACCCCACCCCTTGAACCAGTCCGCGCACCCGGATCTGCTCACCGAGTGCGCTTTCCTGCTCGAGTTGGTAGGCGAAGGCCATGACTCGGCAGAAGGCTACATCGATCGGATCCGAAGGTAGCGCAGGATATCGCGAAGGTTCATCGAAATTACAATGGCGATCAGCACGGCCACTATTATCCAGAATATCGTCCATCCACTCATGTCAGCCCCTTTTTACTTTCTCGTTCAAACAGTCTTCATTATGAGGGTAGGTCACAGCGGTGACGTTGGTAGTGAGAGGTAGTCCCAACCTTCTCCGGTTCTCTGTCCAGCATCTCCGAAATCAGCGATTCAATCAGCCCCACAGCCTCGTCCACGGCTGCTGCAACGGGTTCGCTCAATCCCATCCGTCCTTGTTCCTCCGTTTCTGTGCCGAAGCTCGCAGGCTCGCAACCTACCAGCAGGATACGGCGGCAGCGCCCAGCCATTGCTTTGACGATGCGCAATACCTTGCCCGGATCCATGTCGTGAGGCGATAGCAGCCAGTCTTGCGGGTCCGCATCATCCGGCTTGTCTTCCAGCTCTGGTTCGATCACGTACAGAGTGCCGGGTGGCCCGCCCTGCTGGCGGGCGTCTACCAGAATTGCCTGATCAAAACCGTCAAGCAGCGCGTAGCTCAAGTCCATTCCGCGTATTCCGAAATCCACCACCCGCACGCGCTGCGGAAGCTGACGTTGGCTCAAACGTTGAGCGACCTCGACGCCAAATGCGTCGTCACCCAGAAACACATTGCCGATCCCGGCGACAAGAACGCCTTTATCGGTCATGGTCCCCTCCCACCTTCGCTCATCAGTGGCTCTACCTCTTCCGGAGAGAAAAAGAAACGGTGGCCGGGCATGCGATCGATACCTAAATCCTGGCCGGGGTCTTCGTCCACGGTCACGGCGACGTGCACCCGGTCTTCAAAATCACGTTCGATGGACTCGATGGTGGCGGCCTTCCCAGCGAGCGCCAGGTCCATGATATCGGCGCCGCCGCGAGGACGCAGGCGGACGTGATCGCCGATCCGCAAGTCCCTACCGTTCACGCGCAAGTAGGCGAGCCGCAGCTTGCTATCCAGTTCTTCCCACGGCGCTTTGATGGCGTCGCTCGCCGCCGCCGGGCGCAGGCTGCGCAGTGCGCCATGCAACTTGTTCAGTTGTTCGGGCGCCAGCGCCTCCGTGCGTTCTAGAAGCGCGCGGGCTCGCTCGTCGACCGCCGCCATCTCGCGTTTCTCCTCATCGCTCATGGCCAGGATGCGCAGCGTGAGGATCTCGTCGATCTCCGTGCCGTCGAACAGGTCGCCGGGGCTCTCCGGGGCGATCTCTGGATAATCGTAGAGGATGATCGGCGACGATAAGATCATGTCGCGCTGTCCCTCTACGCCTACCAGCACCGGGTAGGTCCCGAGGTTTTCGCAGGCGGTGGCGGCCGCACGCAAGGACTCCGGGGGATCGAGCAAGGAGACGAACTCGCCTGCGCGTAGCCCAAAGATGGCATGCGTCGACACCAAGGCGTAGAGCGAGGCTGGCTCACGGCTCAGACCCTTCACTGATTCCATAGATGAGAGGTTCGAGATGCGCTCTGTGATCCGAAACACCGTTTCAGTAAGCTGCGTGGCCGCCAACTCCACCATCCCCTGGATAGGTTTTTGCGTTCGTGCCAGAACTCCGACCACCGCGCCGGCGGCGCTGCGCAGGGGCTCCAGCTCACGCCGTCCCGGAAATGAGAAGGGCAACCGCCGCGGCGCGGCGATCAAATCTCCGATAGCCAGCGCGGCGATAGGCACCTCACGCTCCACTGCCTCCTGCCAGCTGTAGAATCGCCGGCCGTCGATCTCCAGCACCTCTAGCTTCTGAAAGGGCGGTTCCTCTTGCTTAGGCAAGTCCGGTAATGGCTGCCGCAATTTACCCACTTCGCGCGCGATCAAGTGTAGAAACCCGAGCTTTACCTCCAGCATCGCGGAGAGGGGCCCCTGTACCAGACATTCGGTCTGCATGCTCCAGGGATCGCCGCCGCCCGCCCCCTGACTATAGGATTTGGGATAAACCCCGCCGAAGGTCCAACGTTGGCGGTTCTTTAGCGAAGACGGACGGTAGGGGTAAAGCATATATCCCTCGTAGAGCACGGCCTTGGCGATGCTCTCGGCCTGGGCGAGATTCATGAGATTTCCTCTTCTATGCTATCCAGCAGGCCTTCCAAAGCCTGCTCCCAGGTGGGGATCCCGCCGCGCATTTTGTAATCATAGAGCCGGTCGAACACATCTTTGCGCAGGCACAACCAAGCGTTATTGGGGTAGTAGTGCTCCATCATCTCCTTCCACATCTGAACCGGAAGGGAGAAGCGGGCCTCTTTGCTCCAGGAGATCTGGCTGACTCGTAGGCCTCCGCTGCCTTGCTGATAGAAAACGCTCCCGCTGAACAGCAGCACGAGCGGCGCCTCTCCCTGCTCTAATCCGTAAAAATACTTGACCGCGGCCACGTTGAAGTCATAGGTACAGGGAACGGGAAGATCGACCAGGCAGCTACCCTCAAACGGCGGAATCGCCACGCTGGTATGGGTCCAGAGCAGGGGGCGCAGGGTCTGACCCCAGCGTTCGGGTTCTCCGAACAGCTCCAATAGACGTTCCTGCTCTTCCGGTTGATAGCACCGCCGTGCGGTCTCGATCTGGATCTGGCACTGCAGCCCAACGTTTTGGATGGACTCCCCAGCAACGGCGTTGGTCACGCGCAGTTTAAAGATAAGCCGCGGTGTGGCCGAGTAGCGATCCACCTCCGCGCCCTCCATTTGGAAATCGAGATCAGGCATGGGAGCCCAGTCCCGGCGCGCGTGCCGCTTCCTCGATCCGCGCGAAAAAGTTCCGGATCGCATCCCGAACCTCCGCACCCCCCGCTAGACCCTGCCAGTGAGCCCGGATCAGGCCGACCAGCTCATAGCACCGGTCGATGGGTACCCGATAGTACCCGCGGGCCTCCTCTAGTCGATTTACCAGCAGTGCCTCTACATCCGACTCCAGTTCCGCGAGCATGGGGTTGTCCGCGACCAGCGCTTCCCAGGCCGCGAAGCTTAACAGCGACTCTGTCGCTCCGGCGGGGCTAGGATAGAAGCCAACCACGCCTTGGGTGGTGCTGCTGCGGAAAAAGAAGGCGAGATCGATCGGTATGCGCAGGGCATCCCACTGCAAGTCGCTCATGTGAAATCCGCGCAGAAGCTCAGTCCGCTCGGGTACCCGCGGTACTTCGCGGCTGCCTGGTTGCTAAAGAGCACAGCGCAGGCTTGGCAGCAGCACAGCAGCCGCCGGCCCGCCGGCTCCACCAAGTGCTGATGTCCGGGGAGGATCTCGGCCCCGCACAGCTCGCAGCGCCCAGCTTCCACCGGTGAGGTCTTGCGCGTAAATCCGCGCAACGCAGCCACCCATCCCTGCTGTGGGAAGGACGGATGGCTACGTTGGGGCTCGGCAATGGTCACAGGATTAGCTCGGTTACTTCATTGACTATTCACCGCCCCGTTGGGCCTGATAAAAGAAGTCGCTCTCGTTCCAGCCGTTATGATTCGGCGGCGCTTACTCCCTGTTTGTTACGTCGCGGGATGGACGACACGGGAACCAAAATCTCGCGCGGACGAGCCGCGGGCTCCATCAGATCCTCGATCTCGATTCCGGCAGCGTCAGGGGCCGCCTCAAAGATCGCCTCTTCGATCTCCCGCCTGAGGGTCTCGATCGTTAAGTGCTGACCCTGCCAGTCTCCTTGGAGTCTGAGCCGCACCTTGTCTTCGGCTACGCTCAACAACTCGATCTGGATGTCCTGAGTCCCCAGCAAGGGGTGCATCGTGTCCACAGCCTTGCGCACGCGCGACTCCAGGTCTTCTGGATGCACACCGTGCAACAACAGCAGCGCCCGCACCTGTTCGTCTTGCGCAAGGGCATTAAGGAGCTTTTGGCCCGCCTCTTCGGCTTCTGATACAAGCTCGAGAAGCCTGGCCAAGCCGGTGCCATGTAAATCCAGCACCACCTGCAACAACTCTTTAGCCCGTTCCCGCGCCTGCGGATCGGCTAAATCCTCTAAGGCTCCGATCAACTCCTGGATCCGGCAGAGCTCCCGCTCGAATGCTTGGCTTTCGTCCTTATTCACAATCGGGGTCTCGGGGCGCGCCAAAGGTGGGTGAATGCACCGTCTGCAAGGTCTTGCCATTGCCCAGATACATGTGGACGCCGCAGGGCAGGCAGGGGTCGAAGCTGCGCACGGTGCGCATGATGTCTATGCCCTTGAATTTATCCGGCCCATTCTCCTCGAAGATCGGCGTATTCTGCACCGCGTCCTCGTAGGGACCGGGTGTGCCGTAGATATCGCGCGGGTTGGCGTTCCAGGGCGTCGGTGGATAGGGATGATAGTTTGCGATCTTGCCGCCGCGGATCACCAGATGGTGCGAGAGCACCCCCCGCACCGCCTCATGGAAGCCGCAGCCGATGGCCTCCTCCGGCACCTTGAACGGCGTAAAG
>Ga0187892_10009458_pt1 | contig 12825 bp, 9 predicted proteins | sample MA1701073metaG_FD_139345 | JGI IMG/M metagenome (GOLD analysis project Ga0187892, IMG submission 139345) | Bio-ooze microbial communities from a basaltic lava cave in the Kipuka Kanohina Cave System on the Island of Hawaii, USA - MA170107-3 metaG ...
CCAGCGACAGTCCCAGCAACACTGCTGCGCCAGCGTACAACCACCGATTCCAAGAAGCCCCACTGGATTTCGTCATCCTGCGTCTCCTTCTGCGGGCCGGCGCATCAGCCGACCGGTTAGTCGTCTCCACATGAGCATGGTTTTGCCGTGCTTCAATCCCACGCAATGATTCCGAGCACAACCTGTCTTGGCAAGAAAGGCGCTGGATGGGCAGCGCCCGCCAGACATACTTCGCAGCCGCCGCAGCGCGTGCCACTGGAACGAGCCAGCCGGTCACTCTCCTGAGCGCTGAACGTCAGGCTTCAGGCAGCTGGAATGATTGCGTAGTCCGCTCGTCCCCGTCCCGTTACTTCTGGGAAGAGAGTGTGGAGGTTCGCCGCAGGTTGCGGCGTTCGGAACGAGAGCCCGCGTGGGTATTTTCCCGCCAATTGCCGAACCGTGCTCAGCGAAGCGGTGCTCGTAGTCGTAATCGAAGTGCAGCGCGTGGTTCGAATCCGCGTCAGGCAGCGACACAGTACAAAAATAAGGGGGCGGCACGTTTTGACGTGCCGCCCCCAGCTTGCAGTTAGATTACTGGCCGCACTGCGTGTTGACCACGACAATGTCGGCGATCGTTGGCTGGTCGCACGCCGTGAAGGCGCCGGACAGGCACACATTGGTCACGCTAACGATCGTGCCTGCGTCAGGATTGCTCGGTTCGGTGCAGGTCGCCACCGTGCCCGACTTCGACTGCGGCCCGATGTCGAACTCGGGGAAGTCGTTGGCGTTCTCGACGAGAGCCGTCGCCGTACCCGTGGTGAAGGGCAAGGTTTGTGGCGTCCCGCGCGTCTCGGGTGGATCCGCGTCGGTGCAGAACGCGGTCGGCGTGGTGCAGGAGCCTACACGGGTACCGATACGAATCGTGTTGAGAATAATGGCGGACCCAGGACCACCGGACCCGCTCAGCGCCAGCCGCGGTGGGAATGGCATGCCGCCGGGCTCACCGTTGCAGTCTTGCGTGATACTGACATTCGCCGGTTCGAGCCCGCCGCAGCCGACGAAGCCGGACGCGCTGTTACCGTCGCCATGCACCGTCGAGCACGGCTTGGCGGCCGGGCAGATCGTCTCGTTGTCGGTACAAATCGTCGTCTGCGACTGGTCCAGGTTGCGCAGCGTCCCACCGCAGGTCTTGGCGTTGAACCCGCGTACGCAGGCGCAGGCGATGGTGCTGACCGGAATGGCCGGGAACTGGACCGAGGCAGCCTTGATGATACCGGTGATCTGATTACCTCGCTTCTTTCCGACCGTCAGGACCTGGGTTCCGGTGAGCGGGAGGGGCAGCATGGGGATGATCTCGCCGAACACCACAGCGCCGCTGGTGCCCGTTTGGATGTCGCTGCCCATCAACATACCGGGGATCAGGTTGAACGTGATGTTCGATTCCGTGGTGCAGTTCGCGGCGCAGCCGTCACCACCGAAGGTCTTGCAGCGTCGGCATTCCGAACCGGGACAGTCTTCGGTCCCCATGCACTCACCGCCGAGATTCGCGCCGGCCAAGCAGACACCGGGTTGGGCGGTGCCGCCGCATTCATCTTCCGAGTCGCAGTCCATACCGGCCATGTTCCCGCCCGTGCAAACGCCGCCGTCGTCGCATTCCTCGGGAGGAGTGACCATGCCGTCGCCGCAGGCTCCGTCACAATCACCACAACAAACGGTCTGACACATATCCGGCGTCGTGTTCGCGTTGTTGACGGTTACGATGATGTCGTCGATGGCGATCTCGCCGTTGCAATCGGCATCGCCATTCAAGCACGATTCGATGTCGTCGAGGCCGTTGGCGATGTTGACCATCGTAATGATGTCGTCAATCGCCACCTCGCCGTCGTCGTTACAATCGCCCACGCACGCTGCTTCCGCGCCACCGTAGGCGGGGCGGGACATGCCCAGCGACAGTCCCAGCAACACTGCTGCGCCAGCGTACAACCACCGATTCCAAGAAGCCCCACTGGATTTCGTCATCCTGCGTCTCCTTCTGCGGGCCGGCGCATCAGCCGACCGGTTAGTGGGTCCAGCCCCTCCCTCATGAGCGGGTTTCCCGTGCTCAATCTCATGTGTGCAACAAATGCACCGGCTTCGTCAAGCGCGACCTACTCTCCTTTGGTGCCGGGTGTGAGGTTTCCAGATTGCAGGTGTCAGATTCGAGGTGTCCTCCAGACATCCGACACTTGACACCGAGAACAGCCGGCAGCTGACACCCAGCGCCTGACACCCGAGGCCGCTTCTGTCATGCTCAACGAATGCGCCGCATGTTCCTCTGGACCCTGCTGATTCTGGCGGTTTTGGCCACCAGTATTTACACCGTGCGGGTGCCGTTACTCACGGCGATTGGCCGCTTTCTCATCGTCCAGGACGCGCCCGAGGCGGCCGACGCCATCGTCGTGTTGTCGGGGTCATTGCCTGATCGGATCATGGAAGGCGCCGATCTGTATACTGCGAAGCTCGCGCCGCGCATCATTCTCACGCGCGAGGGTCTGCCACCGGGCCTTGCCGCCCTGCGTGCGCGTGGCGGAGATATGCTGGAGCGACATGAGCAGAACATCGAGATCGCGCAGCAGCTTGGGGTCTCGAAGGACGCGATCACCGTGGTCACGACGCCGGCGTGGAGCACCAGCACGGAAGCCAAGGCGGTGGTCGACTATCTCCGCGCCCAGGGAATAAGGTCGATCCTGCTCGTCACGTCGAAAGCGCATTCCCGTCGCTCCAGCTTGACGTATCACGATCTGGCGGGTGACGATCTGCGCATCACCGTGTGCCCGTCGCGCTACGACAACTTCCCGCCCGACAAGTGGTGGTACCATCGCCCCTACGCGCGGCACCTGCTGTTTGAGTACCTCAAGTTGCTCAACTACGTCGGCGTCGATCGGTGGCGGGGATCTGGGAAGGGGAGCGTGAGGACCGAGGCGGGGGAGGGCAGCGCCACCGGGAACGCGATCTCCGGAGCGGTGACGCAGCGGGCGCGGCAATGAACGCACCGCATTCGACCGTGCACGTGATCTCGCTGCGGCTGCCACCAGCCGACATCGCACACGTCAAATTTCTCATTGAATCGTACGAAGAAGTTGGAATCGTCCGGACCATCGACCGCCAGGCCGCGTTCATCGTTCTGCTCGTCGTGCCCGACTTTGTAGCGGTGGCGCGCGCGATCCTCGAGGATTTGCGCGCCCATGTGACGTTTGAGGAGATCGAGCCGCCGCCCGGGCAGTGGGATGATTGGCTGATGCGCGAGATTAACGAGGACTAGCAGCCCGTTGAAGACTGATGAGAGCACAGAACCCAGAGCCCAGACGAATCTTCCGGAATCATTGAGCATTCGTCTGTGCTCTGTGATCTGGGCTCTGGGTTCTGCGAGTTTTTCAACAGACTGCTAATGCCCGACACGTGCTGCGATCATGCCGGTTCGTCGGTGCTGATGTCGTCGTCGTCCGCTGCCGCCGCGACAGTGCGCTCCTCCCGCTTACCGAACACGTAAGCGACGCCTATGCTCGCGGCATAGAGCAGAAGAAGTGGTCCGGCCATCAACAACTGAGAGGCTACGTCGGGACCCGGTGTGAGCACGGCGGCGACGATGAAGATCACCAGGATCGCGTAGCGCGTATAGCGCAGCATCATCCGGTAGGTGACGATGCCAATGCGCGACAAGAAAAAAGTGAAGACCGGCAGCTCGAACGTGACGCCGAATGCCAGCAGCATGCGCGATGTGAACGTCAGATACTCGCTAATGCGGATTTCCGGGTTGATGCGGATGGTGGCGTACTGCTCGATGAAGAAGCGGTACCCCACGGGCAACACCAGGGCATAGCAAAAGTACGCTCCCCCCACGAAAAAGACCGTTCCGAAGAAGACGAACGGCAGCGCATAGCGCTTTTCGTGGGTGTACATGCCGGGCGCCACGAAACGCCACATCTGGTACAGGATCATCGGGCTGGCGAGGAAGACGCCGCCGATGAACGACACCTTCAGCTTGGTGAAGAATGCCTCGCCTACTCCCGTGCCGATCAAGTGGACGGCGTCGGCCTGATCGAGCGTCGTGTTGAGCCCCAACAGAGGTTGGGTCAATAGCTCAAAGAGTTTTTCGGCGATGCCGTAGCAAACGGCGAACCCGACCGCGACGGCGAGCAGGGCCCGGATGAGGCGCGAACGCAACTCCTCGAGGTGCGCCGTAAGCGGCATCTTGACGTCGACCATTCAGGCCTCCGGTGGCGCATGGTCCTTTCGCTCCGATGCTCCGCCGGTTTCGGTGCCGGTTTCGGTACTGGTTTCGGCCTTCGGGGGGTCAGCGGGGTTGGTGTGGCTGCGCTGCTTCTTTGGCTTGTTGCGCAGGACGCTCTCGGCTTCCTCCTCCATGAGGCTGCGCGCATTGTACAGCTCGTCGGTCAGTCCACTGGTTGCGCGGCGCAACTCGGCCAAACCCTTGCCGAGGGTCCGGGCCACCTCCGGTAAACGCTTAGGACCGAGCACGATCAACGCGATCACCAGGATGACCAGCAACTCAGATGTACCGATGCCGAACATGCGCAGAACAGCGACCGGGGTCACGCTAAAGAAATCACTTGGTGGTGTCAATTCGTATCAAGTGACAGCGAGGGCAGTGCCGCCGCAGTCTGCTTTTAGCAACTTGATCTCTTGACCGGAATCCGAGATGATGAACTCGTTGTCAGATCAAAGAGTCAGGTAGGACGGACAAGCGATGCGGCCTTCGATGTGGCGCGGCGGGCTCGGCCGGTTTCGCGCCGGGCGTTGGAGCCACCCTCTGTTCACCGCCCTCTCGACCTGCAGCAAGGAGTATCTCATGCGTTGGCAACCGTCTGCATCCATTCTGCTCGTGGTCGTCCTGTGGAGCCCCTTCGACGCGGCCGCCAAACTCTGTGGTGACGACGTGCAGGGGCGCGACATCCCCTGTGCATGTGGCGATGTGGTCGTGAGCAGCTTGGTCGTCACTGACGATCCCGTCGCGCGGACAGTATGCGAGCAGGATGGGTTGATCGTCCGCACCGAAGCGGGCCCGACCGGGGCGACCGTCGATCTGCGCGGCGCGACGATTCGGGGTGGCAAGCACGGGGCCGGAATCAAGATCCTCGCGGGCGGTGCACCGGGCGTTCGCATCATCAGCTCGACCGGTCCGGCGGCGATCGAAGGATTCGAAGATGGGATCTTCGCACACGGCGCGCAATCGGTGACGCTGATCGATGGGATCCTCGCGGTGAACAACAGCCGCGACGGCATTCGGGTCATGGCCTCAGGATATGAGATCCGGAATTCGGAGTCGCAGGGCTCCGGGCGCGATGGGTTCTCGGTGGCGGGGAACGGCTACCGTCTGAGCCACACGCGTTCGGTCGGCAGCAAGCGCTCCGGCTACAACATCATGGGTCAGAACGCCACGCTCGGTACGCCGGGCGCGGGATTGGTCGCCGAAGGCAGTGGCGAGTTCGGCTTCAACCTAATGGGTATGGGACATCAACTGGTCGACTGTGTCGCCCGGGCGGCGTTCAAGGACGGCGTCATGGTAATGGGCATGCATCTGGAAATTCGCGGTTGCACTGCGTCCGACAACGGTGGACACGGTATTGGTGGCATGGGGAGTGACGTGATGCTCGCCGGCAATCGGGCCCTCAACAACAACAAGAATGGCATCTATGTGCAGGGTCCTGAAGCACACGACGGGGGCGGGAACAGCGGCCAGGGGAATCGCGGCAACGGCGTCAACGGGCCGCCAATCGACTGCGAGATTCACCGCCTGCCGTGTTTTCTCTAGGGCGAACGTTTCCGAGCTGCTGATCCACCGAAAGGGGGGTTCATGCAATCGCGTCGTGCAGCCGCAGGGCTTGTTGTGGCAGGGGTTTTGGTGTTGGCACATGTGGCCTTCCCAGGACGCGCGGTTGGTCTGAACGCGTGTACCGCGGCCGACATCATCGCTCAGGATAATGCTAATTGCCCAGCCAGCGGCGCGTGCACCATCAAGAAGGATTTCGATATCGCGCACGGCTGCATCATCGATTTTAGCGGCCGCGACGTCACCCTCGCCAATCTCGCCGTGCTCACCATCGCCCCTGGCGGGACAGTGATGTTTCTGGCCCGCAACTTCACCGTTGCCGCGGGGGGCTACATCGACGGGAGAGGCAACAGCGCTTCGGCGCCGAACAACGCGGGCGCCTTCGTGACCATCATAACCACCGAAGCCGTCTCGGTCCTCAGGACGACCCTCACCGGTCGAATCGAGGTGTCGGCTTCCACGTTTCCCGGTGCGCTCACGATTCTGGCCGGTACCAACGTCACGATCAACGGACGCTTGGAAGCTGACAGCACCGACACTGCCGAGGGCGGTATCATCGACGTCACCGCGGGCGGCAACTTCGTCAGCGGCCCGAGCAGTGACATCTCCGCCGTTGGGGCAGGGGGCGGCGTGGGCGGTGCCATCGACCTCACGGCGGCCGGCACGGTGGACGTGGGTGCGCCCATCGCGCTCGACGGGTATGACGGCGGCTCGCTGAATGTTGACGCCGGCGCCGATGCGCAGCTCGATGACGTGGAGATGAAAGGTGTTGGTTTAGGGTCGAGCATGGTGATCGAAGCAGGCCTCGGGGGGACGTTGGACGTGTTTGCCGGCACGTTCGTCGAGATGAACGGTCGTATCACGGCGAATGGCACCGGTGGCGGATGCGGCGGTGAGGTGACGATCACCGCTGATTTCGGCGACGTCGTCCTCTTAGATTACGTCCTGGCAGAGGCTAGCTTGCCCGAAGCCACCGAAACGGGCGCGGGAGGCGGAACGATCACGATTTTTGCTGCGGGAGTTATCAACGTCACAGCGGCGGGAAAGATCTCCGCTCGCAGCGACGGGACGCTGGGTTTTGGCGGTGGAATCTGCCTCGAGACGGACTCCACTATCACGTCCGCTGGCCCGATCGACGCGTCCGGTGGCGCGTGCGGCGGAACCATTGATGCGATCGCTCAAGGTGCCATGACCTTGAATGGCCTGGTCGCTGCCAACGCGCGCAACTTCGGTGGGTTCGGCGGAACCATCACGATTGCGGCGGGGGACGCGGCAATCAGTACGGGGACCCTTTCCATCGGCGGCACAGTCGACGTCACCGGGGGCCAATGCAGCATGGAGAACGGCTGCGGTGTTGCCGGGTCCCTCGACTTGGAAGCCTGTAACGTGACCGTCGCATCGACCGCTTTCATCGATGCCCGCGCGCCCGAAGGCGGCGGCGCGAATCGGATCACCGCGCACGAACAACTCACCATTCAAGGACAGATGCGGGCTGATTCGACCGACGGGCTGAGCCCGGACGGGACCAACGAGTTCATTTTCCCGATCGCCAAGCCGCCGATCATTACCGCGGTGATCGATCCCCCTGCAGCGCTGATGCCACGCGCGACCTGCATCTCGCCAAACGTTCCGGCCAACTGCATCTTCCCGTGTCCCGTGTGCGGCAACGGCGTGGTTGAATTCCCGGAAAGCTGCGACACCTTGGCGCCGCCGATCAGTTGTGACGGCTGTTCTCGCTACTGTAGGGTCGAAAACTGCAACGACGGCAACGCGTGCACGACCGACTCGTGCAACACCAACCTGGGCTGCCGTCATCAGATCATCGTCCCGTGCAACACCCCGACACCGACGTTCACGCCGACGGGATCGGCGCCGAGCCCGACACCGACGCGCACCCCAACCTTCACTCACACGCCGACATCCACACCGACGGTGCCGACCTCTACGCCGACCAACACTCCGACGCCGGCGCCGCCGACCGACTCCCCAACGCCGGCGCCACCGACGAATACGCCGACCCACACGCGGACGCCGACACTGACGCCCACGTCCACACCGACCAACACCCCGACGCACACGTTCACCCCGACGCACACGCCGACACACACGCCTACCGCCACCAACACGCCAACCCGGACTCCAACCCTGACGCCGACGATCACCCCGACCCACACCAACACACCAACGCCCACGCCAACCTTCACGGCAACGCTCACCTTCACCCCCGCGAACACGCCGACGCACACCTCGGCGCCGGTGAGCTTCGATGACTCGGTGGTGCTGCCGATCAAACCGGTCACCATCGTCATTGGGCAGGGGCAATCGGCGGTTCAGAAGCTGGTGAAGGTGAAGGTCGTAAATGCCGACATTCTCCCGGAAAACGAGGCGGTCGGGCATCCGATCAAGTTGATCGTCCACCCGGGAAATTGTCCGGCAGGAACCATCGCGGGCTCGCCAGATTTCGATATCCGGACGGTGGGCGCTCAAGACACCATCGTGCTCCGCGGCGGCCGTTCCAAGAAGGCAGTGGTGCCCCTGAGCGTCGCGAGTGCGTCCTTTACTAGCTTTAACCGCGTCACCCCAACGCGCTGCCGGCTCACCCTCGAGGCCAAGACTGACTTGCCGGGGAGCGCCGATCCCAATCCGAGCAACAACATGGTGACGCTCGAAATCAACGTGATCGACCGCAACGATGCGGATCAAGCCACGCTCCACGAGTCGGCGATCGACAGCATCTCACCGCTGACGTTCACGATGCGGAAGGGCCGACCGTCCTTGGTGAAAAATGGCAAGCCACGCGTGCTGTATGGGAACCTGGCTGCTGTGGCACCGGTTGCCATTACCGTCTCGGTTTCGGCTGGCGATTGCCCCGGCGGGACTTTGGCCAACGTGGACTTCGACGGTCAAACTGCCGGCGCGCAGATGACGGCCGCCGTACCGCCAGGTGGGAAGGCCCGCGGCACGCTGGCGGGCACTGCGAACGCACCGAGCTTCGCGTCACCCAACAAGCGCTCGCCGCGGCGGTGTACTGCCGTGCTGACCGCCAACGGGCCATCGGGCGATACCGATGGGAGTAATAACGTGACGAACATCGTGCTCGATGTGATCGACAAGAACGACTTCTAAACTATCTACTGGCATCAGGCGTTGGAGCATCGAGAACGCAGATCAAACGCGGGAATGAGTGGCCGGTCGGTGCCGAAGACCGGCGTCGTCATCGATCCACGCTACCAAGAGCACGATGCGGGTCCGGGCCATCCGGAATGCCCGGAGCGCATCACCGCTTTGCTATCGCTCGTCGATCCGGTGCAGCAGGGACTGACGGCGATACCGGCGCGCCTCGCGTCGGGTGATGAGCTGGCGTTGGTGCACGATGGCGCCTACGTCAACGATGTCGCCGCGACCGAGCACAAGCCCCGCTTCGCGTTTGATCCGGACACGCGGACGTCGCCGCGCTCGTACCACACGAGTCGCCTTGCCGCGGGCGGCTTTCTGGCGCTCCTCGACGCCATCGTTGCCGGCCAGGTCGACAACGGCTTTGCGCTCGTCCGCCCGCCCGGGCATCACGCCGAACGCCAGCGCGCCATGGGGTTCTGTCTCTTCAACAACGTCGCGGTTGGTGCCGAGTACTTGCGCGTACACCACGGCTTTCGACGCGTGCTGATCGTCGATTGGGACCTCCATCACGGCAACGGCACCCAGCACATGTTCGAAGGGGACCCCGAGGTGCTCTACGTGTCCACCCATCAATATCCGTACTATCCCGGCACGGGAGCGCTCGACGAAGTGGGACGCGGTGACGGCGAAGGGCGCACGGTCAACGTCGCGCTTCCTGCCGGTTGCGGTGATGCCGAGTACCAGGAGGCGTTCGCCCGCATCATCGTACCCATTGCGCACCAGTTCGAGCCCGACTTCGTGCTCATTTCTGCCGGTTTCGATGCCCACGCCCGCGATCCGTTGGGTGGCATGCGGGTGACCGAAGGGGGCTTTCAAGCGATGACCGATGCGTTGCTGGAGGTCGCCCGCACGCACGCCGGGGGGCGGTGTGCCGCCATCCTCGAGGGCGGGTACGATCTCGAGGCCATGCGGTCGTCCGCTGCAGTGGTGCTGGGGCAGCTGCAGCGGGCGCATGTCGAGCAGCCGGCGGTTCCGTCAGCGAGTCGCGCCACGCCCCTCATCGAGCACATTGAAGGGCTGCAACGGCGCTACTGGCGGTTCTGATCTGCCCCGGCGCTTCAATCGAGGTCGGTCGGAGCCGGCTCGACCGTGGTGGGACTCTCCGGTTGGGCCACTACCCGTTGCGCGATGGCGACAGCGGGTTCGGTGCCGGCGCGGAAGCATTCGAGTAGTCCGCTCCCCCCAAATGCCGCCCGGTGACCGGTGCGTTTGTCGGTGAGGACGCAGTTGACCCCGGCCGGCACTGGGAAATCGAGGATCGGTTGATTCTCGAGCGCCTGCTCCATGAAACGCGCCCAAATCGGCGCCGCCACGCGGCCACCAGTTTCGCCCTTGCCCAAGCTGCGCTTTTCATCAAATCCCACCCAGACGCCGGCCAGCAATTGCGGCGTGTACCCGAGGAACCACGCATCGTTCATGTCGTTGGTCGTCCCGGTCTTGCCGGCTGCGGGCCGTCCCAACGCCTGCGCCCGTTTGCCGGTGCCGCGCTCGATCACGCTCTGCAGCATGCTGGTGACGAGGTACGCGGTCTCCGGCGCGATAGCCTGCTCGACGCGCGGCAGGTTCTCGTCGATCACGTTCCCCTGGCTATCGGTGATGCGGGTAATGAAGCGCGGCTCGGCAAGCTGACCCTGGGTGGCGAACACGCCATACGCCGTGGCGAGCTCGAGGAGCGACACCTCCGACGAGCCCAATGCCAGGGACATGTTGTGAGCCATCGGCGTGCGGATACCCAGGCGTGGGATGTACGTCGTCAGATATTTCAACCCGACACGCATCGCCAGCTTGACGGTGACGACGTTGCGGGAAAACGTCAGTGCGTCACGCAGCGTCGTCGGACCGTAGAAACGATTCTCATAGTTCTTGGGCATCCAGAACCCGTCACTGTCTTTCAACGAGATCGGCTCATCGACGATGATGCTCGCCGGTGTAAAGTTGCGGTCGAGGGCGGCGGCGTAGATCAACGGCTTGAAGGCGGAACCGGGCTGCCGGGTGCCTTGTACGACCCGGTTGAACTGACTGTCATAGAAGTCGAAGCCCCCCACCATGGCCTTCACGTCGCCGGTGGTCGGGTCGACGGCGATCAGTGCGCCTTGGAGTGGCGGCTCGGCGCCGCGTTCGAACTCATACACACCGCTGCCGTTGCTGCTGGCGGCGAGACGCACGCGAATCAGATCGCCGACTGCGAAGCTTTGACCCGCAGCGGCGGTTGGTGTCAACACGCCGCGATGCGCCCCGACTTGCAGACGCACGTCCTTGCCGCGTCCCGCCACGCTCGTCACGACCGCATCGTAGCCGCGCTCGTGCTGCAGGGCTTGCCCTTTTATCGCCCGACGCTGGGCGTCGAGGAGCTCGCCGATCTCCTCCGCGTCCAAGTGCCGGTTGCGCTCGTCGTAGCGCTGGCGCTCCCCCAGCTCTTGCAACCCCTCGCGCAGTGCTGCCTCGGCCTCAGCCTGCATGCGCAGATTGACCGCGGTGTGGACTCGGAGACCGAGCGCGTACGCCGCGGTTTCGCCGTAGCGTTCCTCGAGCCAGCGGCGGACGTGCTCGACGTAGTACGGGGCCGCAATGTAACTGCCGCGGCGAGACGCTAGCGAGAGCGGTTGCTCGGCAGCCGCATCGGCTTGGGCGCGCGTCACATATCCAGATGCCACCATACGATCGAGGACGTAGCCCTGGCGCGCTTTGGCCTGGGGCCAGTGTTTGAACGGCGAGTAGCGGCTCGGTGCTTGCGGCAACCCGGCCAAGAGCGCGGCTTCGGCCAGCGTCAGGTCCTCGACTCGCTTGCCGAAGTACTCATTAGCAGCGGCGGCGACACCATAGGCACCGCTGCCGAGATACAGATGGTTGAGGTACAGATAGAGAATCTCTTGCTTGGTGAGCTGTTGCTCCAAGCGCATCGCCAGGATGACTTCTTTGAGCTTGCGTTCGTAGCTCTTCTGCGGCGTGAGCAGCAGTGACTTGACGACCTGTTGCGTGATCGTGCTGCCGCCTTGCACCTTCTCGCCTGCGGCCCAGTTGTTGACCATCGCGCGCACGATGCTGACGGGATCGACGCCGCCATGGCGATAGAAGGCCTCGTCTTCGGCGGCGATGAACGCATTGCGGACCACCGGTGGAATGCGTTCCACGAGCACGAGGTAGCGTTTCTCCAGATAGAATTCGCCAATGACCGTTCCGTCGTCGGCGAGCACTTGCGTCGCCATGGGAGGTTGATACCGGGCCAGCTCTTCGACGTTTGGAAGGTTCGTGGTGAGCTCCCAATACACGAAGCCGGCCGCACCAGCGGTCGCGAAGACGACGAGAATGAGTACGAAGAGACAAAAGGTGCGAATCGTACGCCAGACGCCTGCGGCACGGGGCGGGCGGGAACGCGGGGACACCATATGCTGACGCTACGATAACCGCGCTCTCCCGAGGCGTCAAACAGCGTGTGGGGGCGGGGAGTGCCGTTAGGGTGTCGATTTTCTCCAGATGTAGGGGCGATTCGGGAATCGTCCGAGACGACGCTGCCGATCGACGCGCCTTTTCGGGCGGTTCTCGAACCGCCCCTACACACGAACCCTCCGGATTCGAGAAAATCGACGGTCTCTGTAGGAAGGGGGCCACGGGGTGAGGTCCCCACATGCGGGCGGCGCCCGAATTCAGATCGTACCTCCGAAGCCCTCATCGCGACTCATGTCTTGATTATAGTTATAAAGTAAAGTAGTAACTTCACACATGACTGAACACGCAATCTTGGCCGTCGACGACGAGCCCGCAAGCCTGCGCGCGCTGCGGCGCACCCTCGCCGACGAATGCGCCGTCCTGACCGCCAGCGGCGGCCGTCGCGCACTGGA
>Ga0187892_10009459_pt1 | contig 12825 bp, 12 predicted proteins | sample MA1701073metaG_FD_139345 | JGI IMG/M metagenome (GOLD analysis project Ga0187892, IMG submission 139345) | Bio-ooze microbial communities from a basaltic lava cave in the Kipuka Kanohina Cave System on the Island of Hawaii, USA - MA170107-3 metaG ...
ACTACTTTTTTCATCGAACACATCATAATATGCACCACTTACAACCAAGGGGAAGCCATCATCCGAGGCCATCTTTTGCCTCGGCAACGCCGAAGTCTGTCCACCCATAACTGAGGCATTACATGAATCTCTTGGCATGGCCGCTTGTCGTCACAGATCAAGGACAAAAACAAAACGCCGCTTGCTCTGAACAACCGAGCAAACGGCGTTGCAGTTTCTTTTCCTTCCTACCTACTCCTACCTACTCCTACTCATACTCTTACTCATACTCTTACTCCTACTCATTGCTCAAGCGATTTAAAAGCGAGTAAGAGTAGGAGTAAGAGTAGGAGAGCCAGCCTATTTCAAAACAGTCAGCTTCCTCGTCATCACCACTGGCGCTTCGCCGTTTCGCTCGACGATCAAACGATACAGGTAAACCCCGCCGGCAACAGCTTCCCCGGCGTGGTTGCGGCCGTTCCAGGTGATCGCATGTCGCCCAGCCGGCATCACGCCGTTCACCAGCTCGCGCACGACCTGCCCGGTGAGCGAATAAATCACCAGTTTCACGTCGCTGGCAGCCGGCAACTGAAAGTTGATCTCGGTCGACGGATTTCCCGCGAAGCGCGGGATCTGCGAAAAAGGATTCGGATAATTCTGCTCTAAAACGTAATCCGTAACGACTTCGGACTCAGTGACCTCAGACTCCTCGACTTCGGACCCCTTCGGAAAAGAAGCCGTCGAGCTGTGATGCACGAAGCGCGCGCCGTTCAGCACCAGAATGTTTTCCGCGCAGATCGCGCCTTTGAAGCGGGATTTCTTGTCGAGCACCACCATTGTCTCCGGCGCGATGATGTTGCCGAAAACCTGCGCGCCCTCGCCGATGATCACCCGATCGGTGTCGTCTTCGTCATCATCGAAGTCTTGATCGCTGTCGTCGTCCTCGTCGCTGTTGATCGTAATCAAATCGGTCGAGGCCGTGGAAGGGAGGAGTTTCATAGCCGCGTTTTTGCCGAAAATCACCTCTTCATCGACATTCAGGATAATCGGATCACCCGAAGACAGGTCGATAACCAGCATCGCCTTCTCGCCGAGATTCAGGCATTCGAGATTGTAGGTGCCGGATTTGAGGTTTAGCGTGCCTTTCTTTTCGACCTTGACTTCTTCGTAGTCGCCGGGATCTAACGTGAGGGTTTTGCCTTTTTTCACCGTCACGTCATCATCGCCGGGCTCGATCGAAGCCAAAACCGGCAGCGGGACTTTAGCAATGCCGGCATTTTCCGTGACACCGCCGGTGACCGTGCCGCTATTCTCTACGTCGTCGCCCATAACTGTGCCCACAATTTTGTTGCGCTTTTTGATGAAAATGTCATCGCTGGCCGTGACGTTGCCGGTGTGAAGGCTGTTGGGTTTGTTGCCTTCGTTGAAGAAGATGTCGTTGTTGGCGTGAATGTCGCCGTCGGAATTGACCTCGCCGTTGATTTCCACATTTTCATCGGCGAGGAAGACAAACGGCTTCGTGACTGGGGCGGGCGTAGCTGTATAAACCCACGTTTCATCGTCAAGAAAACTAGCATTTCCACCAAATAACAGCACTTGACCACCGAGGGAGGCCATCGCATGAGAATATCGCCCCGAGGGTTCCGTGGCCAGGCTTTTCAGCATCCAGGTGTTGTCGCTCAGGTCATAGACCCACGTTTCATCGACTCCAAAACCACCCCCAATGTTCCCGCCAAATAACAACACCTGATCGCCGCCGAGGGAGGCCATCCCATGTTGAGTTCGCGCCGAGGGTTGTGTTGCCGGGCTTTTCAGCGTCCACGTGTTGTCGCTCAGGTCATAGACCCAGGTCTCATCGTTAGCACCACCCACATCGTGCCCGCCAAATAACAGCACCTGGTCGCCGCCGAGGGAGGCCATCGCATGTGCCCTTCGCGCCGAGGGTTTCGTGGCCGGATTTTTCAGGGTCCAGGTGTTGTCGCTCAGGTCATAGACCCAAGTCTCATCGTTATTACCACCCACATCAATCCCGCCAAATAGCAGCACCTGGTCGCCACCAAGGTAGACCATCGCATGAGCGTATCGCGCCGAGGGTTTTATGGCCGGGTTTTTCGTGGTCCAGGTGTTGTCGCTCAGGTCATAAACCCAGGTCTCATCGTCTGAACCACCACCCTGATCGAACGCGCCAAATAACAGCACTTGGTCGCCACCGAGGGAGGCCATCGCATGTAGCCGTCGCGCCGAGGGTTTCGTGGCCGGGCTTTTCAGGGTCCAGATGTTGTCGCTCAGGTCATAGACCCAGGTCTCATCGTTAGCACCACCCACCTCGGTCCCGCCAAATAACAGCACCTGGTCGCCACCGAGGGAGGCTATTGCATGTTGATATCGCACCGAGGGTTTCGTAGCCGGGCTTTTCAGGGTCCAGTCATCTTGGGCCTGCAGGGCCGTGGTCAAGAGCAGGCCGAACGCCGTGAGAATGCCAAACGTGGTTTTCATGGGAATGTCCACCTCAAATGTAGTAAGTGAGAGTTTAGTCTTTTGCTTCAGCCCAATGCCCATCCGTGGAGGAAATCCGAGTTGTTCCGTCATCTCAGATTTTACGTGAAGCTACGCCTGTAAAGTGGAAAACTGCGTCTTTTTGAGGTGAGTAAAACCAACGAGGGGAAAATCCGCCAGCCTTGCGGATCATGTCTCCTCTGCACAGCACAAATAACTCCTGTTATGTGTCTTATTTACCGCCACGCGCAGCGGCTGCGGAATTTTTGGTGGAATTTTTGGCGGGAAAAAATTTGAAATTGAGCCGTTATTTGTTATATTATACAGTGTAAAGAAAGCAGCGTGCTGTCGCAAGTGAGCCGCCGATGCAGCAAGATAATTCCCGGAGAAAAACTCTCGGTGGGCAGGCAAGAACGATCCATCTGAAAGCGCGTGAAACGGCCTTGAAAGTTTCGATGACTGCTCCGCCCGCGAGGCGGCAAGAATCCGACGCCGAGGACAAGATGGCCAACAACCAAGTGTTACATACCGCAAAACTTCCGCACGATCATCGAACCCGCCAGATCATCAAGGCGTCACTGGCCGGTTACCGCCGCATGAACGAGCTTACCGAAGCAGAATTGCGCCGCGATTTGCCAACAATGACCGAAGAAGAATCGCGGCAAGAGCACGAGGAACTGTGGGCGGTGTGGGAGCAAACACGCAAGTATCATCCCGATCCCCACGGCGAGGCGTTACTCGATCAGCTACATATTGCAGCCCTTGTCGAGCGCCGCCGTCTGTGGGACAAACTCGTTCGCGGATTGGCGCGGAAAAAGAAAAAATATGCTCCCAATTTATGAAGCGGCGTGGGAGATGCATCTCTTTCTCTCCCGCAAAAAAATCCCTTATGTGGTCATTGGAGGCATAGCTGTACAGAAATGGGGCCAGCCGCGTCTCACGAAAGACGTTGATCTGACGATTTCGGTGCCCATTGAAAAAACCGAACAATTCATTGATGTTATAACGCAACATTTCAAGGCCCGGGTTGCTGATCTTCAGGAATTCGCCCGCCAAACCAGGGTCTTGCCGATTTTCGCCAGCAACGGCCGCACTGTAGACATCTCGCTGGCGCTTCCTGGATACGAGGATTTGCTCATGCAGCGGGCGCAGCCTTTTAAACTCGCGCCGCGACGAATTATCCGGGTTTGCTCCGCTGAAGACTTGATTATCCACAAGGCCGTTGCCGGCCGCCCGCAAGATTTGGTTGATTTGCAAAGTGTTGTCTATCGCAATGCCGGCAAACTTGATCTTGCTTACGTGCGCTCATGGCTAAAGGAATTTTCCTTGCTTCTCGAAAGTGATGAGATCCTGCTTCGCTTCGAGAACGCTTGGGAAAAGTGGCAGACGAGCAGTTCGCGTTAATGAATGCGTTATTTATTTTTAAAAGCCGACACATGACAGGATATTTCCACCACCCCACTTGCCTTTTGCACGACACCGGCCCCGGGCATCCCGAACGCCCGGAACGGCTCCAAGCGATTCATGAGCATCTTGAGAAATCCGGCCTGCTCAGCCGCGTGAAAGTCTTTCAGCCCGCCCCCGCCGAGCGCGAAACACTTGCTTTGGTTCATCCTCGCGATTATATTGAAAACATTGCCGAGGCTTGCGCGCGAGCCGGCCAGGGACGCGCGGCGCTCGATAGCGATACCATCGTTTCGAAAGACTCTTTCGCCGCCGCCCAGCTTGCCGCCGGCGCGGCGGTCGAAGCCGCGGCCAAAGTGAGCCGCGGCGAACTGTCCAACGCCTTTTGCGCGGTGCGGCCGCCGGGCCATCACGCCGAACGCGCCACGGCCATGGGCTTTTGCTTGTTCAATAATGTCGCGGTTGCCGCCGAGTGGCTGCGGCGCGAAAATCTGGCCGAAAAAGTTTTGATTGTCGATTGGGACGTGCATCACGGCAACGGCACACAGGATATTTTTTACGAGCGCGGCGAGGTTTTTTATCTGAGCCTGCATCAATGGCCGCTCTATCCCGGCACCGGCCGCGAAGACGAAACCGGCGACGGCAAGGGCAAAGGCGCGACGCTGAACGTGCCGCTGCCGCCAGGGACGGCCGAGCAAAACTATCTCGACATTTTTTACAAAACCACCGAAGCGGTTTTCAAAAAATTCCAACCGGATTTTCTTCTCATCTCCGCCGGTTTCGATGCGCATCGCGACGATCCGCTGGCCAATTTGCAATTGACCGAGGCCGGTTTCGGCAAGATGACGCAATTTGCAGCGGAGCTGGCGGAAAGTTTTTGCGGCGGCAAACTGGTTTCGCTTCTCGAAGGCGGCTACAACCTCACCGCCCTGTCCGCCTCCGTCGCCGCGCATGTGGAAAAACTTTCGCAATACTGAGCGCGATACGCGCATTGACATCGATTACGTTTTACTCATTACGTTTTAATCATTACGTTTTATTTTTACGCCTAACAATTTTTACAACGAGAACCCCACATGAAATGGCAGTGGTGGGAAGAAACACCACAGAGCGAGGCCGAGTACGCGGCGCGGCGCAACCGCATGATCGAGACCCAACTGCAGCGGCGCGGCATTCAGAACGAACGCGTGCTGGCGGCGATGCGCGACGTGCCCCGGCATCTGTTCGTGCCCGAGATTTTTCGCCGCATGGCCTATGATGATTCCCCGGTTCCAATCGGCTACGAGCAGACGATTTCGCAGCCGTTCATCGTGGCTTACATGCTCCAATATCTCAAGCTCTCCGGCAGCGAGAAGGTCCTTGAAATCGGCGCCGGCTCGGGTTATCAAACCGCTCTGCTCTCCCACTTGTGCCGAAAAGTCTATGCGATCGAAATCATTCAAGAGTTGGCGGCGCAGGCCGTGAAGATGATGGACGCGCTGGAGATGCGCAATGCGAAAATTCGCTGCACCGACGGCTATCTCGGTTGGCCCGAGGCCGCGCCTTTTGACCGGATCATCGTTTCCGCGGCGCCCGGGCATATCCCGCAAAAACTTCTCGACCAATTGCGCAGCGGCGGCCGCATGATTTTGCCGCTCGGCGATTTCGACCAACGGCTGCTGGTCGTGCACAAATCGAAAACCGGCAAAGTTTACCGGCGCAAACTCGTGCCGGTCAAATTCGTGCCCATGACCGGCTTGGCGGAGAAAGTGAATTGACCATGGCCGCGAGCAAACCTTCAACTTCCGGCAAAAATCGCCGCAAACAAGTTCTTACCGAGCGCGATATTCTGCAAGCCTGGCGCGAGAAAAAATCGCAGCTCGTCGTGCCGGCCGGCGTCCTGATCACGCCTGCCGCGCGCGACGCCGCCAAAGTTCGCAAAATCGACTTGCGCCGCGAAGGCGAAGCGGAGAAAGCCGCCCCGGCCTCCGCGCCTCCTGCGCCGGTTCCGCCATCGGCAGGCGGCGTCATCGCCATCGGCGCCGATCACGGCGGCTACGCTTTAAAAGAGCAAATCAAAACGCATTTGCGCGAGCTGGGTTATCGGTTTCAGGATTGCGGCACGTTCAGCGAGTCGCCGGTGGATTATCCCGACATCGCCGAAGCCGTGGCAACCGAAGTGGCGAGCGGCAAAGCCTGGCGCGGCATCATCATCGACGGCGCCGGCATCGGCTCGGCCATCGCCGCCAACAAAATCCCCGGGGCATACGCCGCGAATTGCCACGATCTTTACACCGCCCGCAACAGCCGCGAGCATAACAACGCCAACATTTTGACGCTGGGCAGCCGCAATGTCGGCATCGACATCATCAAAGAAGTCGTGCAAGTTTGGCTGGCGACCGGCTTCGGCGGCGGCCGCCATCTCCGCCGCGTCGAAAAAATCGTCGCGCTGGAGAAAAAATTTCTCGCCGCAAAATGAAACCTCCGGCAAAGGCCTTCGTTTATAGTATTGACTTTTAAATTGTTGAATGAACACAACCCGGACGAGCCGGAACCTTACAGGCGTAGCCAAACAGGAAAAGAATTCAGCGCCCACTGAATTGGAAATCCCACAGAAATTTTTCTTGCTTTATTTCAGTGGGAGTTCTTTTTCTGCGGGCGAAAACCTTTGCTTTTTTTGCACAGATTTGACTATTAACAGCCTAAACGGTAATTCACAGTGAACGAAGAGACGAAAACAACTCCGCCGCCCGAAACCGGGCAGCATCGCCCGTCCGGGCGTCGCTTGCACCGCTCGCTGGTCAATCGTTATATCGCCGGTGTTTGCGGCGGTGTGGCGGAATACTTCAATGTCGATCCGGTGGTGGTGCGAGTCATTTGGTTTTTCAGCATTTTTGTTCATGGCATCGGCATTTTTGCGTACATCGCGGCGTGGATCATCGTGCCGGAGAATCGCCTGGCCGCCGTGACGCCTCCGCCGCCGCGCGCGCCGAAAAATGCGCAACCCATTCTCGGCGCGGTTTTGATTCTTCTCGGCCTCTTTTTTCTGGCCGACAAAATGAATTGGGATTTCCTGGTGCCGTGGCATTGGGATCGTTACGTCCCGTACTGGTTCAATTGGGGCCTCTTGTTTTCAATTTTCATCATTGTGTTGGGCATGATGTTGATCTTCCGTCCGGCGCAGGATGCTGCAAAGCCGCCGTCGTTTGTTTCGCCGGCAACCGGTGAGCCGGAAAGCACAGGTTCTTTTTCCCCGGGAGAAACACGCATGAACGAAAAGCGGTTGCTGCGCGCCATCGATGAGCGCATGATCGGCGGTGTTTGCGCCGGCCTGGCCAAATATTTCAATATCGATCCATCTTTCGTTCGAATCGGATTTGTGGTGATGACCATTTCGAGCGGCATGATCTTCGGCATTGTGACCTACATCGTCATGATGATCGTCGTGCCCGAAGAGAATCCGGCGGCGAAAAATTCCGTTACGCCGGTTGGTAGTGTTTGAAGAAGAAGGAAGTAAGTTTGATCGCAAGCGTGAGAGAGGTGAAAGCCTATGAAAAATCATCGCGGCAGGGGTTCGCTGGTTGGTGGATTGATTTTAATTTTAATCGGCGTCGCCATGTTAGCCGAGCGTCTAAGCGTGCGCCTGCCTTCCTGGTATGATCTCTACCCGTTCATTTTTATTCTGCTGGGTTTGGCCTCGGCGTACCGCATTCGCGGCCGGGGCCATCGTGACGGCGTCTTTGGCGCGGTATTTTTTCTCAGCCTCGGCGCGTTTTTTTTGCTGCGCAATTTCGACGTGATTCCTTATTTTCATTCGATGCCGGTCTTCCCCATCGCCGTCGGGCTGGGTTTGCTGGCGCAATATGCTTTTGCCCCCAAGAACTGGGCTGTGCTCATTCCCGGCGCCGCCCTCGTTTTGTTCGGCGTCGCGCTGATTCTTGAAGATTTCGACTACTGGTATCTTTATGACGTGGCGAAATATTGGCCGCTGCTCTTGATTGCCTTCGGCATTGGGATTTTGCTCAATGCCCGGCGGCAGCGCGCCTAATTTGAACCCCTTGACTCGACGAGCCTCCGCAACGGAGGCTTTTTTATTTCCGGCGCCGCGCTTCGCGTTCGCAAGAGGCCGGACTGTCGCTATAGTTTATTTTATGTTTGCATAAGCCGAACGAGCCGGAGCCCAAAAATTTATCTAACGGATGACACCTCAAAGTTTCCCACATATTGAAGAAACCCACCGATGATTTTTAATCTGCGGGTTTTTTTAATCAGTGGGAAATTTAAGGATTCATTCATAATAATTGGCGTCGCCTTGACAACATTTCCCTTTATCTCGAAGTCAAATGTTTTTCACAGTTGCAACGAGCTTGGTCGCCGCGCTTTTTCTCGCCTTGCTGGTGGTGGGCGTCAGGCAGCAGTGGTGGATTTTTGCGGCCATGAATTTTATCGGCATGGGCTTGAATGCGGCCATGGTGCTTTTGGATTTATGGGGCCATCTGAACATGACGGCGCTGCTGGCCGCAATGCCGGCGCTCGCGTTTGTGCTCGCCGCCGATGTCGCCATCATTTTCCGCGAACCTCGTGAGAAAAAATCAGCCGCCGCCCTTAAAGCCGAACCGGCCGCCGCCGGTGCTGAAGCTTATTCCCCTCATCACCTGATTACAAATGAAAAACGTTTCAGGCGTGAATTGGATCGTCTCGACAGCCTCCCGGCCAAAAATCGCGAGGCGGCGCTCGATTTTTGGCGGCAAGGCAATGAAGCGTTTCGCCACCATCACGATCACGAGGCGCAAATCAACTACGAAAAGTCGATCCAGCTCGCGCCGGCGCCGAGCGGTTTGAGCAATCTCGCCGCGGTTTTGCTCGCCGTGAATCGGCCGCAGGCGGCGCTGCAATGCTGCAAAGATTCTTTCGCCCTCGATCCCCAGCATTTGGAAACGTTGCTCATTCGCGGCAGCGCCCTGCTGCGCCTCAATCGCCGGCCGGAAGCGCTGGCCTGCTTCGATCACGCCGTGGCGTTGCAGCCGAACATGCTCGAACCCTGGCTCCGTCGCGGCAACGTTTTGGCGCAAATGGGACAATGCGAATCGTCGATTGAATGCTACGACACCGCGCTGCGCCTCAATCCCCGCCGGCCCGACTGCTGGAACAATCGCGGCGTGGCGTTGAGCAAAATGAACCGGCTGCCGGAAGCGATCACCAGCTTCGAGCGGGCGCTGAAAATCCAGCCGGACTATTTTCCGGCCTCGCTCAATCGCGTCTTGGTGATCGACCAGCTTGGCCGCAGCGATCAGGCAAAGCTTTATTATCGAAATTTTATCAAACACGCGCCGCCGGCCATGAACGGCCGCCTGGTTTTCGTTCGCTCCCGTTTGCACCAGCTTGAAAGCGGCGCCGTCTCACGCCTTGATTTAAACCAGTTTGAACTCGAGTTGGCTTTATAGGCAAAATTATTCGTGACAAAATAATAAAAAACTCTTAAATTATTTTGTCACCAATTTATTTTGTCTTTTGATTCATTTATGGAAACTCTAAAAGTCGAACTCGGCAGCCGCAGTTATCCGATTTTCATCGGAACGGACTCGCTCGCGCAGCTTGGCGAGATGCTCAAGCTCTACAAAGCCGGCGAGCGTTTCGCCGTCATCACCAACACCGCCGTTGACCGGCACTACGGCGAAAAAATTCTTGCGAGCCTCGACGCGGCCAAACTGCGCGCCGAAAAAATCGTCGTCGCCGACGGCGAGCGCCACAAGAATCTGAAAACCTGCGAACGCATTGTCGGCGAAATGCTGCGGCGACATTGCGACCGGCAAACTGCGGTCATCGCGCTGGGCGGCGGTGTGATCGGCGATCTCGCCGGATTTGTGGCGGCGACGTTCATGCGCGGCGTCGAATTGGTGCAAGCGCCGACGACTTTGCTGGCGCAGGTTGACGCCAGCATCGGCGGCAAAACCGGCGTGAATCATCCGCTCGGCAAAAATATGATCGGCGTTTTTCATCAGCCCCGCCTGGTTTGGATCGACACCGCCACCTTGAACACCTTGCCGCCGCGTGAAATCGTTTGCGGGCTGGCCGAAATCGCCAAGCATGCCCTCATCCGCGACCGCCAGTATTTTGAATTTCTCGAAACCCGCCTGCCAGATTTGTTGCAGGTCGATCAACCGGCGATGATCAAAGCCATTCGTCGCAGTTGCGAGATCAAAGCCGAAATTGTGGCGCAGGACGAGCGCGAATCGGCGCAACGCGCCTTGCTGAATTTTGGCCACACCGTCGGCCATGCGCTCGAAGCCGCCGCCGGCTTTCGCCGTTTGCGTCATGGTGAAGCGGTCCTGCTCGGGATGCTGGCCGAAGCGTATCTGTCCCGCGAGGCTGATTTGCTGGCTGGCGAGGCGTTCACCCGTATTGAAAATTTTTTAAAACGCATTCCGCTAAAACCGCGCCTGGAGGGTATTACTATCTCATTAGTGGAGCAGTGCATGGCTTTCGACAAGAAAATCAAGCACGGCCAGCTTCGCCTGGTTTTGCTGCGCGAGATCGGCGACGCCATGGTGACGTCTGATTGGCCGCGCGAAAAATTGCCGCGGGCTATTGAGTATGCGCTGTCGTAAGGTTGTTTGGTTCTTTGAAAAAGAATGGGTGTCTCATCGCTGCAACTGCCGCTCAAATGGCGACACTTGCGACTCGTCGCAACCGTTGAAAGCCTTAGTCGCGGCCTCATTGCACCGGCGCTAAGTCTTGCGAAAGTTGATGGTTGCCCGGAGCGATAAAAACGCGGCCCGAACTGGCATAAGGTTTGTTAAAGCTGGTTGGATAAAGTTTGCCGAACCAATCTAAAGAAATCCACGCCGGGCAAAAAAGCACCTATGAAAGAATTATTATATTTTTCTTTCGCGGATTTGATGGCGCGCGCCGAGTATCATCAGGAAGCCAATTCACTCCGCTATGTCACCCATCGCAAAATGATCTACAGCGAGCGCGTTGTCGTCGAGCAATACATTTTGACCAATTTTGCTCTGAAGACGGATTATTACAAACGGCAACCGTCGTTGTTCATCTACGTCGGCCTCGATGCCCAGCTCGCCAAAGAACTCAATCTGTTTCATTTAAAAAACACGCTGAAGACGCTGGTCGAAAAAGAAAAAGACGTTAAAGATTCAGTCAATGGCCTGATTAGCCAGTCCATGCAAAATTATTACTTCGAGCAAATCGGCGACATGATTTTGGCGGCGCGCCGTGAAATGAAAGAAGGCGAACCCGGCTGTTCGAGCCTCCGGCTCGACCAGCTTAAAATAAAAATGGAAGAATTAGTCAGAGCTTATAACAATTATACCGATCAAAAAATCACCATCAACGAGGTGATTCCCTCCGAGCTGAAATCTTACTTTGGCATTTCGGCGGAAACGGTATAGGTTACGCCCCGCAGGGCAAGGACGCTCTTTTAAAGGAGTTCAGCAATGAAGCAACGGCAATATTTTTTTTGCATTATTTTGGCTGTGTCGGCAGGGATGAGCACAGGACTTTTCAGCACGAAGGTGATGGCGCAAGCGCGGTGGGGTTTCGGCGTCGGTCCCAGCATTAATTCGTTGTACAGCGACCTGAAAAAGACCGATGTCGGCATCGGCGCCGGCGGCTATCTCACGCGGCGTTTTAACTCACATTTCGGCTTGACCGGCCTGGTCAGCTATAGCGAGCTTCCTTTCACCAAATCCATCGTCACGAATGCCGTCACGAATCAAATCTCCGCGGTCAAATTCACGACGAACGCGCTGCGCGGCGATTTGCTGTTTGATTACGAGCTTTCTGCCGGCGGTTTTCGGCCTTATATCGGCTTGGGCCTCGGCGGTGTGAATTATAAATTCGCCAGCAAGCGGAAGGGCAATACATTTAAAAGCACGAAGAGCTATACGAATTTTGATTTTGGGCCCAGCCTCGGCTTTCGGGTGATGTTCGGCTCGCGTTTTGCGCTCGATCTCGGCGGCGGCTTTCGCCTGACCACCGGCGACAGTTTGGACGCCACAACCACCAACAAGGCAAAAGACGCCATCATTACGGGCATGATTGGCTTGACTTTCTTTGGCGGCAGCCGCGGCACGGATCTTCTCGCCGAGCAAGCGCCGGCTGAAGAATCCGACATGTTCGCGTTTCAGCAGCGCCTCGATCAAATGGAGTCCAGCTCGCAGCAACCGCCGCAGGACATGCAGGAATACGTCCGCGTGAAATCGAAAATGGATGAGATGAATCAGCAGATCGTCCAAAAAGAGGATGAAATCAATGCCCTGCGCTCGGAATTATCGTCGAAGGAACAAAGCGTCAATACCCTGCAAACCCAGTTGGCCTCGGCGCCGGTCACCTCGGCCAGCTTTTCGCGCGGTTATGAAGAAGCGCTCAGCAAATTCTACGGCAAGCGCTACGCCGAGGCGACGGCTCAATTCAACGGCCTGGTCGCGCAATTCCCCGATCATCCTCGCGTCAGCAATTGCGTTTATTGGATCGGCGAGGCGCATTTCGGCGCCGGCAATTATCAGGAGGCCGTTGTTGCCTTCAACCGCGTTTTGAGCTATCCGCGCTCGCTCAAAAAAGACGATGCGCTGCTCATGCTCGGCCGCTCGTATCTCCAACTGAATCAAAAAACCGAAGCCCGCGAGGCCTTCAACCGGCTTCTGGCAGAATACCCCTCCAGCGAGTTCGCCTCCAAAGCGCAGGAATGGTTGAATCGAATGTAAGTTTTTTTTGTTTCCCCAAAGTGGGTGAGCCGCAACCAAAAGGGATAACACACGGATCAAAAACGTACGCGGAATTATCAGCGTGTGTTTTTGATCCGCGTGAAAATTTTTATCTGTGGGGTTTTTGGAACGAGTTACATACTGCCCGTTTCGCCAGAAGCGTGGTGAAAATTCATTATGGCCCGCATCCGCGCCATGGCGAAGAGGCCGAAGTTTTCTTGTCGTACAAATGCGGTGAAGAAAC
>Ga0187892_10009460_pt1 | contig 12824 bp, 10 predicted proteins | sample MA1701073metaG_FD_139345 | JGI IMG/M metagenome (GOLD analysis project Ga0187892, IMG submission 139345) | Bio-ooze microbial communities from a basaltic lava cave in the Kipuka Kanohina Cave System on the Island of Hawaii, USA - MA170107-3 metaG ...
CCGCGAATAGCTCAACCATGAAAGGCTCGCAAGGGCTTGCTGGTTAGTCCCATCGGAGACGGTGCCAAACCGCGAACGATTCATGTCGAAGGGTAAGCGGCTGCTTCTGCGTTCGGGCCGCTGAAATCCGCAGTGCCAACATGTGACATTCTGGCTTGCGGGAAACTGCGCCGGGCCGGGAGGCTCGGCGTACGACGTGAATCTGCCTGCCGTTGGCGGGCTAGCGACGTGACCGATGGGAAGACGACGATCGCTAATCCGGGAAGCTCTGTAGCGGCCGGGGTGGTACCCGGTGCGCGGCGCTGCGGCTCACCGCAGGTGGTCGGCCGCGTGATTCAAACGCTGCAGAGTGGGAGTGTGGCCTGAGTAAGAGTTCCTGCGTTGCGGGAAGCGGATGCCGCTGCAGGGCAGTGGCGGGCCGTTCGAGCTTCGGGCTGGTAACCCGAAGCGGAAGACGACGAAAGGGCTGACGGGTTTTTATTTTGAGTTTGATCCTGTCTGAATGGCGGCCGCGGCTTGCCTCGCTTCGCGGGGCAGGTCGCGGTCCTTGGGAAAGGTGGAAAGTGGTCACAGCCGGGCCGCCGGGGACGGCGGCTCGCCTGTGGCGATTGTTTGACGGCGATGCTGTACGTGTGCCCTGTGCACGGCGCGGCATCGCGAAGTTGATTGCGGGTCTGCTTATTACTGGGGAGCGCGTACTGTGAATGCAGGCGCGCTCCCCGGTTCGCTGACGGCGGGCCTGCGGATTTCGATGAGGTTCTTCATGCAGATAGGAGGTGATGATTGATGGGCTGGTGGCAGACCGTAAGTGGGGCCGTAATCGGGGATCCGGCGGCGGATTACGTCGATGACTTGATTGTGCAGGGCAAGGCGTACGTCGAGCCGTCGGAACCTCCGCCGGATGTGCGAGAGAGCCTGACCGCAATTTACGTCGAGGGCCTCGGGCGTGAACCGACCGAGGATGATTTGCGGGCCGTGCTGGCGTTTTGCCTTTGAGAATGATGCGGCGCCTCGTTGCGAGGAAAGGAGGTTCCATCGGCTTTGGGATTGTGCCGTGAACAATCCCGCTTTGAAGTAGCAGTAATCGTGCGCCTGCGTGGCACGTCGTTGTTGGCAGTATGCAGTATCGTTGTGAAGCGACCTCGGTCGAGGGATTCGTTCAGCAAGTAGCCGTGCAATACCTTCGGCATGGGTACTGGTTCCACGTGGCCGGATCGGTTCCGAAGAGCAAGGACGCCCGGACCGTCGATCGGAAGCTCATCGCCAAGTACGGCATCACCGCGTCGAGCAAGGAACGAACCCGCCGCAAACGAGCCGGCCTCGCGAACCTGCACTACATCCGTCATGATCGGTTCTTCCTCCTGATGGCCACGCACGGTCGGCATCGCTTTTTCGGCGACGAAGCCGGTCAGATCCGCGACGCCCGGAGACAGCCCATCAAGTTTTCGGGGTATGCGATTTCGCACCGGAACGGGCGGGTTTGCGTGCGCATCGAGCAGCACGAGTACGAACAATTGAAGGCGTCGTTTCTTGACCTCGCTTGCCGACGGTCGGTCGAGGCGCTAATGGCGGAGATTAGCAATGTGCGATTCGTCCCATACAAGCCGGTGCGGCAACAACTTCTGGCGGTCTGGAGAGCCGCGAATCGGGAACGACGATTTGCTGGGTTGGAGTTGGTATCGATCGAGTCTGTTCCGTGGAAACGACGGATTGTCGGCCCATTCACGAAGGACTCACACGAAGTGCCGCCGAGCGAGCATCAAGTCACGACGAAGTAAACCAGCGGCGAATTGCCCGACGGTGTCTGGCAATTCGAGAGCGGAGTGAATCTTGCAGACGGTGTGTGCAATATTCCGGCAAAGGATTCAACATTTAAGCCAGATTACCAGCCCTTGTGTCTGCCTTGCGTTTTGTGATTCTTCATACGGTGTCTGAAGAATCTGGACGTGCGGCCACGTGAGGTAGAAGCGACGCATCGCTTGCGCGTTTTCGATCGTGACTGGACGCCTGTTTCGAACTGCTGGTTTGTCCGCCACGATCAACGCTTAATGGCTCGCGAAAAGTGACGCTGATTTTTCGGGTTGTAGCCGTGGCGGTTGTAAAGCTCGGTCGTGGACGAGTCGGGGTAGCCGGTGGCGCGTGGAACGTGTCCAATATCAGGCCTTGATCGTGCAGAGATCGAGTTGGCGATTGCTACCGCCGTGTCCGCCCTGGTCGGATCGACGGGCGAACTCGGGCAGCCTCGCGGATTCGATCCAGGACAGCCTTAACCTGTTCGTACACACTGACGGCCAACGGGCGTGCGGTTTCCAGCGATACCATCAATGCATACGGAATCGCTACGTCGAGTTTGCTTGCGGCGTCAGCACGGCAATTGACCTGAATCGGCATCGTGTCGCCTTCGGCAATGGGAACGGCGGCATCTCCCTCCAGTACTTCGTGCTGCACGGTTCCTTGTTTGACCGTCTTTTCACCCGCGTTGGTTCGCTTGACCTGAAGGTGCGAGTCGGGCGGATCAAACCAGAGGTCGGCGGTGCAGTAGTTGCGGTGACGAGGATTGACCGGCGTTAGCCACGCGATCGTTATGGTGAGTCTTCGTTGGACCGTTTGCGCATGTAGAGCCGGCGGAAGGGGAACATTGTAGACGTGCGCTTCTCCCGCATTCAGTTCACCACAACCAAGCATGATGACACGCTGATCGGTACAAACCGTGCCACGGTCGAAATCGGCGGGTCCGTAGCCCAACAATCTCGCGCAATCGCGTTTGATTCGCCACCATCGCTCCATGCCGTCATCGGGTCCATCAAAGACCTTCTCGATAAAGGATTCCCGTTCGCCCCAGGATGCACCATGAACCAGCATTGCCTTCAGGATGACTGCAATGCGAGAATCCGCGAGCACGGCACCTCCCGCCTCTTCGCGGAGTTCGATGATCTGCTGGAATAACTGCGCCGCGCGTCGCGTGGTCAGCGCGGCAGCGTTGCTTGTACCGCTCGCCCGAACGGTGTGGCTCGGCGGGACAGCTGTTCCGCCGGGTGAAGCTGCCAACTGGCCCGGTTGGTTGGCTACGTTGACGATCTCGAATTGAGCGGATGACGCGTTACCGGGTTGGATCTTCGGTGCGTAATGTCGTCTGCCGCCGGAAACAAGAATTTCAGGCTTGATTGCGCGACGAAAACCGCTCCCTATGGAGCTTACGGGGCTTGGCAAGGGTGCGCCGCGAAGGAGATCCACCAAGCGTCCAACGGCGCCCGTCGGGCCGGATTGGGCATGGAGCGCGCCAACGGTGAGGGCATTTACGGATTCCGAAGGCGCGAGGAGGCGTCGCTCAACGCGTTGGTGCGCCATCGCTTGAAGAGTATGGGCACGGAGATCTTCGTCAGACATTGCCGCAATTGCATTCGGTGGAACGGGTATCGAAAGGTCGAGCAAATGATTTCCCGCAGACACTACAAAGAGCACTTGGTGTTTCCAAGCGAGCCAGTCCAACAAGCGCGCCCAAGGGGACAATTGCCGGTCGAAAAGATGCGCCGCGTCGCCAACGCTCAAGTTGATGACTTTGACTGTTGGCCCGATGGGTGGTTGGCCAGCTTCGCCTTCAAGAATGCGTTTGACCGCGCGATGTACGAGGTCGACCGTCAACTCACCTGCCGGGAACCATTCTTCGCGCCGGCCGCTTGCGTCCGGCCTATCAGGATTCATTACTGGCCGCACGAGGATCTTTGACGTGAGCGGCGGCTCGTTAGCCCCAAGATCGCCATGGACAATAAGAGACGCCATCGCGGTTCCGTGACGATGTTCCCCTATCTGGTATAGGCTGGCGACGTTGTTGGGGTCATCGACGACCAGGCGTCCTTGCAAAGCGGCATGATTTGTAAGCGGTAGCCCGTCGAGAAGTGCGACGACTGGATTAGCGGTGGGGAGCGGTTTCGAAACGTGCGGCGTGGGCGCACCATCGGCGATAGGCGCGGTGGATGCCTGCCCCATTGGTGCGAAGTACTTGACATCGGTGAGGCGGAGCAGCGTCGTGTCTTGATCGGCGTGGATAGCATTTAAGGCTTGCCGAATAGCAGTAGCGGGGACGTCGAGTAGCACGCCATCGTAATCAATTTCGGGAATCGTCGCTCTTTTGAGGCACTGGCCGCCAGCTTGAGTGACGATTGTGCTCAAGCGATCGTAAGCAGCATTGCGCTGGGGTGCGCTGCCTCGGCACCACAGTTCAGCCTCAAAGCGGATACTTGGCTGGTTTGCGGCCAGTCCGCGCTCCCAGTAGGCCAAAACGCCGGTGGCCGCGACGCGGTCCTTCGGACCCCAGGGTCGCAGGTCGTGAAGATGCTTAAAAACCGCTGCAAGCGGACCAAATCCGTGGGGCAACTTCTCGTCTTTGGCTTTGCCCCATGCCCGCCATAGCTTCAGGATTTCGTTGTATGCGGTTCGGTTGCCGACGACGACAAAGAGACGCCCCGGCAGTTTCGTTGCATCCGTTCCGTCGGCGAGAAAACCGAGATCGGGTTCGGCGATATCAGCGTCGAAATCTCCGAGCCATTCCATGCCGGAAATCTTCTTGACGACATTTTGGAAATCGGTCACGGAACCCACGGTTTCAAAGACGATTACCTGTTCGGGATCAACACCGCCGACATCAGCCTGGATCAAACCGAAGCGATCGGCGAGGGCCTGGAATCGATCCGCGAGTCGCTTTCTTTGTTGCGCTTGCGTGGGGCGTGGACCGGGTGGGCCAAAGCTCTGGGGGAGTTTGGCTCGTGCGGCAACAGTTGCGGTGGGAAAAATCAAGATCGGCCTTCCGGCCATTCAATGACTCCGTTCAGCAATGCTGCTTGGCCGAAGAGGCCGTCGCCCTTAGCCTCCATACCGCAATCCGTTCGCGCACGATCCGAGCTATGTCCGGTTGCGGGCTTTCCAAGACCGCTCGCCGGGCAATATCGCGGAACAAATCTTCGATCTCGGAAAAGGTCGCGCCCCTTAGCTGCCTGCTCAGGCGAGATGGTTTGAATCCGCTGGCAAAGCCGGACTCGGCAAACAACCGTGCGAGAAACTGCTCGGCTTGTCGGGGCCCGGGTGGTGGTAGATGCAGTCGAAGTTCAAAGCGCCGCCAAACAGCACGGTCAAGCAATTCGGGGTGATTCGTCGCGGTTACGATGACTACGCGTGGTGGCAACTGATCCATTTGCAGGAGGAGCGTGCTGACGACGCGCTTGATTTCGCCGGTCTCGTGAACGTCTCCGCGTTCCTTGCCGACCGTGTCGAACTCGTCGAGAAAGAGTACGCACGCACGTTGCCCCGCATATTCGAACACCTTGCGAAGACGGGAGGCTGTTTCTCCCAGGTAGCTGCCGATCAGCCCCTCGTACCGGACGGTAAGCAGGGGCACCATTAGGTCGTGCGCCAAACCGTGCGACAGGCTTGTCTTGCCGTTGCCAGGTGGTCCGACAAGAAGCAGCCGATGGCGCGGAGCGATGCCGTATGATCGAAGCAATTCAACGCGGCGATGCTCCTCAATGATTGCCCGGCACTCGCGTTGCACGCCGGTCGGCAACACAAGGCTGTCCAAACCGCGCTCGGGATTTGTCTCGTACAACAAATCGGTTATGGCGGATGGCGTCATTGCGGCGAATGTCGGCGGGATCGTAGCGCCGTTACTGAGAGCCGCCACTAGCTGGTCCGCAAGAATGCTGTGTTTCTTCGCTCGTTCTTCCGCGATAAGGGCTTCCACTGCGCTGCGGAAACGCGGATCGGGCGTGGTACGTCCAGCACGCACAAGCGCGAGAATAAGGTCCGATCGAGCCATTTTCCGATCGTCAAAGTAGCTGGCACCAGCATCGTGGGCGGGCACAGCCGTTACCGACGAACGTGAGGCAGCCACCAAGTGGCCCGCGGTATCCGTTCACGTCCGTGTCAGGCTTAAATGTAACCGCAGGGAGTGAGGTTACAAGGGCGAGAATTGCGGTTCGATATTCATGCGGAATCGACTCGCCGCCACCGAATCTTGCAAATCTGAGCCGCAGCGGGACGGTTTAGCGGTGGACAAAGCGAATCAATAATTCGCGAAGAACGAGGCGGATTTCTCGGGGTTGTAGCCGCGGCGGTCGTACAGTTTGGTCGTGGATGGGTCCGCGTGGCCTGCGGCGCGTTGCACGTCTTCCAGGCTGCACCCGTTTTCGAGGGCAGTCGTGATGAACGTGGCTCGCATGGAGTGGGCCGAGTAGCCGCGGTCGAGGCCGATGCGGCGGGCGAACTTGCGGACGACGCGGTCGATTGCGTCGGGGTTCATGTGCCGACGCGGCAACCGCTGCTTGCCGTTGTGGTGGAGCGGGCGAAACATCGGGCCGTCAAGGTCTTCGGCGTGGCCCGCCGCGTCGAGGTAGGTGCGGATTCGCTGAGCCGTTTGCGGGTTGATCGCAAGCGCGTCCTTCTTGGATCCCTTCCGCGTCAGGCGAAGCGAATCGAACCCGCGGTTCTGGTGCAGAGCGCCCGGTGTCGTTGTCCGCGCGGGGGCGGCAAGGCGTGTGTCGCCCGGACTGGACTCTATGGCGAACTGGGTTGCTGGAATCCGTTCTGAAGGATCGCGATGTCGATAAGGTCCACCGCCCGGTCAGAATTGAGGTCGGCGTCGGCGCAGACCGATGAAACGCTTTCCCCGGGGCCGCCGACCTTGGCGCCGTTCAGCGTGCCGAGGCACTGCGCCAACAATCGGTGGTCGAACCAATCGACATCGCCGTCATAATCCAAGTCACCGGGAAGCCGTACTGCGGCAATTAAGGAGTCGTACGTCGCGTCATCGATGGGAAAGTTCAGCGCTCCAAATTCGGCGCGGAGGTCCCGGTCGAACCCATAAGAAAGCGCCGTGACCATCAAGGTCGAGCGGAACCTCTCGGCGGCAGGTGTGTCGTGCATCCGGTCATAATGATCAACCATGTCTTGATCGAGAACTTGGAGTAGTCGCATCATCCGCTTGAGGGGAACGCGATACTCCCAGCCGTCGGTCTCCGCGTGCTCAAAGAACTTGAAGGCAATCGTCATGAACGCACCGAAGGTCTCATCTTCGGGGTTGTCGGGGTCGTTCCAGGACTCGAACTTGGCCCCTGTGCGCACGTAGTCGTCGTATGTGTTCCGAACGAGGTTCATGGATGCAATGGCGCTGGCCTGGATTTCTGCCACGAGGTCGGCGCTGAATCCGTAGGCGTCAGCATGGTTGATGATCTCGTATGCCGCAGCATGTTGGAAAATCTGGGCCATCGATTCCGAGAAGATCGCGTTGGCGTTGCCATCGATCTTGCCGCCGTAGTAGAAGTCGGCCGGTGAATTCAGCGTGAAGTTATGACCGATCTCGTGCATGAAAGACGAATAAGCGATAGCTCCCGAAACGGTCTCTGCGGCGGCGGCGAACGCTACCGGGATCGGAGAACCAGAGCGAGTACATTCCACCGCCGGTCAGGGCGGGATCGCGAAGGAGAACTTGCTCAAACCCATGCCCGATGTCGGCCACATCGCCGTTCACGAAGTCCATCTGTACGAAAGCAGCCACGTTGAGCACATATTCGAGCGTCGACCTGGGAGTCGTTCCAAATTGTGCGTCGCTGAAGAAGGACAGAATTGGTGGGCTGTACCCGGGCATTCGACTGGTGAGCGATACTTTGTTCGGCGGGATGCTGACGGATAATAGCTCGGGCAAGGTTGAAATTGGCGTCACCTGCGGCGCAACGAAGCGGACGACGGTTTCCGTGGTGTCCGTACCGCCCGATGAGTAATGGGCCGTCACCGAAACGACGTAGTTCGTGCTGCGATTGGCGTACGTATGCTGTTGCGGAAAGATGCCCTGCGTTTGCATTCCGTCGCCCCAGTCCCACGAGAACGGCGTCGTAGGTTTCTGGATGTCGACGCCGTTGATCTCGACATCGCCATTGGCGGCATTCAGGAATTGAACGAAAACGAAAAGCGTGGATGGGGATCCGAACAATTGAGGCTTGAAGCTGAACTCTTCACCTCCCGACGCGGCGACAAATGTCGCGAGCGCAATCTTGCCGGCCACCTCGAGACTCACCCGGTGCATGCGGCTATTTTAACGCATCGAGCCATGATGTCTTGGTGCCTCGAACCTATGGAGGACACGTTTGCAGGTATCCGTTCTGGAGAACTGAAAAGTCGCGGAGGTCTACCCGGCGGTCACCATTGAGGTCGGCCTCAGCGCCTCAGCGCATGCTGAAAGCGTTTCGATGTCCGGACCTCCGATCGCCAGGCCCTTCGGGTCTTGGAGGCAAGAGACGAGGACTGAATGGTCCAAGAGGTTCGCTTGAGCGTCGTAGTTCACGTCGCCGGCACAGCGCGCGGCAACGGCGGCCGCGCTTCGACTGCCGATCACCGTGCCGAACCCAGCCCACGCCCAATTTATTAGCCAGGAATCGAACGATCCGCTCGACGAAACAAGGGCCCTCTCGGCCGCTCAGGCACGGCAATTGATGGGCATGCCCGCCGGCGATTCGCTGGTCGATGCCCGCGACCGGGCGATCCTGAAGGTTCTACCTCTACACGGGCGCACGGCTCGGCGCCGGGTGTCGGCTCAAAGTCGGTGACTTCCACCGCGACGCGAGGAAGCGACGATTCGGCTGAGCGAGAAAGGCGGCCGGCACCGGACGATCGGCTTGCACGTCGCCGCCGCCGAAGCGATCGCCGAGTACATCGCCGGGCCCAACTAACGAGCGGTCCACTCTTTCGGCCGCGGCGGACTTCGAATTCGGACAAGCTTGCTGATCGCTCCTTTAACCCGATGGGCATGTACCAAGTCGTGATGCGATATTTGCCCCGCCTTCCCGATGCAATTAAGCGCGACGCGGGTACCGACGGCCGCGTAACGACGCGGTGCATCTATACGCCCCATTCGCTCCGGGCGACGACCACGTTCCTGCTCGGGGCCGGGGTTGATATCCGTAAAGTCCAGGATTTGCTCGGTCACCGGCACGTGACGACGACGCAGATCTACGACAAGCGCTGGATCGCGGTATCCGAGAGCCCGTCTCATGACGTGCCATTTTGAAGGGACGAATGACCACGAATGACCCCTCTTACTCCTCATCGAACAAATTGTACCAGATCGTCGACCGGGCAGTGATCCTGCCCGGAACGTTGAGGCCGGAGACGTGTGGGATGTCGATGAGCTCGGAGTTAATTCGATCGATTGTTATCAAGTAGCCTGGAGGATTCACAGGTAGCGCCGCCAGCGCTTGCGCTGGTATTTGACCACCCCGGTGTCCGCGAATTCACATCGAATAATAGTGTACAGATCTGCTCCAGGCTGTTCCTGATATAAGGCCGAAATCATTAGCAGAAACATCTGTCCGGGGACCTCGACATGCCAAGCCAGCTCCAAGCCAGACGCACGATCCAAATGAAAGCCCGGGACATCGAGTTCTGGTGACAACAGAGCGGGCTCAAGAGGCATTATGATTGATGCTGCAAAAGGTTCGATATCTTCGCCACCGGGAAAATCGAGTGCAACGGCCTCACCCTTCTTAATATCAAGCGCATAACCAAATTGATCGTCATTCGACAGATATGATCCAGCGCCGACGAACTGAGCAGAGTCTGCACCGCTTGTTAGTTCGGCTGGCGATCCAGCATCCAAGAGTTCATCCGCCTCGCAATATCCTGCAATGGCGTCCGATGGCGGAACGCCAACCTCACCTTCATATGGAGCGTGATACACTTTACAGTCACCAAATTGCTGTGGACTCTCAATGAGGTCGTCAAAAGGATCCACGTTGCATTCGCGAAGGCCATCGGCAAAGGCGGCGCCTGTGATCGTGAGAACCTGGTCGCCCGTTAGATAGCGGAGCGAGCCGACAAAAATTAGACCCTTTGGGTCGGATAGCAACGCATCATTATCCGGAGCCGAATCATCGGCGCCGTTATCTGGAACCGCGGCACCCCCATCGGCCCCGTCGGAGGGTGGAATTGTTGTTGAACATCCCACGCTGGTAAGGATTGCGAGTAAAGCGAGCTTTGACAAGAAAACTCGCCTCATTCATTTTCTCCGCATTCTCGACGTAGCCTCTTTGTGTTTGCGGTGGCTGTGAAGCCCTTGCACAGAAACGCACCATAGGCAGAGTATCATTGCGGTAGCTGATCCTGCGCCACACGCGCCGCTTCCGCATATTCCGCGGATCGGGTCCGCGGTTGCGGCTCCAACTGTAATCTCCGCGTCGGGGCTGACAGGTGGAAGCTCGACGTTGCCGACCTGGTCGCGAGCAATGCAGTGGAAGGAGTACCGGTGGTCCGTCTCGCCTTCAAACATTCCAGTTGTTTCGGCTGTATTCGCCACCCACACCTCGAATGGTCCGCCATCGGTTGAGGCATAGATCGTGTAGTCCCGGATGCCCGCGCCTTCATCGGCCCCCGACCAACGCACTTCGATGGGGGAATGTGTCGACCGCGCCAAAGGCTTCCACGCGACTTTCCGGCTTGCTGTTGTCGATGGTGTTGATCCACTCGCCCGTCTCAATTGGCGCATTGGTGTCGAACGTAATCGTTGCCCGGTTGCGGATGACCGTCCCCGTCGGCAAATTTGGCTTGGGCATGATCGCGAATACAACGCTGCCTTCGCCTTCGGGCGGGTTCACATTCGGCGGCAGAAGACCCGCAAGCGGGTCTTCCGGGGGATTACCAGTCTGCGCGTCAATCGACGTAAACCGCCAAGCAACTTTCGAATCTGCGATTTCCGTGACAGCGTCTATCTGAACCCGAAGGCTGGGGTTTACCGAGAGTTCAAAGGTCTCCAGCCATTCAGAAGAACCAGCTAAATTAGTGATCCTAGCCCGAACTAACCGTTCCACAGTCTTGCCGAAGGAAAGACGCGCCACGTCTGGGCGTAACCGAGCCGCCCGAAGTTCCGCTTCAGACAGGACAAGCCGCGCTTGCGACAAATCCGACGCCAAACCCGCACTTACTTGCGTTGTTACTTGCTGAAGCGCAGCCCGCGCGACATGTGGACTGGGCGTGAATTCCGCGTTTAGCACTCGTAGTGGAATGCCTTCCGAAGGAGCAACCGCTATCGAGGATCGAGCCGCCGATATGGTCTCAGCTACAGCCGCTCTTGCGGCAAGGGTACGTGCCCGTGCCTGCCGAACGGCCGGTGGAGTGGCGACGACGAGAACGATCTGGCTGCCGCCCTGCACGCCGCGAAGCACGCGCGCACTGCCCGAGAGCGCTTCATTGGTGGCAAGCTCGACTCCGAACACGGATTCGCCAAGCGCCGTCACGCCGGTGATGTCGCCGCCGAAGAGGGCAACAAGCTGAACATTGGACGAAGCTTCTTCGAGGCTCGCCCCTGCCTCGACTTGCGAAAAGATGAACGCTTCGAAGCGCCCCGTGGTCGCCTCGATCGCTGGTCCTCGGAAGCCTTGCTCGAAACCTTGCGGGACAAGTAACAATGCGTCCACGTCGACCAAGGCCGTAAGGGCGTTTCCGACATCGCCCAACAGCTTGCTACGCGTCTGGCCGAGCGTGACGTCACCTCGCAACAGCGCAAGCTCAATCTCCTCGTTGCAGAGAAATCGTCCAGTGAGGAACAGGTTGATGATTTCCTGAATCTGCTCACCTTGCGGATCAACGAACCGGGTGGTATTGCCGCGGAACGATTCGTAGAGGCTTGGCCCGTCGGCGAATCCTAACCTGTCTCGTTGTAACCACCTTCCCAATTGCGGCAGATAGGTTCGAGCGCGGAAGTCTTGTGAGACTGAGGCGTCCGAAAGAACGTCAAATGCTCTCCCATGCATTCCGAACGTACCGGAAGGCGGCAGGGCGCCAGCACGCATGGGAATGCCACACGCCTGGTCTGACGTGATGAACGGCCCGTTCGAGCACTGGTTCAATTGGGCGTAATCATCAAGATCCATCACCCCGTCCGATGCGTCCGCAGTGTCAAAATCGTGGACGGCTGCACATGCTGGCGCAACCGGCGGCGTTGGATCGAAGCAGTTCCGGAAACTCGCGAAATCACGAAGGTCAATGTCCAAGTCGTCATCGGCATCATGGTAATACCCCGGTGGAGGCGGGGGACCGGTCACGAAATCCCCCGTGGCCGAGTAGTTTAAGCGTTCAATCACCGAACCGTCGGCGTTACCCGTTCCCGCGATCGAATAATTCGCGTTGGAAAGATAGTACGTGAATTGACCCGTCGCCACCGTAAACGTCGCGACATGTTCATCAATGAATTGGTTCCCGTTGACGTGGTAACGGACGCGATTATCGCAGTTGGGGCCGGGACAAGCGCCGTTCCGTTCCTCAATGACCGTTGAGCCGTCGTAATAGTACCGCGTGGTCACTCCGGCCACGGGATCGTTAAACGTGATCCTTCGGCCCAGGGCGTCGTACGTGTAGTTGGCAAGAACGACGTTGACGACGCACAGGAGAATGCCAGCGACATCGCGTAAACGAAAATGCCCAAATGTTCCCATTGACTCAATCCGGCTCGGCTACACCCGCGTCGCGGAGCAATTGTAGTCCGCGCAGTAGATGCTTGAAATCCTTCGCTCGCTTCGGCGCGATGAGGACATAGTTTTGATCCCCGGATTCAAGAAAAACTTCGAGAGCCACTTTCCAAAAGGTCTTCTCTAAACCCAGTTGTCTCCAGTTACCGCGCATCGCTCTTTCCCGCGTCACGACGGCTTGGGTTTCGGGGTCGCGACGGATGAGCTTCGCCGGTATACCGCGTATTTCGCAGTCCTCCGTGAACTCCGCCTGACTGATGTCCAAGGCCCAATCGACCGTCGAATAGTACTCTGCGTTAGCCTGCTCGAATGCTCGCTGCA
>Ga0187892_10009461_pt1 | contig 12824 bp, 14 predicted proteins | sample MA1701073metaG_FD_139345 | JGI IMG/M metagenome (GOLD analysis project Ga0187892, IMG submission 139345) | Bio-ooze microbial communities from a basaltic lava cave in the Kipuka Kanohina Cave System on the Island of Hawaii, USA - MA170107-3 metaG ...
AAAAAACTTCATCAGCGCTAAAATATAACTTAAAACCCTTGACTGCTGAACACAGTTATTTTATATTCCTCCTGACATTTCTATTGTGGCCAAAACCATGACATTTCTATCGAGCTTCTACAGTCTTGCTTTTTCAAGACAATTTGCTTAGATTCTCTATGAGATTTTAAAACGAAAAATTTTATATACTGCGGCAAACATGATGAAAACCAGAGCGACTAAATCTTTTGGCGGCCGTTCCATGAAAAACGAGCTTGCCGTTCCGGCTGAAATCTGGAATGGCGCGCAAGAACTTGCCGGAAAATTAGGGTTTTCCTTCAACGAGCTTTTTGCTTTGGCGCTTTCCGATTTTATTCGAAGATCCGGCGAAATTGATATAACGGCTGAGCTTGATAAAATTTACTCGAAAACAGACTCATGCCTTGATCCGGCATTAAGCGCCTTGCAGCTCAAATCCTTGCCGAAAGAGACCTGGTGATCGCGCGTGGAGAAATCTGGTGGGCGGAATTGCCCGAGCCGGCAGGTTCATCGCCAGGCTATCGCCGGCCTGTGGTTGTGATGCAATCCGACCAATTCAACCGGAGCCGCATTAATACGGTTGTGGTCGTGGTTATTACTTCAAACACAAAATTGGCAAGCGCCCGGGAAATGTTTTGCTTCCGAAAGCGCATACTTCCCTGCCTAAAGACAGCGTCGCTAATGTTTCCCAGCTTCTCACGATAGACAAGGTATTTCTCACCCAAAAAGTTGCCACTTTATCAACACGCTACATTCAACGTATTGAAGATGGTGTCCGGTTGGTTTTGGCGTTGTAAATCTTCGCTACAAATTCCCCACATAAAAAAACGCCCGCCCCTGAAATTCATTTTTGTGATCAAGGCAATCGATCTCCGTGCATTCGTAACGCGCCAAGCCGAACGCCGCCGCCAGTTGCTCCGGCCGCTCGAAAAATTGGGTGTGATAATTGTCCGCGTAGAGGCGGAATTTCTGTTTAGGCACGAGCACGACGATTTTTTTCTTCGCCACACGTTTTAGCTCGGCGGCGGCTTGGCTCAAATCTTTCACGTGTTCGAGCGTGTGGCAGCAGGTGACATAATCGAACGTCTTGTCGGAAAACGGCATGTTTTCGGCAAAGCCTTCTTGCCAGGTTATTTGCAATCCCGCCGCTGTCGCGCGTTCGTTGGCCAATTGCAAGGCCTGTCGGCTCACGTCGAGGCCGGTCACGCGGAAGCCCGCCTGCGCCAGTTTGATCGCCAGCGTGCCCATGCCGCAGCCGGCTTCGAGCACCGTGCCCGCTTCTCCCAACGCTTGAATGATCATCGCCGCGTCGGTTTCTTCGAGGCAATCGTTGCGGCGATGTTTCCAGACTTCGTCGTAGGTGCGCTGCCATTCGGCCTCGGAAAGCGAACGAAATTTCTTGCGCCAGTCGACGTCGAACCACTCGCCGAATTGGCGTTGCAAAGTTCGCCGCGCGAAAAAGCGCTGGTTGACGGCGCTGAGACCGTCGCGCGCCCAATCCGGCAAGGCGCGTTTGAATTTGAGATAAGCAGTATGCAGCTTCGGCATTTTCTGACCGTCAAATATTCATAAACCACCAAGACACGATTTTTTTCTTGGTGTCTTCGTGCCTTGGTGGTCAAAATTGTGATGCAACATTTATGTTGCACGCATTGTTTTCTCAACATAAATGTTGAGTTACGTCAAGCATTAACGGCTCGCCGCCACAGTTCAAAAGCCAGCCACCAGTGAATTGAGCCGGCCAGCTCGGTTTGGCCGCGATAAAATTTTTCCACCAGGTTGCGGATGAAAGGATAATCATACACTGGATAAGATTTGACCGAGGTGGAATTCGCGAGATCCTGCACCTCCGCCGCAATTTGATGCAGCAAGTCAACGGCGCTGGCATCGGTGAAGGTTTGTCCGAGCCGGGTTTTTAGTTTCGTCCAGGCCCAAGCCGGAACCGTGGAAAAACCAAACGGATACGTCGTTCCTCCTTTCACCAGCGGGTAACGCGTCAGGCGTGGAAACCGTTGGCGAATCAGTTGGCGGAACAGCCGGCCGTTTTTTCGCCTCGCGACAGGCGTTTGAAACAGGCGGCGCAAAAACGACGGCTGGGCAAACGGCATGAAGCTGAGGCATTCGCCGTCGAGGCGGCCTTGCTCGAAACCGTAGGCGTTCGGCAGGCGCGTTCGGATCGCCACAAGATCCAAAAAATTTTCAGCGCCGATTTCCTCGATCGCGGGCATCTCCTGCCACAGCGCGGCGATTTGTTCTTCGACGCCTTGCCGCATCGTTTGCAAAATTTCCGGAATAAAAACCGGCGGCCGCTGAACGCGGAGATAAGGGTAAATCAAATCGGGATTGCCGCTCTGCAAAACAGCTTTGCCTTTGAACAAAAACCGGTTGAGAAACTGCCGCCGCGCGATTTCACCGAAACCGCCGTCGAGAATGATTTTTTTGCGATTGTAAAGCTCCGCGCCATAGCGCAATTTCAGCCACGTCGAGGCCGGCTCGATGAATTGCATTTGGCCGGCATAATCGCGCAGAAGCTGCATACACGCCGGCGACTTGGGAAGCGGATCGTCAAAATAATCCTGCGGGAGATTCTCCTGCGAGGCCATTGCACGCGAGAGGCGCACGTCGGGATCATCGGGAAGGCCAAAAACATGCAAAGAAAACTCCGCGCGTTTTTGCGAAGCCAACAACGCCAGCAGGGTACGCGAATCCAACCCACCGGAAAGGCCTAATGAAACCACGCGCTCGCTCGTCGCCGGATGCAAAAACGCCTCGAGAATTTCGACGAAGCCGCTGCTGTCATAATTCAAATCCGGCGTCCAGGGCGCATGATGAAGTTGCACCGAAGCCGGCGACAACGCGGCAACGCCGTTTGGCCCGAGCCGGCGGACATTTTTTAAAGAAGCTTCGTAGCCGATTTGATTGAAGGTCAACCAACTCGAGCCGCAGGCGGCAAAATCGACTTCATTATGCCGGCGCAGCTTTGCCAACCAATCCAATCGGGTTGAAAAAACGGCGCCGCCGTCAAGAGCGCTGAGAAAGAGCGTGCGCAAGCCAAGCTGATCGGTAAAACATTCGATGGTTTCGGCTTTCCATCTGACCGCAATAAAATGGCCATCGAGCTTTTTGAGCGGCGGTGAAGCGGCGGACAAAATCTGCTGCCAATCTGCGCCGGTCAAAAACCGGCAATTTTGCCCGCTTCTTTCCAATCCGACACCGGCGACGGCCCATCCGGCATCGCGCTGCTCATTGGCAAACGCGCCGTGCAAGAAAGTTTCCGGCAATCCCCCGGCCGCAAAGTACGTTGTGGACGAATGAAAGGTGACGCGCGGCGCCGGATGCACAGCTTGAAAACGGCCAGTGTTTTCAGGAGATAAATGCGGGCCGATAAATCCGAAGAGCCAGCTCATGATCACATTTCATCCTGGATCGGCGAGGTGTGTTGTTCCGTGCCAGACAATGATTTTGCGCCGCGTTTTTCAAACAGCGCCGACAATCGCCGCAACTCGCCTTTTTCAAAAAAGCCCATCGCAAACAACAGGATTGGAAAAGCCAGCGACAGCGCGGCTTTTTGCCAGGGCGCGGGCCAAATCCAATAACCGAGTACGAAGATGAGCGCAGTGGCCAAAACTAATTTCACCACGCGCGTCCATTCGTACTTGATGTAATACAAGCGCTGCGCCACGAAGTAAAGCGCGACGGCCATGGTCAAGTAGGCCAGCGTCGTTCCCAGGGCCGCGCCGTTCATGCCGAGCAGCGGAACGAGCGTGTAGGTCGCGGCGATTTTGACGCCGAGCGCAAGTCCGGTGATAAACGGCAGAGAAGAGGTTTTGTTTTCGAGATAAACGCCGATGATGAAGTTGACATACGCGCCGAAAAAAATATAGGCGAGCAAAATCGCCGGCACCACCGAGGTGCTGTCCCAATAAGCCTTTCCGAAGAGTGTAAACGAACCGAGGCGCAAGCGCACCAATTCGTCGATGAACAAACTCGCGCCGAGAAAGCAGGCGGCGCACACCAGCAAAAACAAAGTAAAAACACGGCTGAAAATGGCTTTAGCGTTCGGCTCTTTCGAGGTGCTGAGAAAAAACGGATGCCAGGCGAAACGAAACGCGGCGATCAAGAGGTTCATCAACATGCCGAGCTTGCAGCCGGCGCCGTAAAGGCCGACGGTGTCCAAGTCGGTGAGCTGCTTGAGAATGAAGCGGTCGATCACGTCCACCAAAAACACCGACAGCGTCGAGGGCAAATAAGGCAGGCCGAATTTGAGCAAATCGGCATAAACCGCGCGCCGCAGCGTGGGGCGCAGATGGCGCAGCGTCACCGGCAGCAAAGTCAAAAAAGTAAAGACAGAAGAAATCAGATTGGCTTCGAACACGCCGGTCACGCCGCGTCCGAGTTTGACCACGAAAAAATACGTCGTGAGAAAATTGACAATGACGTTGGCCACTCTCAACGTGACGTAGAGACCCGAACGCTCTTCGGCGCGCAGCAAGAGAAAGGGAATGATGGACATGGAATCAAAAAGCAAAATTCCCGCCATCAGAATAATGATGTGGCGATAGTCAGCGCTGTCCAACATCCAATTCGCCAGCGGGCCGGCGAGCAAAGTGCTGAATGCTAAAATACCCACCGACATCAGTACGATCGACCAAAAGCCGGTGTTAAAGATGTGCCGTTTGTCGTCGTGGCTGTCGGCCAAAATGTAGTAACGCAAAAATGCGGCGTCGACGCCGTAGGTGGAAATGATCGTCATGATGCCCAACCAGGCGAGCACTATGGTGACGACGCCGTAATCGGCCTCGGAAAGAAAATGCGTATACAGCGGCAGCAGCAAAAAACTGATGGCGCGGCCCAAAATCGTGCTGATGCCGTAAACCGCGGAATGGCTGGTGAGGCGTTTAATGCTTTCGAACATGCCGGAACAAAATTTCAACAACCTTCGTTAGAGTCAATACAAGTTTCCGCTATGAAGCTCGGTTAATATACCGAGCGCCGATTCCAAAGTCAAGCTTTTCATCTTTACCTCATGCCGTCCACCTCCGTTTTACCATGATTTTGCTTTAAAACCAAAGATTTGAGATGCACTGGAATACTGTCCAAAGGTTCAATTATCGACTCACCAAATCATGGAGCCTTTATGATTCAAGCCCAAGCCCGCAACAAGCTGAATCAGGATGATTTGCAGTTCATCGTGACGGCCCTGCGCCGGCAAGGGGAAAAGGACAGCACCATTTTGCATTTGCTTGCCGATGACGACATGCGCGACGCGATGTTGGATCATCCGCGGCTTTTGGAGTATTTGCTGGCATTTCGCCAAACCACCTCGATCTCGCCTTTCCTCTATTTTTATATCCTCGCCCGTCACGCTTTGCGCGAATATAAAATTGACGACCGCGCGGTTGCAGATTACGTCGCCACGTTGTTGGCGGAATTTGGCCACGGCAATCGCATGCACCGAATCGACCGCAAAGCCGCCAAAGAGTACAAATATCTCGTCGATCTGATGGCCGAGTTGTTGGATGCCAATTCCGAGCAAACGTTTTACGTGCAAAGCCATCTCGGCAATTACGCGCTGTTTTTGACCGGCGTTTTTCCAGATCACGTTTATCATCGCGCCAAGTATCATCCGCCGGCGCCGGATTTCAGCTATTACGAGCAGGTCGGCAGCGCCAATTTTCAGCGCGCTTCTCAGCATCGCATGGCGGAAAAATTCCGTTTGTCGAATATTCTGTTTTTGCTCGGCCAACAGTTCCGGCAAGTTCGTTTGGCGCTCAATCACTTGACGGATTCATTTCTCCATCTCGACCGCCATGCCGGCGCCACCGACCGCGTCATCCGCCGGCTGGATAATTTCCGCGAAAAACGCGAACTTGATCTGGAGTAAACTTTCGTCGTAGCGCCTTCAGGCGCCAGAGATAGCGATTGAGGATATCTCTCTCAAATATACAACTTTTTAGCTTCTCACTTTTGACGCCTGAAGGCGTTACTACTAACCCTGAGCATGTCACTACTCGCCGACATCCAACAACTCACCGAACGCGCGTATCACCCGACCGGCGTGAACTTCGAGGAATTTTTGATCAGCCGCGAGCGCTTTCGTTATCTGTCGCAGTTCGATCAGCGCTCGCGCGAGCTGCCGGATTTGGCGCGCGTGTTCTTTCGGATCGCGGCCGGCCGCTTGTATTTGGGCATTTACTACTCAAGCGACTTGATCGCGGCGCTGGAGACACACGACCCGCGCACCGGCCTTTCCGAGAAAAACATTACGGCCTTTCGCGTATTCATCGAAGAAATCAATCACGCCGTGCACGGGGCTTTGAAATTCATGGAGGGACAAACCAACATTCACGGTGAGAACTTTGTGCGGGATTTGGAATTGCAGGCCAAGATCGACGGCTATTTTTTGCTCAAATATTTCGTCGCCTATTTCAACCGGAGCCGCCAACTCGAACAGATGGATCGTTTGTGGCTGCGCCATCATCTGTTTGAGTGCGACGACGCCAACTATGAGTCACCCGCATTGGCCGGCCTCTACGGCGAGGCGCTGTCCTTGAGTGAAAAATACACGCGCTTCGTCGACGGCCTTCCTCCCCACGAGCGCCTGCAGGAATGCCGGCGCTTTCGTTGCCTGCCTTATGAAATGAAGAAACGGTACATCCGGCTGTTGCCCGGCGAATCGCGTTATTGAACGATTTCCGATGACGCATTGTGCAGATACAACATCTTGCGCACCCGCTCTTTCAACGCTTCGACGAGAAACGGCTTGCCGAGAAAATCGCTGCGCGGATCCAGCAGCAACGGCGAGAGTTTTTCGGCATCCTTGACGCCGGTGAGCAGCAGCACCGGAATGTGAGAAATTTGGGGATCGGAACGGATGGCGCGCAGCGTTTCGGCGCCGTTCATGACGGGCATGACGAAATCCAGCACGACCAGATCGGGCAGCTCACGCCGAATGATTTTCAAACCTTCGCTGCCGTCGCCGGCTTCCAAGACTTCATAATCTTCCTGGCTCAGCGTATGCCGAATCAGGCTACGAATCGGCCGCTCGTCGTCGATGGTGACGACCTTTTTTCCTGGCAGCTTGGGGAATGGTAGGTTTTCTTTCCTCATCTTTTCCTCAGGGTTCAAGCCTCTTTGTCCTTTTCCCCGTCTCATGATTTTAGGGGCAACGTCTGATCGGTGCATCGCAAAAATAAAAAAGGGCATCTCGCCTCTTCGTTTTGAAACGGCATCGCCAGCCCGTCATTTCCGCTTCACAACGAAATTGCGACCGCCCTTGACCCGACCACACACAATTTTTCATACCCGACGCCTAAGCTCGCTCAATGCAACAGCCGTGAATTTTTCGCGCGTTGAAATTTCCTCGAAACCTCTTAGGCTACCCATCCGGCCCAACCTACCTTGGATGTTATAAAATACTTCGTATTTTTTTCAAAGTCAAGGGAAAATTCGTCACATTTTTACGGCAGGTGCTGCAAAATTTCGATAACGATTTTGCCGGCGCAGGCTTCGCGCAAAAGCCGTTGCGTTTCTTCGGCGCGCTGCAAGCGTACGGCGATCACCTGCGAAACCTCGCCGCCAAAATTCTCCTGCCGCACCTCGGCGGCGACGAGGCGCAAAATTTTTTGCACCGCCGCGCTTTGGGCATACGCATAACGCAAACGCAGCGACTGTTGCGGAAAAATCGGCGTCAAAGCCGCCTGCCCAAGCGCTGCCGCGACGGCGCCGCCGTAGGCGCGAACCAATCCGCCGGTTCCCAACTTCGTTCCGCCAAAATAACGCGTCACCACCGCAACAATGTTGGTCAAATGCCGCCGTTCCAACGCCTGCAAAATCGGCCGTCCCGCGGTGCCCGCCGGTTCGCCGACGTCGCTCGATTTTGCGACGAGGCGATCATCAAAGCCGACGCGAAAGGCATAGCAATTGTGCGTGGCGTCATGGAATTGCCGGCTGCGCTCGCTGATGCAGGTTTCTGCCTCCTGCCGAGAAGCGGCGGCGCGGAGAAACGCGATGAAGGTCGAGTCTTTGACCTTCAATTCGGTTTCAACCGGCGCAACGATTGTGTAATATTCGGTCATCGGCAACATTCTAAATTTTGCAACAAATCGGGAACCGCAACGAAAAGGTATGATATTTTGCTGAATTTGGCAAATACTTTTCCGTTCGCATCCTTTTTCCGCTTGCATCTTTGTTTTTCGGGTGTTATCATTATGAAACATAAATTTTGCCATCAAACAGAGGAAAGCAACATGCCAATGTCGTCGACTCATGCAGTGGTTATTACAGGTATCGGTTTGATCACCCCTCTCGGTTTAACTGTGGAAGAAAACTGGCGCGCGCTGATGGAGGGACGGTCGGGAATCGACAATATTCAGCGCTTTGATGCCTCCGCCCTGCCGACACGTTTCGGCGGTGAAGTGAAAAATTTCGATCCGACCAATTACATGGATCCGAAAGAAGTCCGGCACTACGACCGCTACACGCATCTTGCGGTCGCCGCCGCGGATGCAGCGCTGGCCGACGCCGGACTCAAGCCGGAAGATTTGCCCAAAGAAAAAACCGGCGTCGTCGTCGGCTCCGGCATGGGCGGGCTCGAAACGTTCATGGAAAACGCGCGCAGCTTGATTGAAAAAGGCCCTCGCCGGGTCTCGCCCTTTTTCGTTCCGGCGACGATCACGAATATCGCCGCGGGTTTGTTGGCGATTCGTTACAACACCAACGGCGTCAATTACGCCACCGTTTCGGCCTGCGCCACCGGCGCGCATGCGATCATGGACGGGCTGATGCTGCTTCGTCAGGGTGTTATGGATGTGATGATCGTCGGCGGCTCCGAAGCCGCGATTACGGACATCGGCATCGCGGCGTTCGCGGCGGCGAAGGCGCTATCGCGGAACAATGATCATCCGCGCACCGCCAGCCGGCCGTTCGATCTGGCGCGTGACGGTTTTGTGATTGGCGAGGGCGCGGGAATTTTGGTTTTGGAAAAAAAAGATCGCGCGCAAGCCCGCGGCGCCCGCATCTGGGCGGAAGTTTGCGGCGCCGGCGCCTCTTCGGATGCCTTTCACATCACCACGCCGCCGGAAGACGGCAAAGGCGCGGCCCTGGCGATGCGCATGGCTTTGGCCGACGCTGGAATCAAACCGCAAGACCTCGGCTACATCAACGCGCATGCCACCTCCACCCCGCTCGGTGATATAGCGGAAACCTCGGCGATCAAATCCGTCTTGGGCGAACACACCAAAAATGTCGCCGTCAGCTCGACGAAATCGATGACCGGACATCTGCTCGGCGCCGCCGGCGCGGTTGAAGCCGCTTACACGGCGCTGGCGTTGTATCATCAAATGCTGCCGCCGACAATCCATTTGGACAACGTCGACCCCAAATGCGATCTCAATCACGTTGCCAACACGCCGCAGCCAATTTCAATGCGCTATGCCCTTTCCAACGGCTTCGGTTTCGGCGGCACCAATGCGGTGCTGGCGTTGGGAAGACATGACAAGTAATTGGTTTTGTAATTGGTTTAAAATCACTGTTGATATTTTCGTAAATGCTGTGTATATTTCCTATGAAAGTTTACCTTGACAACTGCTGTTTGCAACGTCCCCTGGATGACAGGAGTCAAATTCGCGTTGCACTAGAAGCCGAGGCCGTTTTGTCTGTTTTGGCCGTTTGTGAATCAGGCGCCTTGGAATTGATTTCGTCGGAACCCTTAATGTTTGAGACGCAAAAAAATCCCGATGCTTCTCGAAGAGATTATGCGTTTGAAGTGTTACGCCAAGCCAAGGCATTTATTCATGTCAACGAAGAAATCGAAAATCGAGCCAAAAAGTTTACACAGGCGGGGATAAAGCCTTTGGATGCCTTGCACCTTGCTTCAGCGGAACATGCGCATGCAGATTATCTGTGTACAACCGATGATAAGTTTTTAAAAAAAGCAAAGACGATAAAAGATGTAAAAACGAAAGTGGTTTCACCGATCCAGTTGACAGAGGAGATCATACCATGACAGTGCAATTGAAACCGTTGACAGAGATTACGCACAATGCCATACGGGTGTTGTGCAAGGAAATCGGCCTTGTGAATACGATTCGTTTCATCAACCAATTTTCAACAGGCCATGGAAATTATACAGAAGAACGCGAGCAACTTTTTGGAGATTTGTCACTGAATGAAATCGTGTCTGAAATAAAGCAAATGAGGAAACAGGTTTCCTGATAAACGAATATGCGATCATTAACGGCGGCCGCTTGTTTGATATGACGTACCGGCACGTTATAAAAAGCTTGTTCTTGTTTAAAAGCAGTCCCTCTCACCATTGATTAACCACCTACTCTTTGGAAATTTACAAGCGGAGCCAAGATGATACAACCCTTTTCCACCGGCGCGCCGGTTCAAACCAAAGTCCAGTCCATCGATCCCGCCACCGGCGAAGTTTGGCAGGAATACGACAGCGCGACACCGCAGCGAGTTCACGACGCGGTGGCGAAAGCGCGCGCGGCGCAGAAAAGCTGGGGCGCTTTGACCTTCAAAGATCGTTTCACCCCGCTGCGAAAATTCTTCAATCTTTTATTTGAGCGCCGGATGGAAGTTGCCGCGCTAATCACGCGCGAAAACGGCAAGCCGGTCGCTGAAGCGTTGGTTGCGGAAGTCATCGTCAGCCTCGATTTGCTCAAATTTTATCTGCGCTACGCGCCAGTTTGGCTGCGCACGAAGAAGTTGCCGCACGAAAACATCGCGCTGAAAATGCGCCGCGGCTATGTGGCGCGCGAGCCGCATGGCGTCGCCGGCATCATCTCGCCGTGGAATTATCCGCTCATGTTGCCGCTCGGCGCCAGCCTCGCCGCGCTGATCGCGGGAAATACCGTCGTGCTCAAACCCTCAGAATTTACGCCCGCCATTGCTTTGGAGATTGAAAAACTTTTTCGTCAAGCCGGATTGCCTGATGGCGTTTTTCAAGTCGTGGTCGGCGATGGCAATACCGGCGCGGCCCTGGCGGCGAGCGACATCAACAAAATTGTTTTCACCGGCAGCGCCGCCACCGGAAAAAAAGTTGCGGCAGCCGCCGCTGAAAAGCTGGTTCCGGTGGTGATGGAATTGGGCGGCAGCGACCCGATGCTCGTGCTGCGCGATGCCGATCTCGAACACGCCACCAGCGGCGCAATTTGGGCGCGCTTCATGAATTGCGGCCAAAGCTGTGTCGCCGTCAAAAGAGTTTTTGTCGAGCAGGAAATTTACGATGCGTTCGTCACCAAAGTCGTCGAGAAAGTCAAACGCCTGCGCCTCGGCCCGGGCAGCCATCCCGACTCCGAAGTTGGTCCGATGATTCGCGAGCGGCAACTTGCCACGCTGGAATCGCAGCTCAACGATGCGATTGTCAAAGGCGCGACGGTTCTGTGCGGCGGCAGGCGCCGCCCGGATCTCGGCCCGCTCTTTTTCGAGCCGGCGGTTGTTGTGAAGGTGAATCCAACGATGAAGGTTTTACAAGAGGAAACTTTCGGCCCGCTGCTGCCGATTGTGCCGGTGCGCGACGTGAAGGAAGCGATTGAATTTGCCAATGCCACGCCGCACGGCCTCGCCGCGAGTATTTGGACGAATGACGTGAAACGCGGCCGCGAGCTGGCGCAGCGGATTGAAACCGGCGCGGTGCTGATTAACGACGCCGTGAGCCACGTCGGCGCCTGTGAAGTCCCTCACGGCGGCGCGAAGGCCAGCGGCTACGGCCGCACCCATGGCCGCGAGGGCTTGATGGAAATGACCCGTACGAAATATCTCGATATCGACCCGGCTTGGCTGCGCAAACCGTGGTGGTTCGGTTACGATGCGAAATTATTGGCGCAGCTCAATCGTTTTGCCGAGTTTCAATTCAGCCGCTCCCTCCTATCGCGCCTGCGTGGCGTGCCGGGATCGCTGGGGTTGTTGTGGCGCAAGACGTGGGTGTGAACTATGAATAAGGATTGGATTATAATCAATACAAATCTTTTTTGATTTTTGCGATTTCCGTTTCCAACGCCGCAATGCGCTTTTTCATCACTTCCATCTCCGCGCGCAAGGAGGGAACTCCTGAAGCTTCCTGGTTTTCTTCATATTCTTCTTGATAAACAAAAAACACATGCCGGTAGCGATCTTCTTTTTGCCCGGCGCGGCGGGGCGCTTTTTCGACGAAAGGTTTTTCACCGGCCATCAAGCTTTCCAGTGTTTGCTCGACCGCTTCGAGAGAAGAAAATTCAAACTGGCGTTCGGTCCGGCCTTTGATCTCGCCAACGGTTTGCGAGCCGCGCAGCAGCAGCACGCTTAAAACCGCCAATTGTTGTGGCGAAAGCTCGAGGCCATTTTCGCCGCCGCGGTGAGCATATTTCATGACACGGCCTTCGCCGCTCACAAACGCGCAGAGGCCTTTTTCTTTGAGGCTGCGCAGAGCTTCTTCAACGTCATCAGACACATAGTCCACCACCGGATCGCGGCTGGTTTTCTGATTGCACGCGGCGACCAGCGCGTTGAGCGTCATCGGATAATATTCCGGCGTGGCCTGGCTTTTTTCAATCAGGCAGCCGAGGACGCGGGCTTCTTCATTTGAGAGTTGCAGTGCCTTATTGTTCATCTCAACGTTTTCAGCAGTGATACATGTTTCACGGTGATCTCAGAGAATGATTCAGCACGAAAGAGTTCCATTGTTATTGCCTTAGGTCAAATTTGTGCAAAAAAAGCAAACATTTTTTCGATGAACGTCATTTCATCCAGTATTTATAGGCATTTTATAGCGTTTTTAAAAGTCTCCAACTTTAGCCCCAACAGTTCCTATATTAAAA